>Ga0181529_10006888_pt1 | contig 11453 bp, 13 predicted proteins | sample PEATcosm2014_Bin_36_FD_119763 | JGI IMG/M metagenome (GOLD analysis project Ga0181529, IMG submission 119763) | Peatland microbial communities from MTU Mesocosm Facility, Houghton, MI, USA - PEATcosm2014_Bin10_30_metaG | ecosystem: Environmental > Terrestrial > Soil > Wetlands > Peat | place... | reverse complement strand
CGGGGCCTTCTTCGTCATGGTGGGAAAGGAGTACTGCGCCCTGTCCATCCCCCTCTCGGAGCTCACGTTCTCGCTCAATCTCGATCGCAAGGCGGTCACCGAGCACATCATCGAGGGCGAGGAGCTGGAGGGCGCGCACCGCATCTACGCCCTCATGGAGGCCCTCGACCAGGTGGGGGATTTCTTCTTCCTCGGCTCGTACTACCTGACCAAGGGCTACCTGGAGAGCACCTTCCAGCGCATGCAGTGCGACGAGCGTCTTGACGACGAGACCTTAAACAAATACTTTCCCGATGACTTCTTTTTCAAGGACTGAAAGGAACCAGGGCGATGGAAGCGTTTCCCGTGCGTAGCCTCCTGCCGGTCGCGGCCCTCCAAGCCTCGATCGCGATGACGGCGCTCATCCTCTCTCCGAGGGCGGCATTTGCGGCCGCGGCGATAGGCGCTCTGGCCCTGGGCCGATACGCGGCCCTCGCGGTCTTCGCGGCGACCCTCGGTCCTGGCGCCAATGGGAAGGCCCACTCCCTCGCCGCCTCGGCATGGGCCCTCGGATTCCTAGCCCTGTTGGCTGGAATCGCGGCGGTGGCCTTGCGGGTCCGCCCTGCCTTGCCCTGGGCTGTCGCGGCGGCCTTCGCGGGCCCCCTCGCCTGGTCGGGCATGGCCGTGGCCACGGGCCTGGGGTGCGTGATCAAGGGACGTGCGGGGCGAGGCGGCAGGGGCGCTCCACCGGCCAAGGGATTGAGCGAGGCTAGCGCATGTCGATAAGCGAGAAGATCACCGAGGGCATCTCCATCAAGACGGTCTTCACCATCCACGCCTTCGGCCTGACGATTCCGATATCGGACACGGTCATAGCCACCTGGATCGTGATGGCCGTCCTCATCCTCGCGTCCCTCATCCTCACGCGGCGCTTCCGCGAGATACCCAAGAAGCCCCAGCTCCTCCTCGAGGCCTATATCGGCTTCATCAACGACTTCGTGACCGAGACCGCCGGCCACCACGGCAAGGACTTCGCGGCCTTCCTCGGCACGATCTTCACCTTCATGATCGCCGCCAACCTAGCGCCGATGCTCACGCCCATAGGCGGCTTCGGCTTCGAGCCGGCCTTCGTCATAAAGCCCCTGACCAGGGACATCAACGTCACCGCCGCCTTCGCCGTCACCGTGATCGTGACCGTCTTCTTCTCGACCTTCCGGTACAAGGGCGTCAAAGGCTTCTTCAAGAGCCTCGTGAGCCCCTCGCCGGTGATGCTGCCCTTCAAGCTGATGGAGTACGGGATCAAGCCGCTCTCCCTCTGCCTCCGGCTCTTCGGCAACATCCTGGGCGCCTTCATCATCATGAAGCTCATCGAGATCGTCGCTCCGGTGATCTTCCCGCCCCTCGCGGGGCTCTACTTCGATCTCTTTGACGGCCTCATCCAAGCGGTCGTATTCTCGTTCCTCTCGACGATCTACATCGCCGAGGCAATCGAATAGGAGGAATCATGGACGTTCAATCTGCAGCTATGATCGGGGCCGGCATCGCGGTTCTCACCGGGCTCGGGGCCGGCTTCGGCATCCCCCTCGCCACGGGCAAGACCTCCGAGGCCATCGCCAGGCAGCCCGAGGCTTCGGGCAAGATCCAGGGGGCCTTCCTCCTCGGCATCGCCCTCGCCGAGGCGACCGCCATCTACGGTCTCGTCGTCGCCCTCCTCCTGATCTTCAGCAAGTAAGGGGAAGGCCTCCGGGCTAAAGGGAGTCAGGTCGTGCTCAACTTTACGGTCACCTTCTTCATAACCATAGCCAACTTCCTCGTCCTCTATTTCGTGCTCAGGCGGCTCCTCTTCAAGCCCGTCACCAATTTCATGGCGGCGCGGGCCAAGAAGATCAAGGACGCGCTCTCGGACGCCGCCATCATGAAGGGCCAGGCCGAGGAGCTGCAGTCGCGCTACGAGGCCCTGATGGCCAAGGCCGACGAGGAGGCCGAGCGCCTCGTCAAGGAAGGCGAGGAGCGGGCGAAGCAGGAGGCGAAGGCCCTCCTCGACAAGGCCCAGGCCGAGGCCGCGGAGGCGAGGAGAAGGGGCGAGGAGGCCGCGGAGCTCGAGCGCGAGAAGGCCCGTCAGGAGCTGGCCGGCGATATCGCCGCCCTCGCGGCCGCGGTGGCCGGCAAGCTCGTCGGGCGCGCCGCCGTCGCGGAGGACGAGCGCGCCGCCGAGCACTTGGTGCGCGAGCTGGAGGGCGAGCGTGCCCGATAGGCGACGCGCCTGGGCCCGCGCCCTCTTCCTCGCGGCGCCCGACCGGGAGAGCCGCGCGGCCTACGCATCGGCCCTCGAGGGCCTGCGCCTCGCGGTCGAGGCCGAGCCGAGGCTGCACGCCTGCCTCGCCGACCCCTCGGTGGCCAAGAGCGCCAAGTCCTCGCTCATTAGCGCCGCCCTCGGGGCAGGCGAGCCGGGGGCGGCCGTCTTCGGCCGCTTCTGCGGCCTCATCGTGGACAAGGGCAGGACCTTTCTTCTCCCTCAGATCGCTCGCTCCTACGGCGAGATGCGCGACGCGGACGAAGGCATAGCCCGGCTCGAGGTCGAGGCCGCCCGCGCGATGGCCCAGGCGGCCCTCGACCGGGTCGCCGCCGCCTGGACCGCGTATTCCGGCGCCAAGGCCACCGAGGCCATGGTCCGGCTCAATCCGGCTCTCATCGCGGGATATCGCCTCCGGGCGGGCTCGCTTCGAATAGACTACTCGATCGCCGGCCGCCTCGAGCGGCTCCGGCGCGAGCTCGCGCGACCGCTCGGCAGGCCCCAGGCAGGGGCGAGCGCCGCGGGAGCGCGAGGGGAAGGATGACATATGCCTCTACGACCCGATGAAGTGACCGGAATCCTGCGCGAGCGCCTGGCGGCGTACGAGGACCGGCTGGACCGCGAGGAGGTGGGCACCGTCGTCCAGGCGGGCGACGGCATAGCCCGCGTCTATGGGCTGGATTCCTGCGCCTACGGCGAGCTCGTGGAATTCGAGTCGGGGGGCACGGGCATGGCCCTCAACCTCGACGAGGACGACGTCGGCTGCATCCTCTTCTCGGGAGAGGACCTCGTGCACGAGGGCGAGACGGTAAAGCGCACGGGCCGGGTCGTCGAGGTCCCCGCCGGGCCCGCCCTGCTCGGCCGCGTGGTCGACCCCCTCGGCAACCCCATCGACGGGGCGGGGCCAGTGGCTTCCACGCGCTCCATGCTCATGGAGCGCCGCGCCCCCTCGGTCATCGACCGCAAGTCCGTCGGCGTTCCGCTGCAGACGGGCATCCTCGCCATCGACGCGATGATCCCGATCGGCCGGGGCCAGCGCGAGCTCATCATCGGCGATCGCCAGACGGGCAAGACCGCCATCGCGGTCGACACGATCATCAACCAGAAGGGCCAGAACGTGATCTGCGTCTACGCGGCCATCGGGCAGAAGGCCTCGACGACCGCCCAGGTCATGGAGACCTTCCGCCGCTACGGCGCCCTCGACTACACGATCGTCGTCGCCGCCACGGCCAAGACGACGGCCGCCCTCCAGTACCTCGCCCCCTACTCGGCCTGCGCCATCGCCGAGTACTTCATGGACGAGGGCAAGGACGTCCTCGTCGTCTACGACGACCTCTCCAAGCACGCGGTCGCCTATCGCGCCCTGTCCTTGCTCCTGCGCAGGCCGCCGGGACGCGAGGCCTACCCGGGCGACGTCTTCTACCTCCACTCGCGCCTCCTCGAGCGCGCGGCCCGGCTCTCGCCCGAGAAGGGGGGCGGCTCGATCACCGCCCTCCCGATCGTCGAGACCCAGGGCGGGGACATCTCGGCCTACATCCCGACCAACGTCATCTCGATCACGGACGGCCAGATCTTCCTCCTCTCCGAGCTCTTCTACTCGGGCCAGAGGCCGGCGGTCGACGTCGGACTCTCGGTCTCGCGAGTCGGAGGCGCGGCCCAGACCAAGGCCATCAAGAAGATAGCGGGCCGCCTCAGGCTGGACCTCGCCCAGTACCGCGAGCTCGCGGTCTTCGCGCAGTTCGGCTCCGACCTGGACAAGGCCACGCAGGACCAGCTCGCCCACGGCAAGCGCCTCCTCGAGGTGGTCAAGCAGCCCCAGTACGCGCCCATCCCCCTGGCCGACGAGATCGTCACCCTCTTCGCCGCGGTCAACGGCTACATCAAGGACGTGAAGCTCGAGGAGGTCAGGCCCTACCTCGAGAGCGCCCTCAAGTCGCTCAAGTACAAGAACAAGGCCCTCATGGACGCGCTCCAGGCCAAGGGCGAGCTCGGGAGCGAGGCCGAGGCCGAGCTCCGCGCGGCCCTCGACGAGCTGGGCGAGCACAGGAAGGCCGGCTAAGCATGGAGACGATGCGGGACATCCGCAACCGGCTCAAGAGCGTCCGCCAGACTCGGCAGGTCACCGCCGCGCTCAAGCTGATCTCGACCTCCAAGCTGCGCAAGGCCAGGCGCCGGCTCGAGGACACGACCCCCTACTTCGACGGGATCACCGAGGCGATGCGCGACATCATCGGCCACTCCGAGGAGCACGGGCACAAGTGGTTCGACAAGCGCCCGGAGAAGAAGGAGCGGAAGTCCGCCACCGTCGTGGTCACGGCCGACATGGGCAAGGCCGGCGGCTACAACAGCCAGATCATCCACTACGTCGAGTCGGCCTGCCCCAAGGGCTCCTTCCTCCTCCCCGTCGGCAACGTCGGCAAGCGCTACTTCATGGAGAAGGACTACATCCTGGTCGAGGACTTCGCCGTCTCCACCAAGGAGCCGACAGTCTACGAGGCCAAGGAGATCGCCGCCTTCGCGGCGAGCCAGTTCCTCGAGGGCAAGATCGACGAGTTCAGGATCATCTACACCAGGATGCGATCCATCATCCTCCTCGAGCCCACGATGCTCACCCTCCTGCCCCTCGACCTCGCGGACATCAGGGGCAAGGAGGGCTCGAGCGAGGACAACGACACCTACCGCTACGAGCCGAGCGAGGAGGGCCTGTTCGACGCCCTCGTCCCGCAGTACCTCAAGGGCGTCGTGTACGGGGCCCTCGTGTCGGCCTTCGCGAGCGAGCAGGCCGCGCGCATGACGGCGATGGACGCGGCGACCAAGAACGCCGACGACATGTTGGCGCGCATACGCCTCCGCTATAACCGGGCGCGGCAAGCGTCCATCACGAGCGAGGTTTCCGAGATAGTCGCCGGCGCAGCGGCCCTAGAGGATTAAAGGAAGGAAAGCATGGGCGAATGCATTGGAACGGTCGTTCGAGTGACGGGCCCGATCCTCGACCTTAGGTTCGAGGGCGGAGTCATGCCGGCGATACTCGACGCGGTCGAGGTGGAGGCCAAGGGCGGCGGGACGGTCCTCGCCGAGTGCTTCCTGCACATGGGCGACGGGATCGCGCGCTGCGTGGCCATGGAGCAGACCGAGGGCCTCTCGCGCGGCCTCAAGGCGAGGGGCACGGGGGCCGCCATCTCGGTGCCGGTCGGCAAGGCGGTGCTGGGCCGCATGTTCGACCTCGCGGGCAGGCCCATCGACGGGGGCCCTCCCGTCGTGGCGGAGCGGACCCCGATCCACCGGGACGCGCCCTCGCTGGAGGACCAGAGCCCCAACGCCGAGATCCTCGAGACGGGCATCAAGGTCATCGACCTCATCGCGCCCTACGCCAAGGGCGGCAAGATAGGCCTCTTCGGCGGCGCCGGGGTCGGCAAGACGGTCATCATCCAGGAGCTCATCCGCAACATCGCGGCCGAGCACTCGGGCTACTCGGTGTTCGCCGGCGTCGGCGAGCGCAGCCGCGAGGGCAACGACCTCTGGCACGACATGAACGATTCGGGCGTCATCAAGAACACGGCCCTCGTCTTCGGCCAGATGAACGAGCCGCCCGGGGCGCGCATGCGGGTAGCGCTCTCGGGCCTGACTATGGCCGAGCACTTCCGCGACGTCCTCGGGCAGGACGTCCTCCTCTTCATCGACAACATCTTCCGCTTCGTCCAGGCGGGCTCGGAGGTCTCGGCCCTCCTCGGGCGCATCCCGAGCGCGGTAGGCTACCAGCCCACCCTGGCCAACGAGATCGGCGCACTCGAGGAGCGCATAACCTCGACCAAGAAAGGCTCCATCACCTCGGTCCAGGCGGTCTACGTCCCCGCCGACGATCTGACCGACCCGGCTCCCGCGACGACCTTCACGCACCTGGACGCGACCACCGTGCTCTCGCGGCGCATCGTGGAGAAGGGCATCTACCCCGCGGTGGACCCCCTGGGTTCCTCCTCGCGCATCCTCGATCCGCGCATCGTCGGCGAGGACCATTACGCCGTCGCCTCCAAGGTGCAGGAGATCCTGCAGCGCTACCAGGAGCTCCAGGACATCATCGCCATCCTGGGCATGGAGGAGCTCGGGGCCGAGGACAAGCTCACCGTCTACCGCGCCCGCAAGATCGAGCGCTTCTTCTCCCAGCCCTTCCACGTCGCCGAGCAGTTCACCGGCATCCCCGGCGCCTATGTCACCCTCCCCGACACGATCAAGGGCTTCCGGGAGATAGCCGAGGGCAAGTGCGACGATGTCCCCGAGCAGGCCTTCTTCATGTCGGGCACCATCGAGGAAGTCCGCGAGCGCGCGAAGAACCTTTAGCGAAGCGCCATGGTAACGACGAGGCGCTTCGCTTCGCGATCGCTGCGCGATCGCACCAATCGAGGTACTTATGCCTGAGTTTGAGTGCCAGATCCTGACGCCCTACCGCCGCTTCTACAGCGGCACGGCCGAGTCGGTCGCCTTCGTCACCCACGACGGCCAGATCGAGATCCTCGCGCACCACGAGAGCCTCGTGGCCCCCGTGCGCATCGGCCAGCTGAGGCTCGTCCAGGGCGGCAAGGTCAAGAGGGCGGCTATCACCGAGGGCTTCGCGAGGGTCAAGGCCGGGAGGATCGACCTCTTCGTCGACGCGGCGGAATGGCCCGAGGAGATCGACGTCGAGCGCGCCGAGAAGGCCCTGGGCCGCGCGACCACGAGGCTGGCCACCGAGACCCTGGCCTGGCGCATCGAGGCCTCCAAGCGGGCCCAGGCGAGGGCGCACAACCGCATCGCCGTGTCCCAGGGCCTGCCCACCCAGCCCTCGTCGGCCGTGTACTGAGGGCCTATCCCAGTCCTCGACGGACGCCCATAGCGGCCTCGAGCTCGGCCCCAGAGAGGAAGCCCCGCGAGACGCTGCCCCGGCTCCCTTGGCCTCTTCCGCGATCGATGCCTCGGGATAGCGCCGCCGCTGGATGTCCTTGAGGTCGACGCTGGTCATTCGCCGACCCCCGTCGTCGAAGGGGACGACCGAGGACGATACGCCGTGGAAGGTATAGCGGACGGGGCGGTATTCGATGGGGAAACGATCTACCCGCTAGGGAGTCTCGATATTGACCAGGCCCGAGACGATCAATCTCACCTTTGGCTCCCTTCGAACAGCAGCCTGAAGCCCCGCGGCAGGAGGGCGCATGAATGCCCGCCCGAGCCTTCTTCGCGGGGATCGGAGAGGAGGACGGCCCAGGGGCCGCTCCCGCTCTCGCGGACGAGGCGCTCGATGCGGGCCGACCCGATCTGAGCCTCCGTGGCGTTGACCAGGGCGAGCAGTCTCCCCCCGTCCGAGGATATCTCCAGCGCGAGGAAGCGGGGCTCTTCCTCGAGGTAGAGGAAGCGCCTCGCGCCTTCCGAGATCTCCTGCCAGCGCCGCCTCCGCGCCTGGACGAGAGCGCGCATGAATCCGTACTGGATCCGGTCGCGACGCGCCTCGTCCCAGATCATGCAGCGCCGGTTGTCCGGATCGCCGCCGCCGGAGAGGCCGATCTCGCTGCCGTAGTAGATGCATGGCGATCCTGGCAGGAGGAAGAGGAGGAGCCAGGCGAGCCTCGCCAGGCCCAGGTCCTCGCCGAGGCGGTGCAGGACCCGCTCGGTGTCGTGGGAGTCGAGGAGATTGAAGGCGCTGCGCTTGACGGGCTCGGGATAGGAGAAGTCCAGGGCCGCGAGCCTCGCCTCGAGGCAGCGCGCGGTCTCGAGAGCGTGCCTGCCCACGAGGAAGTCGATGATCGCCGAGGCCGCTGGGTAGTTCATCACCGCATCGAACTGATCGCCGCGGAGCCAGGGCATCGAATCGTGCCAGATCTCTCCCACGAGGTAGAGCTCCGGGCTCAGCGCCTTCATGCGCGCACGGAAGGCCCGCCAGAACTCGTGGCCGACTTCGCCCGCGACATCGAGGCGCCAGCCGTCGATGCCGAAATCCCGCACATAGCGCTCGGCGACGCCGAGGAGATACTCGCGCAACTCGGGGTTCGAGGTGTCGAGCCTAGGCATGCCAGTCGTGAAGGCGAAGGTCGCGAAGCCCGACTCGCGGGAGTCGCCCGTGTCCCTGCCCGAGGGGAAGAGTGGCCAGGACCGGATGCTGAACCAGCTCGCGTAGCGGGAGGCCCTGCCCTTCTCGAGCACGTCGAGCCAGGGGCCGAACAGGCGCCCTGAGTGGTTGAATACGGCGTCGAGCACTATCTTCATGCCCCGCTCGTGGCAACCATCGACGAGGCGCCGCAGATTCTCCTCGGTGCCGAAGGAAGGATCGATGCGCAGATAGTCCTCGGTGTCGTACTTGTGGACGCTCGGCGAGGCGAAGATCGGCGTCAGGTAGAGGCCGTTCACTCCGAGCTCGGCGAGATAGTCCAGCTTCTCGGCGACGCCGGCCAGGTCGCCTCCGTAGGACTGCCGATTGGTGACGGGACCCTCGGCCCAGGGTAGGACGCCTGGCCTATCCTGGCCCGGGTGCCCGTTGCGAAAGCGATCCGGAAAGATCTGGTACCAGACCGTGCCGCTCACCCAAGAAGGAGCGGCGTACACATCCTCGGGATTGATGTAGGGGAAGTGGAAGGCGTTCCAATGCTCGCTCTCGCCGCGCCACGAGCCCTCGGCCCCTGCCTGTGAAGGCAGAGGGAAGAGGCCCTGCTCCCCGTAGTCCCAAAGGCTGCCGTCGGTCGCGTGGATCCTGAAGAGGTAGCGACTCCTTCGATACGGCGGGCTGTAGCGCGCCTCCCAGAAATCCCGGACGCCGTCGCTGCCGGCCTTCCGCATGGGCAGGACTCCGCGCATCCAAGCCCTGGCCGCATGCGCGCCTTGACCCGGCTCGGGTCCGCGATCCCAATAAAAAGGGTCTCCTATCAGGAGAAAGATTTCCTTCACGTCTCCGGCTGCGGCCTGGAGGCGGAGGTGGAGGGTGTTCTCGTCGAGGGGATAGCACCAGGCCTCGGTGGCTCGGTGGAAGATGGCTGCCTCGTTCATCATCGGTATTGTGGGCCAGGAGGGAGGTCCTTAGCTACTGCGCAACCGGCCCCAGCGGGGAGTGGCGTGCCGCGAAAAATAAACGAGAGGCCGGGGCGCGGGACCCGGCCTCTCGTTCGATGCAAAACGATGCGCCGAGCCCTAGGCCGAAAGCTCGGCGATGTAGCCCGTTCTCAGGCAGGTATCGAAGAGGTCGCGGGGAAGGAAATCCTCCTTCACGTCGTCCCAGTCCTCGTGCCGATGGACGATCCTCACGTAATAGCCGCCCTCGATCTCCTGGATCAGCTCGAGGAGGGAAGGATCCGACCCCTCGGACTTGATGGTGAACTGTTTCATAGGCCTCCTTCTGCCAAGCTTTGAAGGCTCGACGCCACTAAGAATATCGGAGGAGGCCGAAACCGCCTTTAGCCTCTATGCCTCGCTAGAGCTGCCTGATTCCGGAGGCGGTACGCCTGGCCAGCTCGAGGTAGGCCGCCGCGTGGCGCGAGAGGCCGGCGACTTCCTCGTCGGTCAAGGCGCGAACGGCCTTGGCGGGGCTGCCCAGGATCATGGAGCGCGGAGGGAAGGACTTGCCCTGGGTGACGAGGGCTCCCGCGCCGACGATGCTCTCCTCGCCTATGACCGCCCGGTCCAGGATCACGGCGCCCATGCCGACGAGGCAGCGGTCGCCCACCTCGCAGGCATGGACGATGGCCCCGTGCCCGACCGTCACTTCGTCCCCGATCGCGCAGCCTAGGCCTTCGGCGACGTGGACGACGGCCCCATCCTGCACGTTGCTGCCCGCGCCTACCCGGATCGCCGCGATGTCGCCGCGGAGGGTCGCCCCGTACCAGACCGAGGCGCCCTCGCCCAGGCTCACTCGGCCCGTCACCTCCGCGTTCCACGCGATGAAGGCAGCCTTCGCGATTTCGGGCCTCTCGCCCTCGAAGCTATGCACCATATCTTGTCCTCCTTGAGTTCCGCTAAGATTGTGGCCGCCCTCGCGCGGCGATATACTGTACACGAGTTCGCTGGGGGTGATCGATGGCGCTGAAAAGACGAATATTCCTCGGGGCGGGCCTCCTCGCCCTGGCGCTCGGCACCTGGGCCGAGGCCTGGGACTCCGGCCTCCCGGCCAGCCTGGACAAGCTAGCGGCCAACGCCTGGCAGGAGAGCCTCCTCACCGCCTTCGGCACCTTCACCTACGCCGACACTTCCCTGCCCAGCCCCTTCTCCCGCTATCTCGAGGACTCTCTCAAATCCGCCATCACGAAAAGCTCCAAGCTCAAGCTCTTCAACAAATCGGTAGCCAGCGCCATGGACCCCGCCTTCCGCGAAGCCTACGGGAGCTTCTTCAAGAACAACAGCGTGGACGCCCTGCTCTCGGGGCGCTACTACCTCGAGGGCCAGGCGGTCAGGGCCAGGCTCGAGCTCACCGGACTCTCGGACGGAGTCCTCCTCGGCACTTTGGACCTGCGGCTCCCCGTCTCGACCCTCCCCTCCGACCTCGGCGTCGAGCCCAGCTCCGCCGCCTCGACCACGGCCTCGAGCATAGGGAGCCTCGACGCCGAATCGGGCAAAGGCAGTCTCCGGGTCTCCGTCAGCACGGAGCGCGGGGCGGGCGCGGTCTACCGCGACGGCGAGAAGATGGTCATTCTGGTCACGGTCAACAAGCCGGCCTGGCTCAAAGTCTACCATGTCGACGCCACGGGCGTCGTGCGGCTGATCTGGCCCAATGCCTATACAAGCGGGAGGCGGATCGACCCCGGCGCCGTGATGACGATCCCGGGGCCAGGGGACGGCTTCGAGTTCGACATGGTCCCCCCCTTCGGCACCGAGTTCATCAAAGTCCTCGCCTCGACCCAGCCCTTCGCCGTCGACGAGGCCTCCTCGTCCAAGGACGATCCCTTCGCCGAGCTGGGCACCGACGCCCGCGGCGCCATGACTCGGGGCCTGGCCTTGAAGGCCTCGGGCGCGGCCGAGCTGGCCGAAGCCCTGGCGAGCTACGTGATCACCCACAAGTAACGCTTGCGAAAGCATCTCGCCTCCGCCCGATAGTCGTGATATACTGCACGGCCGTCTCGTTGCCTGCCGCGCGACGAACGGGGAGGGAGGCTTTCATGAGCAGGGACGAGAACGCGGTCGAGCCAGGTTATTATAACGAAACGCTCGATCCGGGGCTCGCGGAAAGGCTCGT
>Ga0181529_10006884_pt1 | contig 11456 bp, 10 predicted proteins | sample PEATcosm2014_Bin_36_FD_119763 | JGI IMG/M metagenome (GOLD analysis project Ga0181529, IMG submission 119763) | Peatland microbial communities from MTU Mesocosm Facility, Houghton, MI, USA - PEATcosm2014_Bin10_30_metaG | ecosystem: Environmental > Terrestrial > Soil > Wetlands > Peat | place... | reverse complement strand
TTCAGCCGTGCCAATGGAAATGGGTTCAATCGGATGGGCTTCAGCCCCCGAGGGAAGATTTATCACGGAGAAAACCGTCCCTCAGGGCCTAAAGGCCGCCATTCGATGCGGCTTAGGGCGGCACGGCTGAAGCCGTGCCCTTTCAAAGATCATGTCCCTACGCTTTCCATTGCATGATGCGTTTGCCCTGGGATTCAACCTGGCTCCGGGATGTTTGCTCGATATTTTACAAGGAAAGAAAACAAACTTCTTTACATTCACACAGTTCGCCCCTCATAATCGCGCTGTCTCAGAGAGATCGCGCTTCCCCGGTTGTCCCCCCCCCCTGTACCGCGTCCGCTCTCTGAGTCCAATGGAGGTTCGTGCACATGAAGAAACTCAGTCCCTGTCTGCTGGGATTGTCTCTGGCGGCTGCCTGCAGTTTGGCGGCCGTGGCGCAGGAAAGTTCGCCTGCTGCACCACCGAAGATCCTGCAAATCACGCGGGAATTCTCCAAGCCGTACAAAAATGGAGCGGCCCACGACAAGACGGAAAGCGTCTTTGCTCAGGCTATGTCCAAGGCCAAGTGGCCGACCCATTACGTTGGGATGACGTCGCTTTCGGGCCGCCAAAGAGCGCTGTACCTGACTTCCTACGACTCGTTGGAGGCCTGGGAGAAGGACAATGCGGCGATGGCCAAGAACTCGGTTCTTGCCGCCGAACTGGAGCGCGCCAGCATCGCGGATGGCGAACTTCTGCAAGAAGTGGACCAGGGCGTCTTCCGCCGCAATGAAGAGATGAGCTCTCATGCGATGGGTGACCTGTCGCATCAGCGCTTTATGGAAGTCTCGGTTTATGAGGTTCGCCCCGGCCGCGGACATGAATGGGAAGAGGCCGTGAAGCTGGTCAAGGAAGGCTACGAGAAGGCAGCAACCGGCGCGCATTGGGCCATGTTCAGCCAGATTTACGGTGGTCAAGGCGCTCGGTACCTGGTTCTGATATCGCATCACTCGCTGGCCGAGGTCGACAAGGGCTTTCTGGATGACAGGAAGTTCGGCGAAGCCTTGGGCGAAGACGGCTTGAAGAAGCTTGATCGCCTCGTGGCGGAGTCGGTGGAATCGTCACAACATGAACTGTTCCAGATCGATCCGCACATGAGCTATGTGCCGGAGGAGTGGATCAAGGCCGATCCGGAATTCTGGAAGCCGAAGGCCCCAGCCATGGCAAAGCCGGCAATGGACGACAAGAAAGGCAAGCCCTAAGCACCCGACCAACAACTCCTCGCAGCTGAACCCCGAGCAGCTCCAGCATCCCCGGAGCTGCTCGAAGTTTTTAGGGCCCCGTGGCAAGCACTATTCGCCAGCGCCGGGAATGTATTTGTAGTCGATCTTTGTTGGCTTCTTGACGGGGTCGCCGGTCAGGTCATGGGTGTGCCAGGCGACGCTTTCGCTGGCCACTTCAGGGTGCTTGCTCAGGAACTCGAGCGCGAACGTCGAGGCGGTTGGGTCGTCTTTCTGATCGGCAAACTTGGCTGACTCGATGGCGGCTTTTTGTTTTTCGCCCAGGCGGCGGTAGAGGATGGCGAGCTGGTAATGGGCAGCCAGGTCGTCGGGATCGATGGCTTGCAGGTGCTCATACGCGGCGCGCGCGGCGGGGTAGTCGTGCTGCTGGTAGTAGCTGAAGCCCAGCTCGCGCAGGGCGTCTTTGGCGCGCGGATACTTGGCCAGTACAGCCTGGAAGTCGGCGATGGCCGCGGCAACCTGGCCGGCGTTGCGCTCAACCAGGGCCCGATAGTAGAGGGCGCGCGGGTCGCCAGGAAGAACCGCCAGGGCCTTTGCCAGATTTCCCTTCGCATCGTCGTACTTTTCCCAGGAGACTTCCACCACCGCCATATTGGTAAAGGCGTCGGCGTAATCCGGGCGCAGGGCGGCGACGCGCTCGAAAGCGTGTACCGAGGCCTCGTATTGCAGGGCGTCGAGCAGGGCGATGCCGTAGTTGTTCCAGCGCATCCACTCCTTGTTTTCGGTGGGGTCGGGCGGCTGGGCCGCGTTTTCGCCGATTTTGAAGGTCTTGGTCTCCGATGCCACATCGACAATCGGCAGCGGATAGCGCTTCTCGTCCATAGCGTAGTCGATGAAATGCTGGTTGAAACGGCGGTAGCGCACCGTAGCTGTCAGCGAGACTTGCCCGGTCATGTCCTTGGGCAGGCGGAAACGGTAGCGCACCAGTTGCGAGCGCCCTGACTGGAGGACGTTGTTGTAGGCCAGCACGCGATTGTGCCAGATCTGGTGGATGTCGTTCAGCTCGCCCTTGTTGTTGATGAGCCGGTTGGTAAAGGAGTGTGCCGAGGGGTCGAGCGAGCCGTCGGGCTGGAGGAATCCGCTCTCGGCCAGCACCCTGCCTGCGCCGTCCTTGACGGCAAAGTCGACCCAGGCCTCGTAAAAATCGCGCTGCTCGGGAATGAAGGAGTGGCCGATGCCCTTGTTCTGGATGACTACATCGGCCACCAGCGTCTCGCCAGGAGCGAGGGAGAATGCCGTGAGGCCGAGCGGGGCGACAAGCACCTGATCTGTAGCGGTGGCCGCGGCACTCTCTTTTTCGAGGGCGAAGATATCCACATTAAGGACGCCCTTGCCGTCGGCGGCGTGCTTGAGGAAGCCGGCCAATTTTTCGGCCTGCTCGTCGAATTTGTAGTACTGGGGCATGAGGGTGTTGCCGCCCAGCCAGCGATGGGAGACAAGCTGGCCGTCCTTGGCGCCAGGATCGACGGCGCCAGCGGCCAGCGGCTCCCGGACCATGTGGCAGGTCTGGCAGGTGGAGACGGTGTCCTTGCGATAAAAGGGCAGGGGAGACTGCTTGCCGAAGCTGGCGCCCTGCCACTCGTCGTAGACACTGAAAGCGCGCAACCACTTGTAGTCGTCGAGCGCGCGGGGGATGGCGGCCTTGTGGCATCCGGCGCAAAACTCAGGAGTGCGGTAAAGCGGGCGCATCACGGCCTTGGAATGGCGATCGAGATGAGATAGGATTTCCGCGTCGGAGACGGGGCGGGTAACCGCCGCGCCGCTTTCATCCACAAGCACGGCCGGTGTGCCCATGGTGTAGCTGCCTGTTCCAGTGGTGTCGACCGACTGGATGGAGTGGCAAGTCGAGCAGGTTAGCCCCTCGTCCTCGAACGGACGCTTCTTGGGCATTCCTTGCGACAGGTCGCCGGAGAGCAAGGCGACAGGGTTGTGGCAGCCCTCGCAGTGGCGGGAAAACTGGACGCCCTTCTCGTCGATCAGCAGGTTGACGTTTTTCAGATACCAGGGTGCGCGGAAGCTGTTGGAATGTACCGACTGACGCCACTGGCGGTAAGCCTCCTGATGGCAGTGGCCGCAGTATTGGGCGGTCGGAAAGCTCTTGGGGCTGAGAAACTGGCCGTTTGCCGAGGTCGCGTTGGAGGGAAGAAAGGGCGTGTCCTTGCCAAAGGCGTAGTTGTACCTGGGCGCAACGGAGTCGTGGAAGGCCGTGGTGGGGCCGGTGACTCCGGTGGGTGCCGAATACGCAGTGGGGGTTGCCGTTGCGGCGGCGGGGGCGGCATCCGGCTCGGTGGCAGCCAGGACCGCGCCCGCGGCCGTGAGCGACCATGCTGCAAGCAGTACAGGTGAAAGCCCGCGCGACAGGGCTGTCTTGAACAGGGTCTTGAACGCAGTATCGAGCATGGCCGGGCGATCTCCAGGGGAAGAGGTTGCACCCGTCGGCAGGGTCTTGGGGAAGGCCGCGGGGATGCCAGAACCGTATCAGGCCAGGGGGCCGGGGTGTCTTCCATCGAAAGGTGGAGGGGCAACTCTCGGCTTCCACCTTCCCGCCGGCATTCCTCGCAAGTCGCGCCAACGAAGTTGTAGCGCTGGCCTCCTGGCCGGGGCCCCCACGGACAGGTCTTCGTCCGTGGGGTGGTTGACCGGCTGTAGCGTGGGTCTCCTGACCCACGCCGGATACCGTTGGCTCCGTCACGGCGTATGCAAACGGTGTTAAGAAACGAGGCTTTGCTCTGGCGGCGGGGCCGCCGCCAATAGAGCCGACCGGGAGGTCGGCGCTGCGGGCCGCCGGTTCACAGAGTGGGACAGCTTGAGATTCAGCTGCATCAAACTGAAAAGCCAGCATCTTTTGGCCAAAACCGGGGCTAAACTGGTACGTTGATTCAGAAGGATCTCATTTCCCAAGATGGCTTCAAATCCTTATTTTTCTGTAGCGGTTCTCTTTGCGGCGGCCCTCGGGTTTGGGCTGGCTCCGCTGGGGCTGGCGTGGCTGTGGGCTCAGGCCTTCTCGCCGGCCAAGCCGAACGCGGTGAAGAACGCCATCTACGAGTGCGGCCTGGAGTCCAAGGGCGACGCCTGGGTGCAATTCCGCTCGGCGTACTACTTGTATGCGATCATTTTTTTGATCTTCGATGTAGAGACGGTTTTTCTGCTGCCGTTTGCGGTCGCGTTTACCGGGCTGGGCGTGGCTGCGTGCCTTTCGATGCTGGCGTTTGTGCTGATGCTCGTCGAAGGGTTGGCGTGGGCTTGGGCCAAGGGCGTGCTGACGTGGGCGTAAAAGCTGCTTTTAGCTGCTAGCTTCCAGCTTCTAGCTGGTTGGTGGTGGAACGGCCATGGTTTCCCGCTGGGAGTTGGAAGCGGCGTTAGGGCTGTGGTTCGGACGGTGATGCAGGGAGTATGGTACGGCAAGGATAGAGGCTAAAAGCTAGCAGCTAGAAGCTGATTTTTGGAGCGACGATGGATGAACAACTGAAGATCGAGCTGGGCAAGCAGGGGATCGTCGCCACGACCTTCGAGGAGCTGTACAACTGGGGGCGGCGCAGCTCGATCTGGCCCATGCAGTTCGGGCTGGCCTGCTGCGCCATCGAGATGATTGCCACGACCATGGCCCGCTACGATCTGGCGCGCTTCGGCGCAGAGGTCTTTCGCCCGTCCCCGCGCCAGGCCGACCTGATGATCATCTCCGGCACGGTGACCAAGAAGATGGCGCCGCAGGTGGTGCGCCTTTACAACCAGATGGCCGAGCCGCGTTACGTGATCGCCATGGGCGCCTGCGCCATCTCCGGCGGGCCATTCAAGCAGGGCTACAACGTGTTGAAGGGCATTGACCGGTATATCCCCGTGGATGTGCATATTCCCGGCTGCCCGCCGCGGCCGGAGGCGCTGATCCAGGCCTTCATGACGCTGCAAAAGAAGATCGACGCGCAGCCGCTTACCGGCGCGGGGCGTCCGCGGCATCTGGATGCCCAACAACAAGGGGAGTTTCCGGTACCGGTGCAGGGGGAACACGATTTGGAGCCCACCTCCAACCCGGGCGTGTGGACGGTGCCGGTAGTGATTCGGTGAAAACAGAGATCAAAGATCAGGGATCAGGGGTCAGGGATTGAAGACGGTTGAAGAGATCAAAGCGGCGATTGAGGCGGCGGTGCCGCGCGCGGGAGTCGAGATTGTGTCGAACCCCAGCGTCAGCGCGCAGCACTCGCTGCGGCTGGCGCCCGGTTGCGCGCTGGAGGTGGCGAAGTTTCTGCGCGACGACGCGGAACTGGCGCTGGACTTCCTCTCCAACGTGACCGGCGTGGACTGGCCGGACAAGGAAATCGCCGAAAAGGTCAAAGTCACGCGCGCGGTGACCAAGACCGTGGACGGTGTGGAACAGACGGTGGAGGAGACTGTCGAGGAGACCAGCAAACGCGTGGTTCCGGGCTGCCTGGAGGCGGTCTATCACCTGTATTCGGTTAAGTTGAAGCACGGGCCGGTGGTGCTGCGCATGAGAACGGTGAACCGGACCGATCAGGTCGAGCTGCCCTCGCTGACGCCCATCTGGCGGTCGGCGGAGTTCCAGGAGCGCGAGGTCTTCGATCTGTACGGAATCGTCTTTGCCGGGCACCACGATCTGCGGCGGCTGTTGATGTGGCCCGAGTTCAAGGACCATCCCATGCGCCGAGATTACCTGGAACCCGACGACTTCGAGTTCGAACCGACGGCGCACGACGTAGTGCTGGCGCGGGCTGAGGCCCATCGGGCGGCGCATCCAGGCGCTAGCTCGGACCAGGAAGGGGCCAAGGCATGAACTTTCCTGCTCTCTTCCGCGCAAAGGAAAAGCCGGCGGGCTGGAACCAGCCGACGGTGATGAAGACGCACGGCGAAGGGGACTTGCTGGAAGTGGCCATGGGGCCGCACCATCCCTCGACGCACGGCGTCTTCCGCATGGACGTGGCATTGGACGGCGAGCGTGTGATTCGGCTGAAGCCGGTCTTCGGCTACCTGCATCGCAACCACGAGAAGATTGCCGAGGGCATCAGCTACCTCGCGTCGATGCCCTATACCGACCGGCTGGACTACATTTGCCCGATCACCAACAACTGGGCCTATGCGCTGGCGGTCGAAAAGCTTACCGGCCAGGAAGTTCCCGAGCGCGCCGAGTATCTGCGCGTGATCACCGGTGAGCTGACCCGCTTTCAGAACCACGCCTCCTCGATTGGCTTTTTGATCCAGGAGATGGGCGCCAGCGGCACGCCGTTGATGTATGCCTTCCGCGAGCGGGAGAAGATTCTCGATCTCTTCGAGGAGCTGACTGGGGCGCGCATGATGGTCAACTACATGCGCTTCGGCGGCTGCCGCGTGGATGCGACCCCGGCTTGGCTCGACAAGACGCGTGTCGTGGTCGCGGGGCTTGGTGGATTTGTAGACGAGTTTGAGAAACTGCTGCGATCGAACGAGATTTTGATGGCGCGAACGCAGGGAGTGGGCATCCTCAAGCCGGAGCTGGCTGTCAACGCCGGGGTGACCGGGCCGATGCTGCGCGCCTCGGGCGTCGACTACGACATCCGCAAGGTGGACCAGTACGGCATCTACGATCGCTTCAAGTTCCGCGTGCCGCTGGGCGATCATGGCGATGTGTACGACCGCTTCATGATCCGTATGCTGGAGATGCGGGAGTCGATCGGGATTCTGGAGCAAGCGCTGAAGGACATTCCCGGCGGGCCAGTGATGGACCCCAAGGCCAAGAGCCGCGGTTTCCGTCCCAAGCCGGGCGAGGTTTACGGTCGCATCGAAGCGCCCAAGGGCGAGTTGGGCTTTTATCTGATCAGCGACGGGGGCCCGAATCCCTATCGCTACAGGGTGCGTCCGCCCAGCCTTATCAACCTGACGGTGCTTGAGGATATGTGTCTGGGCGCGGACGTGGCCGACGTGGTGTTGATCTTTGGCAGTGTGGATATTGTGCTGGGAGAAGTAGATAGGTGAGGCAGCTTCTAGCTTCTAGCTATTAGCCTCTAGCTATTTTTTGTTGGAATTGCTGCTTGGGTTTTCAACGAGGGCTGACGCTGGCACGGAAAAGCTAGGAGCTAGAAGCTAGAAGCTAAAGGCTGCTTTTGGAGGATTCATTTGCTGGGTGAGGGCATACTGAAGGGGCTGGCGGAGACGGCGAGGAATTTCTTCCTGAGCTACGTCTCGCCCGAGCGGCTGACCACGGTCGAGTATCCGGAGCAGCGCATCGCTCCCATCGAGGCGGCACGCGTCTTCCCATTCCTGGTCTACGACGGCGCGGATTGGGCGGCCGGGCTGCGTTGCGTCTCCTGCCAGATTTGCGAGAAAGAGTGCCCGCCCAAGTGCATCTATATCGAGAAGTCCAAGGACAAGAAGCCGGATGCGCTGGGCAAGCCGCAGTTTTATCCGGCCCGCTTCGATATCGACATTTCGGTCTGCATGAGCTGCCAGATTTGCGTCGAGGTCTGCCCCTTCGAAGCCATCAAGATGGACACGGTGTATGAATTGAGCACCACCGACCGCTTCGGCGGACTGCTGCTGGACCGCAAGCAATTGGCCAAGCCGAACGCGTATTACCACGAGATTCATGCCACCGAAGCGGCCAAGGTGGATGCGCGGCTTGCTGCGGAAAAGGCCAAGGCCGACGCCAAGGCAAACGCGGCAGCCGCGGCAGCGACGGGAGGAGTCTAGCCCATGATTACGACACTGGACCAGATTTTCGTCCTCCTTCAGCACTGGCTGGTGAGCTTTCTGCCCGCCGGATTGCAGCCCGCGGCTAGCGTGCTGCTGAGCGTGGTGGTCATCATTTGCCTGTTTCCCGCGCTGTTTGCCTTGACCACGGTCTTCGAGCGCAAGGGGCTGGCGCGCATCCAGAATCGCCTTGGCCCTAATCGCACCGGGCCGTTCGGCTTCTTGCAGCCGATTGCAGACGGCATCAAGTCGCTGACCAAGGAAGACATTGTGCCCTCAAGCGCCGACGCCGCCGTGCATTTCCTGGCGCCGATAGTGCTGGTGGTGGCCGTCTTCATGGGCTTTGCCGTGCTGCCCATGGGCCGCAACATGGTGCTGGTGGATATGGATGCCGGCCTGCTCTTCTTCTTCGCCATGGGCGCTTCGACGGAGTTGTCGGTCTTCATGGCCGGATGGTCGAGCCGCAACAAGTATTCGCTGCTGGGCGCCATGCGCGCCGTGGCGCAGATGATCAGCTACGAGGTTCCGCTGCTCATGTCCAGCGTGGCCGTGGTCATGATTACCGGTTCGCTCTCGCTCACGAGAATAGTGGAAGCGCAGAACCAGTACACCTGGGGCTTTCCGCACTGGTACATCTTTACGCCCTGGGGACTTGCGGGTTTCGTCATGTACGCCATTGCGGCCACGGCAGAGACAAACCGCTCGCCCTTCGATTTGCCCGAGGGCGAGTCGGAACTGGTTGCCGGCTATCACACCGAGTATTCGGGCTTCAAATTCGCGCTCTTCTTCCTGGGCGAGTACCTGGCCATGTTCTCCATCTCCGGGGTGGGCACGACGCTGTTCCTGGGCGGCTGGTCGGCGCCGTTCTCCTGGCTGGGCTGGGTGCCGTCGTGGATCTGGTTCTTCTCCAAGATGTTCCTCTCGATCTTCGTCTTCATCTGGCTGCGCGGAACGCTGCCGCGGCTCCGCCAAGACCAGCTGATGAACTTCGCCTGGAAGTTTGTCCTGCCGCTGACGCTGCTGAATTTGATGGTGACCGCGCTGTGGCGGTTCCTGGGCGAGGGATGGGAGCGGTGGGTCTACTGCTCGGCGATTCTGCTCGTGGCGTACGTGGGCATGGGGCTACTGGGGATGCGCAGAGGGAACCTTGGGCCGAGGAGGTACCGGTATGCGGAGTAGCTTTGGTCCGATGGGGTTTGTGCTTTCCCATCCATGCGCCATGAAGCCGGCGCATGGATGGGGCACGGGGCATGTGGTTTTGAAAGGGCACGGCTTTAGCCGTGCCGAAAATGTGCCAGAGATCAATGCGGCTTTAGCCGCGGAGGGAACTCAAATGGATAGATTCGCGTTCCCTCAGGGGCTAAAGCCCAGTGGTCGTTTTGCTCCCCTAGCGGCACGGCTAAAGCCGTGCCCTTTCAATACAGACGATACCGTGGCTTTTGGGCTCATAACCGTAGTACTGGAAGGGAGCGCTTGCCGATGAGTTTTGTCTTTTACATGCTGGCGGCGCTGACCGTGGCCGGCGGAATGGCCGCCGTGCTGCTGAAGAACACGGTCCACTGCGCGCTGGCGCTGACTGTGGCCTTTGCCGGGCTGGCGTTCCTGTTTCTCAATCTCGACGCGCAGTTTGCCGGGTTTGCGCAGATTCTGGTGTACATCGGCGCGGTGGCCATTCTGGTGGTCTTCGCCATTCTGCTCACCAAAGGCTCCGAGACGCCCAAGGACGGAGTCTTCAGCAGCACCTGGCTGGCCGGGCTGGCGATTGCCGCGGCGGTCTTTGCGGTGCTGGGCTGGGCGGTGCTGGGCAGCGCGCGGGTTTTGCCGCATGAGACGGCTGTGCCCACGGTGACAGTGAAGGACATTGGCGTGGCGCTGATGGGCCGCTATGTGCTGCCGCTGGAGATTGTGGCGATCCTGCTCACTGCCGCCACCATCGGCGCGGTGATTGTGGCCATGCACGAGAAAGAGGAGACGAAATGACGCCGCTTACCGGATTTCTCATGGTGGCCGCGCTGGTCTTTTCGATTGGACTGGCCGGAGCGCTGACGCGGCGCAACGCGATTCTAGTGCTGATCGGCATCGAGTTGATGCTGAACGCGGCCAACTTGAATCTGATTGCCTTCTGGCGCTACGGGCCGCATCCCGAGGCGTTGACGGGCATGATGTTCGCCATCTTCTCGATTGCCGTGGCGGCGGCGGAGGCGGCGGTGGGATTGGGGCTGGTGATTCAGATCTATCGCCACGCCAAGACGACCGACCTGGATCAAATGAACAGGATGAAGGGGTGAGCGAATGTTGATGCAAGAAGAACAGATCGTCGCCCTTAATCCTCTGCAAGCGTGCGGATACATTTCCTTTTTCGTGCAATCGCTTTGGCTGATTCCGGCTTTGCCGATCCTTGCGGCAGGTGTGACTGCGCTCTTGAAGCAGCCGAAACGCAAGACGGCAGCTACTCTGGCGATTGGCTCCCTCGCGCTTTCGTTTCTTCTGTCATTGGGTGCATTTGTGCATGTGGTCGATCATGTTCTTCACCCACATGCATGGTTCACGGTCCACGAGGTCGTCAACTTCACCTGGCTTCAGTTCGGCTCAACCAACGTCGATCTCGGTTGGGTGCTCGATCCGCTCTCCGCCGTGATGCTGGTGATGGTCTCGCTGGTCGGCCTGCTGATCTTCATCTACTCCGTGGGCTACATGGAGCACGACGAGAACTTCACGCGCTTCTTCTGTTTCCTCTCGCTCTTTGCCGGGGCCATGCTGGTCGTGGTGATCTCGAACAGCCTGCTGCTCCTCTTCATGGGCTGGGAGATTGTCGGACTTACCTCCTACCTGCTGATCGGCTTCTGGTACCAGAAGCCCTCGGCGGCGGCGGCGGCCAAAAAGGCCTTCCTCACCACGCGCGTCGGCGATGTGTTCTTCCTGCTGGGAATCGTCTGGCTCTTTGCGCAGACCGGCACGCTGTCGTTCTACAACAACGGCGCTGGCTCCATGGAGCACGCCGCGCTGGCCGCATTGCTGGCGCAACCGGGCGCGTTGGGACTGACGGCGGCGGGCGCCATTGGCCTGCTGATTTTTGCCGGAGCAGCAGGGAAGAGCGGCCAGTTTCCGCTGCATGTCTGGTTGCCGGACGCGATGGAAGGCCCCACGCCGGTCTCCGCGCTGATTCACGCGGCGACCATGGTGGCTGCGGGCGTCTATCTCGTGGCGCGGGTCTATCCGCTGATGCAGGCCGGGGCGCTGGCCGGGGGAACCACGACGGCGCTGATCGTCGTCACCTGGGTGGGCGCGTTTACTGCCGTCTTTGCCGCACTGATCGCCGTGGCCCAGAACGACATCAAGCGCATCCTGGCGTACTCGACGGTTTCGCAACTGGGTTACATGATGGCCGGACTGGGCATGGGCGGCGTCGCGGTGGGCATGTTCCACTTGATCACCCACGCCTTCTTCAAAGCTCTCTTGTTCATGGGCGCGGGCTCGGTGATTCACGGCTGCCACGAGGAG
>Ga0181529_10006882_pt1 | contig 11458 bp, 5 predicted proteins | sample PEATcosm2014_Bin_36_FD_119763 | JGI IMG/M metagenome (GOLD analysis project Ga0181529, IMG submission 119763) | Peatland microbial communities from MTU Mesocosm Facility, Houghton, MI, USA - PEATcosm2014_Bin10_30_metaG | ecosystem: Environmental > Terrestrial > Soil > Wetlands > Peat | place... | reverse complement strand
GAGATTGTTGTGGGCCATGAATGCGTCCGGGTTGCGCTCGAGGATCGCCCCATAGAATGTCTTCAGGTCCCGAAAGGTGCCGCACTCCCTCCAGCTCATTGCGGCGAGAAGGCCGAGTACCGCAACAACAAGGGCCTGCAGCCCCCGCCTTGCGGCTGCCGGGGCCCGGGGAAGGGCCGCTGCAAGCGCCGCCGCCGTGAAGGTGAAGACTCCGACGCTCGCCAGGTACTGCCAATGATCCGCCACATAGGAGAAAAGGAAGGCGAATACATCCAGGAACCCCAGGGTGGGGAAAAGGGAGCCCACGAAGAACAGCCATGCCGCCAGGGGCGCCCGCGTCCGCCGGCGCGCGAGCCAAAGCCCCAGCGTAAACAAGGCGGCGGCGGCCGGGTAGGCGTACTGCGCCGCGTCGGACGTGCTCACATGCCAGCGCGGATAAATGAAATTGATCCCGGCCGGCCAGACGAGCTTTCCCAGGTAGAACCAGACCGCCCTGCCGGCCACCAATACGCGCGCCATTCCGCTCAGCGAGAAATCGTTCCCGTTTGCGCCGATGTAGGCGTGCTCGATCCAGGCGGAAAAGAGCCCGCCTGCCGCCCCGACGGCGAACCACGGGAGCATCGGCGCGACATCGCGGCGCCAATCGAAACGCCCGCGGCGCCACCAGGACACCACGAGCAGGGCCCCGGGCAGGGTGGCGGCCACCGTCTTGCAGAGGAGCGCCATGACAAAAATGGCGAGGGCGGGCAGGTAGTCGGCCGGGCGCCGCCGCTCATCGAAGCGGAGGTAGGCCAGGGCGGCGGCTAGATAGAGGAACGTCGAAAAAGTGTCCTTCGCCTCCGACACCCAGGCCACCGATTCCACGCAGACCGGGTGAACGATGAACAAAAGAGCGGCGAGCCATGCGCCCGGGATGGCGAGACGGCGCAGGATGAGCCACAGGAGGGTGCCCGACCCCGCGTGGAGGAGGACATTGACCAGATGGTATCCCAGGGGCGAATCGCCCCACAGGCGGTGCTCGACCCAGAATGCGGAGTGGAGCAGCGGATAGTACTGCTGGGTCGCACCGAGCTTGAACCAGATCAGCCAGAGGCCGTGCAACGGGCGCAGGGCGGGCGCTGTCACGTAGTCGGGATCGTTCCAGACGAAGCCGCAGCCGAGGGCCGGCAGATAAACGAGGAGGCCCGCTGCGACGAATCCCGCCACCGGCAACCAGGGGGGCGTCCCGAAACGCTGGCGCTGCGGATGGCCGTTCATGGCTGGGCTGCCCGGAGCTTCGCGAGAAACTCCCTGGCCCGGGGGAGATCCGGCCTGAGGCGAAGGGCCAGTTCGTACTGGGCGATCGCCTCCCGGGTCCTGCCCGCTGCGGAGAGGGCGTATCCCAGATTGCTGTGCAGTTCGGCCACATCGGGAACCAGGCGCACCGCGGCCTCATACTGGGCGATCGCGTCGCCAAGCCGCGCCGGCACGCGCATCCAGAGGTTGCCGAGATTGACCCGGGCCTCGGCGTAGTCCGGCTTGAGCTCCAGTGCCGCTTCGAATTCGGCGATCGCATCGTTCAGCCGCCCAGGTTGGCCGGACCAGGCGCTGCCGAGGTTGAAGTGCGCCTCGGCCGAATCCGGCTTCAGGCGCAGGGCCGTCTGATATTCGACTATCGCGTCATCCAGGTGCCCAGGCAGAACGTACCAGGCGTTGCCCAGATTCTGGTGCGCCTCGGCAAGATCGGGCTTCAGGCGAATGGCCTCGCGATACTGGGCAATCGCGTCATTCAGCCGCCCGGGCACCTTGGCCAGGGCGTAGCCCAGCGTGCAGTGCGCCTCGGCATAATCGGGATACTGCCGCAGCGCCTCCTCGCACTGGGCGATCGCCTCGTTCAACCGTCCCGGCATGTTCGTCAGGGCCCTCGCCAGATTGTTGTGCGCCTCGGTGAAGTCCGGCCGCAGGCGCAGCGCCTCCTCGAATCCGGCGATCGCATCCTGGGTCCGGCCGTCGGTGACAAGGACTATGCACGCCAGATTGTTGAGCGCGCGCACGTTCGCCGGCGCCTTGGCCACCGTGTCGGCCCAGAGTGTCCGCCCGCTTGAGTAGGCCTGGTTTCGCCGGGCCGCCGCCAGGGCCAGGCCCGCCGCCGCCAGGGCGAGAACCGGCAGGCAGCGGCGCCCCGCCAGGGCGTACGCTCCGAGGACCAACAATGCGGCCACGCCGGCCAGAGGAAGGTAGAGGCGGTTCTCGGCCATCGGCGACTCAACGATGGAGAGAATGCTGCTCGTCGGCGCAAGGATCAAAAAGAACCAGCACGCGGCGAATCCCAGCGGCGGCGAGCGTCGAAGCGCGACGAGCGCCAGGGCCAGAAGCGAGGCAAGGACCAGGGCGAAAGGCCAGACTTGGGACAGCGAAGCGGCAGCGTACTTCCCGTAGTCGAACACCAAGGGATGCGGCCAGAGGGAAAGGAAAACATACTTCACCACGACGCGGCACTCAACGATGCCGTAGGCCCAGCTGAAACCGACGCCCCTGCCTTGGATGCCGATCATCAGACAGCCGAGGAGAAGGAGGGAGGCGGCCAGGGCCGTGTGGACCGGCCAATGCCGGCGCCAAGCGCTGGAAAAGCTGCCCGAAACGAAGGTGCGATCGTACAGAAAAACCAACAGGGGGGCTGTGACGATGACCTCCTTTGTGGCGGAGCCGGCCAGGCAGGCCAGGATTGAAAGCAAGTACCAGGGAAGCCCGCAGCCGATTTCCCCACCTTGCGCGCCCCGCGCGAAACAATAGAGGGTCAGCAGGTATAAAAGGCCCATCAACGACTCGGCGCGCTGGGACAGGTAGGTGACCGACTCGGTCTGCACGGGATGCCACGCCCAGATCGCGCTCGCGGCCAGGGCCAGGACGGTGGAGGCCGAGGCAAAACGCCCGGCCATGACGGGGCTCCGGAGGGTTCTCCGCAGGAGTGCAAAAAGGGTCCAGCCCGCCAGGACGTGAATCAGGATGTTGACCAGGTGGTAGCCGGCGGCAGAGGTGCCCCCGGCCGCATAATTGAGGGCGTAGGTGAGATTGAGCAGGGGCCTTCCCGCGACTCCCGCTCCCGCAGGGGGACTCAATGCCGGCCACAAGGGCCACAGGCTGCGGATGGACAGGTTGTCCTCGATCGAACCCATGTCGTCGAGCAGCAGCGGCACGGACAGGGTCCGGCAGTAGATTGCGATGGTACCCGTTGCGAGAATGGCCCCGCTCAGCAGCCCGGGCCAATCGGCGCGCATTCTTCGCTGGGTTTGTTCCATGATCTGGCCTCGAATTGTAGAATGCAGGATCCGGTTTTCGCCAGCGTCATTTGGGGGCCGTCCGGAGGCGCTCGAGAATCTCGCGCGCCTGGCCGTTGCCCGGGTCGAGTTCAAGGACGCGCTCGAGGTGGGCAGTCGCCTCGCCGTAGCGCCCCGACTTCGCCTCCGCGACGGCGAGGTTGTAGTGCGCCGAGGAGAAGTCCGGCCGTATCCGCAGCGCCTCCGCGTACTGGACGATTGCATCGGGCAGGCGCCCGGGAACCTTCGACAGCTGATTCGCCAGGTTGTAGTGGAGATCCGCGTCGTCCGGACTGAGCCGCAGCGCCAGTTCAAAATGGGCTATGGCATCGGGCAAACGCCCCGGAAGCTTGGCAAGCGCCACGGCGAGGTCGTTCTGGAGGCTCCCGTCGTCCGGCGTTAGTCGCGCCGCCTGCTCGTAATGGGCGACAGCCTCGGGCAGGCGGCCGGGCAGCTTTGCGAGTTCGAGGGCCAGGTTCACGTGCGCCGCGGCAAAGCCCGGGTCGATCCGGAGCGCCTGCCCGTAATGATCCAGCGCTTCCTGCAGGCGCCCGGGGACCTTGGCCAGCGCCACCCCGAGATTGTTGTGGGCCTCCGCATAATCGGGGTTGATTCGAAGGGCCTGCCCGAAATGGTCCAGCGCCTCGGGCAGGCGCCCGGGCATCTGCGCCAGCGCCTCGGCGAGGTCGTTTTGCACGTAGGCGTCATTGGGGTTGATGCGCGCCGCCCGTTCATAGTGGGAAACCGCCTCGGGCAGGCCGCCTGGCTCCTTGGCCAGCGCGATGGCCAGGTTGATGTGGGCCATCCAGCAGTCGGGATTCTGGGCCAGGATCGTGCGGTAAAGAACCAGGCTGTCACGGTACATCCGGTTCTGCCTCCAGGTGAGCGTGGCCAGCGAGCCGATCGCGACGGCGATCAGGATTGGCAGGCCAATCCGAGCCGCGGCGCCCGCCCTCCGTTGCAGGGTGCTGGCAACAAAGGCGACCCAGGCGAGGACGCCTATAAGCGCCAGATGGGCATAGTGGTCGGCCACCAGCGAGAACTTCATGAAATAGACGTCCGTCAATCCGAGGACAGGCACGAGTGAGACGCAGAAATAGCCCCAGGCGAAGAAGGACGCCCGGCCCCACGCCGCTCCGGTCCCGGAGGGGTCCGCCGGACGGAGCCGCGCCCGCCGCCAAAGCAGCAGGGTGAACCCCAGGGCGCCTAGCAGCGGAATCCACCAGAGAACATCCGCCGTCCGGATCTGCCACTGCGGATAGACGAACATCAGATGGGCTGGCCAGAGCGACTTGAGCAGGTAGAACCAGATGACACCGCCGGCCCCCAGAAGGCGTTCGAGGGGTCCGGCGGCCCGGATGATCTCGTGGGTCCCGTGCCGCTGAAACCAGACATCGACCGCCGCCAAAACCCCGGCGACAATGAAGAAGGGAATCAGGCGCAGAATATCGGAAAGGCCCGGACGGCGATGCCATGCGACGATTCCCGCGAGAACCAGCGGCAGCGTCGCGACCGAGCCCTTGCTCAGCATCGCGATGATGAACGCCAGCAGGCTCAGCGAGTACCAGAGGGTGGCGAAGCGCGGGCGGGCGGTGCGATCGACAGCCCCCGACTTGAGAAAGCAGTGGACCGCCAGCAGCGCGAACAAAAGCGCCATCAGGTTCTTCCGCTGTGCTATCCAGGTGACCGACTCGACGTTGATCGGGTGCACGGCGAAAAGCAGCGCCGCGAGCCACGCTCCGGGTACCCGCAGCCTCCGCAGGACGGCCCATAGCAAGAACACCTCTCCCAGGTGCAGCGCGAGATTCGTCAGATGATAGCCGAGCGGGTTCAACCCCCACAGGCGCCATTCAATCCAGAGGGTCGTGGAGGTCACCGGCCAGTAGTCCTGGGCATTCCGGGTGAACCAAAACTGGCGGAGACCGTCGCCGGCGTGGATCAGCCGGTTGCCGGTCAGCATCGTGTCGTCGTCCCACACAAAGCCTGCGCGCCACAGGGGCAGGTAGGCGAGCAGGACGAGCGCGAAGAGTATCGCAGCCCGCCATCCGGTCCGATCGGGCGAGGGGACGCCGGCCGGTTGTCCGCGGGTCACTTGACCGTGGGAGCGGGAGAACCCGCATTGGGATTCGTCCCGGCGGGGGCAGTCGCCGCCGCATTGGCGTTCGGCAACCAGCCGTACTGCCCGAGGACCTGCAGAAGCTTCTGGATATGGGGATCATCGCGGTCCTTCGGTGGCAGCGAAGATAGAATTTGCCCGGCCTGGGCGCCCGTGGCGGGCTTGTTCAGCTTCAGGGCTGCCACGGCCCGCAGGACCCACAGCTGCGTGACATCAGGATGGGTCGTCAGGAAGATGCGGCTGTCGTGCAGGTAATTTCCGAAAAGATGAACCTGCTCGGCGGGATCCTTCGACTTTGCCGCCTGGTTCGCCTCGTCGATCTCGCGCGCATATTCGCGAGCATCACTCTTTGCGTCAGACTGGGAGGCGACCACCATGGTCATGCTGTTCTGATACTGCTGGAAGGAAGCAGTCATCTGCCCGTAGGCGGCGGAGCCGATGGTTGTCGTTGCCTGCTGCCCCAATGCATTTCCGGCGGCCAGGCTCGTCTGGGCGTTCTGCGCGTACAGCTGCGTGTTTTGCCCTGTGCCAGCCGAGTGTTGCGTGTCGTCGCTCGACTTGGGCAAGGGGACAACGTCATTATCGTCGGCATGTGCCGCGTCGGATCCGGCGAAAACCGGACCCTGAAAGAGGGCCAGCGTTGCAAGACAGAGCGCCCACCGCATCGACGGCTTCATCATTTTATGATGAGCCGTGCGGGGCCCTTGACAATCCCAAACCCGCCGCGTTCGCCGTTCACTCCCGCCTGCGCTGCTGGTAGCGGAGCAAGTGCCGCGGCGCGACACCGTGCACGGCCTTGAAGCAGCGCGAGAAATGGTAGGGGTCGGGAAAGCCGACGAGGGCGGCGGCTTCCTTCACCAGGCCGCCGCTCTCGACGAGATGCTCGGCCGCAATGGTCATCTTGCGGCGCAACAGGTACTGGTAGGGGCTCGTGCCCTGAAACCGGCGGAACCAGCGGCAGACGCTCGAGGGCTCCACTCCGGCCTCCCTGGCGACCTGCTCCAGGGTGCCGAGCTGCCCGGCTTTCGTGTCGATCAGCGCCTTGCAACGCAGGAAGGCCTCCCGGGCAGGTTCAGCCGCGTGCGGCACGAGGGTCGCAGCGTCCTCGATCTTCAGGAGCAAAAGGTCAAACAGCGTGCCGCAGATTCTGCGGACCAGCGTGCCCGAGCGCTGCCCCTCGCGAAGGAGATCCTCCAGGACGCTTGTGATGCCGGCATGGGGCGCGAGCAGGCGAACGCGGCCAGGCGGCACGCCGCAGCGGCGCAGCCTGCGCAGGGCGTCGGTTCCGGCAAAGGTCATGAAGCATTTCACCAGGCGGTCATCCGGATCGGTGTGAATCTCGCACTGCGTCGTCGGCGCATAGGAAAACACCGTTCCCGGCCCGATGTCCCGCTGGCTGCCGTCGAGCCGGACCGAGCCCCTGCCGGATTCGACATACTCGATCGCATAAAAAGGGAAATCGCGCCGTGAGATGACATAATCCGGGTTGCAGTGTTCGCGCCCTCCCATCACCAGCGCAAGGGGCTCCGTGGAACGTGGCGCCAGATTGACGAAGAAATAGCGGGCGCCGGTGACTTGCTTTGAAAGCAGGCCCAATGGATCGGGACGGGCGATTTTATCCATTTCAAAACCTTTTCTATCCATTCCCTTATCTTTGCGACAAGTGCATTCTTTGGGGATTACTGCAGTCAACTTTCTCTAGGTTCGACAGCGGTCCCCCTCCCCATGGCATCAACCACCGTCCTAATTGCGGCCGGCGCCGAGCTCCCCGGCCCCGCCGGCAAGGCCGCTGGATGGCCGATGCATGGCGTCACGGCACCCGGCGCTCATGGGCGGCGCGGCGAGGTTGACGACGAACGGATCGGCATGGGCCAGGACCCCGCAGGCCTGTTTCACGGGACCTTCAAGTACATTGACGATCGGGGTGGGAGGATTGCGTCGGACGAAGCCTCGCTGGAGAAGTTGGTTCTTCTGTTCCCCCCGTCCTGCATCTTCGATGGGAACGGCAACGTGATCCACGATTCGGGGGCGAGGGGGCTCATTGATGCCGTCTCCTTTGAGCGCGCAATGGATGAACGGGCCGCTGTGACAAAATTGACAATCAGATGCAATAAGCCCCAACCAAGCCCTCCCGTTCTTTCTGTCGTGAATTGTAGCGGCGCGCACATCTCGGTTCAACCGTTCGGCATGTTCGAGTGGGTGTTCACGTTGGAATTCGGATCCGGCAGCGGGATGGCGGATTTGGACAGTACAAACCGGCGCCTCTATTGCGTCGAAATCAGGTGATTCCAGGGTGGATTTCTCATCCCGGCGGGCCGCCGACGCTTTATCTGTGATTTGTCCAAGGATTCGACCTCTGCGTCCATGTGTTTCTGCTTACACAAGGTTGCCAGGCTGGCATTCTCGTGGGGTCTTCCCCTCATGCACCCAGCTTTGGTAGGGTGTCTGCCCCCACTTCGAGCTCGGGTGCCCGATCCCGCCGTTCAGAACTCGTTTACCCTCAAACCTCTCCCAAGACCGTCGCCTTTTGGTCTTACCGTAATTTCTTCCTTTGTTTTGTTAAGTCGAAACCCACCACATAACCTATGAACCGACTCCGTGTATCCCGCATGAGAGACTCAGCCGCATTGCGGCCGGCATTTGCCGCGCTGCTTGCTGCTGCGCTCATCCCCGCCACGCTTTGTGGCCAGACGGCAAATTCGACGCCAACCCCGCCGGATCAAACTCCGCCGCCGGCGAACCAACCGCCGATCCCGGTCGAAACGACCCCTGCACCGCCGACGGAGGGTGAAACGGTCAAACTGACCCCGTTCGAGGTCAGCGCCGACCAGGCCAAGGGATACTTCACCCCGAACACAACCTCCGGCACGCGGCTGGCCAATAATATCGGCGACATTCCCTCGTCGGTCACGGTCATCGACAAGCAGCAGATCCAGAACACCAATTCGCAGAACATCAACGACATCATGATGTACGAGGCGGGCACCCAGGGCTCGCACACGTACACTCCGGTGACCGGTTTCAGCGAAAGCGGCCGAATCGACGATGCACTCGCGGGATCGAATGACGTCGCCAACGCAGTCGGCGGACCCAACACTTTGAGCACCCGGGTCAACGGTTTGGGTGCGCCGGATAACGAAGTGGACAACTTCTTCGGCCTGTACCGGATCCCGTTCGACACGTACAACCTTCAGTCGGTTGAAATCGACCGCGGACCGAATTCCCTGATGTTCGGATCGGGCTCGGCGGCGGGCATTGTCAATTCCAGCAGCTCCGATGCGCAGCTCAACAAGCTCAATGGCGAGGCAAGCGTTCAGGGCAGCAGTTTTGGCGGATTCCGCGAAACGGCCGATATCAACATTCCGCTGATTCGGAACAAGGTGGCCATATACCTGGCCCAGGAGTTCACGAAGGCGGGCTATCAACGCAAACCCTCCTACGACCTGACGCGGCGGCAATATGCCACGATCACGATCGATCCGTTCAAGTCGCATAAGACGAAGATCACCGCATACGCCGAATTCTATAACGACAACCAGGACGCAGAGAACACGCTGCTGCCGACCGATTATGTCACCCCGTGGCTCGCGGCCGGCAAGCCGGTGATGAACCCGATCACCGGAATGGTCACATTGCTGGCCACCGGCAAGCAGATGGGTCCCTATGTCAGTTCAACGACAAGCCCCAATTATGTCGCGGGTGAGCTGACGGGCACGGGCGCATTGACGAGCATCACCTCGCCGCTTTTTGTCCCTGCGATAAGTGCATCCTCGGCGCACATCACCGAATTCTACGCCAACGGTCAGTTCCTCTATTCCTTCCAGCCGCAGCAAACCCTCGGATCGAATTACGGCGGCCTGATCCCGGCCCAGGTGCCGACGACGCCGCTGACGGCATCGCAGGCCATGGTGCGGTCGGAATTCATGACCAATTCCGGGGCGCTTCCCATTCCAGGTATCGGCAGCCCCCTCTTTGCGGGCGGATTTGCCTCATGGACCATCCCCGGCGTCGTCGACCAGAGCATCTACAATTCGCAAAACGGACCGAACATCGACGGAACCGACTGGACGATGTCCCGGGCGCGGACCTACCACGCCGATCTCCAGCAGAACATCCTGTCCAGCAGCAAGTGGGGTTCGCTGGACTTTGACCTCGCTTTCTTCCGGCAAGAATTCCGCGATACGGAAGTTGACCCGGACAACCAGCACAACACGGGCAACGCCCTCATCGTCGACACGAATGCGTACCTGCTGAACGGGGCGCCCAATGCGTACGCCGGGTCGACCTACATCGAGGACTACCAGGGCGATGCACTGCAGCGCCCCGAGTTCAACCAGAACTGGCGCGCGATGCTGACGTACGGCATCGACCTGCGGGACAAGGTCCCGGGTTGGCTCAAGTTCCTCGGGCACCATCGGTTCATGGCCGAGGCGTCCACCCACGATGACGTCGCCCAATCGACACGATTCCGCACGGTCATCGACGGCGGCGACGGTTCCTACACCTCGATGCTTTACCAGTTGAACAACACCCCCCCGATTCCCGGGAACTACAGCATCGTTGCCAACGGCGGCAACCCCTATCGCTGGCAGTACATGAGCGCGCCGGGAAGCGTCTCTTCCAACAACACGCAGATGATCGTCGGCACGCCGGATTTCGGCTCTCAAACGAACATCTCGGCTACCACATACAATTACTACACGGGCCAATGGGTGACCTCCGGGTTGACCCAGGCCGAACCGGGAAGCCTTGTCCTCGGCGGAACGCCCTTCTCCGAGAACGTCCAGGACCAGAAGACTTACTATTGGAACAGCTTCTTCTGGAATGACCGCATCGTCGGCTCGCTCGGGCTCAACGACGACGTCGTCAAGAACCGCACGACGTACACGCCCTACAACGCCATCATCAATGGCGTTCCGACGGCCACGAGCAACAATCCCGGGTTGATCACGTACATCAACGGCGTTGAGAACCCGAATCTCAAGTACTTCGTGACGCCTTGGAATCCCTACACACCGACAGGCGTCTACCAGCCGAACACCAACCAGCTGGCCTACTCGAGTCTGGGCGAGATCGGCGGCAACACCTACAGCGAGGGCTTTGTCATCAGGCCCTTCCAGAACTGGGCCTCGATCGACGCGGCGGCGAACAATGGCAATATCCTGGCCGGCTTCCTCCGCACCCTTGGAATGACGTTCAACAAAGCGGACAACTTCAATCCGCCCGTTGGAACGTACACCGATCTTTTCGGCAATCCGCTGGCGAAGCCGACGGGTTCAGAGAAGGATTACGGGCTGGAAGTCGCGACACCCGACAAGAAGCTGTACCTCCGCATGACTTGGTTCAAGAGCGCCAGCCAGAACAACGTCACGGGCGTCTCGCAGACCCTCACCGACCGCGAACTCTATGTCGACCAGAACGAGTTCAAGAATTGGGCGACGACGGTTGTGGAACTGATGTCCGGCGAAGACCCGACATCGACGCAGTTCGGCAATCAGAACGTATACCCTCTGACGCAGAACATGTACAACCAGATGTCTGCGCTGACGGGATTGAATGTCAACTATCTCCAAAGCGGCGGCGCTCCGTTGACGGGCGGCTACTCCTCCGCGGAAGCCACGAATACAACGACCGCCGGCGGCTACAATATCGAGTTGACTTACAACCCGGTGCCGAACTGGACGATGAAGATCACCGGAGGCCACCAGAACTCGCAGCTTTCGGCGGTCGACACCCAGGCGAAGGCTTACCAGGCGGTCCGCATGCCGGTCTGGGAAGCAGCGGTGGCACCCGCACAGTTCTCGGGCCTTATCACCAATTACCTCGGCAAGGGGAACACGTCGTACCTCTATGTCGGCAGCTTCTGGAACTCGTACGGCTACGACAGCAACACAAATTCCAACGGCACAAACGGAGGTCCGACAACCCCTGGAATCTACTTCAGCGGTGTTGTAGGGGTCCCGATCGCGGTTGAAGAGGCGGCCCAGGGCTCGAATGTTCCGGAAGAGACTCCGTATGCCTTCCAGGGTATCACAGATTATAACTT
>Ga0181529_10006881_pt1 | contig 11459 bp, 16 predicted proteins | sample PEATcosm2014_Bin_36_FD_119763 | JGI IMG/M metagenome (GOLD analysis project Ga0181529, IMG submission 119763) | Peatland microbial communities from MTU Mesocosm Facility, Houghton, MI, USA - PEATcosm2014_Bin10_30_metaG | ecosystem: Environmental > Terrestrial > Soil > Wetlands > Peat | place... | reverse complement strand
CAAACCAGACCGCATAGCCCCTGTATTTTCTTGATTTTTCCGCCGGCAGAGAGAAATCTTGCCGGGAAAATGCCTTCTGCTTCTCAATTCGCCGTATTCGCGGGCTTATTCAGAGCTTCCTTAAATGTTGCCAGTGCTTCGCCGAGGTCGTTATATCTCTGCAGATTCCCTTCGGCGTAAAAACGTATACCTGGAATTTTCCGCCAATCAAATGGAGTAATAATCTTTCCCGAAAGAGCATCCTGGATGAGCGGAGATATTATTCGTAGCATTGTCTTCGCTTCGTCATCAAATTCCGCATATTGGCGCAGGATATGATCGAGTTCGTTGGCGCTATCCATTAGCAATTTATCATCCACAATTGATCACCCTTGCTTGTTGGCGATACGTCTTTCACGTATTCCATCTAAAATATTTCGTCTGGCGGGTGTTATACCGCCTGTAACCTCGATCAGAAATTTGGCATGGGCATCATCAAGGTCTAGGTATTGCCTAAGATTGCCATCTTCAAAATCTCGTATCCCAGGGACGTTTCGCCACTCAAGCGGATTTACAACCTTTCCAGAGCATGCATCCTGAATGAGCGGGTATAGCATAATAAGCATTGCTTTCGCTTCTTGATCTACCGCAGCATATTTACGCAGAACTTGATCGAGATTTACAGCGGACTTCACAATTAATTCCTGATCCATTTCGGCCCTCCTCACTTGCTTATTGTACCAATATGTTGTGGAGTCGACCATGCGCTCCCGTTTTTCACGTTCCTGTTTGGAACAAGGTACTGAGTTCCCCCGCCAGATGTTTTAAATTCTCCTCCCAGTTCTGAAGTTGGCGCAATCTTGCTAACCCACACGTTCGTCGGTTGACTGGGAGTCATCTGATAAACATCGTAGCTCTTAGCATGACTGGACAATGGTAAACCAAAGTAATCCTGAAGGCTCTTCCCGGACGACATAGCGGCTTGAAGTTCTTTCTGTGTGGTGAAGAATGGCGAGTAGGGGCTTACAGACTTGCCTTGAGGCACAATCTTCATCATCGGAGAGTTAATGGTTTGCATTACAGGTTGATTTGATCCCGTTTTTAGCATCGAAACTGCGCGCTTGTATATTACATCATCCGTGCTATGCGGATCAGCAGCACTCAGCGCATCCAAGAACTTTTCCCCCTCCGGCGTAGAAAGGTATTTGTCGGCAGCGGCGTTATCAAGGCCATGCGTTTCAAACGTAGATGAGTCGGCGATGGCTGCGGCTCGTCCCTGCGCATAGACGGATGCCTGGGCAGCCATGTTTTTGGCTGTTACCCCGCTGGCCGCCAAGCCGGCCACGACTCCGGCCAGACCGGCTGCGCCGGGCGATCCTGAGCCGACTTCGCCGATGATGCACGTCGGGGAACCCATTACGATGACCCCGCCGTGCGCGGTTTGGTCGCCCATCCTGGCGGCGGGCAGGAAGTTGATGAAGACGCCTGTCGATCCCATGACGATCACGTCCGGCGGGCCGACGCAGGTGGCCATCGAGGTAACGGTGGCGGCAGGTAGGAAGCCAATCAGCGATGTACTATAACTCATATCCAATTGTCATATTTCGTTCGATAATCCTCTGCTTCAAACCAATAAGAATTTTTTCACGTGTTGCATTGTCAAGTAAATACTGCCGTTTTTGTTCATCCCAACTTCTCATCGAGGAAACTACCGCGACAAAATCCGGTGATCCATACCCGCGTTCATATGCTTCACCTTCGATGGTTATTGTCTTCTCGCCATACTTCATGACGATACAGCTTCTAGTAATCTTTTGGATTGCAACTATCTCGTCCATAAGAGTTTGGTTTCTCCAGTCGCAGGATCAATGCTGGTAATCTGAGTCACCTTTGGATTAGCCTTAAGCGCAGGAAACTCTGTTGTCTCCCAAACGTTTCCGGGCCTCAAGTCTGATCCTAATACAACGCGGACCTGCCCGCTAGCGCCTTGAGCGTATTCGCTGGAAATTCCCTTCCAAGCCGCTACCGAACTGGGATCGTTTGGATTCCAATCGGGCATATCGATCTCCCGTTCATCGATTAGAGTTTCAAGCGTTGTCCCTCCATTCTGTTTTGCAATACTTGCAGCATTTCCAGCGCCTCCAACGGTTCCACCGCCTGGCAACTTTGACCGTCCAGACCAAAATAATGCCTGGTTAGGTTCAGTACCCACTCTTGAGGGAGTCGCGAAGACTACATCTGAGTATTTTGATGCGTTGGCAACTTGTTGTCCGGCGACCCCGCTGGCCGCCAAGCCGGCCACGACCCCGCCCAGACCGGCTGATCCCGGCGAGGGCATTCCGATCTCGCCGATGATGCACGTCGGGGAACCCATGACGATGACTCCGCCGTGCGCGGTTTGGTCGCCCATTCTGGCGGCGGGCAGGAAGTTGATGAAGACGCCTGTCGAACCCATGACGATCACGTCCGGCGGGCCGACGCAGGTGGCCATTGAGGTAACGGTGGCAGCGGGCAGAAAGTCGATCAGAACTGTCGGCGCGCCCGGCGGCAGGATCGGCCCGCCGACGTGGGGCACCGGCCCGTCGAACATCGGACAGACGTGCATATCCGTAATTCGAGCGGCTGGGGGCATCAAATATCCTCAACGAGCGGAGTGTATAAATCTTGATTGGATGTTGTCACTCCGTCCTCGCTTCTTGCTGGATTTCGATTTGGCGCTCCGCTTAACCCAGCCGGATGGAAAACAGGGGCTGCCCATACTCTATGGGCTGGCCGTTGGCGACCAGGCACTTCACCACTTCGCCGCTGGCATCCGCTTCGATCTCGTTCATCAGCTTCATGGCCTCGACGATGCAGATCGCCTGGCCTTTTTCCACGCGGTCGCCGGGCGAGACGAAAGCCGGCGCGCCGGGCGAGGGAGAGCCGTAAAACGTGCCGACGATCGGCGATTTGACCTCGTGCAAACCCGCTTCCGCATCCGCCGAAGCGGCAAACCCCGCCGGAGCTGTTGGAGCCGGATTCTGCGCCGGCGCGGCTGCGGTTCGCGCCGAGGCTATAAGGCTGGCCAAGTCCGACAATCCTCGCGCCGAGGCCTCGGGCTGGTTGAACTTCAGCCGGACCTTCAGATCGCCCCGGTCCAACTCGAATTCGGCAACCTGGTTTTCTTTCAGGAACTCGATCAGTTGTTTCAGATCCTGGATATCTTCTGGATTCAGTGGATTCATTCTTTCCTTATTGACCCCGCGAAGGCAGCCCGCTTTCCATCATAATTCAATGAGAGCCTTGGGAGATGGCGTAAGCACATGCCCTTCGGTTCGTCTCACAGCCACCATATCCTCAATGCGTATCCCGTACCGCCCCGCCAGATAGACCCCCGGTTCGATGGTCACAACCATGCCCGCAAGCAGCCGGGCCGTCTGTCCGGCGGCGATCCGCGGAGACTCGTGAATCTCCAGCCCGACTCCGTGACCGGTGGAGTGCGTAAAAGCCTCCGCCAATCCCGCCTTGCGCAGCACTGCGCGGGCCGCCTCGTCCACTTCCCCGCAGCTTGCTCCCGCCGCCACTGCCGCCACTCCCGCCTGTTGGGCCTCCCGCACCGCCTCGTATGCCGCGCGTTCACCGTCCGTCGGTTTGCCGAGGAAAACGGTGCGCGTCATGTCCGAGCAATAACCCCTGAGAATAACACCGAAGTCGAGCGTCAGAAAGCCTCTGCGAGGAAGCGGGGCATCGCTGGCTCTTCCATGCGGAAGGGCCGATCGCGGTCCCGATGCGACGATGGTCTCGAACGACATTCCCTCTGCCCCCAACTGTCGCGCCCGGTGTTCCAACTCCGCGGCCACATCGATCTCCCGGAGTCCGGGCCGGATGAAGCCCAGCAATTCCTCGAAAAGCCTGCAACCCAACAAAGCCGCCTCGCTCATCAGCGCCAGTTCGTCCTCGTCCTTGACCCAGCGCAGTGGCTCGACCAGTGGCGCGGCCACTTCCGATAAAAAGGTACGCCGAAGCCGCGCGGGCAAAGCCTTCTTCCAGCGCGCAAGCTCGGCCACCGTGGTTTTCCCGGGGTCGAAACCGGCGAACTCCGCTCCCGGATGCGCCGCCAGCCACTCCACCGCGCTCACCGCCGGAGAACCGGCCACAATCTCCGTCTCGGCGGCAGTGACTTCTTCCGCCGCCTGCGTCGCATAGCGCCCATCGGTAAACAGCCGCGCCGTCCGCCGAGTGACCGCCAGCGCCGCGCTCGAACCCGTAAATCCGGAAAGATAGCGAAGGTCGGGAAGATGCGTCACCAGCAGCCCGGAGACTCCTGCTTTGGTTACGCGGCGGCGCAATTGCCCGATGCGGCGAGTGTGGTCCACTCGTTGAGAATATATCAACTAGGAACGGGAGTTGGAGACCGGGATGCTCATGCCGGCTCAATGTCGGAGTGGACCAAGACGACGAAAGCGCAATTTTCGATCATTCCCCCTCCCGACTTTCGATCGATGCGTCGCGGCCCCGGAGGTCTCATCTATCGAAATGAAACCAGCGGCGCAGCAGATAGTATTCGTTGATCGGCTGGTCGTCGCTCATTTCCGGAGTTCGAGGCTCACGGGCATCGAGATTGTCCAACGAAATCTCGTGAGAAAGCACCAAATCGAACTGTTGCTCCGCGTTGGTTCGCGGACCCCATTCCACAAAGTCGGAAACCGCTGCGGACGGCATACGCGCCGCCAGAACCGAGCTTGTGGCCATAGGTATCGGCTGCAAACCGGCCAGATAGTGGATTCCGTACCCGTCGAACGAGCGAAAGGCCCGAACGTAGGGAAAGCTGCCCATGATAGCTTTGCTTATGGAAACGGCGGTGGCCGCATCTCCATCGGCTTCCGGATACCAAATCTGCAATATCCCATCCCTCCGAAGATGCTTTTTCACGACTTCGTAGAACTCCCGCGAATAAAGCAAGCTGGAACCCGCCGCTTCCGGAGGTGGAGGCGGGTCCACGACGATTACATCGTAACTCTCCGTCGAAGTGTCGAGGAAGCGCCGCCCGTCGTCGATCACGATCCGCGCCAGCGGCGAACTGGAGAGCTTTGTAGCATCGGCGTGGTAATACCCGAACAGCGCTGGTACGCTCGGAATCAAATCGACCGTGGTGGTGGGGATGCCCCAGGATAACATCGAACGAAAGCTGGTCCCCATTCCAAAACAGATCGCAAGTCCGTTCTTGGGAGGCCTGGACATCAAGGCGAGCGGCAAATGGACCATATACTTGGTGATCGGCGTCAACCAAGTCATGCCGACTCCATTCACCAGGAGTCTACGATCGAAGCCTTTTCCGGTGGCAATTACGGTGGCGGCGTAATCTCTTCGCACTTCTCTCTCCGCGAATCTGCTTTCCGAGTCGTGGCTCACGCAAAAGAGCGCGATTGCGGCAACCGTTGCGAAGACAAACTTGAGCCCGCGTCCAGACCGGTCTTCGGTCGAGCCGTCTCCAGTGGCTTGCGAAACGCCAGTACTCCGGCTATGACGAACAACGGCAGTGCAAGCACCGCGGTGGCCTGACGCTCGCCCATCCAGGGCAAGAGACAGAATCCGGCAACAAGCGGCCCGGCAATGGAACCGGCAATATTGACGGCGTAAGCCGTTCCGGCTCGATCGGGATCTCCCGACGACCAGGAATCCACCAACAATGGAGTGAGAAAGCCCGCCAAAGCGCAGAAGAGCACGATGGCTCCCAATCGGAAACCGCTTACGCCAAGAGCTTCAAAGTGAATGAGCGGATCCCGCAACCAATGGTATCAATGCAAACAGCGCGATTGCGCTCCATGACGAAGCGCTCTCGTCGGGTTTGCGGCAGTTGGCCGCGAACCGATAGTCCCGCGAACCCATGGCAGTGGCCAGCAGGTATACAGCCAGAACGCCGGCAAAGGCATACACGACGTTCCCAAGGTAGGGAGTCAACTGGCGAATCCAAACCACTTCCAAACCCATCGCGAAGCTGGCCATCGCCAGTCGAACCCACACCACCTCATACACCAACCCGCAAAAGCCGGAGACCACAAAGAAAACGAAGAACCGGCGCAAATTGGAGGTTGAAATCTCTCCTGTGGCGGCCTTCGATTCGCTCCGCATCGGCAAATTCGTCATTTACTTTCCTTGCTGATGTGCGTTGATTGTCAATCCATATTCTTCAGCGGGAGCGCAGTCCGAGCAGTCTTCTGACGACTCCAATCACGCTGAACCATAGCGCCGCGTTCAACGCGACCAGCACCGGCATCTCGATCGCAGACATTGCCGTCAGTGACAGCCCGCTGTTCCAGAACAGCTTTTCAATCAGCATTGCCGCCAGAAGATTGCCTGGAAACAGAGCAATGAACGCAGTACCCCAGAGAAATGAATAGGCGGCCTTCGCATAGGGCCAGATGCACATACACACCAGACCCGCCAGTTGAACCGCGGCGAAGATCGTCGCCCACCGTCGCCAAGTCTTGCTCATTTCGCGTGCGCTTTCTTCTCGATGATAATCGCGTTCTGTGCCGGATGAGGCATCGTATCGTGCAAGGTAATGTTATCCGTGTTGGCCATTCGGACGCAGCCGTGCGAGGTTGGGCTAACCAGTGCGTTCAATGTCGTAAAAGGATTCCACCTCGGACCCATGGTCCCGTGGATATAGATTCCTCTGCTCTCCAACTCGAAGATATGGAGCTGATATGGACCGAAGGCATTTCCACCCATCAGCGTTTGACTGTAAGGAGTATCGGCTAACGAGCCGTACTTTTTGGACACGTGATCTTTCTCCCAATACGACGCGTGGAAAGTTCCCGCGGGCGTATTGGGTCCGCCAACCACATCGGCTGTAAGCAAGACGGTCTGACTTGCGTCTCCGCGGTTTTGACCGGCAACGGTCAGAATACCTCGCCATGTGTTGTCATCCAAGACGACGGTAATTGTGCAACTGCTATAGCCTTTGCCGCCATACTGACATCCCGGCATCGGAAATACCCCCGAAGAATGATGCGACTGTCAACGGATCGTTGAATGCTGCTTCACATCGCCGGCCGCACCGGCTTTTTTTGCTCCGGGTCGAGATCGGCGGCCTGCTTGTCGGATTGGCGGTCCATCCATTCGTCCAGCCGGGAACGCTTGAAGCGCCAGCGGTTGCCCAGCTTGAATGCGGGAACGAAACCCTCCGAGGCGTATTTGTAGAGCGTATCGGCGGATATGCCGAGATAGTCCGAAGCCTGGCGAATGTCCATGACCTCGCGCACCTCGGGAACAAGCAGATTGGAGCGGGCGGCGGCGTTGCGCACGGTTGCCTCCTGAGAGGATGTGCCTGGGAGAGATTCCGGCAAATCTGTCGGTAGTCTTGTATATAACGCGGATTCGCCCGCAATTTCAATGATTTTCAGAGAGTTGCCGGAAATTCATCTGTTTTTCGCCTTCCGTTCCCGCATCTACGCCGAACCGGGTCCGAGCAAAAACCCATCCGGTTGTGCCGCGATAAGCGCGATACCCAACTGGATGGGCTATTACGTCGTTTGGTGCGCTGCACCCTAGAAATGGGCGGGGCGAAGGCTCTGCGAGAGAGAAGGCTGGCCCTTGTTGACAAATTTGCCGCCCGATTGTTGACCACCTTCCAGACGGAACTGTCGAATCATGCCATCCAGGTCACTGGCCAGCGCGGCAAGGTTCTTCAGGGCTTCCACCGCTTCCTCGGCTCCATGTGCATTTTCGGTGGCCAGTTGGGAGATTTGGCCGGCCGACTCGGAGATTTCTCCCGAAGCCGAGGTTTGCTCATTGGCGGCCGTGGCGATCAGGTGAATCTGGTGTTCCACGTGGTTCGAGGATTCGATGATGGCCTCCAGGCTCTTGCGGGCGCGGGCCGTCTCTCCCATCCCGTTTTCCACCGAAGCCCGGCTCTCCTGCATCACGTGCAGGGTCTCGCGCGTCTCTTCCTGGATGCTGCGAATGGTTCCGGCGATCTCCTCTGTGGCCCCCTTGGTGCGTTCAGCCAGCCTGCGCACCTCGCCTGCCACCACGGCGAATCCGCGTCCATGCTCTCCGGCCCGGGCGGCTTCGATGGCGGCGTTCAAAGCAAGCAGGTTGGTCTGTTCGCTGATCTCCTGAATCACGTTGACCACCTTGCCGATCTCCTCCGAGCGATGAGCCAGCGAGGTCATCTTGTCGGAGACGGTGCTGGTGGCGGCGGCGATCTTTTCCATGGTGACGGCTGCCGCCTGCATCACCGCGCCCCCCTGGTTCGCGGTCTCGGCCGAGCTGCGGCTGGCGGTGGCGGCGCTCTCGGCATTGTTGCTGATCTCGCCGATGGTCGCGGTCATCTCCTGCGCGGCGGCCGCTATCTGGTTGGTTTTGCTCGACTGGGTGTTGGCATTGCCAGCCGTCTGAACCGAGCGCGCGCTCATCTCGGTCGTGGCCGCGGAGAGCGTCTCCGCGCCCTGTGCCACCGCGACTAGAACCTCGCGCATGGCAGCCGCGCTGGCGTTGAACGCATCGGCTACTTGCCCGATCTCATCGGTTCCGGTCGCCTGGACGTATGCCGTAAGATCCTTGGCGGCCAAACCTTCAAGCGCGCCCAGCACTCTGATCAGCCGGGGCGAGATCAACTTGGTAAGCAACCAGCCAATCAGAGCGCAAATCCCGACGATCAAGAGCGTCGCCCCGCTGTTGATCCATGTGGCACCGCTGCTGGCGACGGTGACCCCCTGCGCTTCCGCGATGCCGCTCTTCGAGCACTCATCCATGGCCTGATATGCGTTTGCGATCGCATGATTGATCTTGCCCATCGTAGCTTCGGATTGCAGAAGATCGAGAGCGTTGCCAACCTTGCCGGCGGCCACGAATGCGAGCGCCTGATCGCTATCTTCCACATACTTCGAGAACGACTCCGTCAAATCTTGAAAAACTTCGCGTTCATGCTGGGTGCGAATCGTCGGAGCGTAGGCCGCAACCGCCTCTTTGTAGGCGCCGAGCGCCTTATGGAGCTTCTCGGTGTGTTCGGCCGTGCAGTCCGGCGTCAGGCATAGCAAGATGTTCAGATCTTCGCGCCGAAACTGGAGTGTGGAGCTACGGATATCGGCCAGATGCACAAGGGCGGGAAACCTGTATTCGCTCACCTCCTTGCTCTTTTGGGTAATAACCCTGAACGTGAAGAACGTATACCCGCACAGCAGAATGCAGAGGCCGCAAACGATTCCGAAAGCGACGGTGAACTTGCGGGAAACGGGGAGATTTCGGAGCCATTGCATATCGGAAACCCTTTCTCAGGCGACTCGTGGACTTCATCGGCGCAATCCGTCGGGACTTGAGTGCCCTCGTTTCGCATCCGCGAAGGAACACATCCCCGCCCCGCCGCCCCCCCGCTGCGTTACTCTTGATAGAGCAGACTTTTGCTGGACGCGCCGGGTAAACCTCTTGATTGTCGAAATCGAAGCGCTCACTAAAATCTACTCGTCGAAGCTGCGCGTGCTAGCCCTGGACGGGATCGACCTGCATTTGAGGCAGGGAGAGATATTCGGCCTGTTGGGGCCGAACGGCGCGGGAAAGACCACCGCCATCTCGATCGCCACCACCCGCGCCCTGCCCACCGGCGGAACGGTCAGGATTGCGGGCATCGACGTGGTCCAGCATCCCGCCCGCGCCCGGCGGACGATAGGCGTCGTGCCCCAGTTCAATACCCTCGACCGCTCCCTGACCGTCCGCGAGAACCTCTATTTCCATTGCCGCTACTTCGGCTTCAGCCACGCCCAGGCAGCGGCGCGTACGCTCGAATTGTTGGAGCGGTTTCTGCTCGGCGAACGCAAGGACGTCTATCCGGCGCAGCTCTCCGGCGGGCTGGCCCAGCGGGTGCAGATAGCGCGGGCCATCGCCCATCGGCCGACGGTCTTGTTCCTGGACGAGCCGAGCGCCGGCCTCGATCCGCAAAGCCGCATGGCCATGTGGACGGCCGTCGAGAGCCTGCGCAAGGAAGGCATCACGGTGCTCTTGACCACTCACTACATGGAAGAAGCCGACCAGCTCTCCGACCGGCTGGCGATTATCGACCGCGGCCGGGTGCTGGCGCTGGGATCGCCCACGAAACTCAAGGAGACCTTCTGCGCGCACACCCTCTTCGATCTGAAACTCAACTCGCTGGAAGGACTCGAAACCCTGGCCGCCGCACTGAAGACGCGCGCTGACGTGAGCGGCGCCGAAGTCACCGCCGAGGGATTGCGTGTCGTCGGCGCCACGGCCGACGGGCTGCTCCCGGAACTGGTGCGGGCGACCGCCGGCCACGGCCTGCGCGACCTGAAGATTGCCGAGCCGAGTCTGGAAACCGTATTCATTCAACTCACCGGGAGGGACCTGCGTGAATAGCCTGGAATCGCGGAACAAGGCGCGGGGAGCGAAGATCGGTAACTTGCCCGCGACAATGACGGTTGCATCGGGCAGATTCCTAGATGCCCTCCTTCGCCTGTTTTTGCGCGATCTGAAAGTGCTGGAGAGCGAACTGGGGTCTCGCGATTTGAGCTTGCGCCGCCCGGAATATCCAAACCTTGCCAGTTCCGATTTGGGAATCTTCCTCAAAGCGTTTGTGGGGCTGTACCTGCGCGATCTGCGGGTGCTCAGCCGGGAACTTATCCCCTTCCTCTTGCGCGTCGGGATGCAGCCTCTGCTCTTTCTCTTCGTTTTCACCTTCATTTTGCCGAGGATGGCCGGCGGCAACCCGCTGGCGGCGGGCGGAGGCTCCGCTGCCGCGGCCGGCATCGACTTCGGGACCATCATTCTGCCCGGCCTGATGGCCGTCGCCATCATGTTCTCCGGGATCGCCGCGGTGGCGCTGCCGCTCTCTTCGGAGTTCGGAATCACCCGCGAGATCGACGACCGGGTGATGTCTCCGCTGCCGCTATGGGCCGTGGCGCTGGAAAAGGTCTGCTTCAGCGCCATGCAGAGCATGGTCGCCGCGCTCCTGGTCATTCCCATGGCTTACTTCATCCCGGCCAAGCCAGTTGAGGCGCACGTGGCCAACTGGTTTTTGCTGGCGCTGGTCTTGCTGCTGGCCAGCCTGCTGGCCGGCTCGCTCGGCCTGGTGATCGGCTCCACCGTCAACCCCAAGCAGATTGGACTGGTCTTCTCCATCATCGTCGTGCCCATCACCTTCTTGGGATGCGTCTATTACCCCTGGGCCGGACTGGACAAGATTCCCTGGGTAAAGTACGGCGTACTCTTCAATCCCATCGTCTACATGAGCGAGGGGCTGCGCGCCTCGCTCACCCCCGGCGTCGCGCATATGCCGTCGTGGGCCATCTTGACCGCGCTGGTCTTCTTCACCGCCGCGCTGAGCCGCTGGGGACTCAACGGATTTTTGCGTCGTGTGCTTTCCTAGTACTACAGTTGTAGATTGCGAGATCGGAGGGAGCAGAGGCCTTCAGGCCTCTGAAATTGATACCAAAATGTTGGGCCTTTAGGCCCGGGCCTTTGCCAATCTCAGCCGAAATCCAGAT
>Ga0181529_10006880_pt1 | contig 11459 bp, 10 predicted proteins | sample PEATcosm2014_Bin_36_FD_119763 | JGI IMG/M metagenome (GOLD analysis project Ga0181529, IMG submission 119763) | Peatland microbial communities from MTU Mesocosm Facility, Houghton, MI, USA - PEATcosm2014_Bin10_30_metaG | ecosystem: Environmental > Terrestrial > Soil > Wetlands > Peat | place... | reverse complement strand
GGCACCCTCGATCTCGAGGTTGGTGAACTCGGCCGACGAGACGTAGTTGCGCTCGGCGGTCGACGAGAGCAGCACCGGCCGCCGCCCGCCGATCGTCATCTCGAGACGCGACAGAAAGCGCGTGTCGCGAAAATAGAGGCCCAGCGACGAGCTTTCGGCGGCGGGCATGAGGCCCTCTTCGTCGGTGTACATGAGGAGCTCGTTCTCTTTGATGACCAGGCGGCGGCGGCGGGGTTCGGTCATGACGTAGCGCTCGGCGGCCTCTACCGCGCTCGCCTGGCCGAGCGACTCGAAGCGCTCGTCGCCTATGACGATCTCGGTCTCGGGGGGCAGGGGCTGAGCGGTGCGGCGTTCCCCGGCGGTCGAAGAGCGGCCCTTCGGCGGCTTTTCAGGATCCATGGGTGAGGGATGTTCCTTTCACGGCAACGTGACGGGCCGGCCGGTCAGAAGCTCGTGTCCGCGGTGCCGCCGGCCCTCGGCACACATGGATACCCCGCAGGCATACCCCGCAGGGCCGCAGGTCACGCCCTTGCGGTGGGCACGGCGGGCGTTGCGGTCGTGTCGGAGCCTGCCGGCCCGGCGCTCGCGCCGGCCGTGACGGGCGCGGCAAGACCGGCGGGCGCGGCCGGCGCGGCCAGGGCGCGCTCGATCTCGGCGAGCGCGTCTGAGGTAAAGACGGGTTGCGCCGCGGTGCGCACCGCGGTGTCGGGGTCTTTGAGGCCGTGCCCGGTGAGCACACAGGTGACCACCACGCCGGCCGGTATGCGGCCCTGATCGCGGGCCTTCTTCAGGCCCGCGATCGAGGCCGCGCTCGCCGGCTCGCAGAAGACGCCCTCGGTGAGCGCCACGAGCTTGTAGGCAGCCAGGATCTCGTCGTCGGTGACCGAGTCGATGAAGCCGCCTGAGTCGTGCGCGGCGGCGAGCGCTTCGTCGGCGCGCGCCGGATTGCCGATGCGGATGGCGGTGGCGATGGTCTCGGGCGCCTCGACCTTGTGGCCCAGCACGAGCGGTGCCGCGCCGGCCGCCTGAAAGCCGCACATCACGGGCAGGCGGTCGATGACGCCGGCCTCGCGGTACTCGCGGTAACCCTTCCAGTAGCTCGTGATGTTGCCAGCGTTGCCCACCGGGATGCAGTGATAGGCGGGCGGGCCGCCCAGGGCGTCGCAGATCTCGAAGGCGCCGGTCTTCTGGCCCTCGATACGGTAGGGGTTGACCGAGTTGACCAAGGCGATGGGCAGCGCGGCCGCGGCCGCGCGCACGACGTCGAGGGCGACGTCGAAGTTGCCCGGTATGGAGACCACGTGGGCGCCGTAGGCGACCGCCTGGGCGAGTTTGCCCATGGCGATCTTGCCCTCGGGGATGACGACGATCGCCCTGATGCCGGCCTTGGCGGCGTAGGCCGCCGCCGAGGCGCTGGTGTTGCCCGTCGAGGCGCAGATGACGGCCTTGAAGCCCTCTTCGACGACCTTGGTCACGGCCATCGTCATGCCGCGGTCCTTGAACGAGCAGGTGGGGTTGACGCCCTCGAGCTTGAGATAGAGCTCGACGCCCAGTGCCGCGCCCAGGTGGGGCGCCGCCACGAGCGGCGTGTCGCCCTCTCCCAGGGTGACCACCGGCGTTGCATCGGTGACCGGCAGGTAGGCGCGGTAGTGGGCGATCACACCCTGGCCGCGCCGGCCGCCGGCGAGCTCAGCGGCCATCGAGGCCCTCGATGCGCACGACGCTCGGGCGGCTGCGCACGACCGGCAGCGCCTCGATACGGGCGAGGGCGCCGAAGAAGGCGGCCTCGCGCACCGGGTGCAGCACCAGCACGAGCTGGGCCGCGTCTTCTTCGCCGCTCTGCTGCATGGACTGGATGCTCACGCCCTCTTGCCCGAACACTCCGGCGATGGCGGCCAGCACGCCGGGCTCGTCGGCCACCCGCACGCGCAGGTAGAAGTGCGAGACCACCTCGGCGCCGGGGTAGAAGCCGAGGTCCTTGTAGCAGGTGCAGTTGCGTATGTAGCCGCCGGGCGCCGTGTTGACGATGGAGATGACGTCGCCGATCACCGCCGAGGCGGTCGGCGTGCCGCCCGCGCCGGGGCCGAAGAGCATGATGTTGTCGAAGCTGTCCGATTCGAGGAACACGGCGTTGTAGGCGCCCGAGACGCCGGCCAGCGGGTGCTCGCCGGGTATGAAGCAGGGGTAGACGCGCACGTTGACGCGGCCCTCGATGAGCTTGGCCACGCCGAGCAGCTTGGGCACCAGGCCGAGGGCCTTGCCATAGCTCACGTCGACGTCGGTGATCGACTCGATGCCCTGGTGTTCGACGTCGCTCAAGGTGACGCGGCTGTGGAAGGCGATCGACGAGAGGATGGCCATCTTGGCGGCCGCGTCTTTGCCGGTCACGTCTTCGGTGGGATCGGCTTCGGCGTAGCCCAGCTCCTGGGCGCGCACCAGCGTGGGGGCGTACTCGGCGCCGCTCTGCGCCATGGCCGAAAGGATGTAGTTGGTCGTGCCGTTGACGATGCCCATGACGCCGGTGATGCGCGCCGCGGCGAGCGACTCGCGCAGCACCTTGATCACCGGCACGGCGCCGACCGCGCTTGCCTCGAACCGCAGAAAGGCGCCCTTGTCTTCGGCGGCCTGCAGCAGCTCGGCGCCGTGCTGCGAGAGGAGCTGCTTGTTGGCGGTCACCACCGACTTGCCGGCGGCGAGGGCGGCGAGCTGGATGGTGCGCGCCGGCTCGATGCCGCCGATGAGCTCGATCACCACCTGGATCTCGGGGTCGGCGACGAGCTCGGCGAAGTCGGTCGTGGTGTGCACGCCCTCAGGCACCTGGGCGCGGCGCTCGGGCGACAGGTCGCAGACCGTGCGCAGGCGCACGGTCTTGCCGGTCGCCAGACAGATCTCGTCGGCCCCCTCGTGCAACAGCCGCCCCACGCCGGAGCCTACCGTGCCGTACCCCACAAGTCCGATGCCGACCTCGTCCACCGCCGTCCTTTCGTAAGTCCCGTTGTCTACCTTCGCCTGGGCCGCCGATCGACTGCGTCGTCGGCGCTCAGGCAGGCGCGACCGCGTTGCGCGCCTAGTCGCGCGCGAGCGGCGCGCCCGCCAGCGGCCGCTGCAACCGCAGCACATCATCCCACGTCTCGCGCGCGATGATGACGTGCGCCTCGCCGCCGGCCACCATGACCACCCCGGGGCGCGGCTGGCCGTTGTAGTTGTTGGCCATGGCGTAGCCGTAGGCGCCGGTGGCCGGCGTGACCAGCACGTCGCCCAGCTCGGGCGGGGCGATCGCCACGTCGCGCACCAGCACGTCGCCCGACTCGCAGTGTTTGCCGACCACCGTCGTCTCGAAGGTCGCCGGCGTGTCGGCGCGGTTGGCGATCATGGCTTCGTAGCGCGAGCCGTAGAGCATGGGCCGGATGTTGTCGGACATGCCGCCGTCGACCGCCACGTAGGTGCGCCCGTCGGGCACCGGCTTGATGGTGCCCACGCGGTAGAGGGTGACGGCCGCCGTGCCCACGATCGAGCGGCCGGGCTCGACCAGCACGGTGGGTGGCGTCAGGTCGCGACGGGCGAGCTCGGCGTCGAGCGCCGAGGTGGCCACCGTGGCGAGCTCGTTGATCGACGAGGGCTCGTCGCCTGAGGTGTAGCGAATGCCCAGGCCGCCGCCCAGATTGAGAAGGCGGCAGTCGAACGCGAGCGCCGCACGCCACTGGGCGAGCGAGTCCATGAGCACCTCGACCTCGCGGCGGTACGAAGACAGGTCGAAGATCTGCGAGCCGATGTGGGCGTGCACGCCGACCGGCTCGAGGTTGGGGGCGGCCAGACAGCGCGCGAGCGCCTCGGCGGCCTGGCCGTCGGTCAGGCCGAAGCCGAACTTGGAGTCGGGCTGGCCGGTCTGCACCGCTGCGTGGGTGGCCGGCGTGACGCCCGGCGTAAGGCGCACGAGCACCTTCTGCACGACGCCGCGACGGCCGGCGGCCGCGTTGAGCGTGGCGATCTCGGACAGCGAGTCGACGACCACGTAGCCGATGCCGTAGTCGAGCGCGAGCTCGAGCTCGGCGGGCGTCTTGTTGTTGCCGTGAAAGAAGATGTCGGCGGGCGGAAAGGCGGCCGCGCGAGCGGCCGCGAGCTCGCCGCCCGAGGCCACGTCCAAGGCCAGACCCTCTTGCGCGACGAGCTCGATCATGGCGCGGCACGAGAACGCCTTGCTGGCGTAGACGATGCGCGAGTGGCGGGCGCGGCCGGCGAAGGCCGCCACGTAGGCGCGGCACTGGTCGCGCAGCGTCTGCTCGTCGTAAACGAACAGCGGCGTGCCGAAGCGCTCGGCGAGCTCGACGACGTCGCAGCCACCGATCTCGAGGTGACCGGCGTCGTTGTGGCGGGAGGTGTGCGGGTAGATGAGGGTGTGGGTCACGGCGCTATCCTACGTCAGGTCGGCAGTCGACCGGTCTCGTTTTGGTGGTCGACCGGGCTCGCTTGCGGGTCTTGATGCCCGCGCGCGAGCAGTCGACGGCTTCGCTTCAGTACTCGATGCCTTCGCGCGCGTTCACGCCTGCGTCGAAATAGTGCTTGACGGGCCGCATCTCGCTGACCAGATCGGCGGCCGCGACGATCTCGTCGGGGGCGCGCCGCCCGGTGAGCAGCAGTTCGGTGTGGGCCGGCTTGGCGGCCAGCAGGGCGAGCACGTCGGCCACGGGGACGAGCTCGAAGTAGAGCGCGGTGACCAGCTCGTCGAGCACCACCAGGTCGTAGGCGCCGCTCACCACCAGGTCGCGGGCCCGGGCAAAGCCCGCCGCGGCGGCGCGCAGATCGTCGGGTGAGAGCTTGCCCACCCGCACCCAGTGGTCAAGGCCGACCTGCTCGACCGGTATGCCGAGGCGGCCGGCCGAGACGATCTCGCCCCAGGTGGGGTCGGCCTTCATGAACTGCAGGATGAGGACGCGCAGGCCGCGGCCGGCGGCCCGCATGGCCAGGCCAAAGCCGGCCGTCGTCTTGCCCTTGCCGTCGCCGGTGTAGACCTGCACGTAGCCCGTACGCGCGGCGGCGGCCGGACGCTCCCCGCCGGCCTCAGGCTCCCCGCCGGCCTCAGGCTCGCCGCCGGCCTCAGGCCCCCCGTGGTGCGTGCCGGCGCTCATCGATAGGTGAAGAAGCCCGCGCCGCTCTTGCGGCCGAGCTTGCCCTGGGCGACGAGCTCGCCGAGCAGGGCGCAGGGGTGGTACTTGGAGTCGCCCAGATCGCGTTCGAGCGTCTCGAGGATGGCCTTGCTGGTGTCGAGGCCGACGAGGTCGGCCAGAGCCAGCGGGCCCATCGGGAGGTTGGCGCCCAGCTTGAGGCCGGTATCGATGTCGGCGGCGCTCGCCACGCCTTCGGCCAGCGCCTGCGCCGCCTCGTTGATCATGGGAAAGAGGATGCGATTGACCACGAAGCCCGGCGAGTCTTTGACGGTGATCGGCGTCTTGCCGAGCGCCTCGCAGAACTCGCGCGCCGTCGCCACCACATCGTCGGACGTGGCCGTGCCGCGCACGACCTCGACCAGCGCCATGACCGCCACGGGGTTGAAGAAATGGATGCCGACGAAGCGGTCGGGGTGGGTGACGCAGGCGGCCAAGGTGGTCACGGACAGGCTCGAGGTGTTGCTGGCTATGAGGGCGTCGGGGCGCAGCAGCACCGAGGCGCGCTCGAGCAGGTCGCGCTTGATGTCGAGCGACTCGGGCGCCGCCTCGATGAACAGGTCGGCGCCGGTGCCGGCCGCAAGATCGAGGCCGGTCGTGATGCGGCCGAGGGCGGCGTCGCGCTCGTCGGCGCTCATGCGGCCCTTGTCGACGGCCCGCGCGAACTGCTTTTCGATGCCCGCCTTGCCCCTCGCGATGTACTCGTCGGCGATATCGATCATGGTCGCCTGCAGCCCAGCCTGGGCGGCCGCGGCCACGACGCCGGCGCCCATCTGTCCGGCCCCCGCGACCAGTACGCTCTGAATCTTCACGATTGTCCTCCTTCGACCGCCGACGCCGCCTCTTTGCAGGCAGATCCCAGGCCGGCGGCCGGGCCGCAAGGCACGGCGCGGACCAGGGCGTCACGGCCCGGGGCGACGAAGCCCTATGCTACTATAGGCATGCTCATGGACTGCAAATTCCTTGACTCCTACCAGGCCGACCTTGACGGCGACGCCATCGATGTCTGGTACTGTCGCAAACGCGACCCCTTCGTCTTGGGCCCCACTCGCGAAGTCGCGCTGCGCACTTGCTCCGGTTGCCGCCTGTCCGACAACACGCGGCCGCCCAGCGAGCTCGCCTACGAAGTCGAGCGCCGCAACCAGGAGCTCGTCGCCCTGAACGCCATCGTGTCGGCGGTCAACTCGTCGCTCGACCTCTCCACCGTGCTCAACACCGGCCTCGACAAGGCCATCGAGATCCTGCAGGTCGACGCCGGCTGGATCGCCCTGGCCTCCGACGAGTCGCTGCAGCTCGCCCTGCATCGCGGCGTCTCGGCCGACTACGCGCGCTCCATCTCGACGATCGGCTCGCAAGAGGGCGTCGTCGGCCTGGTGGCCCGCGAGCAGCAGACCGTCGTGGTCGACGACGTCGCCGCCAACAAGACGCTTCCCCTGGCCGCTGCCGAGGGCCTCGCCACCATCCTGGCGACGCCGCTCAAAGCGCAGGGCCGCCTGCTCGGCGTGATGGCCGTCGCCACCCGCGACACGCGCTCCTACTCGGCCGACGACATCTACTTCGCGAGCTCCGCCGGCGCGCAGCTCGCCTCGGCCATCGAACACGCGCTGCTGTTTCGCGAGCAGATCGACCGCGTCGAGCGCGAACGACGCCTGCTCGAAGCGGTCGAGACCGTCAACCGCAGCCTGGGCACCCACTCCGTGTCGTCGACCGTGGTCGCCGAGGCGGCGCGCCTGATGAACGCCACAAAGGCCGCGCTGCTCGTGCTCAAAGACGACACGCTGGTCGCCGACGAGGTGCACAACCTGAGCGCCGAGTTCTGCCGCGTGTTCGTGCTGCCCGTCGGCCAGTCGGCGTCGGGGCGAGCCATCCGCGACGGCGTGCCCGTCGCCGTGAACGACGTCGACCTCGAGCCGATGTCCGACGCCGCCATCGTGGCGGCTGGCGGCCACCGCGCCTTTCTCACGGCGCCGCTGCAGCCTTACAAGGGCACCTCGGGCGCGCTCCCGGTGTTCTTCGAACGGCCGCAACGTTTCTCAGACGACGACAAGACGATCCTCGCGACCTTCGCCAGCCAGGCCACGGTGGCCCTCGAAAACCAGCGCCTCATGCGCGAGAAAGACGTGCTGGCGCGCACAGACGGCCTCACCGGCGTCTTCAACCGCAGCTACCTCGAGCTCTCGCTCGACCAGGCCATGCGCAGCGTGCACCGCAACGGCGGCCTCGTCAGCCTGCTGTTCATCGACGTCGACGACCTGAAGACGACCAACGACAAGCGCGGCCACATGGCGGGCGACCGCGCCTTGCGCGAGCTCGCCCGACTACTCGCCGACAGCTGCCGCGAGACCGACACGGTGGCGCGCTACGGCGGCGACGAGTTCGTGGTGCTCATGCCCGACACCGACGACCGCGGCGCCCACCAGGTGCTCGCCAAGATCGACGGCGCCATCGACCAGCGCAACCGGCGCAGCCCCGGCGACTCTCCCCTGCGCGCCAGCATGGGCCTGCACACCTCGGGGTGGTGCGAGCCCGAAGAGCTCCTGCTGGCCGCCGACCGTAGCATGTACGCGATGAAGCGTCAGAGGACGTCCACGGCCTGACGAGTCGCGTCCGCCCGCCGCGCGCGCTACCCTGTGAGTGACATGGATCACCTGCCCCCCACCGACCTGCCGCCCAAGATCATCGCCTGCGACACGCTGCGCGACGAAGTGGGCCGCGTGGCCGGCGACCTCGAAGTCGAGTATTGCGAGGGCCAGCTCCACAACTACCCCGAGCGCCTGCGCGCCGAATTGAACGAGCGCATCGCGGCCACCCCCGGAGCGCGCACCATCCTGCTCGCCTACGGGCGTTGCTCCAACGGCACGGCCGGCCTGGTCGCCGGGCCGCACCGTCTCGTGCTGCCCGCGGTCGACGACTGCATCGCCATCCTGCTGGGCTCGCGCGACGAATACGTGCGCCAGTTCAGCGGCTGCCCCGGCACCTACTACTACACGCGCGGCTGGATCGAGTACATCCGCGACCCGTACCACGAGTACCTCGACATGATCCCGCGCTACGGCGAAGAGAAGGCGCGCGAGATCGCCCATCTCATCCTCGCCCATTACCGTCGCGTGGCCCTGGTCGACACCGGCACCTACGACCTCGCCGCCTACGACCCCTACCTGCGCACCGTCTGCGAGTTCTACGACCTGCCGCTCGAGGTGCTGCCCGGCTCGTTGCGCCTGCTCGAAAAGCTCGTGGGAGCGCCCGCCGACGACGACGAGTTCATCACGGTCGCCCCAGGCGACGTGCTCGAGGAGCGCCTGTTCTGGGAAGCTTCGAAGGGGTAGCCATGCGCATCGGCGTCGTGCAAAGTCTGAGTGCTCCGCCCGACATGACCCAATCGCTGCGGGCGGGCTTGGCGCGCCTGCAGGACGCCCGCGACAACGGCCTCGATCTGGTCGTGTTCCCCGAGATGTTCCTGGGCGGCTATTTCGTCGACCAGGCCATGGTCAAGCGCGCCGCTCAGGCACGAGCCGCGCTCGCCCGCATGCAGGCGGCCGTCGACACGCTCGGCGTCTCCGCGGTGGTGGGCGTGCCCGACCTGCGCGACGGCGTGCTCTACGACGCGGTCGCCATTCTGCGGCCCGGCCACGGCCCCGGCCGCTACGCCAAGACCCACCTGTTCCGCGCCGAGAAGGAGCTCTTCACCCCGGGACACACGCTGTGGACCGGCGAGATCGCCGGCTGGCCGTGCGGCGTGCTCGTCTGCTACGAGATCGCCTTTCCCGAGGTCTCGCGTGCCCTCGCCCTGGCCGGAGCACGGCTGCTCATCGTGACCGCAGCCTTCGGCAAGGCGCGCCTGCGCATATGGCAGGTCGCCACCGTGTCGCGCGCCATCGAGAACGGCTGTTATCTGGCGGCCGCCGGCCATGCCGGCGACAACGGGGTCTCCGAGTTCGCCGGCCACAGCCGCATCGTCGATCCGTCGGGCCAGGTCATGGCCGACGCCGGCGACCGGGCTGACATGCTGATGGCCGAACTGCGGCCGCGCCTCGTCGACGAAGTGCGCGCCGGGCGCCCCGACAGTCACGCCTGCCTGGCCGACCGCCGGCCCGAGCTCTACGGCTCGCTCGTCGAACCGGTCACCGCACAACAGCGCCAGGCGCCACACCGCTAGGGTCGCGGCTGCCTCGTCGCTGAGGCCGACCCGACGCCGACTCGCCGACTCGCCGACTCGCGGGCCGGCGGCTAGGTCGTCGGCGGCTTCTTGGCGGCGGGCTTCTTGGCGGCCGCGGGCTTCTTGGCCGAGCCCTTCGCGGCGGGCCTGCTCGGCGCCGCGTCGCCGGCCGCCGGCTTCTTGGCGGCGGGCTTTCTCGCCGCCGGCTTCTTGGCCGCCGGCTTCTTTGCGGGCTTGGGCTCCGCAGGGCCTTTCGGAGCCTGTCCTTCACCCTCGACCGCAGCACGAGAGTCAGCTTCGGATGGTGCCCTCTGAGCAGATTCCTCTGCCGCAGCCCGACGGGCGCTCTCGGCCGCCTGAGAGGCGGCCTCGGCGGCCGGGCGAGCGGTCTCGGCCGGGCGCGGCTCGGCGCTGGCCCGCGCGAAGTTGAGCTGCATCTGGGCGAGGGTCGAGCGCAGGCTGGCGATGTCGGGGTCGCCCTCGCCTTCGACGACCTCGATCAGGCGGCGCAGCGACTCGATCGCCACGCGCGCGTCGCGCAGGTCGCGCAGCTCCCTGGTCTGTTCGGTCAGGCCCAGCTTCTCGTAGCCCACGGTGACCAGGGTCACCATCATGTCGCGCACCAGGTCGACCACGTGCAGAGCCTTGAGCTGCTCGCGGTACAGGTCGGCGCGTTCCTGGTCGGTCAGCGGTCGCTCGCCGCCCGCGGCGGTTTCATCGTCGGTCATAAAGCCCGTCACCTCCGGTCATCGCCGGGGATCGCGTTGGCCAGCGCGACCGCATCGGCGTGCACTTCGTGGATGGAGCGTCCCGCGGCCAGCAGGCGGCCCTGGCGCTGGGCGCCGTTGCCCTCGGTCAGCAGGCGTTCGACGTCGTTCAGATACGGGGTCAGCGCCAGCTTCTCGGCGGCCGGGCGCACCCACTCGACGAGCTCGCGCAGAGCCTCGGGCGCCGGCACCTGGACGCCGCGGTCCCAGTCGATCAGCTTGCCGTCGAGCCCATAGCGGATGGCCCGCCAGAGGTTCTCTTCGATCCAGCGCGTCTCGCGCACCGGCAGCGGCCGGCCTTCGTCGACCATGCCTGCCAGGGTGGCGACCAGGCCCAGCGCCAGCGAGTGCACGGCGAGGGTCTGCCAGGGCTCGGTCTGCACGTCGCAGATGCGCACCTCGACGGTGCCGTAGGAGTGGTGCGGACGCACGCTCCACCACACCTGGGTGAACTCCTGGATGGAGTCGGTGGCGAAGAGCAGCTCGAAGTAGCGCCGCTGCTCGGCCCAGGTGCCGAAGATGTCGGGGATGCCGCAGCGCGGGAACATGCGCACGAAGGTCTGCGTGCGCGCCGAGTGCAGACGCGTCCAGACGCCGTCGATGCAGGGCGAGTTGGCCGACAGGGCGAGCAGGTGAGGCAGGAAGGCGCGCATGGCGTCGCACACGGCGATCGCGCGGTCGATGTCGCGGATGCCGATGTGGATGTGCTGGCTCCAGGTGTTGTTGCGCCAGGCGACGTACTGCAGCTTGTCTTCGACACCGCGGTAGTGCGGCGTGTCGATGATGCGCTGGTCCTGCCACGACGAGAAGGCGTGCGTGCCGGTCGCGCCCAGCAGGTAGCCCTGCTCGCGCGCGTGAGCAAACAGAGCGAGGCGCCGCGCCCTGACGTCGCGCGCGGCCTCGTTGAAGTCTTCGCATTTTGGTGTGGCGATCTCGATCTCGCTCGAGATCAGCTCGCCGAGGATCTGCTCGCGCAGCCCGGGCGGCGCGCTGTCGCGCAGCAGCTCGTAGGCGCCCGTGAGGGCGAGGCTGCCGGAGTCGAGGATCTGGTACTCCTCTTCGAGACCGATCGTGAAATCGGTCGACGTCGCGAAGCGTTCCTCGACTTGGTCGAGATAGGTGTCGGGGTCGGGCAGCACTGCCGGACTAGTATACCCGCGGCCCATCGCCAAAAGGGGCGGGCGGCGCGCCTTGCGCGCCGCCCGCCCTCAAGCGTTGCCACGGTCTGCCCACGAGTGGGCAGAGCTCGGTCGGCCTTTAGGCCACGCCCAGCAGGGTCTTGGCGGCGGCCACGGCCTCGATGGCGTCTTCGGCGTAGCCGTCGGCGCCGATCTCGTCGGCCCAGGCGCGCGTCGTGGGGGCGCCGCCGATCAT
>Ga0181529_10006879_pt1 | contig 11460 bp, 9 predicted proteins | sample PEATcosm2014_Bin_36_FD_119763 | JGI IMG/M metagenome (GOLD analysis project Ga0181529, IMG submission 119763) | Peatland microbial communities from MTU Mesocosm Facility, Houghton, MI, USA - PEATcosm2014_Bin10_30_metaG | ecosystem: Environmental > Terrestrial > Soil > Wetlands > Peat | place... | reverse complement strand
GCGCGCGTTGATGCGGAAATAGGTCGACAGCTCCATCGGGCAGCGCACCCCCTTGGGGATGAAGACGAAACTGCCGTCGGTGAACACCGCCGAATTCAGCGCGGCGAAATAGTTGTCGTTGGTTGGCACTACCGTGCCGAGGTACTGGCGCACGAGGTCGGGATGCTCACGCACCGCCTCGCTGATCGGGCAGAAAATCACGCCCACTTTCGCCAGCGATTCCCGGAAGGTGGTGGCGACCGACACGCTGTCGAACACGGCATCCACCGCGATCTGCGCAGGCTCGTCCCCGGCACCCTCCACGCCGGCGAGGATCGCGCGCTCCTTCAGCGGGATGCCGAGTTTCTCGTACATCGCCAGCAACTCGGGATCGACTTCGCCCAGGCTTTTCGGTCCGGCCTTCTGCTTTGGCGCGGCGTAGTAATGGATATCCTGGTAGTCGATCGGCGCATGGTGCAATTTTGCCCAGTGCGGCTCGGTCATGGTCTGCCAGGCCGCGAACGCCTTCAGCCGCGACTCCAGCAGCCATTCCGGCTCCCGCTTGTGGGCGGAAATCAGGCGGATCGTGTCCTCGTTCAGCCCCTTCGGGGCGATGTCCATCTCGATGTCGGTCGAGAAGCCCCATTTGTAGCCGGAGCCCGTGACGGACTGGACGGTGTCGAGCGTTTCGGTGACTGCGGGCATGCTTCGCCCTCCTATTCGGCGAGTGGGGCGAACGAACGCGCGCGCGGGGCCGGATCGAAGCGGAACGCGGGCGGAATGGAAGCCTCACGCATGTCGGCCAGGGTGATGCCCCCCAACGCCCGCCGGATGGCGTCGTTCACCAAATCCCAACGCCCCTTCACGGCACACAGCCCCTGCGTCTCGCACGGCGTGGCGGCGCCATCGACACAGGCGGTCAGCGCGATCGGGCCGTCGATGGCGGCGATGACATCGGCGATGGCGATGTCGTCCAGCGAACGCAGCAGGCGATAACCGCCGCGCGCACCCCGCTGGGAGGCGACCAGACCACCCGAGGTCAGCGCCTTCAATACCTTCGCGACCGTCGGCTCGGGCACCCCCGTGGCGGCCGCAATGCCTGGCGAGGTCTGCACCGCATCACAGATATCGGGCGTGGTGGACAGCTTGATCAGCACGACCACGGCATAGTCGGTGAGTTTCGAAAGCCTGAGCATGGCGGCGGCGACCCTAATAGGACCTGAACAGTCCTGATTATCCTGAAATGGCGTATCCCCTCGCCGCCGTCAAGGCCACGCAAGCTAGTCGCGCGGGCCCATTTGCATGGCCAACACGCCGGCGACCACCAGGACGGCGCCGGCGAGGCGCCACAGATTGATCGGGCGCGACGAATAGCCGGCCAGGGCAAACTGGTCGAGCAACAGCGAGATCAGCATCTGCCCGGCCACCACCGACGCGACGAAACGCGCGGCACCCATGCGCGGCGCGAGCAACACGCTGGCGATGAGGATGAACGCGCCGAGCACGCCGCCCAGCCAGACCCAGCCCGGTTGCGCGGCCGCCGTGGCCAGTCCGGGTGCCGGAAGGCGCACCAGCAGCAGGACCGGCAGCGTCACCGAGAAACTGATCAGGAGCGACACCAGCACCGCCCATAGCGGATGCCCGAGCGCTCGGCTGAGCTGGTTGTTCACGCCGGCCTGCAGCGGCACCGCCATGCCCACCAACGCCGCGCCAATCAGCATTCCCACCTGACTGAACCAACCCATGTGAGCCTATCCCAGCAGCCAGGGCGCACCCGCCGCCTCGGCGAGGGCGCGCACCTGGGCGAGTAAGCCGGGGTCGAGCGCCAGCAGGATGGCCTCGATCTGGGCACGGTTCTGCTGGGCGGGGTGGACGACGACAGGCTCGGACATCGCGTTCTTTCCGCGGCAAGTGGACGTCCACGCTCGCGCCCGAGGTGTACAACGGCAAGGGTAGCAATGAGAGGAGCACCCATGCCCGAGCCGTCGATCGTCGTGTCGCTGCTGTTCGTGAGGGTCGAGCCTGTGGCGTGACAAGAAAGGGGCGCCTGTCGAGGCGCCCTTGATTGTCTGGTCGCCGGATGTTTGTGAAACGATCGTTCTCGGCCAGGCTCCGGAACCGCGGTCATGAGGGGCCTGGACCAGAGGCCCGGACCGCATCATCGCCCGGGCGCACCGCGCGCCAATAGGTGGTCAGTCAGCCAAGCTGGCGCCGTCGCCGCAGCATGCCGAGACCTGCCAGACCAAGCGCAAAGACAGTCCAAGTCGCGGGTTCTGGCACCGTAAGCGTGATGGAATCGAAGGCAGCATAGCTACTGCCGGAAATAGCGTTCAGGTTCACTTCGACGTAGAAAGTGGTATTCGCGGCGACCGAGGAGCCGAATGCATCGGTTATCGATATCGGGGAGGTCTGGGAACCGGGCGAACCGATACTCTGTGTGACGCCGGCCGAAGGTCCGAGCGATGTCCCGCTAAATACCCCGGAAGTCACAGCCGTGTTGGCGGAAACTGTTGCGGTCGCCTGGGCTCCAGTCAATGAGGTGCTGCACCCCGACACCAAATAGCCGCACCCCGTGGCGCTGATCCCTACCGAGGTGCTCTGAATCGGGCTGTTAATCGCGAACACGATGAAAGTATCGACGCTACCCGTGGTGGCAGATTCGAACACGCCCGCCGAACTGTGGTTGTTTGGTGTTCCGCCAGTGTCGGCCCCGGTGCCCGTGAGGGTGACGCCCTCCCCGTTGGCGCTCAGCGCGAAACTGTCGCCGTTGGGGCAGGCGGTGGCGCTGGTGCTGCCATTGCACGAGACCACCGAGATTGTGTAGCCGTTGCTTGTGGTGACGCTGTCGCCCACGGCCAACTGCAATGTCGCGTAGGCATTGCCGCCGGCCAGAGTCAGGGCGAACACTGCCAGAGCGGCAATAGACCGGAGTATCCCGAAAAGCCTTACGGTCACTCTCATTTTTCGGCTTCGCCCATCGTCTGAGTGCCAAGGTCCAGGCTGAACCTTCCGCCTGCCGGCAGACCCCCGTTCAACGTCCTAATCTACGCGCCAGCCCGGCCAACGTAAAGCCACCATTCACGTTTTGGCAGTAAATGTTCTATTTGATCGTTCATGGAAGCATTTTTTGGACGTTCTGTCGCCCTCCCGCCGGCGCGCGTGCCGCCGCGACGCCTCCGTTTGCCACAGAAGGATCTATTTTTAGCATTCGGTAATTTTTATTATACATCACGGCGTTTCGTCTCACAACATGATCCTCTGTCCGCGCTGCCACCCTCCGAGCGGCGCAAGGGGTACTGGGCGGCAGCCCCGCCCCCCCGGCCCTGGTGCCCTTGGCGGTCCAGGCCCACAAGAAGATAAAGAGGAGTGCTCCCCCTGCCCTTCGACTCCACTGACCCGGGTCACCCATGGCGCCTGCCGGGCGATGCCGCCGCCGCCAATCCGCCCGAGGTGCCCTGACCCCGATGCCGACGCCGTTCTCGTCCCAGGATCTCGGTCGCGCGTTCGACGCGCGCAACCTCACCCGCGGCCGCAGCCTGGTGCTGACCGGCGCGGTGGAGGTGCGGCTCGACGGCGACACCATCGCCGCCACCGTGCAGGCCCCGGCCGGCCGCCAGGCCGTGCGCATCACCCCCTCGCCGCTCGGGCGCCACGTGGTGTTCGACAGCCGTTGCAGTTGCGGTATGCCGGGCTGCCCGCATCTGGCCGCGGCGGCCTTCGCCGCACTCGACCGGTTCCCCTCCCTGCGCCGGGCCGAACAGCAGAGTTTCCTCGATGCGCTGGTCAGCGCGCCGGAGAAGGAACCGCAGCGCGTCGGCTTCGAACTGCTGCCGGGCGCGCCGCCCTATGCCTGTGTCGTCACTACCCTGCTGACCGGCGAGCGCAGCGGCACCATCGCCCCGACGACGCCGCGCCGGATCGCTGCCGACGAACAGGCCGCCCCGGCGGTCCGCGCGCTGGCCCGAACGCTGGGCGGCGGCACGGAAACCCGGACTGGCGTGCCGTTGGAACGAGTCGACGACGTGCTGCGCGGGTTGGTGCAGACCGGTCAGGCTCGCTGGCACGAAGGCAACCGGCGCCTCGTCCTGGGCGAGACGCGCCTGTTCGCCAGCGCCGCGGCGACCACCCTGCCGCCCCGGTCCGGCGTGATCGTCAGCGACAGCGGGCCGTGGTACGTCGATGCCGTCTCCGGCGTGATCGGGCGCATTCGTGTCCGGCCACCGGCGCCGCCGCCGCGCCTGCCGTCCCCCCCGCCGCTCGCGCCAACGCGCCCCGGCCGGAGCCGTATCGCCGCGCCGCGGCGGCGGATCGAGCCGCCGGTCACCAGCGAACAGGTGATCGTCGAACGCAAACCCACGCCCGTGCTGCGGCTGACCCGCTTCCATTGCCCGGACGAGTTCGCCCGGATGCAGGAACTCGACGCCCTGGTGCTCGACTTCGACTACGACGGCGTGATCGTCGCCGCCGAGGACGAACGCCAGTTCGTTCGCGTCGAGGAACCCGGTGGACCCGTCTTCGTGCGCCGCGACCGCGCGGTGGAGACCGCCGCGCTGGACGCCATCCGCCAGGACGGTTTTGTCCAGATGCGCATGGCCGAGGGAAAGGCGGAGAAGGGACGGCTGGTTTTCCTGTTCCGGGGTCGCGACGCGGCGGAAAACTGGCAGCGTTTCGTCAGCGAGCGGCTGCCGGCGCTGCAGGCACGCGACTGGCAGGGCCAGATCGACCCCGCCTTCGGCCCGCGCCTCGTCACCTCCGTCGGCCCCTGCGACATGCACCTGGCCGATGCGCCGCACGGCGGCTTCTCGCTCGATCTCGGCATCGAGATCGACGGCGCGCGTCATCCGCTGCTGCCTGTTCTGCTCGGCCTGCGCGATCGCGGTGGCATCGCCGCGGCGCGGGTCGTCGATGGCGAACTGATCACCAGCCTCGACGACGGCCGCGTCCTCAAGCTGCCGGCCGAGCGCATCGCGCGCCTGCTGGCGGTGATGGACGAACTGATCGAGGCGGCACGCCGCCGTTCCGGCGATGCGCTGGTGCTGGATGCGGTCGAGGCCCCTGCCGTGCTCGAGCTGGAAGACCTGCTCACGGTGCGCTGGCAGGACGGTGCCGCCATCGCCGCGCGGGTCGCGCGCTTCCGCGGCGTCGCCGAAATCCCGGAGGTGGCGCTGCCCGCCGGGTTTGTCGCCAGCCTTCGGCCTTATCAACAGCAGGGCGTCAACTGGCTTCAGCAACTGCGGGCGAACAACCTCGGGGGGTTGCTCGCCGACGACATGGGGCTCGGCAAGACGCCGCAAACCATCGCCCACATCGTCGTCGAGCAGGCGGCCGGAAGGCTCGACCGGCCGGCGCTGGTCGTTGTGCCGACCAGCCTGGTCACCAACTGGACCGCCGAGATCGCCCGCTTCGCGCCGGGTCTGCGTGTGGTGGTGCTGCACGGGGCCGACCGCCACGAACGGCGGAGCAGACTCGGCGGCGTGCACGTCGTGATCACGACCTACACCGTGCTGGCGCGCGACATCGAGGAAATGGCAGCGCTCGCCTGGCACATGGTGGTGCTCGATGAAGCGCAGGCGGTGAAGAACGCGAGCGCGAAAGCGACCCATGCGGTCTGCCGGCTCGAGACGCGTCACCGGCTTTGTCTGTCGGGCACGCCGATCGAAAACAATCTGGGGGAACTGTGGTCGCTGTTCGCCTTCCTGATGCCGGGACTGCTCGGCCATCGCAAGAGTTTCACCAAGCGCTTCCGCACGCCGATCGAGAAGGGCGGCGACGTGGTCCGGCGCCGCCAGCTCGGCTTACGCATCCGTCCCTTCATCCTGCGCCGCGGCAAGGCGGCGGTGGCGCCCGAACTGCCGCCGAAGCACACCATCATGCGCCGCATTACGCTGGCGCCGGAGCAGCGCGAACTTTACGAGACCATCCGCGCCACCCTGCACGAACGGGTGAGGGAGGAAATCGCCGCGCACAGCCTGGCCCGCAGCCAGGTCGTCGTGCTCGATGCGCTGCTGAAACTGCGGCAGGTCTGTTGCGACCCGCGGCTGGTCAAGCTGCCGTCGGCGCGGCGCATCACGGCCTCGAGCAAACTCGAAGACCTGATGGACATGGTCCGCGAGATGATCGCCGAGGGACGGCGCATCCTGCTGTTCTCGCAGTTCACCTCGATGCTCGACCTGATGAAGCCGCAGCTCGCCGCTGCCGGCATTCCGTTCGTCGAGCTGCGCGGCGACACGCGCGACCGGGCGGCGCCGGTGCGGCGTTTCGAAGCGGGCGACGTGCCGCTGTTCCTGATCAGTCTGAAGGCCGGCGGGCGCGGGCTCAACCTGGTCGCCGCCGACACGGTAATTCATTACGATCCATGGTGGAATCCGGCCGTCGAGGACCAGGCCTCGGACCGCGCCCATCGGATCGGTCAGACGAAGTCGGTGTTCATCTACAAGCTGATCGCCGCCGATACGGTGGAAGAGCGCATTCTGGAATTGCAGGAACGCAAGGCAGCACTGGCGAATATCGCGTTCGGCGAGGATGGCGCGATATTGCCGGCGATGGCAGCCGAGGACATCGATTTCCTATTCGGCCCGCTACCGGACGGGCCGGACGGACCGGCACGAATGGGCTGACAGCCGGTTTCCGCAAGGGACGCGCTGGCCGGCGCGGAACGGTCGCGAAACTTCTGTTGTTGCCGTTGTCACGGCGGTGTCGTAATCGTGCATGTTGATCGGGGTTGGCAGCCCTGCATGAAAACCCGATCGGAAAGGAACCGGATAGCATGGCGACCAAGGGTGACACTCGGACACGCGCCCCGCGCGGGACGAAAAACGTTGCGCAGGCTTTCTTCGCGGCGCTCGACGGGCTTTCGGACGGCCAGCAGCCAGCCGTCGCCACGGCGGCGCTGTCCGCCATCCGCGATGCGTTGAAGGCGCGCCGCCTGAAGGCTCGCGAAGCCGCCGCCAGGGCCAAGGCGAAGGCCAAGGCAGCGACCCCCCGGCGCGCCAAGGCGGCGAAGCGCGCACCGGCCAAGAAAGCTGTGATGAAGAAGGCTCCGGCAAAGCGGGCCGTCAAGGCGTAGATCCGCGGTTTGCTCCTTACGGCCGCGCCCCTCGCATGGACCGGGTAGCGACGCGACGGCCTGATCTCGAAGCGCGTGACGAGATCGGCAACCGCGTCGCCGCCGGTATTACATGAAGCCGGCTATCGCGTGCGGAACATAGGGTTCCTCGAGCAGCGCGATCTCCTCGGCGGAGAGCTTCAGGGTCACCGCGGCCAGTGCGTCTTCGAGATGCTGAATCCTGGTCGCCCCGACGATCGGTGCGGTGATCACCGGCTTGGCCAGCAGCCAGGCCAGCGCTATCTGCGCGCGCGGCACGCCACGCTGCGCCGCGACCTGCGCCACCCGCTCGACGATCGTGCGTTCGTCATCGGTCGCTTTCGCCACCAGCCGCTGACCCATCGCGTCCTTCTCGGTGCGTGCCGTGGTGGTGCCCCAGTCCCTGGCGACGCGCCCCCGGGCGAGCGGGCTGTAGGGAATCACGCCGATCCCTTCGGCCGCGCACAGCGGCAGCATTTCGCGTTCCTCCTCACGATAGAGAAGGTTCACGCGGTTCTGCATGCTCACGAAACGGGTCCAGTCCCGGCGCTCGGCGATCGCCAGCGCCTTGGCGAACTGCCATGCATACATCGACGACGCGCCGATGTAGCGCGCCTTGCCCGCCTTGACGACGTCGTGCAACGCCTCCAGCGTTTCCTCGATCGGCGTGTTATTGTCCCAGCGATGGATCTGGTAGAGATCAACGTGGTCCATGCCGAGGCGCCGCAGACTGGCGTCGATCTCCGCCATGATCGCGCGGCGCGACAGGCCGGCGCCGTTCGGCCCCGGGTGCATCCGGCCGTTGACCTTGGTGGCGATGACGAACTCGTCTCGGCGGGAGAAGTCTTTCAGCGCCCGGCCGACGATTTCCTCGCTGCTGCCGGCGGAGTAGACATTTGCCGTATCGAAGAAATTGATGCCTCCCTCCAGCGCCCGCCGGATGAAGGGACGGCTCGCTTCCTCGTCGAGCGACCAGGGATGATTGGTGCCCCGCTCGGGAACGCCATAGCTCATGCAGCCCAGGCAGATGCGCGACACTTCAAGGCCGGTACGGCCGAGTTTTACGTATTCCATCGATCCAGCTCCATAGTGCGACCCTGGCCTGGCCAGGGTCGCTGGGTGAAACCCGCACCTGGCGGCTGTCAGGCCGCCTTGTAGCCCACGACCGCCTTGATCTCCTGGTAATCCTCGAGTCCCCACTTGCCGTATTCGCGCCCGTTGCCCGACTGCTTGTAGCCGCCGAACGGCGCGGCGGTGTCCCAGGCCGGGTAGTTCACATAAACATTGCCGGCCCGCATTTCGGCCGCCACCCGGCGCGCGTGCCCGAGATCGGCGGACTGCACGTAGGCCGCCAGGCCATAAACGGTATCGTTCGCCATCCGGATCGCTTCCGCCTCGTCGCGATACGGCAGGATGCTGATGACCGGCCCGAAGATTTCCTCGCGCGCGATCGTCATGTCGTTGCGCACGCCGGCGAACACGGTGGGCCGGACGAAATAGCCGCGGTTGAGATGCCCCGGACGACCGGGTCCGCCGGTAACCAGCTCCGCCCCCTCGTCGATGCCGGACTTGATGAGGCGCTGGATCTTGTCGAACTGCACCCGGCTCACCACCGGGCCAAGATCGGTGTGCTCATCGCGCACGTCGCCCACCACGAGACTTTCGGCCGCGGCCCTGGCGATCGCCTTCACCTCGTCATGGCGATTGGCGGGCACGAACATCCGGGTCGGCGCGTTGCAGGATTGGCCGCTGTTGCCCATCATGCCGACCACGCCCCTGGTGACGGCGGCCGCGAAATCGACGTCCGGCAACAGGATGTTGGCGGACTTGCCGCCGAGCTCCTGGGCCACCCGCTTCACCGTCGTCGCCCCGGCCTGGGCGACCAGGATGCCGGCCCGGGTCGAACCGGTGAACGACATCATATCGATATCGGGATGAGCGGACATCGCCGCTCCGACCACGGCGCCCTCGCCCTGCACCATGTTGTAGACGCCCTTCGGCACGCCAGCCGCGTCCATCGCTTCCGAGAAGAGGATCGCGTCAAGCGGCGAAATCTCGGACGGTTTGAGCACCATGGTGCAGCCCGCGGCGATCGCCGGGGCGACCTTGCAGACGATCTGGTTGAGCGGCCAGTTCCACGGCGTAATGAGCCCGACCACGCCGATCGGCTCGCGGACGATCATCGTGGTGCCCTGCGGCTCCTCGAACCGGTAGCTTTCCAGCACCTCGATCATCCGGGTCAGATGGGCCATCCCGGTTGCCGTCTGGCGCTCGTAGGCGAATTTCAGCGGCGCTCCCATTTCCTGCGACAGCGCCTCCGCCATTGCGTGGCGCCGCTTTTCGTACTCGGTCAGGATGGCGCGCAGCAGATCCAGGCGCTCCTTGCGCGTGGCGCGTGCGAAAGCAGGGAAGGCCGCGCGGGCGGCGGCAACGGCGCGGTCGACGTCGGCAGGCCCACCGACGGCGATCTGCGTAAACGGCTCCTCGGTGGAGGGGTCCACGACATCGAGCAGAACGGGCTGCAACGGATCGACCCAGGCCCCGTTCACGTAATGGTGGTGTTCGTGCTGCATATCGAGTTCCTTTGAACCGTCACCTGCATGGACGCGATGGCGATTATCGAATCCGTACTCCAGGCCATAGGGGCATTCTCGTGCCCCCGCGCCGTGCCCTATATACACCTGGACACGATGACCGGGAACCTCCGCCCCGGAACCTGCCCGACGCCCTGTAAAGGAAACGCAACATGAGCATCCACCCTGCGCTTGCCGCCGGCCGGGTCGCCGTCGTCACCGGTGCCGCCAGCGGGATCGGCCGCGCGGCCGCCCGGCGTTTCGCCGCCATGGGCCTCAAGGTGTGCCTGGCGGATTTGTCCGCCGATGCGCTCGCAGACGCCGCCGCCGAAGTCGCCGCCGCGGCGCCGGGCGGGCGGCAAGCGGTGCTCGCCGTGCCCACCGATGTCAGCCGGCTGGACCAGGTCCAGGTCCTCAGGGACGCGGCCTATGCCGCCTTCGGCGAGGTCGGCGTGCTGATGAACAACGCGGCCGTCGCCCCGGGCGGCGGCCCCTGGGAACACATCGACCGCTGGCGCCGTCTGCTGGAGGTGAATCTCTGGGGCGTCATCAACGGCGTGCAGACATTCGCGCCAACCATGCTGGAGCAGCACACGAGCTGCGCGATCGTCAACACCGGGTCCAAGCAGGGCATCACCTGCCCGCCCGGCGACGCCGCCTACAACGTCAGCAAGGCCGGAGTGAAGGCGTTCACCGAGGCGCTCGCGCACGGCCTGCGCAACGCTGAGGGCGCGCGCATCACGGCGCATCTGCTGATCCCCGGCTTCACCTTCACCGCGATGACGCGCCATGGACGCAGCGAGAAGCCGGCGGGCGCCTGGACTGCGGATCAGGTGGTGGACATGCTGATCGCCGGCATGAACCAGGGCGACTTCTACATCCTTTGCCCCGACAACGAGGTGACGCGGGCGATCGACAACCGCCGCATCCTGTGGGCGGCGCAGGACATCACGCAGAACCGCCCGGCGCTGTCGCGCTGGCACCCGGACTACCAGGTGGCCTTCGCGCGCTTCCTGAACGACGCCGACGAATCCGCCTTCGGGCGGTGACATGACGATCCAACGGAACTGGCCGCACCCCGACATTCAGGCCGACCTCGCCGCCTTGCGTCGCCAGGCCCCGCTGACCCATTGCCTGACCAATATCGTGGCGAGCGGCTTCACGGCGAATGTGCTGCTGGCCATCGGCGCCTCGCCGGCGATGGTGATCGCCAAGCAGGAGGCCGGCGAATTCGCCGCCATGGCGGCGGGCGTGCTGATCAATGTCGGCACCCTCACCAGCGCCACCGCCCGGGCGATGGAACGCGCCGCAGCGGCGGCGGCCGGCGCGGGGACGCCCTGGGTCCTCGACCCGGTGGCGGTCGGCGCGTTGGCCTGGCGGCGCCGGATCGCGACCGACCTACTGGCCCACCGGCCCGAGGTGATCCGCGGCAATGGTTCGGAAATCCTGACCCTGGCCGGCGCGGAAGGCAGCGGCAAGGGAGTCGACTCGACGGCCACCTCCACCGCGTCCCTGAGCGCCGCCCGGGCGCTCGCCAGACTGACCGGCGCAGTGGTCGCGCTCAGCGGGGCCATCGACTACATCACCGACGGGACGGAGGTTATCGAAGTCGCCGGCGGCGATCCGATGATGACCCGCGTCACCGGCATGGGCTGCGCGCTGGGCGCCGTGATCGCCGCCTTCCTGGGGGCGGGGTGCCCGCCGTTACGGGCCGCCACCGCCGCCTCGGCGGTGTTTGCCCGCGCCGGCGAACGCGCCATCGCGCGCGCCCGCGGACCGGGCAGCTTCGCCGCGGTCTTCATCGACGAACTGTCGCTGATCGGC
>Ga0181529_10006877_pt1 | contig 11462 bp, 9 predicted proteins | sample PEATcosm2014_Bin_36_FD_119763 | JGI IMG/M metagenome (GOLD analysis project Ga0181529, IMG submission 119763) | Peatland microbial communities from MTU Mesocosm Facility, Houghton, MI, USA - PEATcosm2014_Bin10_30_metaG | ecosystem: Environmental > Terrestrial > Soil > Wetlands > Peat | place... | reverse complement strand
GTCAAGAACCGTCGTCAATCCGCCCAGTCCCTGCGCGCCGATGCCCAGCCGGTTCACCTTGTCATAAAGCTCCAGCCGCAACTCCTCGGCGCGATTCTGCGCCCCGCGCGCCATCAGCTCCTGGATGTCGATGGGGTCCATCAGCGATTCCTTGGCCAGCAGCATCGCTTTCTCTGCCGTGCCGCCGATGCCGATGCCCAGCATTCCCGGCGGACACCAGCCCGCGCCCATGGTGGGCACGGTTTTCAGCACCCACTCGACCACTGAGTCAGAGGGGTTAAGCATGACGAACTTGGCTTTCGCCTCAGACCCGCCGCCCTTGGCCGCCACCGTCACCTCAACCGTTCCGCCGCGCACCAGCTCCACGCTCACGCAGGCCGGCGTATTGTCCTTGGTGTTGATGCGCTTACCGGCGGGGTCGGCAAGGATGGAGGCGCGCAGCTTGTTGTCGGGGTCCAGATAGGCCCGGCGCACGCCCTCGTCCACCATCTGCTGAAGGTCTTTGGGTTCCTCGCCGGGAGCGGGCTCAAAGCGCACGTCCATGCCGACTTTGAGGAAGGCGGTGACAATCCCTGTGTCTTGACAGATAGGCCGGTGGCCCTCGGCGCACATGCGGCTGTTGATGAGGATCTGCGCAATGGCGTCTTTGGCGGCGTGGGATTCCTCGCGCTCATAGGCCTTGGCCAGGCTGGTGATGTAGTCCACCGGGTGGTAATAGCTGATGTACTGCAACGCGCCCGCTACGCTGGCAATGAAATCTTCCTGCCGGATGACGGTCATGGGGAAGGCTCTCCTCTGCACAGTCTAGGGTAATCGAATCTCGACGGTTTGGAAGCGACAGTGGAATTGGAATGGAGCAGCGGATCGCAAATGGCGTTCGCCGGGTCTGGCGCATCGATCCGTTCGGCGGCGTGGTTTTCGTTTGCGCAGCGGGGGTGGCTCTGTCTCAGGCCAACGCGAGCCTGGAACTGTAGCTCCGCCTTCCTGTATTTCTTCCAGACAGGTGGTTGCAGCCTGGGCGGAAGAGGGCGCGTTTCAGCGCGACCTTCTCAGAACACCCAAAGGCTTACCAGCAGCAGAAGCACCGCTCCGATGGTCACAGCCTGGTAAGTCACATCTTCCCCGATGCGGGATTGCGCGGAACCTCTCACGGGCGTGGGCACAGATGTGGATGCGGTTTGAGGAGTGGACTGCATCGTGGGCCTGCCTTTCTGTGCCTCTCAGCTGGAGTTACGGAAGCGGTGTGGCTCCGGGTACGCTCAATTCTTAGACACCGTTTGCTCGCCGAAGATGCACAACAAAATTAAGTCGTTTCGCATGGCGGCGTTTCGTACAAAATTCCGACGCAGCAAGATTGTGACTCTGCAAAGCGTATCGGCCCAATGGCGAAAAAGCGTAGTTCAATTAACAAGAACGGGGGATGACGGGGTAATCCTTCGGTAACGGGTGTAAAATCCGTTCGTGACTACAGGGCCCGATCTGGATCTCGTTCCGCCCCCCTCTGTTCCTTCGCCGGAGCCGCGCGAGCGCATCTGGCTGCCGGCCTTCATCGCTGCTGCGGTCGTTGTGGTCGTTGCCGCCGCGGTGGTGCTGGTTCTCGAACACGGCAAGCCCGCGCCAAAGGTCACGCCTATCTCTGCGGCATCCGACGCCTACGCGGTCAACCTGCCCATCACCAACCTCGCCATGAGCGAATCGTCCAACCTGTCTGGCGGCAAGGTTACCTACATCGACGGCCACATCGCCAACACGGGCAGCCGCACCGTCACCGGGGTTACCGTCCAGGTGCTCTTCCGCACCTTCGCCCACGAAGTGGCGCAAAACGAGACGCAGTCTCTCAAGCTCATCCGCATGCGCGAGCCCTATATTGATGTCGAGCCGGTTTCCGCGGATCCGCTCAAGCCTGGCGGCGAGCACGACTTCCGCCTCATCTTTGACGCTGTCTCCCCCGACTGGGCCGGCGACTACCCGGAAATCCGTGTAATTCACGTCGATTCAAAATAGCCTCTATGTCCTTCTTTACCGCGTAGAAAGTACGCGACCCCGTAAAAATTACACTCTCCGCAGCCTGTCAGGGACCCTATTCCGTCTCTCATTGCCGCACCCTCGTTCCGTAAACCAAACAATCTGAATTGAATAGCGATTCGATCCCCAGAGAAACGGTTTTGGCTCTGGCATTGCTATAGATACACGTGAGCAGACAGCACAGCTCACCTCGCAGATCGAGTTCGTCTGCGGAAACCTAATCAGCGAGGATGGGTCACCAACTTTATGAGCCACAATGCAGCAAATCCGAACCTGTTCCCTAGCCAGCTAGCCGTGCTTCTGCTGGCATCTGCACTCGGACTTCCCGCGCTCGCCCAGCAGACGCAGCCATCCGGGGCCCCACAGAGCACTCCTCCTTCGGCGGCGCAGCAGCAGTCCTCTCCCTCGGCCTCACCGGCTGTCAACGCTCCGAAGGAGGGGTTCTGGGGACGCGTGAATCCCTTTGCCCGCAAGAAGTGGGTCAAGAGACAGACGGACCCCATCAATGACAGGCTCAGTGAACTGGATGAGCTGAACGCCAAGAATGGGCGTGACATTCAGGATGTGGATGCAAGATCGCAGGCGGGCATCCGCAAGGCGCAGTCCGCGGCCGACGCGGCCAACCAGGCCGCCTTGGCGGCCGATGCACAGGCCAGAAATGCCAACGGCATCGCCCAGGGAGCTTCCGGCCACGTGGACCGGTTGAACACCACGGTGAACGGCTTGGACCAGTACCGTCAGGTGACTGAGACCGAAGTAAAATTTTTGCACGGTCAGCCGATACTCTCCTCGGCAGCCCGCCAGCAACTCGACGATCTGGCGGAAAGCGTGACCGGCAGGCAGGGCTACATTCTGGAAGTGGAGGCGCATTCGCCCCTGGCCGGCAGCGCCGGTATCCAGAGTTCTGAGCGTCTGGCCGAAGCGGTCAAGCGCTACCTTGTGACTCAACATGACATTCCCGTCTACCGCTTGCACGCAGTGGCTCTGGGCAACGCCCATGGCCAGGCCGATGAGGACGATAAGCCCGTTCGGACCAGCACCGTGCATATCCGGTTGATGGAAAACAGTTTGGCGGCCAAGGGAGCCGCACCGCCCCAAGGTGTTGCTTCCTCGACTGGTGCGGAGCGGCCATAACACCGCAGCCCTCCCCCGAGGCTCCTTTCCGCGCTGACGGCAACCCGCCGTTCGGCCGCCAACCAAGCTCTCGATTAACGAGAGAACCAAGGCAACTTGGCCCCCGTCGAAAGCGGGGGCCCTTTTTTTGCGCGGCGGGCATCAGCTAAGCTCCAGCGGAACCATTGAGCACACCAAAAAGAATTGAATCACTATAAGAACTGCCATCCTGAGCGGAGTTCGCTCGCGCCCGCTAAAATCGACAATATATGGAACCAACCAACGAAAACCCCATCGTTGTCGAAGCCATCCCCGATACCATTCTCGACGGAAGCCGCTTCATCCGCGCCTGTCTGCGCCGCCCGGTGGACCGCACGCCCGTGTGGTTCCTTCGCCAAGCCGGCCGCTATATGCAGGAGTACCGCGACGTCCGCAAGCACCACACCCTGGTTGAAATCTGCAAGCAGCCCGAACTGGCCGCCGAGGTCACGATCACCGCCGCTGAAAAGCTGGGCGTGGACGCAGCCATCATCTTTGCCGACCTCTTGCTGCCTCTCGAACCCATGGGCCTGCCATTCGAGTTCCAGGCCGGCGAAGGCCCCGTTGTCCATCATCCGGTACGCACCGCCGAGGATGTCCGTGCCCTCCGCACCGACCGCGCCGATGACCTTGTTTACGTAGCCCGCGCCATTCAGAAGGTCGCCACCCACTTCCGTGATCGCTTGGGCATCATCGGCTTTTGTGGCGCGCCTTACACACTGGCCAGTTACATGATCGAGGGCGGCGGCTCAAAGAACTACATCCACACCAAGCAGATGATGTACCGCGACACCCTGTCCTGGCGTCTGCTCCTCGATAAGATCGTCAAAGTTCTCGAGGACTACTGCCGCCTCCAGGTCCAGGCCGGCGCCGACGTCATCCAGATCTTCGACAGTTGGGTGGGCTCGCTTGGCCTGGCCGACTATCGCGAATATGCCTTCGACGCCTCCAAGCGCCTCGTCCGCTCCGTCCAGCAGATGGGTGTCCCGGTCATTTACTTTGGCGTGGAGACGGCTGGTCTGCTGACCGATATGGCCGCAACCGGCGCGGACGTGATCGGCCTCGACTGGCGTCAGCCCCTCGATGAAGGTTGGCGCGCCGTCGGCCAAGGCCACGCCGTGCAGGGCAATCTGGACCCCATCACGCTCTTTGCACCCCTCGAAATTCTGGAGTTGCGCGTGAAAGAGATTCTTCGCGCCGCCAACGGACGTCCCGGACACATCTTCAACCTGGGCCACGGCATAGTCCCCAGCACGCCCGTCGAGAACGTACAGGCAGTTGTTCGCATGGTTCGCGAATTCCGCCTGGAGCCTGCCAATGGCTAAGCAAGCGGTGTTGCTGTTAGCGCACGGAACCCCGGAGACCGCGGAGCAGATTCCCGAGTACCTGCGCAACGTGGTCAGCGGCCGCCCGCTGCCGCAGACGGTCATCGAGGAGATTCAGCACCGCTACGCCCTCATCGGCCGCAGCCCGCTCACTGAGATCACTTTGGAGCACGCCCGCCTCGTTGAAAGCGAACTGGCTTCTGGGGGAGATCCCGTTCCGGTCTATGTCGGCATGAGAAACTGGCGCCCCTACATCCCCGACGTCGTCCACCAAATGCGCGCCGATGGCATCGAAGAAGCCGCAGTCATTTGTCTCGCGCCGCAAAACTCCCGAACCAGCGTGGGTCTCTACCGGCGAGCGGTCGATGCCGAGGCCGCCGGCCTGCGCATTGACTTCACCGAAGGCTGGGCGCGGCATCCGCTTCTCGCCGAGGCCTTTGCCGAGCGCCTTCGCCCAGCCTGGACCAAGCTCAGCGCCGAGGTTGGCGCGCCGGTCCCGGTCCTCTTTACCGCTCACAGCGTTCCCTGCCGCACCATTCAGACGCCCGCTGCGAGTGAAGGCCAGCCGCGCCTCTGGCCCGGCCAGGGAGTCGACCCCTACGCCGAAGAAGCCAAGTGTACCACCGCCTTGGTTGTGGAGCGCGTCCCCGAGGTTCTCCGCTGGTGGTTCGCATTCCAGAGTCAGGGCGCCAGCGGTGGTCCATGGATCGGACCCACCGTCGAGAGCACGCTTGACTCCCTTGCCGCCGAGGGCGTCAAGACCCTCATCCTTCAGCCCATCGGTTTCCTCTGCGACCATGTCGAAATTCTCTACGATGTCGACATCCTCTTTCGCGGCTATGCGGTCAAACTCGGCATCCGGATCGAGCGGCCAGAGTCGTTGAATGCCTCGCTCACCCTCGCCAGGGCGGTTGCGGACCTGGCACGGCAAGGGTTGGCGCGGCTCAACTGCCAGGGGGTTGTTAGTCAGTGACCCAAGGGCCATGTGCAGAAAGTAACGGTCACTCATACCAATTTTGTGGTTACCATTGTGCCGGCCATGCCGCGGAATACGTGTCTTGCAATACGTTATCCTTCGATAAGCTTGAAGATTGGATGAATGGGGCCACATCTACTTCCCTGATGCTGAGGTGTTAGCAATGACACCTCTCCCGGTAATGTCCCGGTGGACACGGTTGGCTAATTGAATTTCGTTGCTGAGGGAAACGAAGAGAGGTGGATGTGACGTCCAGCCGTTCCTTGCGATGCGAAGCTGACAAGGTGGACTCGAACTGTGCCGAGTGCGGTAGCAGCATGCGCAGGTTGGCGCGGAGGGGCTTCCTGCAAAAAAAGGTCTTTCCCCTTTTTGGTTACTATCCCTGGGAATGTCCCAGGTGCAGAGAACTGGTCTTTATTAAGAAGCAACACCAGCACAAGAGAAGTCTCGTCGGGGATACAACCGCTTTATAAAGCATTTTTCAGTTCGCTTGCAGCCCACCGATCTTCCGGCACTCTATTGTGGCAAGTACTTTCGCAAGATGGGATGGAAGTTAAATCCGCCTCCAAAGCGCTTACCACTGGCACTGACACTGCGAGTTAGCCTTAGGACCGGAACAGATTCCTGGCCAGAAACAGCACGTTCGCCGGGCGCTCGGCCAGCCGCCGCATGAAATAGGGATACCACTCCTGCCCGAACGGAACATAAACTCGAACGTTATAGCCCTCCTTGACCAGCTTCCGATGCAGGTCGCGCCGCACACCAAATAGCATCTGAAACTCGAAGTGGCCAAGATCGATTCCATTCTGGCTGGCAAACGTTTTGGCCGCCGCGATCATTGCCTCATCGTGGGTAGCCAGGGCGTGGTAAATGGGGCTTTCGAGCAGCATCCGGCTCAAGCGTACAAAGTTTGCGTCCACATCCGCCTTGTGCGGGAAAGCCACCTCGGCCGGTTCCTTGTACGCGCCCTTGCACAGCCGCACACGAATCCCGTCGGCCACCAATTGTTCGATGTCCGCCTGCGACCGATAGAGGTAAGCCTGGATAACTACTCCGATAGCTCCGCGCAGACCAGGGCTTGCATGCAGCCGCCGCACTATATCCAAGGTCGTCTGCGTCAGCGACGAGTCTTCCATGTCGATGCGGACAAAACTACCGGTTGCTTTGGCATGTTTGGCCAGATCTTTGGCAATGCCCTCGGCCAACTCCGGTGACAGTTCCAGCCCCATCTGAGTTAGCTTCACGCTGATGTTGGCGTTGAGTTTGTGCGCGGCGATCCAATCCAGCAGTTGGTGATAGACTTCGGCTGCCTCGTGCGCCTCAATTTCTGAAGCCACACTCTCGCCCAGCGAGTCCAGGGTTACAGCCATGCCCTGGTAAGTGACGGCTTGCGCCACGCGCAGCACGTCGCCGATGTCCTTACCGGCCACGAACCGGGCACTCAGCCGCCGGCCCACACTGGAACGCTCGCAAAAGCGGCGCAGAAGACGATTGCGGGAAAGAGAGATAAAAGCCGAACGCAGCAAAGGCATCTCGGAACCCTGCTGGCAATGACCCCGGTTTGGACTCAGTTGCCGTTCAGCCTAGTTTCGCACAAATGGGAGCGGGAGAACGGCCTGCTCAACCTGAAGGCCGGGTCATCCCCTGTTCAAGACCGGCATTCATTCTAATACCGTTGCAAATCCAAGAGCGCAGTGGGCGTTGCTTATCCTATTCAGACCGCAGAGCCTCTGTCGGTGAGCACGAGCGTCAATACGGCAAAGAAACTGGCCAGCGCGGCCAGCATTGCTCCCGGCTTACCGTGCGGTTCACATCCTCGGCCATAGTGTCCGGTTCCCGAATACCCACTTCGGGCGCCAGTGGCCGGAATGCGCCGCGAGACCTTCGTCCGGTAGTTCGCACGGCGCTTTGCAGGCTTGCTGGCCTACTGCCTCACCCCATGCGATAAGCTGGTGCGGGGGTGTTTTCGGTGCGTTTCCGCGTGTCAGGCCGGGTGGTTCTTGCATCGTTTGCGCTGGCCTTCGGGCTTGGTCTGGCTGCGCAACAGCCGACTGCCTTCCCAGGGCAAAATCCAGCCCTGCCACTTATTCATGTCGACAATGGGCGCAACTCTGCCACTGCGCAAAACCAGCATTATGTGGTACTTGTCTCGCTCGATGGCTTCCGTTGGGATTATGCCAAACGCGATGGTGCCACCCACCTTTTAGCCCTTGGCAAGCAGGGTGTGTGGGCTCCCGATGGCATGTTGCCCAGCTATCCGTCCCTTACCTTCCCCAACCACTTCACCATCGTCACGGGACTTTATCCCGAGCACCACGGCCTAGTCGCCAACAGCTTCTATGACGAGGCAAAGAACGCCCTCTACGGCCCTGGGGACGCCAAGGCGGTGAGCGATGGAACCTGGTATAGCGGAATTCCTCTATGGAGTTTGGCCGAAAGCCAGGGGATGCGCGCCGCTTGTCTGTTCTGGCCCGGTTCCGAGGCCGAAATCGCCGGCTTTCGGCCTTCTTGGTACGCCCGGTTCGATTCCAAAACCGAGTCCACGGACGCTGTTGAACAGGCGCGGATTGACAACACGGTGGCCCTGCTCGAGCTGCCTGGGGCCGATCGCCCTCATCTCATTACCATTTACTACTCCGAGCCGGATCACGAAGGGCACGAATTCGGCCCCGACGCCAGCGAAACCAAAGCTGCGGCGCTCAAGGTGGATGTGCTGGTAGGCAAGCTCAGGACTGCGCTCGACACAACTGGCTTACCCATTGATTTGGTTGTGGTTAGCGACCACGGCATGGCCGAGGTCGAGGGTGACTGGATCACCCTCGACCAATTCGCCGATCTGGCGGGCTTTGATACCGTTGGATCCCTTCTTTACGGCAAGACGGAGGAGGATCGCGCAAAAGTCTACAACCAGCTCAAGAAGGCCTCGTCACAGTTTGTCGTCTACCGCCGCAAAGACGTACCCGCCAGCCTCGACTACAACCAAAATCCGCGCGAGGGCGACCCGGTGGTTATCGCCACGGGTCCATACGCCATCCGCGCCCACGCACCCCTTGCCGGGCGCCCCGATCAGCCGCCCGTCCCCGGCATGCACGGTTTCGATCCCCGGAAGCTGCCGCAGATGAAGGCCAGCTTTTTTGCCGCCGGACCTGATATTGTTGCGGGAAAGACAGTTGCGCCATTTGAGAACGTCAATCTATATCCATGGCTCGCCCACCTGCTTGGTCTTACCCCTCCCAAGAGTGACGGCAGCCTGAATGTGTTGGCCGGAACTTTGCGCGACGGCGGGACCGCTGCGGATAAATAGACTCCGCAGGCGGACACTAGAAGGAGTAAGAAAAGAATGAACGTGGTTCTGGGAATTGATGGCGGAGGCACAAGGACACGCGCCGTGATCCTTGCCGGGGAACGAGTTCTGGCTCACGGTGAAAATGGATCCATCAAGCGGTTGCGGGTAGGCGCTGAGACTGCCGAAGAGAATTTGCGCGCACTGCTCAAAGATGTGTATGCGCAGGCTGGCGTCACTGGCGTGTCTGCGGCCTCGTGTGGGGTGGCCAGCGCTTCCATGCCCGGCGTTACAGAGTGGATCACAGCGGTTTTTCAGGACTTTGGAGTCCAGCGTTCTGAGGTTGTGGGCGACGAGGTGATCGCTCTGGACGCAGCCTTCAAAGGAGGTCCGGGGATTTTGCAGATCGCGGGAACCGGATCGAATACCATTGGCCGGGCGCCGGACGGCAGCCGGGAAAGCGCGGGCGGTTGGAGCTCGCGGCTCGGCGACGAGGGATCCGGCTACTGGATCGGGGTCAACAGTGTGCGCAGGGCGCTCAGAGCCCATGACCGCGAGGAGCCGACGCAGATTCTCAAGAAGGTGGGTGAGATTTGGGGAACGCCCAGCATCGATGACCTGGTAAACCTGGGTGATAGCGCACCTGGGCCTGATTTTGCCGCGCTGGCGCCCGCAATTTATGAACTGGGCGAGGCCGGCGACTCGGTCGCGGTGGGCGTTCTGCAGCAGGCTGCTGCCGATCTGGTGGAGTTTGTGCTACTGGTGCGCACCAAACTGCGCCGCAAACACGGAATCACAGGTGAGGTTCCAGTGGCCTGGACCGGCGGTGTAGTGGAGAAGATGGCGAAAGTGCGCGAAGCCTTTTTTGCCGGTCTCCATGCCGCGGCGCCTGAGATGCCGGTGGGACGGGAATCAGTGGTTTCCATTGAGGGCGCGCTGTGGCGGGCAAAGAGGCTGGCCGAAGAACAGGGCTAGCTACGCAGCGGGCTTGGCAACCGGCTGGCCGTTTTGGATGGACGCGACAAGCCTTCCCGCCGCATCCACGGCAACCAGATTGGCGGGCCGGCCCACGGTGAGTGAGCCGGCCTGATCGCTTAGTCCGGCCATTGCGGCGGGGTTGACGGTGAGCAAGCGCAGCGCCAGCTCCAGAGGCGCGCCGGAGAATGCAACAAAATTGGCCAGTGCGCGGTCGAGTGTGAGTACGCTGCCGGCAAGAACTCCATCGGCAGTGGCCCTGCCGTTCGCAACCTGGACCGTCATTCCGCCCAGTCGATACTGGCCATCGGGCATCCCGGTGGCGCTCATCGCGTCAGTCACCAGGATGGCGCGTTCCGGCCCCTTGGCGCGCCACCACAGCTTGGCCATTTCCGGAGCGTTGTGGATACCGTCGCAAATCAGCTCGGCAAACAGGGAATCGGTGGTGAGCACAGTTCCCAGGATGCCCGGCTCGCGATGGTCGAGCGGACGCATGGCGTTGTATGTATGTGTTGCGCTTACGGCTCCGGCGGCAATCGCGGCGCGGGTCTCGGCCGCGGTGGCGTCCGAGTGGCCCAGGGAGACGCGAACGCCGCGCGCAGTGGCGTGGGCCGCCAGTTCTACCGCTCCGGGCAACTCGGGAGCCAGCGTCATCAGGCGGATGTGCCCCTCGGCAGCCTCGAAGAACCGGTCGAATAAGGCGATGTCGGGCGCAAGCAGATATTCAGTCGGGTGAACCCCGCGTCTGGCATGCGATAGAAACGGCCCCTCTATATGGATGCCGATGGGCCGAGCCTGAATCGGGCTGGGCGGCTGAGCCAGCAGCTTTGCCAGTCCTGACAGCGCACGGAGGGTGGCATCCAGCGACGCGGTAACCGTTGTGGGTAGAAAACAGGCTGTTCCGTGCGAAGCCAGAAAGCTGCCAATGGCGCTGAGGGCTTCGGGCGTGGCTTCCATCACATCGTGGCCGGCGGCTCCGTGGGTGTGTACGTCCAGATAAGCCGGGGCCAGCGTAGCGCCAGGATAGTCGAAAACGCGGGCCTGAGCGGGTAACTCGCCGGTTGCACGTGTGGCGATGGTGGCAATGTGTCCGTCTTCGACCGTGACCACCGGGTCGTCGAGCAGGCCAGTCCCGCTCCAGAGCCTCTCCGCCGTGAACACTGTGTACATACCCTGAGATTATTGCAGGTTCGCAACGATCTCTGACGTGAACACCGCGAAGGCTTCCACCTCAAACGAATTCTTGCCGTACCATGTGGATGTAACGGCCTTGTGAAGCAGAAGGTATGCTGGTTTTGCTAGGGTTTGGGAATGAATGAAAAGGTTTTGACGACGTTTGCCGGTTCGGCTTTGGTTTTGGGGGCTGGACTTCTTGCGGCACAAACGATCGATCTACCCACGAGCAAGCAGTTGATCGGGGAAATCCCAGGGCATCCGCAACGGTTGAACAGTCTGCCGATGTCGATGGCTGTCTCTCCCGACAGGCGCTATGTGGTTACGGTGAATGCGGGGTACGGAACCTTCGAGTCGCAATATGAACAGTCGCTGGCCGTATTGGATACGCAGACCGGCGTACTGACGGACTATCCGGATGCCCGCACGCCCGCCAGCGCCAGGCAAACGCTCTACTCCGGTCTGGCGTTCAGCCGCGACGGGAGCCATCTGTACGCAAGCATGGGCTCGACCTCCGACCCGCTTGGCAATAGCAAAGACGCAATCGGCAGCG
>Ga0181529_10006875_pt1 | contig 11464 bp, 8 predicted proteins | sample PEATcosm2014_Bin_36_FD_119763 | JGI IMG/M metagenome (GOLD analysis project Ga0181529, IMG submission 119763) | Peatland microbial communities from MTU Mesocosm Facility, Houghton, MI, USA - PEATcosm2014_Bin10_30_metaG | ecosystem: Environmental > Terrestrial > Soil > Wetlands > Peat | place... | reverse complement strand
CCACGCGCAGCATCGACATGGATTCCTGCGTGTTGATGACCGATTGCGACAGCGACGCAACGTTGGCGTTCATGGCGTTCACCATGGACATCCCCGCGGCGTCGTCCGCGGCTGAATTGATCCGCGACCCAGAGGCCAGCTGCTCCAGCGTGGAGCCCATGCGCGCACTTAGGCGATTGAGGTTGTTGATCCCCTCAAGCGCCGACATGTTCGCTAATAAGCTCAGAGACACAGAGGGTCCTGTGCGGATAGCCCCGCATCTCTGTTCTTCGCCCTATTAGCAGGGCTACGCGAGTTGGCTGGTATCGGGACAAGCCGAAGAGAACCTTCGGCGGACGGGCGGGACCATCAAAATGAAGGGATAAAATCAGTTCCGTGGCCGCATTTCAGTCCTTCAGGACACGTACTCTGGGTGCCCCAGGACTCACTTTTGAGACCTGGGAAAGCACAAATCCCTGGGCTTGCGGTTCTAGATCTCTTTCTGAGATGGTGAAGGCCGAAATTTCACAGGTCTCCCACCCATTTCCGCAAAGAACGCGGGAATGGATGGGGCACGGAAGTCCTTCGCAAAAGGAGAACCGCTCTAGCGTTGTGCGCTGGAACGGCGCGCAGCCTGATGGCGGCGGTGGAACCACGAAACCATAAGATAGTCGAACGTAATTAGGATCAGAGCGCCAAAGCAGTCCAGCAGAACATCGCGAAACTGCCCGGTGCGATTGGGCAAGAAGGTTTGGTGCCACTCGTCGCTTCCGGCAACCAGGAAGGTGCACACCATGGAGAGGCCGGCACAAAACAGGAAGGAATGCTCCTCCAGTACCCGACGCCATGCACGCAACCAAGCCAGTCCCACCAGGCCGTAGCCCAGAAAATGGCCGCTCTTGCGGATGTAATGGTGGATCATCTCCCAGCTTGCATCGGAGAAGCGCCCAAAAAGGGCTTCAACCATGCCGCGCAGCGGGCCGGTGGTGTGGTCGGCCCCCATGAACTCGGTGGACTCCAGGCAGATCACGGCGGTGGCCAGTGCCACAGGCCACCAGGTGGAGACCCAGAAGGTGGCCCGCGGCGGCTTACTCGACATGATAGTTGGGAGCCTCGCGCGTGATGATGACGTCGTGCACGTGGCTTTCGCGCAGGCCAGCACCGGAGATGCGCACAAAGCGCGCCCGCTCGTGCAACTCGGGAATGGTGCCGCAGCCCACGTAGCCCATGCCGGAGCGCAGACCGCCAACCAGCTGGAAGACCATGGCCTCCAACGGTCCGCGATAGGGAACGCGGCCCTCAATACCCTCCGGCACAAATTTGCCCAGCCGGTTCTCGGAGCTGGTTTCGCGATGCACCACGTCCACCGAGCCGCCGTTGGTCGCAGCCAGATCGGCCGTGGACTGGAAGTAGCGCTCGCCCGAACCCTGGTTCATGGCGCTCAGCGATCCCATGCCGCGATAGGTCTTGAAGCTGCGGCCCTGGTAGAGAATCGTCTCGCCCGGGCTCTCATCCACCCCGGCAAACAGCGAGCCGATCATCACCGCGTCAGCGCCGGCCGCAATGGCCTTGGTAATCTCGCCTGAATACTTGATGCCGCCATCGGCAATCACCGGAATGCCGCGTTCGCGGGCCGCGCGGGCCGCCTCCGCAATGGCGGTAATCTGCGGCATGCCGGCGCCGGTCACCATCCGCGTGGTGCAGATGGAACCGGGGCCAATGCCCACCTTGATGGCGTCCGCGCCGGCGTCAATCAACGCCATTGCGCCCTCGTAGGTGGCCACATTGCCGGCCAGAAGCCCAACGTTCGGAAAGGCCTTCTTCACCTGGCGCACTGCTTCCAGCACGCGCGAGCTGTGGCCGTGTGCGGAATCAATCGCCAGCACGTCGGCCCGGGCGCGAATCAACTCGGCCGCGCGTTCCAGAAAGTCGCCCGTGGCGCCAATGGCTCCGCCCACGCGCAGCCGACCCTGATCGTCCTTGCAGGCGTTCGGGTACTTCAGCTTCTTCTGGATGTCCTTGACCGTGATCAGGCCCTTGAGTTCGTAATTGTCGTTCACCACCAGCAGCTTTTCCACGCGATGCTTGTGCAGAATCTGCTCGGCTTCTTCCAGAGTGGTGCCCACCGCAACCGTGATCAGGTTCTCTTTGGTCATCACGTCGCCAACGGGAATATCGGTGCGGGTTTCAAAGCGCAGGTCGCGGTTGGTCAAAATTCCAACCAGCTTCTTGCCCCGCGTCACCGGCACGCCAGAGATCTTGTAGCGCCGCATCACGTCCAGCGCGTCGCCAATCATCTGGTCGGGACCAATGGTCACCGGGTCCACAATCATGCCGCTCTCGGAGCGTTTCACCTTGTCAATCTCGCCAGCCTGGTCGGCCATGGAGAGATTGCGGTGCACAATCCCAATGCCGCCCTGCTGCGCCATGGCAATGGCCATGCGCGACTCAGTGACCGTATCCATGGCCGAGCTGAGCAGCGGGGTGTTCAGGGTAATCGCGCGCGTGAGCTGGGTCTGGGTGCTCACCTGCGCGGGTACCACATCGCTGTAGGCAGGAACCAGCAGCACGTCATCAAAAGTCAGGGCTTCAAGCAGGTTGTTGGTCAGCATATGCTCTTATGCGCCTGGCAACAGGGGACTCAGGTCCCCGGTGTGGCAGGCGCTTCGTTCTATTGTAGCGGACAGAAAACCGGCTTCCGCGCACCGGCACGGCCATTTCCAGCCATTTTCGCGGCAAAGTAACCAAACTGGACCCAGGGCTCAAATGGGAGAGGTCCCGCTAGCAGCATTCGTCCCGGCCATCAGGCCACGTCTTTCGCACGGGAACCGGAAGCCAGCCCCAAGTGGAACTTGCGCGGCCCTTCCGCCATCAATCCCAGCAACTGCCAGAAAGGTTGCGGCTTGCCAAAGTAATAGCCCTGCAGGAACACGGGCAGATCGGCTCCGATAAAGTACTCAGCCTGCTCCAGAGTCTCCACGCCTTCCACAATCACCGCCAGCTTCAGTGCCTGTGCCATGGACAGAATCTGGGGCAAAATGCAGATGGTCACTGACTCCGTCCCGATGGCCTGGGTAAAAACCTTGTCGATCTTGATCGCGTCGACGGCCAGGTCATGCAGGTAGGCCAGACTGGAGTAGCCGGTGCCAAAGTCGTCAATGTGAACGCTGTGGCCCTGCTCGCGCAAGGTGCGGATGGTCTCCATCGCCTGCTGGTTGCGTACCGTCGAGCTCTCCGTGATCTCGATGGCGATGCGCGCGGGTTCCACCTTGGCTGAGGCGAGCGCTTTGTGGAGCATGGGCAGAAAGCGTGCATCGCTCAGGTCCGCGGCAGTGATGTTGATGCTCACGCTGAAGTCGTTACGGTAGCGCAGCACCTCGCCAAAGTCGCGCAGTACCCGGTGTACCACCAGCTTGGTCAGCTCGCCGATAAAGCCGTGTTCTTCAGCCATGCGGACGAACATATCCGGAGGCACGTTGACCTGGGAGTCGTCCGCCCAGCGCGCCAGCGCCTCCGCCCCCGCCATGCGCCCGGTGCCCAGCTCCATGATTGGCTGATACGCCAAACCGATCCGCCCTGCGCGAATTGCCCGCCGCAGTTGCTTTTCCAGCTTCTTGTTGTTGACGTAAAAACTAAAGAAGATAAAGCCCACCATGCCGCAGATCGCACCCGACAGAGCGATGCCCGCGTTGTATCCGTTGCGGTTGGCGGCAATCAACTCGTCCACCGTGGACCAGGTGGTCACGCAGTCAAAAAAGCGTACCGAGCAGAGCGTGGCGTAGAGGTGATCGCCAGAGCGCATGATCCCTTCGTGTGCCAGTATCTTTGGGCTCAGGCTCAGATCCTCGCCCAGCAGAAAACCTCGCTTCAGGGTGGGCGCATGCATGGCGGTAATGGCAAAGTGCATGGGCACAGCCTCAAGATGCAGTCGCGTCTGGGGCGTAAACACTACGTAGGAGTTGCCACGCGCCAGCAGCAGGGTGGTCGGCTCGTGGTTCCGGTAGGCCGCAACATTCATGAAAATCTGTGTGCCGTCCTGCTGCGCAAAAGCCGGTGCACCTATCTCGATGGGCTTATGAGGGGCACCCAATGCCGCGGAGCACCGAATACCGTCCTGATTCCATCGCCCCGCATCCTTTACCAGCTCCGATTCAAAGATCAGGGCGCGAAAGTATCCAATATCGGCAGCAGAACAGGCTGCGTGTTCGGATGCGTCGGCGGCAGCCAGCGCCGTGCGCAGCTCCGCGGACAAGGATTCGTCGTCGGCGACCAGTCGGGCTGCGTACTGCTCCAGGTGCGCTTGCGCCATCTTCACAACCAGCTCGCGCACCGCCATCTCGCCCAAAAAGAGGCCTGCTGCCACGGCCCCAACCGCGGCCGCAACTGTCACACCTAGCCCGCGGAAATTAAAGTGCATTTTCATGGAGTTGTTTCGCTCAGATCTTAAGAAGTAGCAGGACTGAAAGGTTCATCGGGTGAAGGGAGGTGAATCTTCAGCGATCTCTATCCAAATAGCGGGACAAATCGCACCTGCAGTCTAACCCCGCTGCCGCAGGGCCTGCTCCACCACCCGCTGCATCTCGGCCTCAGGTGCGGTGATGCCCGTCCAGATCTCAAACTGCCCCGCCCCCTGCTGTACAAACATCTCTATGCCACCAATGGTTTGCAGGCCGCGCGCGGCCGCCAGCTTCAGAAGCGGCGTCTCCAGCGGGTTGTACACCATGTCGAAGACCAGCCCGGCGTTCAGCTGATTCTCCTCGATCGGCAACTGCTGCTCCACGCCCTTCATGCCGCACGGCGTGGTGTTGATGAGCGCGTCAAAGTGCTGCGTGGCCAACTCCTCCATCCGCAGCGCCTGCGCCCCAGCCTGGGCAGCCAGCTTGACGGCCGTCTCCAGGGTGCGATTCACCACAAAAACCTCCGCGCCCTCTTCCACCAGGCCAAACACCGCTGCCCGCGCCGCGCCGCCCGCACCCAGCACTGCAATCCGCGCGCCCCTCAGCCTGAGCCTGCGTTTCAGCGGCCGAACCACTCCGGCCACGTCGGTATTGAACCCGGAGAGTTTGCCATCCGCGCCGACGCGCAGTGTGTTGCAGGCGCCAATCTTCTCTACCAGCGGGTCCATTGCGGAAAGGTGCGGCAGCACCTCCAGCTTCAGCGGCATGGTCACGGCCACCCCGGCCAGGGGCAGCTCGCGGGTCAGCTTCAGCAGGTCATCCAGCTCCCGCACCCGCAGGGGCAGCATCACGGCGTTCACGCCCTCCAACCGGTAGGCGGCATTGTGCATCAAGGGCGACAGCGAGTGGCCAATGGGGTTCCCCGCCACGCCCAAGATGCGCGTGTCCTTGTCGATCTTTTCAATGTGGTACAGCTCGCGCAGGGTGCCCACGGTGACTTGGCCGGGAGCGGTGCCTGCGCCCTGGTCCGGCGCGGCAAAGGTGAAGCTGGCTCCCGTGCGAGGCCCCAGCACCCGGCTCACCAGCCCCTCCTCGCCCATGGCAATGCCCACAATCCGGGTATGGGGGGATCGGTCCTCAATCAGTCGCAGCACGGCCAGATTATCCGCCAGCGTCCGCGCCGTCGAAACCACCTTCACAAACTCTGGCTTGTAGACCTCAATCCGGGCAGCGGCTTCCGCCAGATTCCCCGTATGGCTGAAGTCGTGAAAGCTGACCAGCAGTGATGCGCCCGCGGCATGAACCCCCGCGCGGAAGCTCTCCATCTGCGCGGACTGTGTCTCCTCAGCCGACTCCACTTCCAGGTCCACAATCCCGCAGCCAGCCTCGGCGGCGGCAAGCAGCAGCTCCAGCTCCGCCTCCAGCGATCCCGCAAAGCTTCCCCCATTCGGCTGGCGGCGGCACGTGCCAATGGCCGTCAGTCCATGGTGCCGCGCCAAAAACTCCTTCAGTAGCGCGATAGCCTCTGCTGGCTCTGGCACCGAGTCCAGCCGGAACTCCAGAAACTGCGCGTCGTGGGCAGCCGCTTCGGCGTGCTCCATCAGCTCCGCCGGAGTCGTTCCCTGAATCGCGATGCAGAGCTGGCCCACCTGCGGGCGGTGAGGGGCTGAGGTAGGCGTGTGGGCTGCAGCGGGATGTGTCTCCTGAGGCATAGTTCAATTGTGGCATTTTTTCATCCGGCTCACGCTTGAATGCACCGTGCCCCATCCATTCCCGCGTTTTTTGCGGAAATGGGTGGGATACCCATGAAACCTGGGTCTACCCACCATCCAAACCCCGCCCATTCTTCCCTGCCGCATGGATCGTCCGCCCCCCTTCTGCATCCGATAGGTGAGGATAGTAGACAAGGAGCTCGCATGTCACGCCAGACCGACCCCATCGCCGTAACCCCAGATCTTCACGTATGGGAGGCGGAGGGCGCCGCCCTCACCGCCCCAGCCCTGACCGCATGGGTCTCAGCCCGGCTCGAAGCCCACCAGGCAGCACTGGCCGCGATTGCCACCGTTCCGGCCCCGCGCACCCCGGAGAACACCCTCCGCCTCTACGACGTGGCCATTGAGCAGCTCTGCCTGGCCGGTTCGCAAGTGGGCCTGCTCAAGTCAGTGTCTGCTGACGACGCGGTCCGCGACCAGGCTCTTCAGGAGGCACAGCGCGTGGCCATGGCGGGCAGCAAGCTCAGCCTCAACCGCGAGGTCTACGACGCGCTGGCTGCCGTGGATCTGGCCGGCGCAAGCCCCGTCACCCGCCATTACGTGGAGCGCACCCTGCTCGGCTACCGTTTGGCCGGCGTCGACCGCGACCAGGCCACCCGCGACCACCTCCAGCAGCTCCAGGAAAAGTGCACCGAGCTCTCTCTAGCCTTCAGCCACAACCTCCAGGAGGGCGGCAAGCAGGTGGAGGCTACCCCCGAAGAGCTGGCCGGTCTGCCCGCGGACTTCATCGACCGCCACAAGCCCGATGAGAACGGCAAGATCCTGCTCACCACCGACTTCCCGGACATGCAGCCGGTCATGATCTTTGCCACCTCCGCCGCGCTCCGCCAGCGCATGTTCCTGGCCTACAACACCCGCGCCTATCCGGTGAACCAGCAAGTTTTGCTGGACCTTCTGGCCACTCGCCAGCAGATTGCCACCGTGCTCGGCTTTCGTAGTTGGGCCGACCTTGCCACCGCCGACCAGATGATCGGCTCCGCGGCCAACGTCCGCGCCTTCATCCACAAGCTCAGCGAAGCCAGCCTCGCTGGCGCCAAACAGGAACACCAGCTCATCCTCGACTTTGCCCGCACCCGGCAGCCCGGCCTGGAAGCGATCGACATCACCAGCCGTAGCTACTGGTACGAGCTCTTCCGCCGCCAGACCTTCCACTTCGACTCCCAGTCCGTGCGCCCTTACTTCCCCTACGCGCAGGTGGAGGCGGGCGTGCTGGCCACCGCCGCCAAGCTCTTCAAGGTGGAGTTCCGCCCCTCCCAGCAAAAGCCCTGGCACCCCTCCGTCACCGTCTACGACGTTTATGACAAGGGCGAGCTGGCCGGCCGCTTCTACCTCGACATGCACCCCCGCGACGGCAAGGACAAGTGGTTCTGCGCCACCTCGGTCGTCACCGGCGTGCGCAACCGCTATCTACCGGAGGCCGCGCTCATCTGCAATTTTCCAGGCGGTGAAGACGGCGACCCCGGCCTGATGGAGTACTCCAACGTCGTCACCTACCTGCATGAGTTCGGCCACCTGATGCACGCCCTCCTGGGCGGGCGCACGGAGTGGGCGGGCGTCTCCGGCTTTGCCACCGAGGGCGACTTCATCGAAGTGCCTTCGCAGACCCTGGAAGAGTTCTTCCGCGACGAAAAGCTGCTCCAGGACGTGGCCCTCCACTACCAGACCGGCGAGCCGCTCCCTTCTGACCTGATCCGCTGCATGAAGGGGGCTGACGCCTTTGGCCGGGCCGACTGGGTGCGCTCCCAGCTGAACTACACCTCCCTCTCGCTCGACCTGCATGACCAGGACCCCGCCGGGCTCGATCTGGATGCGAAGATTCGCTCCACTTACGAGTCCTTCCAGCCCTGGACCTGGGCGGAGGGCAACCGCATGTACGCCAGCTTCGGCCACCTTGTCGGCTACTCCTCCAACTACTACACCTACGCCCTCGACAAGGTCATCGCCATCGACTTCTTCAACCAGTTCGATCCCGCCGACCTGCTGGACTCGAAGGCGGCGGAGCGGTATCGCACCGAGGTCCTGGAACAAGGCGGTTCCAAGCCCGGCCGTGAGATGGTCCGCGCCTTTCTCGGCCGCGACGAGGATTTTTCCGCCTTCACCCAGTGGCTCAACGAAGAGTTCGAGACCGGTCTGATTCAATCTTCATGACCTCAGGCCAACTGACCTCGCCCCTCCGCACTCCTGGTCCGGCCCTGCAACAAAAGCCCCGTGCCCCATCCATCCCGCGTCTTGTGCGGGATGGGTGGGACAGAGCGGCACGATTAGTGGACCGGATCAATAGGCGCTAGCGTGGGAAAGAACCAACCCCAATCAATCTCTGCCAACTTGCCATGCAATCGAGCCCTGTGCCCCATCCATTTCTGCGCTTTTTTGCGGAATGGGTGGGATAGATCGACATGATTAGAGGGCAGTATCCCTACCGGCGTTCCAGGCCGCCGTAGCCGCGCCGATCCTCGTGGCCGTAGCCCCGGCCGCGGCGCGCCTCTCCCTCGTTGCTCCGGAAGCCTCGCCGCTCGTTCTGGAACTGCCACCGTCCAGGCACCCAGTAGTCGTTGGCCATGTAGCCGTTGGACCAGGCATAGCCCGGACCGGGGCTGGGCGGCACGTAGGCCACCGGACCCCGCATGCGACCGCCGAACTCGGCTGCCTGCGCCGGCATTGCGCCCAACGCTGCTGCCCCTGCCACCATGGCCGCACCCAGCATCCACGTCTTCATCCCTGTCATAACTCCTCCAACCTGGCCCGGCGCTGTGCAGTCGCTGGCCCCGGCTCGGTTCCGGGTGGCTTGGCTGGTACTGCCCCCCGTCTTTGCCGGTGATGGAGGTACAAACACTGTGGAGAGAAAAGGTTGCAGCTTCTACCGCAAAATAAAGCTGCGCAACATTGGCCGCAAAGTGGGGTTCCAAGACGGTTTCTTCGCGGAGGATGGGCATCGCGGACCCCGGCCCAGGGGCGCTCGGCCGGCGAATGGAATGGGCCAGTGGGCGCGGATGGTAAAGTTGTTTCCATCCCTATGTTTGCCACCTCGCAGCACGCACACTTCATCGGAATTGGCGGTATCGGCATGAGCGGTATTGCCGAGATCCTGCTCAGCCTGGGCATGAAAGTCTCCGGATCGGACCTTCGCCGCGGCCCCGTCACAGACCGGCTGGAAAAGCTGGGGGCCACCATCTACCAGGGCCACGACGCGGCCAACATCGCCGGAGCCACGGTGGTTGTGACCAGCTCCGCGGTGAGCCGGGCCAACCCCGAGGTGCTGGAGGCCCACGTGCGTAAAATCCCCGTGATCCAGCGCGCGGAGATGCTGGCCGAACTCATGCGGCTCAAGTACAGCATTGCCATAGCCGGCATGCACGGCAAGACGACCACTACCTCCATGGTGGCGGCCGTGCTCACCGCCGGCGGCCTGGACCCCACCGTGGTGGTGGGCGGCCGCGTGGACGCGCTCGGCTCCAATGCGCGCCTGGGAACCACCCAGTTTCTGGTGGCTGAAGCCGATGAGAGCGACCGCTCCTTCCTGAAGCTGTCCCCGATTCTGGCCGTCATCACCAACCTGGATCGCGAGCACATGGACACCTACCGCGACATGGCCGACGTGGAGACGGCGTTTCTGGACTTCATCAACCGCTTGCCCTTCTATGGCGCGGCCACGGCCTGCATCGATAATCCGCAGCTCAAGGCCATCCTGCCTCGCGCCCAGCGCCGGGTCTTTACCTACGGCATGGACGCGGAGGCCGACTATCGCTTGGAGCTGTTGGCCACCCCGGAAGGCCGGTTTGCGCGCTTCCAGGTGGTCACCGCCACCGGGGTTCTGGGCCCCTTTGAGCTCCACGTGCCGGGCCGCCACAATGTGCTGAACGCCACGGCGGCGGTAGCCATTGCCCACCAACTGGATGTACCGTCCGAAAAGATCGCTACCGGACTCAGCCACTTCCGCGGCGTTGACCGGCGCTTCCAGCAGCGCGGCGTGGCCCGCGGCGTGGCCGTTGTGGACGACTACGGCCACCATCCCACGGAGATTCGCGCCACCCTGGCCGCGGCCCGGGAGTGCGGCTATAACCGTATCCATGTGGTCTTCCAGCCCCACCGCTACACCCGCACCCTGGACCAGATGAGCGAGTTTCCCACCGCCTTTGCGGATGCCGACACGCTGGCCCTGCTGCCCATCTACGCCGCCAGCGAGGAGCCCATCCCTGGCGTCACCGCCGAGCGTCTGGCCGAGGTGATCACAGGTCCCCCCACAACCTTTGTCCCCGATTTCCCGGCAGCCATTGCGGCCGTGCTCAAGGTAGCCGCACCGGGCGACCTGGTCCTGACCCTGGGCGCGGGCAACGTCAGCCAGCTCGGCCCCCAGATTCTGGCCGCGCTGGAAAGCAAGTAAGCACCTGCGGTGCGGCCAACTCGCTTCGCGTCTGTGGCAACCGCATTTGGAAATATGCAAGGGATGAGGGGTACGGGCCTTAAAGGCAAGGGGCAATTCGGGTTTATGGGGCTTTGTATCAGGGCACGACTTTAGTCGTGCCGCCACGGGACCATAGAAGGATTAGGGCTTTAGCCCCTGCGGTGCGGACATTGCATGCAGCACCCTGCGTTCGAGCATTTCAGGCGGTTCGTGCGCCCTTCCGGGGCGCTGCGCTTTCGACTGCATCTCTCCCAGGACGTTGGGTCCGATCCAGACGTAGTAGAATTCGTGCACTCCAGCTGGAATGTATTTTGCTATTCTGTCTTTGATCGGGCAGGAGGGAAAGGGGTTTCTGTGCGGAAACCAGCTTTTATCCTTGTATTCCTTCTCCTCACACTTGGAGGCGTTTCCACTCATGCTCAGGCTGTGGATGGCAGTAAGAAGACAGCCGAACCGTTGCCGCCGGTCCTTGTCGCGGGCTTTAAGGCATACCTCGAAAAGGGACCGGAAGACGCCGTCCGCGTTTGGATCAAAGGCAGCGGCATCGATGACAGCAAGGATGCGCTGAGCCAGGCAAATAGCCTGCGCCAGGTGCAGGACTTCTATGGCTCCTATCGCAGTTTCGATGTCTTTAAGACGCGGATGGTCACGTCCAGAGTCGAAGCTTTCTATCTGGTTATGAACTACGATAAAGGCCCCCTCTTTGCCAAGTTCTTCTTCTACAAAACAGAACAGGGATGGGTCTTGGTAAATTTCAACTTCAACACCAAGGAAGAAGCTAGGCGGATTCAAGCTCCAAGTGCAACATTGTCGATTTTAACTGACCAGAACTTTTGAAAGTCGAAGGCTCCTTTGGGCAGGAACAGTTCGGCTGGTGCTTTCCATCCTAGCAACTTTCTTGGTCTTGCGTTCAT
>Ga0181529_10006874_pt1 | contig 11464 bp, 13 predicted proteins | sample PEATcosm2014_Bin_36_FD_119763 | JGI IMG/M metagenome (GOLD analysis project Ga0181529, IMG submission 119763) | Peatland microbial communities from MTU Mesocosm Facility, Houghton, MI, USA - PEATcosm2014_Bin10_30_metaG | ecosystem: Environmental > Terrestrial > Soil > Wetlands > Peat | place... | reverse complement strand
GCTTCGTCAACGCGCGGGCGCGGCGGACCGGGCACGTGTTCCAGGGCCGCTACGGCTCGGTGGCGATGGACGAGGCGCACTTGCTCAACGCCGTACGCTACGTGGCGTTGAACCCGGTGCGGGCGCGGCTCGTCGCCGACGCGCGCGATTGGCCGCATTCCAGCGTGGCGGCGCATCTCGCCGGCCGCGACGACGGAATTACGATCGTGCGGCCGATCCTCGATCGGGTCGCCAACTTCGCCGATCTGCTGGCGACGGCGGCGGACGATCCGACCTTCGCGCCGTTGCGGCGCGCCGAACTGATCGGCCGGCCGCTCGGCTCGCCGGACTTCGTCGCCGCCGTCGAAGCGCGCCTCGGCCGCCGCCTCGCGCCGGCCAAGCGCGGACGCAAGCCGAAGGGCGGCGCGGAGATGGCGGATAATAGGAAATGACGGGCGTGTCACCGAATTAATAGGAAATGACGGGCGTGTCACCGAATTATCAACCATGCCACGCGCGCGTTTTGGCGCCTAACGCCTTGATCCGGCTCTTTCGCGCAACCGACTTGTCGGCCCATCTTCGCCGCCGCCCCGACAGCATCGCCTCGCCCTGCGGGACGGCTTCCGCGAGGGCCACGGCCGCCACGCCGGCGACGAAAGCGCTCAGGCCCCCCGCCCGATCCCCACGTATTTGAACCCCATCGCCCGCATCGCGCCCTGCGGATAGATGTTGCGCAGGTCGACCACGACCGGCTCGCGCAGCGCGGCCTTGATGCGGGCGGGATCGAGAGCGCGGAAGGCGTCCCATTCGGTGACGACCACCAGCGCGTCGGCCCCCTCCAGACAGGCGTAAGGGCCGCTGGCAAACTCGACGCCGGGCAGCAGCTTGGCGGCCTGCTTCGCGCCCTCCGGGTCGAAAGCGACGATCGTCGCTCCCGCCTGTTGCAACAGCGGCACGATCACCAGGCTCGGCGCGTCGCGCATGTCGTCGGTGTTGGGCTTGTAGGTCAGGCCGAGCACGGCGATGCGCTTGCCCTTCACCGAACCGCCGCAGGCGCGAACGATCTTGCCCGCCATCGCCACCTTGCGCTTGTCGTTGACGTCGACCAGCGTCTCGACCAGCCGCATCGGCGAACGCGCGTCGATCGCCAGCTTGGTCAGCGCCAGCGTGTCCTTCGGGAAGCACGAACCGCCGAAGCCGGGGCCGGGGTTGAGGAAGCGGCGGCCGATGCGCTTGTCGAGGCCGACGCCGTGGGCGACGTCCATCACGTCGCCGCCGACTTTCTCGCACAGGTCGGCCATCTCGTTGATGAATGTGACCTTCATCGCCAGAAAAACGTTGGCGGCGTATTTGATCAGCTCGGCGGTGCGGCGCGTCGAGTAGACGATCGGGCTGCCGTTGCGCTCGAGCGGCTGGTAGATCTCGCGCATGACGCGTCGCGCAACATCGTCCTCGACGCCGATCACCACCCGGTCGGGCTGCTTGAAATCGTCGATCGCCGCGCCTTCGCGCAGGAATTCCGGATTGCAGGCGACGGCGAACGATTCCAGCGGCGCGCATTCCGCGAGGATGCGGCCGATTTCGTCGCAGGCGCCGATCGGCGAGGTCGACTTGTTGACGACGACGATGAAGCCTTCGATCGCTTCGCCGATCTCGCGCGCCGCCTGATAGACGAAGCGCATGTCGGCGCCGCCGTCGCCCGGCATCGTCGGCGTGCCGACGCAAATGAAGACCGCCTGCGCGCCGCGCATTCCTTCGCGGATGTCGCCGGTGAACGACAACCGTCCGGCGCGCTGATTGGCGGCGACGAGTTCGCTTAAGCCCGGCTCGTAGATCGGCGATTGGCCGGCCTTGAGCGCCGCGACCTTGCCTTCATCCTTGTCGACGCAGACCACGTCGTGACCGAAGTCGGCGAAGCAGGCCCCCGAGACCAAGCCGACATAGCCGGCGCCAATCATCGCGATGCGCATCGATCCCGGCCCCCGCTGGTTGCTGGCGGTTTCTAGTCGTCTGTCGCCGACCCGGCAAGGCGGCGCGGCAGCCGCGAGCGCAGGAATTGCACGAAGCGTGACGCTTCTTCTTGGTCGTGAAAGACGCGCGCGGGCGCAATCGCCGGCGCGCCCTGGCGCGGCCACAGATAGACGAGGCCGCCGGCGTCTTCGGCCTCGAGGCAATCGGCGAACGGCCAGAGCATCGGCGCGGCCAAGCCGTCGAGGCGAAGCCCGTCGGCTTCGACCGTCAGCCTCAGCGGGCCGGCGGCGCGCAGAGACTCGATCTCGGCTTCGGCGAGGCGGCGGCTGACGAAGAAGCGTCGCCGCGTCACCAGACGCTGGACAAGAAAGGCGGCGGCGCAGATCAGCAGCGCCGCCTCGGCCGGACGGCGACCGAGAAGCCCCGTCAGCGCCAGGATGGCGACAAAAAGGATCGCCAGAACGAAAGCGGCGAGCGGCGCGAAATGGGCGGCGGTCAGCCCGCCGGCGAGCGCGCGTCTGAGACCGGCCCGCGCTGCGGCGATTCGCGTCTCGTCGGCGGTGAGGGAGAAGGCGTAAGGGCCGAAGGCGTCGATCTCCGCCGCGCTCATGCTTCGTCCGGCGCCGCCGCGGCGATCGCCAAGGCGTGCAGGCCGCTGGCGAATTCCGCCGCGAGCAGCGCGTTGACCATGCGGTGGCGTTCGACCCGGCTCTTGCCGACGAAGGCCGGACTGACGATATTGACGCGGTAGTGGGTTTCGCCGCCAGGGCGGGCGCCGGCATGGCCGGCATGGCGGTCTGATTCGTCAGCGATATCCAGTCGGATCGGGCGCAACGCCTCTGTCAGGGCGGCGGCGATGCGGTCTTTTCTGGTCATTGACGCGTTCCTTGCGCGCCCGACTTGCCTCGCGGCGCGCGACTTGTCAAAGACACGATCGTCGACTCGACTCTTGCCGCTCAGGCGAGTCGGCGCCTAAGGTTCATCGATGGATCTCAATTCACGCATTTTCGACCGCATTCGAATCAAGCCGCGCCGGGCCAGCGAGACGCCGGCGCCGACGACGACGGCGCGTTGCGACTTTCCTGGCTGCGCCAGCGAGGGCGTGTTCCGTGCGCCCAAGGGGCGCGAACACGAAGGCGAGTATTTCTGCTTCTGCAAGGAACACGTTCGCGAATACAACGCGACCTACGATTATTTCCGCGGCATGGACGACGAATCGCTGGCCAAGTTCCGTCAGGCGGAGGTGATTGGCCACCGCCCGACCTGGAAGATGGGGCCGCGTGGCGGCGCCGGCGGACGCCACATCGACGAGACGATCTACGCCGAGGCGCGCAATATGCGCCGGCGCGGCGCGCGACGCGCCGACGGACAGGCCCCTCCCCCGCGTTACAACGCGCTGGCGTTGAAGGCGTTGTTCGTCCTCGACCTCGACGCCAACGCCACGCAGGCCGGGATCAAGGCGCGCTACAAGGAACTGGTCAAACGCCATCACCCCGACGCCAATGGCGGCGACCGCTCCTCGGAAGACAAATTGCGCGAAATCATTCAGGCCTATAATTACCTCAGGGCCAACAAACTGGTCTGACCGCCCGCCGTGGCCCCGCGGGCGATTTCCACGTTAATTTCATGGGCCGATCGGCGTTTCGCCCGTCCGCGGGCGCGCCTATAGTGTGATCGTCTCCCCGCCGCCCGCGGCGCCGGGACATGGAGGACCGATGAAACCCGCGCCTGTCCCGCCTTCGACCGCAACGCCCGCCGCCCCCGGCGCCCCGGACGCGCTCTATTCCGTGCGCGAGGCGTTCCGCATCGATTCGGACATGAAGGCGCCGGGCTATGCCGCCCCCGACGAACATGTGCCGGACATCGATCCCGATTATTTGTTCGATCGCGACACGACGCTCGCGGTCCTCGCCGGCTTCGCCTTCAACCGCCGCGTGATGATCACCGGCTATCACGGCACTGGCAAATCGACCCACATCGAGCAGGTCGCCGCCCGGCTCAACTGGCCACTGGTGCGCATCAATCTCGACAGTCACGTCTCGCGCATCGACCTCGTCGGCAAAGACGCGATCGTGCTCAAGGACGGCAAGCAGATCACGGAATTTCGCGACGGCATGCTGCCCTGGGCGCTGCAGAACAACATCGCGATCTGCTTCGACGAATACGACGCCGGCCGCCCCGACGTGATGTTCGTCATCCAGCGCGTGCTCGAGGTTTCCGGACGGCTGACGCTGCTCGACCAGCGCCGGGTCATCCGGCCGCATCCGGGCTTCCGCCTGTTCGCCACCGCCAACACCATCGGCCTGGGCGACACGTCGGGCCTCTATCACGGCACGCAGCAGATCAATCAGGGCCAGATGGACCGCTGGTCGATTGTCGCCACGCTCAATTACCTGCCGCATGACAAGGAAGTCGACATCGTGCTGGCCAAGGCGCCGCACTATCGCGGCGGCAAGGAAGGCCGCGACATCGTCAACAAGATGGTGCGCGTCGCCGACCTTACCCGCAACGCCTTCATCAACGGCGACCTGTCGACGGTGATGAGCCCGCGCACGGTGATCACCTGGGCCGAGAACGCCGATATTTTCAAGGATGTCGGCTTCGCCTTCCGCCTCACCTTCCTCAACAAGTGCGACGAACTCGAGCGCACGCTGGTGGCCGAATTCTACCAGCGCTGCTTCGGCCAGGAACTGCCGGAGAGCGCCCTGAACGTCGCACTGACCTGAGACCGGAGACGGCGCCAATCCGACGCATGGGCGGCCGGTCAGGCTGTCGCGTCTTGGCGGCCGACGGGCGGCGGCGCGACCGGCGCGGCTACCCTAGGGGCGCGTTCGACCTTCGCGAATGCGGGGCGCGAGGCGGAGGCGGCTTGGCGCTCTGCGAGCGCGGCGGCGATCGCGTTGTCGACGGCTGCTTCTTCTGGCGAACCCGGCGTCAGGAAATCGCTCGGCAAATCGCGCGTGGGATCGAACGTCGGCCCGCGTCCCGTCCGATGCGCGAGCGCCGTAGCCGCGAACGGCAGCAGCAGCGCCGCCTTGACAATCAGCGGCAGGCCGAAGCGCAGCGCCAGCGGAGCGATAAGGAGCGCCACGGTCGGCACGTACAACACGCGCGGCTGATCCGCTGAACCGAGGTTGAAGGCGAATCCGCCACGCAGGAACGGCGTAAAGACTTCCGGCTGCAAGCGCCAGAAGACACCGAGCGCGAGCAGCGCGAGCAGATAGCGAATGGCGGCGGAGGCGCGCACGACGGAAATCCGAGCGAAGTATGGTCGGCGCGATCGTGGGGCCATCCTATTAACGGACGCTGAAATTGACCCCGGAGCGCCGCGCGAAAGGGTTAACGCTTCCGCCAGCGACGGCGGATGGCCTTCGCTGAACTCGCCCGAGGTATCGCTTTCTCGATTGCTTCAACTCAGCGATAAGGCGCCATGACCACCCTGCCCTCGACCGCAGTCCGCCGCGCCAACGCCGCCGCGATCCTCGCCGTCGCCGTCACCGTGCTCTCTTGGGCCTCGGCCTTTCCCATGATTCGCGTCGGCATGCGCGAGCTCGGCCCGCTCGAGCTCGCCTCGGCGCGTTTCGCGGTGGCGAGCGCACTCGTGTTGATCTGGCTGGCGATCCGCCGGCCGCCGCTGCCGACGCGCGGCGACGCCGCGCGCTTCCTAATTTGCGGACTGATTGGCATCTCCGTTTACAACGGTCTGCTCAATCAGGGCGAGCGCACGGTCAGCGCCGGCGCGGCGGCCTTCATCGTCAATGTCGCGCCGATCCTGACCGCCATTCTCGCGACGGTCTTCTTGCGCGAGCGATTCTCGCCCTGGGGCTGGGGCGGCGCGCTGGTGAGCTTCGCCGGCGTCGGCCTGATCGCGCTCGGCCAACCGGGCGGGCTGGCGTTCGGCAGCGGCGCGGTCCTGGTCGCCGGCGCGGCGCTGTGCACGGCGATCTATTTCGTTCTGCAGCGCCCGCTCGTCCCGCGCTACGGCGCGCTCGCCTGCACTGCCTACACGCTGCTGGCCGGCGCGCTGTTCCTGCTGCCTTTCCTACCCGGCGCGCTGCCGCGGCTGATCGCGCCCGAAGGCGCGAGTCTCGCGGCGACGGTGGTCGCGCTCGGCCTCTTTCCGGCGGCGATCGGCTACGCCGCCTGGACCTACGCGCTTGGCCGCTTTGGCGCGGCGCGGGCGTCGAATTTCCTCTATCTCGTGCCGCCGGTCGCGGCGCTGTTCGGCTTCGCCGCACTTGGCGAAACAATGAACGTGTCGACGCTGGTCGGCGGCGCGATCGCTATTCTCGGCGTCGTGATTGTGAATTCGCTGGGACGACGAACGGTCGTCGTCCGCCTTGCCGGCAAAGTCGGGCGGAGCTTATAGAGAACGCTCGCCCAACCCGCGTCCGACGCGCGAACCCAGGCCCTCATGTCGACCGTCGACGTCAAACCGACCAACCGCAAACCGACCGGCAAGGCTGAATCGCCCGCCGAGCCGTTCAAGCGCGCGCTCGCCTCCTGCACCCGCGCCATGGCGCGCCGGCCAGATCTCGAGGTCGCTTTCGCCGCCGACAAGCCAGCCCTGGTCAGCGGACCGGACGGCGCGCGCGCGAGGCTGCCCGAGCCGCCGCGCAAGCCCAATGCCCGCGAGGCGGCGATCCTGCGCGGCGTCGGCGACTCGATGGCGCTGCGCCTCGCCTGTCACAGCGACGCCGTCCACCGCCATCACGCGCCGCACAATCCGGCCGCCCGCGCGCTGTTCGACGCCGCCGAGCAGGCGCGGGTCGAGGCGATCGGCGCGCGGCGGATGGAAGGCGTCGCCGCCAATCTCACCGCGATGCTCGACGACCGCTATCATCGCGCTCCGTTTTCCGAGGCGCGCGAGCGCGAAGAAGCGCCGCTCGAAGACGCTGTCGCGATGCTGGTGCGCGAACGCCTGACCGGCCTGAAGCCGCCGAGCGGAGCGGCGCGGATGGTCGAGCTGTGGCGCCCGGTCGTCGAAGGTAAAGCCGCCGCCGAGCTCGACGGACTCGGCGCGTCGATCCTCGACCAGCGCGCCTTCGCTCGTTCGCTGCACCGTCTGCTGGAATCGCTCGACTTGCCGAGCGACTCCGAGGCCGACGAAGACGAAGACTCGGAATCGTCCGAAGAGGATACGCCGCCCGAGCGCGCCGAAGACGCCGACGGCGAAGGCGAACGCGAGGAATCGGCCGACGCGATGGAGAAGGAGGCGTCGGAAGACACCACCGACGAACTCGAGGAAGGCGCGACCGAAGCCGACGAAGCGCCCTCGGCCGATTTCCCCGACGAAGCCTCGGCCGGCGAATCGGAGGAAGCGGCGGAGAACCGCCCGCCGCAGCCGACCGGCGATCGGCGCGGGCCGGACTACAAGGCGTACACCACCAAGTTCGACGAGGTCGTTAACGCCGAGGACCTGTGCGAGCCGGAGGAATTGCAGCGGCTGCGCGACTATCTCGACAAACAGTTGCAGAACCTCAGCAGCGTCGTCGGCCGACTCGCCAACCGGCTGCAACGGCGGCTAATGGCGCAGCAGAACCGGTCGTGGGAGTTCGACCTCGAGGAAGGCGTCTTGGACGCTGCCCGCCTGTCGCGCGTCGTCATCGACCCGCAGCAGCCGCTGTCATTCAAGCGCGAGAAGGAGATGGACTTCCGCGACACGGTGGTGACGATGCTGATCGACAATTCCGGCTCGATGCGCGGCCGGCCGATCACCGTCGCGGCGACCTGCGCCGACATCCTCGCCCGCACGCTCGAACGCTGCGGCGTCAAGGTCGAGATCCTCGGTTTCACCACCCGCGCCTGGAAGGGCGGCCAAGCCCGCGAAGCTTGGCTGCAGGCGGGCAAGCCGACCAATCCCGGCCGGCTCAACGACCTGCGCCACTTGATCTACAAGGCGGCCGACGCGCCGTGGCGGCGCGCGCGCAAGAACCTCGGCCTGATGATGCGCGAGGGCCTGCTGAAGGAGAACATCGACGGCGAAGCGCTCGACTGGGCCTATAAGCGCCTGCTCGGCCGCACCGAGCAGCGGCGCATCCTGATGATGATCTCCGACGGCGCGCCCGTCGACGATTCGACCCTGTCGGTCAACGCCGGCAACTATCTCGAGCGCCATCTGCGCTACGTCATCGAGGAGATCGAGACCCGTTCGCCGATCGAGCTAATCGCCATCGGCATCGGCCACGACGTCACCCGCTACTATCGCCGCGCCGTAACGATCGTCGACGCCGAAGAGCTTGGCGGGGCGATGACCGAGAAGCTCGCCGAGCTGTTCGACGAGAAAGCGGCGCCGCCGAAACCGGCGCGGGTCCAGCGCAAGCCCCGGACGGCGTAGGCCCTTCCCCAGATTCGCCGGCGAAGGACGCCGATCCCCCCGCTTGACCTCAATAATCGTTATTCCATATAACTATCTCCGCGCTTCGTGGCGCAGGGAGGACGGGTGTGGCCAAATCCAAGGCGGAAGCGCACGCCTCCGCATCGCTGGCGGTCGAACGGCGGGGCGCGGTGCTGACGATCGGCCTCGACCGCGCCCATAAGCGCAACGCCATCGACGATGTGACGATCGAAGCGCTCGAGCGCATTTTCTCCGGCCTCCCCGACGGCGTGCGCGCCGCGGTGCTGCACGGCTTAGGCCCGAATTTCTCCGCCGGCCTCGATCTCAATGGCATTGGCGAGCGCGATATGGCCGCAGCAGTCGCCCACTCGCGCGCCTGGCAGCGCTGCTTCGAAAAGATCGAGTTCGGCCCGGCGCCAGTCGTCGCCGTGCTCAAGGGCGCGGTGATCGGCGGCGGGCTCGAACTCGCCGCCGCCGCCCATATCCGCGTCTCCGAACCTTCCGCCTATTACGCGCTGCCGGAAGGCCAGCGCGGCATTTTCGTCGGCGGCGGCGGCTCGGTGCGACTGCCGCGACTGATCGGCGTCGCGCGCATGGCCGACATGATGCTGACCGGCCGCGTCTATCGCGCGGAAGAAGGCGCGCAAGTCGGCTTCGCTCAATATCTGGTCGGCGAAGGCGAAGGCTTCGCCAAGGCGCTCGCGCTCGCCGAAGCGATGGCCGGCAATGCGCCGCTCAGCAATTTCGCCGTGATCCAGGCGCTGCCGCGCATCGCCGACAGCGATCCGCGCATCGGTTACCTGATGGAATCGCTGATGGCCGCCGCCGCCCAGAGCGACGGCGAGGCGAAGGCGCGCGTGCGCGCCTTTCTCGACAAACGCGCCGCCAAGACGCGGCCGGCGGCGAGCGGCGTCTCGCAATCGTCGTCAAGGACCGAAGGGGAAGCGCGATGAAACTGGCGGGCGCGGCGGCGATCGTCACCGGCGGCGGGTCGGGATTGGGCAAGGCGACGGCCGAAGCCTTCGCCGCAAGGGGCGCGCGCGTCGCGGTCTTCGACCGCAACGGGGAGGCGGCGGAAGCGGTCGCCAAGGCGATCGGCGGCCTCGCGCTCGCCGGCGACGTCGCCGACCCCGCCTCGGCTGAGTCCGCGCTCGCCAAGGCGACGGCGGCGCATGGGCCGGCGCGCATCCTCATCAATTGCGCCGGCGTCGGCGTCGCCAAACGCGTCGTCGGCCGCGACGGGCCGCAGCCGCTTGCCGACTTCGAGACGGTGATCCGCGTCAACCTGATCGGCACGTTCAACATGATCCGGCTGTTCGCCGCGGCGGCGAGCCGGCTCGAGCCGCTCGCGGACGGCGAGCGCGGCGTCGTCGTCGACACCGCCTCGGTCGCCGCCTACGAAGGCCAAGTCGGCCAGGCCGCCTATTCGGCCTCGAAAGGCGGCGTCGTCGCGATGACGTTGCCGATCGCGCGCGAGCTGGCGCAGTTCGGCGTGCGGGTCACCGCGATCGCGCCCGGCCTGTTCCTGACGCCGATGCTGCTCGGTCTGCCGCAGGACGCGCAAGAGTCGCTCGGCCGCTCGGTGCCGTATCCGGCGCGGCTCGGCGACCCGGCCGAATACGCCGCGCTCGCCGCCTTCATCGTCGAGAACCCCTATCTCAACGGCGAGACGATCCGCATCGACGGCGCGCTCCGTCTGGCGCCGCGCTAGAGGGACGCCGATGCTCGTCAACCGTCACGCCGTGCGGATCGAATGGGCCGATTGCGACCCGGCCGGCATCGTCTACTACCCGCGCTATTTCGCCATGTTCGACACTGCGACGCACCATTTGTTCGAGGCGGCCGGATGGAAGAAGCGCGACCTGCTAAGCGAATTCGACATCGTCGGCTACCCGATGGTCGACACGCGCGCGCGATTCGTCATCCCGTCCGGCTTCGGCGACGACATCGTCATCGAGACCTGCGTCGCCGCAATCCGCAATTCGAGTTTCGACGTCGAGCACAAAGCGTTCAAGCCCGGGCCTGACGGCGAGCGCCTGGCGATCGAAGCATGGGAGACGCGAGTTTGGGTCGGCCGCCATCCGCACGACCCGGCCCAGCTCAAGTCGCGGCCGATTCCGCCGGTGGTGGCGGCGCGGCTGTTGGGTTCAGACGAGGCGAAACATGGCGGCTAAGAAGACGAAGGCGCAACGGCCTGCGGCAAGCCCGGCCGACGACGCTCAGCCGCTCGACCTCTCGGCGCTGACGTCGATCGTCGGCTACCCGCTGCGGCGCGCCCAGCTCGCGGTGTTCGAGGATTTCAACCGCCGCTTCGCCGCGCTGAAGCTGTCGCCGGCGCAATATTCGGCCTTGGTGGTCATCGCCGCCAATCCTGGCCGCAAGCAATCGGAGATCGCCGGCGCGCTCGGCATCCAGCGACCGAACTTCGTTGCGATGGTGGACGAACTCGAGCGCCGCGGCCTCGCCGAGCGGCTGCGCACGTCCGTCGACCGCCGCTCGCGCGCCCTGGCGCTGACCGCGGCCGGCGCGGCCCTGGCGGCGCGCGCGCGCCGCGCCCAGGCCGAGCAGGAAAAGCAAGTCGAACGGCTCATCGGTCGCGAAGGCCGCGAACAACTGGTCGCGGCGCTGGCGCGGCTCAGCGAGCTCGGAACATGAAGGCGGCGCGGAGCGGCGCAACGCCGTTGTATGGCGACTTCGCCGACGATCCGCCGCTCGACAAGGTTTCAATCCGCGTCGACGAGCGCAAGCGGCGCCCGATGGATCCGCCAGCGACGAAGACGCTTGCCGAATCGACGGGCGACTGGGATTGTTTCAAGCTCGTCGCGACGATCAAACCGGAGGACGCGTGGCGGCCTCTCGAGAAAGCTGGACGCTCGTTCGTCAAGGCGTGAACCCAAGCGCCGGCGGCGGCGGGCGCGGCCATGCGTAACTGGCTGCGTTCGCCGACGGTGCTGAAGCTGTTCGTCGGCCAGCACGTCCTCAACGGGCTGAGCGTCGCCTTCGGCGTGATGGCGGTGGCGGCGAGCGCCGCAGCCTTGTTCGGCTTCGCCGCCGGCCAGCCGGCGACGCTCGGCGCCATTTCCGCCAGCATCAGCGATTTCCCGGCGCCGTGGCGGGTCAAGGCGCGCACGCTGCTGACCGGCTTCGGCCTCGCGGTCGCCTCGACAGCGTTGACCT
>Ga0181529_10006873_pt1 | contig 11464 bp, 10 predicted proteins | sample PEATcosm2014_Bin_36_FD_119763 | JGI IMG/M metagenome (GOLD analysis project Ga0181529, IMG submission 119763) | Peatland microbial communities from MTU Mesocosm Facility, Houghton, MI, USA - PEATcosm2014_Bin10_30_metaG | ecosystem: Environmental > Terrestrial > Soil > Wetlands > Peat | place... | reverse complement strand
CGGGTCGCTCGGCCGACCAGCCGCCCATCAACACCGCTACGTGCTTCATCGCCCCTCCGAGGCCGGTCGCGCGCCGGTTAAGGCAGGATTAATGCGGTCCCGTTAAGGGGGCGTTAACCCGCTCGGCCTGCGCGAAGCTTGCGACGCCGTTCGGGACGGCGGCTCAAGGTCCGCCGTCGACTCCCTGCGCGCCGAGCCTCGCGTAAATCGCGCCCGGGGACTCGGTTCGCCACCGAAATGCCGCTATGGTGGGGGCAGATGCGGGACGCCATGACCGACAACGCCCTGCCGACGCCGACGCCGCCCGCCCTGCCGGAGACGCAGCGGCTCCCGGGCGTTCTTGCCCGCTATCGCGACCCCAAACTCGCGTGGAGCCTGACGGAAATCGCGGTCACGCTCGCGCCTCTCGTCGCGCTTTGGGCCGCAATGTGGGCGTTGATGCATGTCAGCTATTGGCTGACCCTAGCGCTGGCTCTGCCCGCGGCCGGATTTCTGGTGCGGCTGTTTCTCATCCAACACGATTGCGGTCACGGCTCGTTCTTTCGCCACCGCGCGCTCAACGACTGGGTTGGGCGCGTGTGCGGCGTCGTCACGCTGACGCCCTATGATTATTGGAAGCGTACGCACGCGACCCACCACGCCACCGCCGGCAATCTCGACCGTCGCGGCCTCGGCGACATCGTGACGCTGACCGTCGCAGAGTATCTAGCGCTCGATTGGCGCAAGCGGCTGCGCTACCGCCTGTATCGCAATCCACTGGTGATGTTCGGCCTCGGACCGACCTATCTCTTCCTGTTGCAGCACCGCGCGCCGCTCGGCCTCATGGGCGAAGGTTGGAAGCCCTGGCTTTCGACGATGTCGACCAACCTCGGCGCCGCCGCGGTCATCGCCGTGCTGATGTGGCTGATCGGCCCGGCGCCGTTCCTGTTGATTCACGGCCCGATCTTCGTTCTCGCCGCGACAATCGGCGTCTGGCTGTTTTATGTGCAGCATCAATTCGAAAACACGCGCTGGGCGCACGAGGCGCAGTGGAGCCTGCCCGAGGCGGCGTTGCACGGCTCCTCATATTACGACTTGCCGATGGTCCTGCGCTGGTTCAGCGCCAATATCGGCGTGCACCACGTCCATCACTTGTCGAGCCGCATTCCGTTCTATCGCCTGCGCGAAGTGCTGCGCGACTATCCGGAGCTTGGCACGATCAGCCGCGTGACGCTGTGGCAAAGCCTGCGCTGCATAAACTACACGCTGTGGGATGAAGACGCACAGCGGCTGATTTCCTTCGCCGCCTTGCGCAGGAAACTGCGGGCAAGCAGCGTGGCGGCGTGATCGGCGAGGGCGCGCCTACCTCGCGTCACCCAGCCGCTTGATCTCCCATTCCAGTTCGATCCCGGTCGCCGCGTTGACGCGCCGGCGCACCTCTTCGCCGAGCGCCTCGATATCGGCGGCGGTCGCGGCGCCGCGGTTGATCAAGAAGTTGCAGTGCATCGTCGAAACCTGCGCATCGCCGACGACGAGCCCGCGGCAGCCGGCGGCGTCGATCAATCGCCAGGCTTTCTGGCCCGGCGGGTTCTTGAACGTTGAACCGCTGGTCTTATCGCGAATCGGCTGCGACGCCTCGCGGGCGGCGGTGATGCGGTCCATTTCAGCCCTGATCGCCCGCGCATCGCCCGGGCGGCCTTGCAGCACGGCGCGAGTGAAAATCACGTCGTCTGGCGCTTCGCTGTGGCGATAGGAAAAGCCCATCTCGGCCGGACTGAAGATTCGCTTCGCGCCGGCGCGGTCGATTCCCTGCGCTTCGACGAAGATTTCGCGCGTCTCGCCGCCGTGTGCGCCGGCGTTCATTCTCAGCGCGCCGCCGAGCGACCCCGGCACGCCGCGCAGGAAGGCGAGACCGTCGATCCCCGCTTCGGCCGCAGCGCGCGCCACCTGCGCGTCGAGCGCCGCCGCGCCGGCGACGACGCGGCAGTCAGCCGTCGTCTCGATTGCCCCGAACGCCTTGCCGCCCAGGCGAATCACCACGCCGCGAACGCCGCCGTCACGGACGATGAGGTTGGAGCCGACGCCGATCACCATGACCGGAATCTCCGGCGGCAGACGCTCGAGAAGATAGGCGAGGTCGTCTTCGTCGGCCGGCGAGACCAGCGCCTCCGCCGGGCCGCCGACCCGGAACCAGGTGAAGGGCGCCAGCGCGACGTCCGCGGAAAGCCGTCCGCGCAAGTCGGGAGCGCGCGCGCGCACGTCGTCGACGAGGCTGGCGCGGCCGCCCGTCACGACGGCAGCGCCTCGAGCCAGCGCTGCAGCGCGGCTCGGCCCGCCGCCGTGAGCGTGGCGCCGTAACGGCGCGCGTCGGCGCGAATCGTCCGCGGATCGATCCCCGCCTTGCCGAGTTCGACCGTATGGCCGACCAACCAGGATTCGATCGCGTCAGGATCCGCCTCGAGGTGGAACTGCAGCGCCAACGCCCAATCGCCGATGCGAAACGCCTGGTTCGGGCACAGCGTCGTAGCGGCGAGCCGCTCGGCGCCGTTCGGCAGATCGAACGCGTCGCCGTGCCAGTGGAGAACGTTCAAACCCTCGATCGCCGCCAGCGGCGAAGCCTTCGCGGCGGAGACAAGTTCGACCGGCGCGTAGCCGATCTCCTTGCCCAGCCCCGGCTCGACGCTCGCGCCGAGCGTCGCCGCCATCAATTGCGCGCCGAGGCAAACGCCGAGCGTCGGCCGGCGGGCCGCGAGTCGACGCCCGATCGCCGCAATCTCTTCAACAAGGAACGGATAGGCCTCCGTCTCGTAGACGCCGATCGGCGCGCCGAGAACAATGAGCAAATCGCACGCCCGGATGCGGTCGAGCGGCAGAGGCCGTAGGCCGACCTCCACGTAGGCTAGATCGTAGCCTGCCGCGTCGAGCGTCGTCGCCCAGACGCCGACATCCTCGAACGCGACATGCCGAAGCGCCAGCGCCGTCTTTCGCGTCATGCCGCCACCTCCAGCGCGGCGAGTTCGGCGGGCAGCGCGTAGGCCCATTGGGTGACGCTGCCGGCGCCGAGACAGACGACATAGTCGCCCGGCCGGGCGATCTTGCGCACCATGCCGGCGAGCTTATCGGGCGCGGGCAGAACGACGGCGTGGCGGTGGCCATGGGCGTTGATCGCGGCGGCGAGCGCCTGCTTGTCGACGCCGGCGATCGGCGTCTCGCCAGCCGGATAGACGTCGGCGACGATGACCGCGTCGGCGTCGTTGAAGCAGCCGGCGAAAGACTCGAACAGCGACTGCAGGCGTGTGTAGCGATGCGGTTGGACCACCGCGATCACTTTGCCGCTGGCGGCGTCGCGCGCGGCGCGCAGCACGGCGGCGATTTCGACCGGGTGGTGGCCATAATCGTCAAAGACCGTCACGCCCTTCCACTCGCCGGTGCGGGTGAAGCGGCGCTTGACGCCGCCGAAGCCGGCGATCGCCTTGCGAATCGTCGCCGGCGCGACGTTCAGCTCGTGGGCGACGGCGATCGCCGCAGTGGCGTTGAGCGCGTTGTGGCGGCCCGGCATCGGCAGCGCGAGCTCGTCGACGAAGGTCGCCTCGCCGTTCTTGCGGTTGCGGATCAGCACGCTGAACTTCGTCACGCCGCCGGCGAGATCGACGTCGAGCAGGCGCACGTCGGCCTGCGGGTTCTCGCCATAGGTGACGACGCGTCGGTCCTCGATGCGGCCGACCAACTTCTGCACCGTTGGGTGGTCGAGGCACATGACGGCGAAGCCGTAGAACGGCAGGTTCTCGACGAAGGCGAGGAACGCCTCCTTGATGGCGTCGAAGGTCTTGAAGTGGTCGAGGTGCTCGGGATCGATGTTGGTGACGATTGCGACGTCGGCGGGCAGCTTGAGGAAGGTGCCGTCGCTTTCGTCGGCCTCGACCACCATCCAATCGCCGCCGCCCAATTTCGCGTTGGCGCCGTAGGCGTTGATGATGCCGCCGTTGATGACGGTGGGGTCGAAGCCGCCGGCGTCGAGCAGCGTCGCCACCAGCGAGGTCGTCGTCGTCTTGCCGTGCGTGCCGGCGATGGCGACGCATTGCTTCAGCCGCATCAGCTCGGCGAGCATCTCGGCGCGCCGCACCACTGGAATGCGCCGCGCCCGCGCCGCCGTCAGCTCGGGATTGTCGCGCTTGATCGCAGTCGAAACGACCACCACCGCCGCCTCGCCGAGATGGGCGGCGGCGTGGCCGACGAAGACCGAAGCGCCGCGCTCGCGCAGACGCTTGACGTTGGCGTTGTCGCTCGCGTCCGAGCCCTGCACGACATAGCCGAGATTGATCAGCACCTCGGCGATGCCCGACATGCCGATCCCGCCGATGCCGACGAAATGGATAGGGCCAAGTTCGCGCGGCAGTCTCATGAGGCTTCACTCCTCGCGCCGGAATCGGGCCGGCGCGGCTCGAAAAATCGCCCCGACATATGCCGAATCGGCGATTCGGCCAAATCGCCGCTCAGCGCACGCGGTAGATCGTCGCGACGCGACCATCGGCGATGGGGGCCAGGCCGGGGATGTCGAGGCGCCACGCGCAGGCGCCGTGCAACGCGATCAGCGTGTCGTAGGCGTCGCGCCAGCTCGACGCGCCGCCGTCGTGAGCGGTGAGCCATGCCGGATGGACCGGCACCCAGGGCGTATCCGCCATGCGCGGGTCGAGTTGCGCGACCGGCTGCATGCCCCGCCCGGTGAACAGGGTCGAAACCAGCGCGCGACGGTCGACGACGACGAAATTGGCGATCCCGCGCAAATAGTGCTGCTCGTTGCCGGCGTTGCAATCGGCGTCGGCCGGCCCGACGACGAGCGTGCGGGCGCCCGGCGCGATCACGCGGATCGTCTGGCGAAAGTCGTCGGCTTCGCGCGCGTACTCGGCCCAATCCGGCGCGGCGACGGCGACCCGCGCGGCGCAGGCGACGGCGGCCGCCGCGGCGAGCCAACGCGTCGCCGTCGCGCCGGCCGGCCCGCCGAGTGAGGTGATCGCCAAGTAGGCGAAGAAGACCGCAAGCCGGGAGTCGATGTAGTCGGCCGCGCCGCGGGCGGCGGGCAGCATGGCGACGGCTATAGCCAGGCCGGCCAGCGGCCAACGCATCGCCGGAGAGATCGATAGAAGCCGGCGGTTGAGCGCCGCGACGATCAGGATCGCCAGCGTCATCGTCTTAGCGAAGCCGCTCGACAATCCGCTATCCAGCATGGGAGCGGCGAGGCTCAGAAGCTTGAGGCCCGGTCCGCCGAACCGGCTCTCGTAGGGAACGGCGAACACCCATAGGACCGCGCCCGCCGCGACGCAGAACGGCGTCGGCCACACGCGCCCGAGCCAATCGCGCCATGCCTCGCCCGAACGCGGCGGCGCTTCGATGAGCCCGACCATGAGGCAGAACCCCGCACAGGCGGCGAGATGGCAGAAGAACAGCGCCGCCGACAGAAGGTTGAAGACGACGAAGCGCGTCCACGGCCGGTTGCGATCGATCGTCAGCCACCACGCGATGGCATGGATCGCCAGACCCATGCCCAGCGCGAAATTGACCAGACCGAGGGTGGTGACGAGATTGTAGGAAAGGACCGGCGCGATCAGAATGATCGGTTGCGGCGCGCCGTTCAGCGCCTTGCTAAGCCGCCACGCGCCCCACGCCGGCAGCGCAAAGGAAGCGATCCAGGCCAGGCGGATCACGCTCTCCGCCGTCAGAACCGGCGACAGCGCGAGGTAGACGAGATCAATCGCGAGATTTGGGATCAGCGTCAATCGCGCTTGATAGAGCGCGGCGAGCGGATCGCCCGCGGGCATTTGGTAGAGCGTCAGGCGCGCCCAGTGATTGACCAGATCCCAGCTACGCGGGATCGGCCAGACTGCGATGGGCGCGGCCATCAGCGCGATCAGCGCGAAATAGACGAGGCCGAGCCGCGTCGACGCGGCGACGGCGGGCGCGGCGCTTGGCGCTTGCGGTCGGCCAGCCTCGGCGGTCATGGAGCGTCCTTCGCCTGCGCGTTTGAAACGGCGCCGCAGCTTGCCCGTCGCCGATGAATAAAGCTTTGCCGGCGCGCTTCAGACCGCGCCGTCGGCGGCGAGCTCGGCTTTGAGCCAGCGCGCGAAGGCGCGTGCGGCGGCCGACGGCGCGCGCGCGGCGGAGGCGACCAGCCAATAAGATTCGCCGGCGTCGACGCTGCTGGCGAAGGGCGCCCGCACGACGCCCGACTTCAGTGCGTCCGCCGCGAGCGTCGGCCAGGCCATCGTCACGCCCTGGCCGGCGATCGCCGCCTCGAGACAGAGGCCGGCGTCGGAATAGACCGGACCGGCGGCGAGCGGAAGGTCGGGCGCGCCCTGGCCGGCAAGCCACAGCGGCCAGCGGCCCGGCGAACCGTGGTCGCGGATGATTGGCAGGCGCGCGAGATCGCCGACGTCGCGGATCTGTTGCGCCACCACGGGACTGCAGACCGGAAACAGCGCCAAGCCGGCGAGCCGTTCCGCGCGCACGCCGGGCCAGGGCCCGACGCCGACCCGCACGCCGGCGTCGACGTCGGACGCGTCGAAGTCGACCAGCTCAGTCGAAGCGTCGATGCGCAGCGCCACGTCAGGATGGGCGACGTGAAAGCGGGTCAGCCGCGGCACCAGCCATTTCGCCGCCAGCACCGGCGCGACCGAGATCGTCAATCCAGTCCCGCGCCGGGCCTCGGCGGCGGCGACGGCGCGCGCGATCTCCTGCAGGCCGCGGGTCAGCGATTCGACCAGCGGCGCGCCGACGGCGGTCGGCCTGAGGCCCCGCGCCGTGCGCTCGAACAGCTTGCGGCCGAGCTGCGCCTCGACCTTGCGGATGTGCTGGCTTACCGCGCCAGGCGTGACGCCAAGCTCGTCGGCCGCCTTGGCGAGGCTGCCGCGCCGGCCTGCCGCCTCGACCGCGCGCAAGGCGACAAGGGGATAGCGATTGAGGCTCTCCATATAGCTACGCTAAACCCAGGCGGCGCGATTCTCCATCCCGCGACCCTTGCTGTTTGTCGTAGATTGCCGTCATGACATCCATCAGGAGGCTTCGATGAGCCTGCATTTTTTCTCGCGGGTCGCGCGGACGCTCGCGCGTCGGCTCGCCGAGGCGGCGACAGAGCCGGCGCGGCAAGCCGACCCCATCGACCACCCCGCCATCGCGGCGATGGACCTGAGGCAAATCGCCGATCTGCCCCTGGCGCCGCGGCGTCCGTCAGCAGAGGCGCCGCGCGCCGGACGGTCCGCGACGCGTCCGCTCGCCCGACCGGCCGCCGCCTGATCGGCGGCGGCGCGAGGCGATCACGAAATGCGCCGAGAGGTCATTTGTCGACCATCGCCTGCCAGGCTTCCGGGTAGCGATCGCCTTCGACCTTGATGCGCGCCAGCGCGGCTTCGATCTGGCCGAGGTCGGCGGCGGACAATGCGACGTCGGCGCCGCCGAGGTTTTCCTCAAGACGATGCAGCTTGGTCGTGCCGGGGATTGGCGCGATCCACGGCTTCTGGGCGATGAGCCAGGCGAGTGCGAGTTGCGCCTTGGTCGCGCCCTTCTTCGCCGCAATCTCGCCGAGCAGGTCGACCAGCGCCAGATTGGCCTTGCGCGCTTCCGGCGTGAACCGCGGGTAGTTGGCGCGCGCGTCGCCGGCGGCGAACTGGGTCTTTTCGTCGATCGCGCCGGTGAGGAAGCCGCGGCCGAGCGGGCTGAAGGGCACGAAGCCGATGCCGAGCGCCTCGAGCGTCGGGAAGATCTTCGTCTCCGGTTCGCGCCAGAACAGCGAGTATTCGCTCTGCACCGCCGTCACCGGCTGCACCGCATGGGCGCGGCGGATCGTCTCGGCCCCCGCTTCCGACAGGCCGAAATGCTTCACTTTGCCTGCGGCGATCAGCTCCTTGACCGTCCCGGCGACGTCCTCGATCGGCACGGTCTTGTCGACCCGGTGCTGGTAGAACAGATCGATGCGGTCGGTCTTCAGCCGCTTGAGCGAGGCGTCGGCGACGGCGCGGATATTTTCCGGCCGACTGTCGGGGCCAAGCCGCGTATCGCCGTTGCGGAAGCCGAACTTGGTCGCGACCACGACCTGGTCGCGCACCGGCGCCAGCGCCTCGCCGACCAGCTCTTCGTTGACGAACGGCCCGTAGCATTCAGCGGTGTCGAAGAAGGTGACGCCGCGCTCGTGGGCGGCGCGGAGGAGCGTGATCGCCTTGCCGCGATCCATCGCCGGGCCGTAAGCGAAACTGAGGCCCATGCAGCCGAAGCCGATCGCCGAGACTTCGAGGCCGTTCTTGCCGAGAATGCGCTTCTGCATCGGTTTCTCCTTTGGCGCGGCGACGGGGACGACGGCGCGTCTTCGGCTTTTGATGTAGCCGGCGCAGGGTGTTTCGATTAGACGCTTAATCCCGCAATGGGCTATAATATCGCCTAATCAATGTCGCGCATCGACCTCAACGACCTCGACGCCTTCCTCGCCATTGCGCGCGAGAAGAGTTTCACCCGCGCCGCGGCGCAGCTCGGCGTCTCGCAATCGGCGCTCAGCCAGACCATGCGCGGCCTGGAGGAGCGGCTCGGCTTACGCTTGCTGGCGCGAACCACCCGCAGCGTCGCGCCAACCGAAGCGGGCGAACGGCTGATGCGGGCGATCGGACCGCATCTCGAAAGCGTCGCCGACGCGCTGGCGGCGATCAGCCAATTGCGCGAGACGCCGGCCGGCGCGGTCCGCATCAGCGCCAGCGAGCACGCCGCCAACAGCGTGCTCTATCCGGCGATCGCGCGGCTGGCGCGCGACTATCCGGATGTCGCGATCGAGCTCTGCGTCGACAACGCCTTCGTCGACATCGTGGCGCAACGCTTCGACGCCGGCGTGCGGATCGGCGAACAGATCGCCAAAGACATGATCGCCGTGCGCATCGGCCCCGACATGCGCATGGCGATTGTCGGCGCGCCCGCCTATTTCGTCCGCTTCCCGCCGCCTCAGAGCCCGCGCGATCTGACGCGCCATCGCTGCATCGCCATGCGGCTGCCGACCTCCGGCGGCCTGCTGCCGTGGGAATTCGAGCAGGACGGGCGGGAAGTCGCGGTGCGGGTCGAGGGCGCGTTGACCTTCAACGTCATGGCGATGGGGCTGAGGGCGGCGCTCGACGGCCTCGGGCTCGGCTATTGCCAGGCCGATCTCGTCGCGCCCTACGTCGCCGACGGGCGGCTGATCAGCGTGCTGGAAGATTGGTGCGCGCCGTTTCCCGGCTACCATCTCTATTACCCCAGCCGACGCCAGCACTCGGCCGCCTTCGCCGTCGTCGTCGAAGCGCTGCGCTATCGCGGCCCGACGCTCTAAGTGACGACGCTCGGCGCCTTGCGTCCGGTGCGCTTCTCGATCTCGGCGAGCGAGCGCGACAGGGCGATCAGGTCGGCGAGCGCGGCTTGCGCGTCCTGGCCGAGGTCGCCGCCCGGCGGCTCGTAGCGCTCGATGTAGACGCGCAGCGTCGCCCCGACCGTGCCGGTGCCCGATAAGCGATAGACGATGCGCGAGCCGCCGACGAACATCACCCGCACCCCCTGGGCCTTGGTGTCGGAGCCGTCGACCGGATCGTGATATTCGAAGTCGTCGGCCGCCTCGACCGTCAGCGCGCCGAAGCGCTTGCCGGGCAGGATGGCGAACTGCGCGCGCAGCGCGTCGATCAGCGCGTTGGCCGCGGCGAGATCGACCTCTTCGAAGTCGTGGCGGGTGTAGTAGTTGCGGCCGTAGGTCGCCCAATGCTCGCGCGCCAGCTCAGCCACCGAAATGCGGCGCTTGGCGAGAATGTTGAGCCACAGCAGCACCGCCCACAGACCATCTTTTTCGCGCACGTGGTCGGAGCCGGTGCCGGCGCTTTCTTCGCCGCAGATCGTCGCCTTTCCCGCGTCGAGCAGATTGCCGAAGAACTTCCACCCGGTCGGCGTCTCGTAATAGGGAATCCCGAGCTTGACGGCGACGCGGTCGGCGGCGGCGCTGGTCGGCATCGAGCGCGCAATGCCCTTCAACCCAGCCGCATAGCGCGGCGCGAGGCGCGCGTTGGCGGCGAGCATGGCGAGCGAATCGGAGGGGGTGACGAACTGGCCGCGGCCGATGATCAGGTTGCGGTCGCCGTCGCCGTCGGAGGCGGCGCCGAAATCGGGCGCCGCCGGCGACATCATCTCGTCGTAGAGCGCCTTGGCGTAGGTCAGGTTGGGGTCGGGGTGATGGCCGCCGAAATCGGGCAGCGGCGTGCCGTTGACCACCGTGCCCGCCGGCGCGCCGAGCTCGCCTTCGAGGATCGCGTGGGCGTAGGGGCCGGTGATCGCGTGCATCGCATCGAAGCGCATGCGGAAGCCGGAGGCGAACAAGGCGCGGATGGCGTCGAAGTCGAACAGCGTCCGCATCAGCGCCGCGTAGTTCGCCACCGGGTCGACGATCTCGACCGTCCCGCCATCGAGCGCCGTCGTCGCCAGCGTGTCGAGATCGACGTCGGGCGTATCGAGCGTCTTGATGGCGGCGATGGTCTTGGTGCAGGCGAAGATGGCGTCGGTGATCTTTTCCGGCGCCGGACCGCCGTTCTCGGCGTTGTACTTGACGCCGAAATCGCCATCCGGGCCGCCGGGATTGTGCGAGGCGGAGAGGATGATGCCGCCGTAAGCCTTGAGGCTGCGGATCAGCGCCGAGGCGGCCGGCGTCGACAGCAGGCCGCCGCGGCCGACGACGACGCGGGCGAAGCCGTTGGCGAGCGCGATGCGGATCGCCTTCTGGATCGCCTCGCGATTGAAGTAGCGGCCGTCGCCGCCGATCACCAGCGTCTTGCCGGAAAAGCCCTCGAGCGAATCGAAGATCGACTGGACGTAGTTCTCGACGTAGTTCGGCTGCTGGAACTCCGCCGTCTTCTTGCGCAGACCCGAGGTGCCGGGCTTCTGGTCGAGATAGGGTTTCGTGGCGACGGTCTGGATCATCAGGCGCGGACTCCCATTTTCGGGCGGGACTGTAGCGGGGAGACGACGGCGGCGGCAATCGGGCGGGCGCGCCTTGCGGCGTCAAGCGCTGCGTCGCGTTTCGTCAAGCCGCGTCAAGTTTTGTCAAGCTTCGTCAAGCGGCGGGTTGACATGTCAAGCCTCATGCTCAGCGATTTCAGGCGCTTAACGGCGCGTCAAGCGGCGCCGCGCCCATTCGTCAAGTTCTCGCAGCCTCCACGACCCAGGCGACGCCCGTGCGACGGAAGATCGCCAGTATAGCAGAAATTCTGAATTTCGGAAAGCGTCGGCCGGTTCTTCTCAGTTCTCGTAATTGTCGATCACCGTATCGGCGATCGCGCGCTTGGTGACGACGCCGACGACGTCGCGCACGCGCGGCCGCGCGTTTCCGGCGAAGACGATCGCCGCGCTGGCGCGATGGCGGCGCAGACGGGCGAACACCAGGCTGAGAACGTCGACGTCGCGGCAGACGACCATGCGCGGTTCGACGAAACGGTCGATCGGCGTT
>Ga0181529_10006872_pt1 | contig 11467 bp, 13 predicted proteins | sample PEATcosm2014_Bin_36_FD_119763 | JGI IMG/M metagenome (GOLD analysis project Ga0181529, IMG submission 119763) | Peatland microbial communities from MTU Mesocosm Facility, Houghton, MI, USA - PEATcosm2014_Bin10_30_metaG | ecosystem: Environmental > Terrestrial > Soil > Wetlands > Peat | place... | reverse complement strand
TCAATACGAAGAGAACTGCCACAGAGACAACAACGTCGCCGGCACGATTTTCGGCGCGCTCGCGGGCGGACTGATCGGCGGCGCGGCAAGCCACGGCCACGGCGGCGCGGTGGTCGGCGGCGTGATCCTGGGCGGTATGCTGGGCAACGCGATCACACGCGACATGCCGTGCGAGGATCATCCCTACGCCATGCGAGTCTATGCCGAAGGCCTCGATGGAGACATCGGCCATCGCTACGAATGGCGTCACGGCGACGATTATGGCTATTTCACACCCGAGCGCGAATTCCAGCGCGACGGTACCATCTGCCGTTCCTTCAGCGAAACGACCTACCGGGGCGGACGTTCTTACACCCGTTCGGGCACGGCCTGCCGCATGCATGACGGGAACTGGCGCTTCGACTGAACGTCGGTGGAGCGAGATGTTGGAGCCATGATCTCCTGGGATCGAAGCCCCCGGCCCTTTGGGTTGCGTGCTGGCGGGCGCCCGCTTCGTTGCGGCGCTCGACCGATGTCCCCGCATCGCCCTTCGCGCCGCGCCTGGCGGATCGCCTCGCTGGCACTCAACGCAGACGTTTCCATCCCAGGAGATCATGCTCTAGAACCCCGGCTTGGTGACAAGCCGGGGTTTTTTATGGCAATGCTTCGAGTTTACCGCCAACGCCCTTGTGCTAATTCGGCGCGGGACCCAGCGCGCGGAAAGATTTGGGTAACCATTCGGTCCTAGGCTGGCCACAGGCCACTGGACTTCGAGCCAAGATGTCGAATACCTGGACCATCAGCGTAAGCGGCCGCTCCTACGGGCCTTATTCCGCTGCACAAATGCGCGCCTTCGCGGCGGAAGGACGCCTTGCGCCCCATTCGCTGATCGCCCACGACGGCGAGGAACAGTTCCACCCCGCGTCGGCCGACAGCGAGTTGGCGGCTTTGTTCCGGCCGGCGGCGCCGGCTTCGGCGAAAGCGGCTTTCTTCACAGCCGACGGCAATTCGGGGCAGCAGAATTTCGGCCGCAACGAAGAAGAAAAAGCGGGCGAACGCTCCCATTATGTCGTCATCGCCGACATGAAATCGCGGTCGATCTCCGGATTGGAAGAAGAGATTTTCAATTTCGGGCCGGCCTACCCGATCATGCCCCAGGGCTGGATTCTATCGAGCGAGACGTCGATCAACGCGATACGCAATGCGCTGGTGAAGAAACTCGGCAAGCTTGACACGCTGCTCGTCGTCGATGCCACTCACGACAAGGCCGCTTGGTTCAATTTCGGACCGGAAGCCGAAGCGCGCATCCGCCGCATCTGGCAAAAATCGCAGGAACAGGCCGCGCGCGCGACCGGCTAATCAGCCGATCGGGCCGAGACCGCCACGGAAGCGCCGATAATTCGCGACGTAAATCTCGGCCGACGCTTTCACCAGCGCCAGTTCCGCTTCGCCAAGCGGGCGTATCGCGCGCGCCGGAGCGCCGACGATCAGCATGCCGTCGCCGAATTCCTTCCCTTCGGTAACGAGCGCATTCGCGCCGACGATGCAATTCTTTCCGATCCGCGAACGGTTGAGCAGTGTCGAGCCCATGCCGATCAGCGAATTGTCTCCCACGCTCGCCGAATGCAGGATCACGGTGTGGCCGACGGTTACGTTCGCGCCCACTGTCGCCGGCTGGCCCGGATCGGTATGAATGACCGAATTATCCTGGATGTTGCTGTTCTCGCCGATGGAAATCAAATCATTGTCGCCGCGCAAAACGGCCCCGAACCACACGCTGGCGTTCGTCATGAGTTGCACGCGCCCGACAAGAACCGCCGTCGGCGCAATCCAGTATCGGCCGTCCGCCGGAAATTCCGGGGCAACACCTTCCAACGCATAAATCGGCATTCGCAAATCTCGTCTGTATATCCGCTACGTTTGACATCTTGACGACGATTTGACGGTTTCGCCAGGGCGTATTCACGCAGCAAAAATTCGATTTCGATTTTCGAAGTTCTGTTATCCTGAACACGTCGGCGTGATTCGTAAACTAGCGGGGGCTAGATCACAGTGCGTCGCTGCACTTTGCAGATCCAGAACCTAAAAGGCGCAATGCCCCGCCCGCGCACACACGCCGCTTCGCATCTTCCGATCAGCGTTCGATTTTTGACCGGGGAGTATCCATGGCCAAGCGTTCCGCACGTTACAAAACCAGTTTCACGGACGACGAAAACGTCCGCCCATTGTTTCCGGCCCGCGGCGGCTGGAATCCGCGCGACGGAGAGGCGCGCGACCGTAAATACGTAAAGAACGTGCGGGCCATGAGCCCGACCCAGCAGCGTCTCATGGACGCCATCGACGAGCGTGCCGTGGCGCTTGCGCTCGGCCCGGCCGGCACCGGCAAGACCTATCTCGCCATCGCCAAAGCGGTCGAAGCGCTGGAGAGCGGCCGCGCCAGCCGCGTGGTGCTGTCGCGTCCCGCGGTGGAGGCCGGCGAGAGCCTGGGCTTCCTGCCGGGCGACCTGCAAGACAAGCTGGCGCCCTATCTGCGACCGCTCTACGACTGCCTGACGGAGCGGCTTGGGACCAAGCGGCTCAAGGCGCTGGTTGCCGAAGGCATCATCGAGATCGCGCCGGTCGCTTACATGCGCGGGCGAACGCTCAACGACTGCTTCATCGTCATAGATGAAGCGCAGAACTGCACTTACGGCCAGCTCAAGATGCTGCTGACGCGGCTGGGCTGGCGCTCGACCATGGTGCTGACGGGAGACCCGGATCAGACCGACCTGCTCAGCGGCCTGTCGGGCTTGCGCGACGTGGCCGAGCGGCTCGAAAGGGTGCCGGAGATCGCGGTTATCTGGCTGGGCGAAAGCGATATCGTGCGCCATCCCCTGGTCGCGGGAATGCTCACTGTTTTATGACGGTTACAGCGCCATGCTGAGATTGAGGACGAAGAGCCCGATCGCAAAGCTCCAATAGCCCGCGACGGCGGCGGCCAGCCAGAAGGCGTAGATGGAGCAGCTCTTCGCCCGGAGCTTTTTGGCTGCGCTCCCGACCAGAACACTGGGGCCGGCGAAGATCATGACCGCGACATAGACGGACTTGCCGACTTTGCTTTCCGGCTTGTTCGCCAACAAGCGGTACAAATTTGCCACGATTCCCGATGCCGTGAAGCCGGCGGCGACTGAGAACAACATGACAATGAGATCGTGCAACTTATCCATCCCCATATGCTTGGGGAGGCTGCTGCAGGCGTTATGCCCGGCTTGAAGGCGCGTTTTGTGCCGTTACGGGACGGTTCTTCACGCCGCGTCCCCGCCCGGCCCGGGCACGGCGAGACCTCACGTGTCGATTTGGTGCGCGCTTGCGGCAGTGCGGATCGTTAATTCCGGTATGCTAGATAGGGCGATTAGAATACCGACTCGGGCACGGGACCGGGAATGAGCCACACGACAGACGACGACGAAACAATTCGGAAACGCTCCGGGTGGCTGATCCCGTTCGGGGTGTTCCTCGTCACCTTTGCGCTGTCAGCGCTGTTCTTGCTGATTTATCTCGCCCCCAACGCCCCGAGCTTGTTCCAGGAGCAGGTTTCGCCGACCTCGCGCAACGATATCGTGGCTCTCAGGGTCGGCGCCCGCGCTTTTTACATTCCCGCGAATTATCTGGAATACGAAAGCGCGCGCCAGGGCGGCGACCGCCGCGAAATCGCGCTGTTCGCGATGTTGCCCGACATGACGGGCTGGTCGAACTGGGACGCGCAAACCTTCACAGACTACGGGGCAAAATCGCCGATCATCGAATTGCGTATCCGCAAGGACGATCTCAATCTGACCGAGTCCGACCGGCTCGAACGGGTCTATATGGGTTATGTGGTCAATCCGCGCGGTACGGAGGGCCCCTACGGGTTAAAGCAATATGCCTTCCGCCCGGATTCCGGCTATCACAACGAAGACCTGTTCGTCGGCGAGACCTCCAAGGGCCTTCTGGTGATGCGTTGCGCGCACCTTACGCCCGACGTCACCAGTCCGAACTGCTTCCGCGATCTGCCCGTCGCGCGCGGAGTTTCGCTGTTCTATCGCTTCAAGCGCGCGTACCTCCCCAAATGGCGCGACATCGGCGACAGCGTGGACGCTCTCATCGCCTCGTTCGAGAAGCGGCCGAAATAGGGCGAAGCAAAGTGTGCACGCCCTTGACCTGCGGCGCGCAGGCAGGTCATTTCGCAATTGATTGATCAAGGGTTTCGCGTCGTGGCCGAAAAGTCTGCGGTATTGTTCGTGTGTCTTGGCAACATCTGCCGTTCGCCGCTGGCGGAAGCGGCCTTCAAGGCGGAGGCGACGCGCATCGGTCTCGATGCGGACGTCGACTCTGCCGGCATTGGCGGCTGGCACGTGGGCGAGCCGCCCGACCCGCGCGCCCGCGCGGTCGCAAGGCGCCACGGTATCGACATCAGTAGCTATCGCGCGCGGAAAGTGACGCAGCAGGATTTCCGGCGCTTCAGCCACATCGTCGCGCTCGACCAAGAGAACCTTGCCGATCTTAAGGCGATGCGGCCGGCGAACGCGACGGCGGACCTCAGCTTGCTGCTCGATCATGTCGATGGGCGCAAAGGCCAGTCGGTCGCCGATCCCTATTATGGTGGCGAAGACGACTTCGAAGAGACCTGGGCCGAGGTGACTCGGGGCGCTAAAGGGCTCGCGCGCGACATCGCGGCGAAGACATGAACGCGCTCGCCGAGACCGGCGCCACACTCCTCGGCGGCACTCTGCGCCGGACCGAGGCGCTTTCCGGCGGCAGCTTATCGCAGATCGTGCGGATCGAACTCACCGACGGGCGCGAGGCGATCGTGAAGAACGGGCCTTCGCCAAGAACCGAAGCGGCAATGCTGAAAGCCATCGCAGCAAGCGGCGCGCCCGCCCCGGCCGTGCTGGGCGTAAGCGACGAGGCGCTGGCGATCGAACTTCTGCCGACCGACGGCGCACTTTCCGACGCCTGGGCGAGCTTGGGATCGGCGCTCGCAACGCTGCATCGCGTGAAGGGCGAGCGCTACGGCTGGCCGCAGGATTACGCCTTCGCTTCGCTTGCGATTGAAAACGGTTGGGCGGACGGTTGGCCGCGCTTTTGGGCCGAGCGCCGCCTGCTGGTGCATTTCGCGCATCTTCCGTCCCCTCTCGCGCGCCGCATCGAAGCGCTTGCCGCCGATCTTGCGAACCGGCTGCCGGCGCGCCCCGTGCCCTCGCTTCTGCACGGCGATATGTGGGGCGGCAATGTGCTGGTCGCGGGAACCCGTGTCAGCGGACTGATCGATCCGGCCTGTTATTACGGGCATGCCGAAGTCGATCTTGGAATGCTCACACTGTTCGATCATCCCGGCGCCGAATTTTACGATGCTTACGGCCCGCTGGAGCCGGGGCACGAAGAGCGCTTGGTAATCTACCAGCTGTGGCCCGCGCTCGTTCACTTGCGGCTGTTCGGCGGCGGCTACCGGCCGATGGTCGAACGCTTTTTTTCGGAAGCAGGAGTCTGATCACGTCACCATCATGCTTCGACAAGCTCAGCATGAGGGTTTAGCTATTTCCTTCACCCTGAGCTTGTCGAAGGGTGATAGGGAGTGATTCAATCAACTGGGATCATGCTCTTAGTGCCGCCCGTACAATTCTTCTAGCGAATGCCGCCTGGGCAACAGCATCCCGCAGGCCGTCGCCAGCGCCGGAGCGAAGCCAAGCGCGCCCGCCCCCGCAAATGCCAGCGCCACCATATAAATCGCATAAGCGGGATGCACGACGACGATGGGCAGAAGCATAGCGATCCCGCCCAGGATCGCGAAGAATTGGGGACCGCCCAGATCTTCCACGGCGCGCAACTGGGCGATGGACGGATCGTCGCCCAGCCGGCGATACACCGCCGCGCGCCGCGCGCCGCAGAACATCAGGAACAATGCGAGCGATACAAGTTCCAGAACGCCGACGGGTGAGGTCGGCGCCATTCTGCCGATGAAAGCAAATCCCCACAGAACGCTCAGACCGGCAACGCCCGCCGCGATCGTGGCGGCAAATCCCTCACGCCATCCGCAGCAGACCGATACCGCGAGCGCAAAGGTCAAGCCGAGCAATACGGCGAACAGCACCGGCGCATTCGGCACGAAGGAAATGGCCGGCTCCGCTCCGAACCACGCCAAAGCCACGAAGATCAAAGCGATGCCGGCGATGCTCATGCCCCAGCGCGGGACTGCGACCATGGCGATCTTTTCGAGCAGGCGCTGACGACGTTCGCGCGCGCGGTTGGCCGAGGCCACAAAGGTTTCGTCGAATTGCAGAACCGACGCGCCGAGGGGCATGACGATCAAGGCCGAGGCCGCCGCCAAGACGACATCGAGCACGGCCTGCATGGCCGAGGCGGCTGTCGCGGACCGCCAGAACCACAACAGCGCCAGCGCCGCCATCAATCCCGCCGCAGCGGCGAGCGGCTTGTAGGGCTGCTCGGCCGCATCGTCGTCCAGCGCGCGAACCAGGATATTTTGCGCCAGCATGACGGCGACGGCGTAAGCAAAGATATAAGCCAGCACAGGCGCGATGCCAAGCGCCGCATCGGCGTTCATCGGCGCCGCCCAGGCCAAGCCCGGCAACGGCGCCACGGCCGTCAGAAACGCCAACGCCGGATGACGCGTATGCATCAGGGAACAGACACCCGCCAAGGCGGCGCCCGTGAGAATCAACCCCGCATCGCCGAACGGCGCTCCGCCTAGGATGGCGTTCGCCGTGGCCACGCCCGTTGTGATGCCCAGAACGGAAAGCGATATCGAAAGCAGCAGAACACGATGGCGAAGCGCGAATTGCCTGGTTGCGCCGGTAACCCCGCCGTCCCCGCTGCCGCGTCCCGCCATCAAACCTTACCCTGCGCGGCTGGCCGGCGGCTCGGGCAAGTCCATTTCGAGAATGGCCATGTTGAAGGCATAGGAGGTCTCGCCATCCTCCTCATCCTTGAAGATCACGCCGATGAATTCTCCATTGACGTGCACTTCGACGGAATCCGCCTGCTTCGGGCGCTCGATTATGTTGATCGTATCGAGACGAAACAGATTCCGCAGGTATTTCTCGATGCGCCAGATTTCGCTACGGGTCACAGGCGTCTCCCTAACGGTGTGGCTTGAACTCGCATGACCGCAGGAACTGGTCAAGCGTCTTGACAGCGCGGGCGGGCGCACCGCAATCGGGCGTCGAATCCAAGCAATCCGCTAAACTATAGCGCGGCAAGCGGCTTTACTTATCATCCGGCTCGTCGATGAACTGGTTCATCTCCTGCGACGGCCGCTCGGACCCCGCGCAATTGACCAGCCTCGCCGGCACGCCCACCGCCGTGCAATGGGGCGGGACGGATTTCAACACCAGCGACCCGGCGCCGACGCGCGAATATTCGCCCACCTCGATATTGCCCAGCACCTTCACGCCCATCGACAGCAGTACGCCGCGGCGAATCTTGGGATGGCGGTCGCCCTCCTCCTTGCCGGTGCCGCCCAGGGTCACGCCGTGCAACATCGAGACGTCATCTTCCACCACCGCGGTCTCGCCAATGACGACGCCGGTGGCGTGGTCGATCATGATGCCGCGGCCCAACTTGGCGGCGGGGTGGATGTCAACATCGAACAATTCGGAAATGCGGCTTTGGAAGAACAGCGCCATGCCCTCGCGCTTCACGGTCCACAGCCAATGGGCGATGCGATAGGCTTCCAGCGCCTGGAACCCCTTGTAGAACAGGAACGCTTCGGCATGGGATTGGCAGGCCGGATCGCGGTCGAACACGGCCGAAAGGTCGGCGCGCACGGCGTCCCCGATGACGGGATCGGCGTTGATCGCCTCATCGAAGATCTCGCGGGTGAGCATCGGGCTCAGATCATCGCCGCCGATCTTTTTGGCGAGGTGATAGCCGAGCGCATCCTCCAGCCGATTATGCTTGAGGATCGCGGCGTGGACGAAACTGGCCAGCGCCGGCTCGCGCGTGGCCAACCCCTCCGCCTGCTCGCGCATGGCGCTCCAGACCGGATCGCAACTGGCGACTTTTTCAACCGTGACGGCCATGTCTTTCTCCCTGAAAAACCAGTGTACCGTAAGGCGGAGCCGTTTCCAAAGCGCCTCTTCCAGACCTAGATAGGAAGCCAGAGCCAAGCTACAACCGTCGAAATTCGAATAGGTTAAACATGAATTCAGCATCCCAGGACGTCTTCAACCGGCCAGCGCCGCAGACCATCGACCTGTTGCTGTCCCGACGCTCCGGCTCGGCCAAAGCCATGACCGGTCCGGGGCCGAACGCCGAAGAATTACGGACTATCCTCAGGGCGGCGGCGCGCGTGCCCGATCACGGCAAGCTGTTCCCTTGGCGCTTCATCGTTTTCGAAGGCGAGGCGCGGGCGCGCTTCGGCGAACTGCTCGTGGAATGCCTACGGACGACCGAAACGGTCACCGCCGAACGCGCGGCGCTGGAAACCGGTCGATTTCTGCGCGCGCCGGTCGTGGTCGGCGTGGTCAGCCGCGTGCGTGGGGGTATTCCCATCCCGGAATGGGAGCAGCAGCTTTCCGCCGGCGCCGTCTGCCAGACCATGCTAATCGCAGCGCATGGGCTGGGCTTCGTCGCCAATTGGCTGACCGAATGGTGCGCCTATCATCCGCTTGTACTGGAGAGGCTTGGATTGAAACCCGGCGAACGCGTGGCGGGATTCATTTATATCGGCACGAGCACGGTCCCGCTCGAAGAACGCCCGCGGCCGGATATGGAAAAGATCGTCACGCGATTTTAGGAAGTCACCTGATCCCGATCAGCTTGTGGGTTTGGAGCGATAAACGCCATTGCGGATGCGCCAGGCAATAATCCGTCGCGGCGCGCGTGTTGGCCTCGCGCTCCGGCCCGTCCATCGGCTGCAGGAAGAAGTGGTCGAACATCAGGCCCGCATAGCGCTCCGGCAGAGCGCCATTCTGCGGATAGACGAGTTTCAATTCCTGGCCGCGCGTCTGTACAAGGTCCGCATTCGCTTTAGGGCTGACGCAAATCCATTCGATGCCGTGCGGTGCGACCAAGGTGCCGTTGGTCTCGATGCCGATTTCGAAGCCTTGCGCGTGCAGCGCCTCGATCAGCGCATCATCCAATTGCAACAGCGGCTCGCCGCCGGTACACACGACGTAGGGCTGCGCCTCGCTGCCATTCGGCCAATTCTGCGACACCGCCCGCGCCAAGGCTTCGGCATCCGCGAATTTTCCGCCGCCCGTCCCATCCGTGCCCACGAAATCCGTATCGCAGAACCGGCAGGCGGCGCCCGAGCGGTCGCGCTCCAGCCCGCTCCATAGATTGCAGCCGGCGAAGCGCAGGAACACGGAAGCGCGGCCGCTGCGGGCGCCCTCGCCTTGCAGCGTGTAATAGATTTCTTTCACCTGGTAGGTCATCGTGATTTATACTTCGCATAGCCCTTGGCGCGCAGATCGCAGGCCGGGCAGACACCGCAACCGAAGCCCCAATCGTGGCGCTGCGTGCGGTCGCCTTCGTAGCAGGTGACCGTCTCCTCGCGGATCAGATCGACCAGCGCCGCCCCACCGAGTTCTTCCGCCAGCGCCCAGGTCGCCGCCTTGTCGATCCACATCAGAGGCGTGTGAATGGTGACGCGGCGGGCGAGCGCGAGCGTCAGCGCCTCTGCGACGGCGGTCACGGTCTTGTCGCGGCAGTCGGGATAGCCGGAGAAATCCGTCTCGCACATGCCGCCGACCAGGTCGGCGATGCCGCGGCGATAGCCGAGCGCCGCCGCCGCGGTGAGGAACATCACGTTGCGTCCGGGCACGAAAGTGGTGGGCAAACCGTCGGCGCCCATCTCGATCTTCGTCGCGTCGGTAAGCGCCGTACCGCCGATCTGCTTCAGCACGTCGAGCGATAAAACGTGATCGTCGCCGAGCCGCTCCGCCCAATCGGAAAACCGCGCGCGGATTGCCGTCAACACGCGCAGGCGCGCATCCATCTCGGCGCGATGCCTTTGGCCATAGTCGAAGCCGACCGTCTCCACGCGTTTGAATCGCGCCAGCGACCAGGCCAGACAGGTGGTCGAATCCTGTCCACCGGAAAAAAGCACCAAGGCGCCGTCCGTGTTCATAACGGATTGTTTAGCGCGTCGTAGCGCCCTAGGCCACCGCCGAAATATCACGCTTGCAGGTGCGGGCCGGCGGCAGGGCAATCGTCACCGTCGTACCCCGACCCACGAAACTCTTGATCGACAGCGTGCCGCCATGCAGTTCAACCAGCGCCTTGGCGATGGACAGGCCCAAGCCAGCTCCCTCGAAACGCCGCGCCAAAGAACCGTCCAACTGGCGGAAAGGTTCAAGCGCGGTGGCAAGCTTCTCCGGCGCCATGCCGATGCCGGTATCGATCACTGCAATCGAAACGCCGCCCGTCTTTCCCAGCCAGGCGCGCACCGACACCGTGCCGCCTTCGGGTGTAAACTTCAGAGCGTTGGCCAAGAGGTTGGCAAGGGCCTGGCCCAAGCGGCCGGGGTCGGCATGGATGGCGGGCAGAGTCTGCGCTGCGTCGATGCTCACGTCACGACCGTCCCCGGTCAGCCGGCGCGCGATCGCGAGCGCGTCCTCGGCCAGATCGCGGGCGCGGCAGTGGTGCGGATCGACGGTGATTGCTCCGCCTTCCAGCCGCGAGACATCGAGCACATCGTTGATGATCGACAGCAGCTTGGTGCCGCTGACGTGGATGTCGGCTGCGTAGCCGCGGTAGGATTGCTGACCGATGGGACCGAAAACTTCGTCCTTCATGATCTCGGAAAAGCCGATGATCGCGTTCAGCGGCGTTTTCAGCTCGTGGCTCATCGCCGCCAGGAAGGCGCTCTTGGCGCGGTTGGCCTCTTCGGCCTCGCGCAGGCCTTCGCGCATCATGCGTTCGGCCTCGAATTTCGCCGTGACGTTCTCCACGGTGCCTTCGTAGCAGACCAGCCGGCCGGACCAATCGCGCACCGCGCGCGCATTCTCGGAAATCCAGATGGTCTCGCCGTCGCGCCGGTAAATCGCCGAGACGAAATCCTTCACCTGATCGTTCATCTGCATCAGGGTCTTGAATTCCTCGCGCCGGCGCGGATCGACATAAAGCTGCGAGGCGATGTTGGTCAGGCCGCTCATCAAGGCGGCGGGCGACGGATAGCCGTATATTTCTGCCAGCGCGGAGTTCGCGTCGAGATAATGTCCGTCCGGCGTGGTGCGGAAAATACCCTCGATCGCATGCTCGAAAAAGGCGCGGTAGCTCGCATCGCCCGCCATTAGCCGTTTGTCGGTGCGTTCGGCGAGGCGGTTCAGCGCCAGGACCGTGATGCCTAATACAACTAGGATGACAAGACCCGCCGTGAACTCGCCGCGGTCGACCGTGGTAGAGGCCACACCGACTACGGCACCCAGCAGGAGCACCGCCAGCATGCCGGACAGCGAAAGGCGGCTCGCCGTATTCGTATCCGCCCACCTGATCTTCGCCAAACCGG
>Ga0181529_10006871_pt1 | contig 11467 bp, 5 predicted proteins | sample PEATcosm2014_Bin_36_FD_119763 | JGI IMG/M metagenome (GOLD analysis project Ga0181529, IMG submission 119763) | Peatland microbial communities from MTU Mesocosm Facility, Houghton, MI, USA - PEATcosm2014_Bin10_30_metaG | ecosystem: Environmental > Terrestrial > Soil > Wetlands > Peat | place... | reverse complement strand
CTGAGGGCGCGCCGATCATGCGATCGGTTAGCAGGCGATAGGCCAATCCCTCGGCAGTGAGCCTTCCCTGCGGCGTACGCGAGGAGACGTAGGCCGCGCCCTTCGCGTCGCCGGCGCAGGCCAGAGCCCAGGCCGCGTAGGCGCAGTCGTCCGGCGAGCCGGTCAGGGCGAGCGCCTTTAAGGCCGCAACGCCTCGCGAGTACATGTGCGCGCTGACGGGGAACCCCTCCTTACGCGCCGTGGCGAGACCATAGATCACGTAGGAGGTCATCCAGACGCTATCGTCGTCGTGCTCCCACCATCCCCATCCCCCGGTCTTGTCGTGCTGGTAGCGCTCCAGGCGAGCCAGGCCGCTGTGCACCATGCGGGTCAGATCGCCCTCCGGGCGAACGGTAATGCCGGGGCGCAGGCGCAGCAGCCTGTGCACGAGCAGATCCGGCAGGAAGCGGCTCATCGTCTGCTCGGTGCAGCCGTACGGAAAGCCCACCTCGTAGTCCAGCGCGGCGCCGAGAGCGCAGGCCACGGAGGGCGTGATACGCACGGTGAGGCGGCTCGCCGCAGGAATCGCGCCCGGCTCGAGCCGCACCACCTCCGTCTCCGGATGCGCGGCCGTCACCTGGCCGGCGAAGGCAGTCACCGACTCGCGCCCATGCGGCTCGATCGGCAGGGTCTGCTCGATGCCGTCGGTGAACTGCGGCCTGCCCGGGATCTTCGGCGTCCAGGCAGTGACGCGCAGCTTCGCGTCGCCCACGTCCGTCGCCGTCACCTGCCAGATCGCCTGCCCGCTCTGCCCGCTCTTGACGTGAAGCACTCGCACGGCGTCGCCGGCCGCAAGCAGCTTCGTGCCCTGGAGCCGCACGAGGACCGTCTGGTCGGCGCCGGTCTGATTCTGGACGGCAGTGAAGAGCCTCGACTGGTCGCGCTGCGTGAGCGTCCGCGGCGTCTGGAGCCGGAGGATAAGGTCTTTCGTCGCGACGACGCGATCGACGGCGCGGCCGAAGCGAGAATCCATCGTCTCGGCAAGCGCGGTCGCGCGCCAGGTCGTCAGGTTATCCGGCAGGTTGAACGCGACGTCGGCGTTGCCGTGCGCGTCGGTGCGGACGGCCGGATTCCACCAGGCGGTATCGCGGAAGTCTTTGCGCGCGTCGATTTTGGGCTCGGACTTGTCTGCGCCGCCGAGATAGACGATCGAGAATGAGTACTCCGTCCGCACGCTGTTCCAGCGGCGCGGATAGAACGCATCCGGGAGGGCATCCGGATCGTCCTCCCGGATGGCGTAGACGGCCTCGTCCACGACGCCGAAGGAGAGCTGCGCGGGGGCCGGCTTGCCGTCCGGACTCGTGGTGCGGATATGGTAGACGATGCGGTCGCGCGGCCCGTAGCGGCCCTGGACAGCGCCATGCTCCCTGTCCGCCCGCACCTGGACGTCGACCTCATGCCGGGCCGATTCGACACGCAGCGTCACCTCGCTCGTGGCGAAGCGCTTCGACTTTATGTAGCAGGCGTCCAGCGAGACGTTCGGGCCGTAGTCCGCGAGGATCGGGATGCGGAAGACGGTGCTGTGCTTAGTAATCGGAAGCGTGAAGGAGCGATAGATCCGATCGCCCTCCAGCGTGACGAGCGCCGTCTGGCCGGTCTGGCCGGCATTCAGAAGCACTCGCGCCGTTTCTCCGGGCGCGTAGCGCCGTTTGTCCGTCAGCAGCGCCAGGTCGCCGTATTCGGTTTCCAGATCGTCGCCCCGGTCGCCGGTCACCCAGAGGTCGGCGCTCGCCCGGACCGTGTGGCCTCGCGCGTCCACGGCGGTCACCTGAACCAGCAGGTCTCCGGCGCGAGGAGGAGTTATCGGCAGGGTGGCGGCGCCTGCGGCGTCCAGTGTCGCGGGCTGCGCTCCGACCCTGCGCCTGGTGAAAGACCAGCTCTTTTTAGGGTCGCGCGCCCATTCCTGGTAGGAGGTCGTTATCGTCACGGGTACGTTCGGGGCCGGCTTGCCGTCCGTGCTCCACGCCCGGATCGTGACGTTCTCCGGCTTGCCCGGCTCTGCCAGATAGCCTGCAGGCCGAACGGCGAGGCGCAGATCGCCTGCGTCCACGACGACCTCGGCCGATGCGAACGACTCGCGGTCCTCGCCCTCCTTGACAATCGCCTCAACCGTATAGCGGTAGGCTGCCGGGGCATCCTCGCCATTGTTCACGTCGGTCTTGAACCGGAAGTGCGCCTCGCCGCTGCCGTCGAGCTGCGTCGAGCCCTGCGCGACGGTCTCTCCGGACTGCTCGCGCACGTCCGGCATTCCGGATCGGCTCGTGTTCGAAGCCTCGTCCTCGTCCTCCTGCGCCTCGGGATCGGCCGAGGTCCAGTCCGGTTCGCGCAGCACGGTGTACTCGACGGCCGCATTCGTCACAGGCACGCCGAAGTAGTACTTCGCGCTCACTTTGACGTCGACCGTATCGCCCTCGACGCAGCGCTTGCGATCCGGCACGGCGGTGACGACGATCTCCGGCTTGACGTATTGCGACACGCTGATGTCGTGCGTGATCTCCTGGCCGGCGATTTTCATCGACAGGACGTAATCGCCCGTCGGGCCCTCCGGATCCAGCCCGACGGAGCCGGAGACCGAGCCGAACGAATCCGTCTTGAGCTGCTGCAGCGAGATGCGGTCGCCGTCCGGCTGCCGCACCTCGACTCTGACAGGGAGCCCGGCCGGGACGCCATACCGGCCGGAAACGTCCGAAGCGTCCATGCCGGGAGGCGTGAGGGCCGATTTCGGCTTCGGGATAACATTGCGCCGAACGATGCCTTTGAAGAGGACGCGCTGGCCGAGCCGATAGACGGGACGATCGGTATAGGCGGCGGCAGTGAACTTCCAGCCGGATTCCTCTTCGGCTTCGTTGGCGCCGACGATCGTCTCGTCGTCTCCGCGCTGCGCCACCGTTATCACGACCGGCTCGCTCCACTTCCGGTTCGGATCGGGCGCGGGCTCCTTGAGACGCAGCTCGGCAAGGCCGTGGGAATCGGTCCTGGAGGCGGCGAGCCGGTCCCGCTTGTGATAGACCATAACGGTCGCGCCCGGCGCCGGCGCACCGGATTCGATGTCGACGGCGTACGCGAGCTCCTGGCCCGGCGCCCGCTTCACGACGAGGCCCATGTCGCTCACGAGTATCCAGTCGGACACGGCCGAAGCGCCATGACGCACGTCCACGAAGTAGAGTCCGGGGCGCATCCGGCGGAAGTCGATCTTTTCGCGGAAATGGCCCTCGCGATCCGCAGTCCGGATGCGCCAATCGCGAGATGCGACCGGCGTGGGCGCGGGGCGGTCCTTCGGATGGATCATCGACTCAGGCAGGGAGCCGTCCGGTTCCGACCTGGAGCTGAGTCCGTACAGCATCTCCAGGCCGTCGGCGCTGCCGAAGAGGGCGGAAAGCCGGGTGCGATAGAGCCGTACGTGCAGAGAATCGCCCGTAGCGGAGGCCGGTCCGACGTAGCCTTTGACGCTCACGTGCGGCTCCTCGCGGCTGGAGAAGACGCGCTGGTGGTCGGAGACGGCGAGGAGGTCCTCCGAGGTCGTCATCGAGAGGAGAACGGGCGTACAGGAGCCCTCCGTCACGACGATCGTCTGATCCACTGCCTGGTGGGAGCGGCCGACCGCCGTGATCGAGTAGACGCCTGCGGGAACGCCGGAGAAGTAGAAGCGGCCGTCGGCGCCGGACCGCGTGGCGAGCGCGGAGTCGTCGTCCCCTTCGTCCCCTTCGTCCCAGGTCTGTCCGGCGCCTTGCTCGTCCGATTCCGCGGCGTCGCCGGAAGAGGCAGGCCGAAGCTCGACGCTCGCGCCCTGGAGATGGATTCCGGATTCGACGAGCTCGATCTGGCCGCGGACGGCGCCTAACGGCGTCTCGCCGGAGATGACGTGATCGAGCGCGAGCGCGCCGACGAGAAGCGCGATGAGGGCCGGAAGCCTGCGCGGCAGCGCCGAGAGGATGCGGCTGCGATTCCGGGAGGGTTCCATCGGGATCATAGCTCTTCTCCGCCCGTCAGCCCGGCCAGCATCCGCTTGATGCGAGCGGGCGCTCCGGTCCGCGCGAGCGCCCGGGCTCCGTAGTCCGCGATGAGCATGAGCAGAGCGATTCCGCCTACGGTCCGCAGGATCAGCCGGATTCGCACGGCCCGGGTGAGGAGAGTGTGCGGCAGGACGAATCCGGTCCACTGGCAGATGGCCAGGACGCAGGCGAGCGCGAGCAGGGCCGGCAGCAGCGCCGGCCAGGGCGAGTCTGCGGGATCGGACTTTGCCTCCAGGCGAACGACCGAAAGCGGAATGCCGAGCGCCAAACCGATCAGGAGCGCAACCGCGAGCTTCATGCCCCAGACCGTCATGAGCAGACCGGGCGTGGCGAGAAGGATTGCGCCGGCAAGCGCGAGCCGGGCCAGGCGGATCGCATCTTCCGATTCGGGCGCCGAATCCCTGCCCCGCGCATATCCCGCGAGCGCCGCCGGCAAGAGCACTCCCAGGACGATACCGAAGAGCGCGTAGAGATCCGCGACGCCGACGCCGTGGCCCTGGGCGCTATAGCGCACGGTAAAGAGGCGGAAGAGCGCCCAGCCGGCCATAAAGAGGAGGAGCGCGGCGAGCCGCGTCGCGCCGCGCAGATCGCCCCTCCGAGGCGCCAGGTCGTCTCTGTTGGCGACGGGCCAATCCAGAAATGCGGAGAGCGGAATCGCGGCGCCGATGAAGGCCCCGAGCAGCATAATCGCGATTCCCATTCCGGCCATCCACTCGTATGCCAGCATGAGCGCGAGCAGAGCCACGATCGCGGCTACTGCGCCATTCTGCTGCCGGACGGCCTCCGTGCCGGAGCGTGAGCCGCAGAGCCACGAGATCAGGAGCGAGGCAGCCATGCCCGTCGCCGCGAGCCGGACCATCCTCCCGCCCGTGTGGGACTGATGCGCCAGCAGCAGCCCGAGGCCGAGCCCGACGACGCACGCCACGAGACAGCGCAGCGCGACGATCGCGATGGTCTGAGCTTCGCGGCCGCTCAAGACTCTTCCGGCCAGCTCTATGGGCCTACCGGCGAACCGCACGCGCGACGCCGCTGCCGAGACCATGCGGGACGGGATGCCGGCGACCAGTATGGCGACCGGCACGGCGAACGCCCAGCAGGCGGCCACGCCCGCCCAGGTGAAGCGATCCGTCGTGAGCGCAGCGCTGACCGGGCCGCGCATCTCGGCGATGCAGACAGCCGTGCAGGCGGCCGCAGAGAACGCCATGACGGTCGCGGCCAGGAGGGTCAGGTCGCTCTTCTCGTCCTGCGGCTCGCCCATGCCGGTCAGGAGGGTCAGCGTGACGCTGATCCAGCCGATCGCCACGCCGAGAAGCGCGTCGATCTCGGACGACCGAAACCAGAGTGAGGGAGCGATGGCGGAGGCGGCGGCAAGGAAGCAGGCCGAGGCGAGCGCGACGGGCCTCCGGTCCGACCTCGCCTCCGTGGCCCGCGCCGTGCCTCGCGAGAGCGAGAAGAGAGCCGCGGCTCCTGCGAGGCCGCCGATGAGGAAGCCCCATCCGAAACCGTGATCGGCTATGAAGGCGTGTCGCCAGGGCCGATCGGCCAGAAAGACGAGGGCCGGCAGCGCAATGCCGGCCACGAGGAAGGGCTTCGCGACTCGCGGATTTGGCTCGTCGCGACGCATGTTGAGCGCAACGCCCAGCCAGGCGATGGCGGCGATTACGCAGAGGAAAAACAGCAGATTGTGCTCCATATTCGCCCGTCCTGAAGTCCACCTGAAGCGCCACGAGTCGAATGGTCTCAAAGAGACCATAAGTGTCAATGCAGTGCAATAACGATTGAAAATTATTGTACCAGCCGCCATCATTTTCGTGTGGCGGCCTTACAATTTTGTTCGGAGGCAATCCGGCTGCGGCAGCCTCGAGGCGCTTCCGGCGGATGCCGTCAGAACGGTTGATGCTCTCCATAGAGCGTATGTCCGGGAAACGGCGCGCGCGTCGGCGCGAAGCTGGACCATTTTGCATGGCCGTCCGCGAAGACGTAGTCGGAGCCCATGTTGTGCCGATCCGGCTGCAGCGCTATGGGATCCGCGGTGTCCGCCGGCCCTGTCGGTATCTCGACCTCGCCGAGCCAGGGGTGGTAGTGGACGTCGCAGAACTCGTTGGCCGCCGTCGCCGGATTGGTCCTCCGCTCGGCGATGTAGATCGCCTGGGCGGGCAGGTCGATCTGCGCCATGGTCGCGCCGAACAGGAAGTAGGCGTTGAGAACGAAGCTTGTGAGCGGGCCGGGCGGAGGGCCGGCGGATTGACCCGGCATGGCCGGGCAGTTTCCGTTCACGTCCAGGACGGCCAGGCCGTGCGGATCCGGATCGTCCGGGCAGAGGTAGAGGCCGGTGTTCGCAGAGCTCTTGCTTGCGACGTAGGGCAGGATCTTATCGAACGGCGAGCCGTAGTCGGTATTCTCCAGGGCTCCGTTTGCGTCGCAGACGGGCGGATCGCCGCAGGTAGGATGCTCCTGCGGATAGGTTTCGTCCCAATCCTGCACGTAGAGCATGAGCGCGATTCCGACCTGGCGCTGGTTGGAGAGGCAGTCGACGGCGCGCGCCTTTCCGCGCGCCTGACTGAAGACGGGAAACAGAATCGCCGCGAGGATCGCGATGATCGCGATCACGACGAGCAGTTCGATGAGCGTAAAGCCGCGGCGAGCTCGGCCGGCGCGGGACATTTGTCGCAGCCGCATAAGTTTAACCTCCTGAAAGGTGGGCGAGAAGAGCGGAGAGCCGCCGAGAACAGGCCTGCAGCCGGGCAGGACTTCGGGCGTTGGCGGCGCAGATCAGCGGCTCGCGAGCCTTTCAGGAGGAGGCGGAGGGGGCGCGTCCGTGTGCGGGGCGAGAATGACGGCGTTCGCGGCGCCGCGGGAGCGGCCCGGGAGCGCGGCGCGACAGGCGGCGGGCGAGACGGGCGGAAAGAGGCTCGGCCCGTGCGCCGGCCTGTGCGTTGCGGCGAGCCGGCAGGCGCACGTGCCCGCAGAGGGCGCCCGCACGGTGTGAGCGGCGGATTGCGCTCGTGCGCAGCAGGGCATCCGGCACCCGGCGCCGCAGCAGCAAGCGGCCGGTCCGGGCTGGGGCCCGGCGGATCGTTTGCCCTGCTCCGGGGGCGGGATCGGTGCGAAGCCGATCGCCAGGAGCGTAAGGACGACTATGCCGGCGAGAGCGCGTCGCGTCTTCATGGATTCGACTAAATAAAAGACAAACAGATCGGATTTGCTGACCCTCGTATTGTACCACGCCCAGCGAACTGCATGCGGACAGGGCGCGCATCTTTTTATCTGTTGTCCTCGTTCGAGCAGGAGAACTGCCAAAGTAGTTGAATATCAAGTCACAGTTACCGTCTCAAACCGTATCCTAAGGGCGATATCGCGCCCAGGGCCGGAATAGACAGACGGTCGGTATCGCGCTATCTGGGACGCAGGCAGCGCAGCCTGCCTGCAGCGCAGCCTATGATCGCCATGCTGTGCGGCGCGCCTGAGGGCGCGCACTTGCTGCTCCGGGCGCTCGTCCGCCCAACTCAAACGAAAGGGAAGAACCGTTCATGATGAAGGGACTCGCTCTTATCGCCGCTCTTGGCGTGCTGCTGAGTGTCGTCGCCGCGCCGTCTTTTGCAGGATCGCACCACAGGCGGCATCACCGCCACCATCACCATCATCACATGGTCCATCACATGTAGCTATCAGTCGCTAGCCGGCATGCGCCGCGCGCTCGCCAGTACCGGAACCGCCGGGCGCGTGAAGCGGTGCCGCTAACGCCGGCGTAAGCCGCGGGCAGACGGGAGCCCTTCCGGGGCTCCCGTCTGTCGTTTGGGCCAAATCGTCCAGGCAGGACCAGCCCGGACGCACGCCTATTCGGGCAGCCGAGTTTTACGGCGGAGTGAACTCCTCCGCTGTGGGCCTTCGGCCGCGTGTCCTTCGGACACAGATGCGCCGGTTCCCGTTGGTCGGTACTGTTTAGTGACCTTCGCGCATTCCGGTGACGGCCGACCGTGGCAATCAGGCCCTGAAGGACCTGACTGCGGACGGCAAGGGGGCCGAGGCCCCCTGAGGCGTTCCGGGGTAATTGCGCAGCCGTCAAGCTGAAACGCGAAGAAACATGAACGGATGTGCCGCTTAGCCCGCACGCCCGATCTACCGTCACGCTCCGACCTCCAGAAGGCTCCGGGGCCGAGGATTGCCCTTCCCCGTTTCCTTTTCGACTCGGGCCGCGTCACTCGATGGCGAACGTGACTTCCTCCTGCACCTCAACCGACACCATCCCGGATGCGATCCGGTCGTCCGGCGTCTCGTCGTTCTGCGTCGTCGGCGCTTTACTTTCGTAATTCGAATTTCTCGTCTGGCCGTACCCGGGCGCCGCCGACGGTACGGCGCCATCCTGGATGGCTACGACCTTTCCCAACCGCACGCCTGCGTCATGTGCGAGCTGCTCCGCCTTCTCCCGCGCGGCCTGAATCGCCTTCTCGCGGGCCTTGCTCCGCAGTTCGTGCAGGTTCTCGACTTCGAAACGGACCGACTCGATCTGATTGGCCCCGGCGTCCGTCGCCGCCGAGACTATGTCGAGCGCCCTGGGAACGTCCCGCACGTTGACCTGCACCATGTTGTCGACCTGAAAGCCCTTTGGTCCGGAAGACTCGTAGTCGCGCTCCAAGCCATACACGACCGTCTGGACGTCCTTGTGCGCCACGCCATGGGCCTGTATCGCGCGAAGGACCGCCGCCATCGCCCTGTCATTGCTTGATTTTGCGGCTGCGGCTCTCTGCGCGCGGGTGCTGCATCCTAGGGTCACGATCGCGAGATCGGGCTCGGCGCGAACGGTAGCGGTGCCGCTGACGTGGATCCCCTCCTGGCCATAGGGCGAGTTACGGCCGGCGGTGGCTTGCGGGGCGGGCGATGAGCAGCCCGCGAGCAGCGTACACGCGGCAGCGGCGGCGAGAGCGAGCGGCATTCGAATGAACATGACTTCCTCCTCCGGCGGGCGCATCCGGCCCGCACGTCATTGATTGAGGTCTGACTACGATTGCGTCGATCTCATGCCACAGGACCTGCGGCCTGGAAAGGACGGGCCGCGGACGAACATGCCAGGACGCGCCGGGACCCTGTGGCATGAACACCCTCCGGTATTGGCCCGATTCCACGCTCATAGTGAATGCCGCGGCAGAGCTCGTGGACCACCGACGTAGCGGACGACCGTGCCACCGGATTACTTCAGCAGCGCACGCAGCCTCGCGGTTTCCGCCGGGGTAACGATCCGGCTCATCCGTCGGATGCGGCTGTAGCGATAGTCGTATGGTTCGCCGCCGTTCTGGCAGGCGTAGAACAGATGGATCGTGTCGCCGGCCCTGCCGTGCTCGACGAAGGCCTCGGGCACGTGGCAGGCTGCGGCGTCACTCTCGGGCTCCGTGTGCCCCAGGACGACCCAATCCAGGCCGTTCGCCGAAACTGCCTCCGTTATCTTGCGCGCCATGAACGGGTGCGTCCCGCCGATGGGAGGATCGCCGAAGGCGTGCAGAAGGCCGCCTGCCCGCACTACGTCGGGGTTTGGGAACTGGGGCAGGCATGGCCTGTCGCCGGCGCGCGCGACCTTCCAGGCAGCGGGGTCCAGGAAGTCGCCACGGCACTCGGCGTATCCCATCGACACGCCTCTGGATGCGCCTGCCCAGTAGTCGAACCAGAGGCGGAACTTGCCGCCTTCCGCCATCAGCGAGGGTCGGTTGAACGAGCCGTAGAGGTGCGCTTCACCCTCCGGCACCGGCGCCGCGCCCACGTCTTCGGCGTGAAGCAGGATCGGCGCCTCCGAGCGCTTCCAGTGGAGGCCGTCGTCGGAGGTGGCGCCCATGATGCAGAGGAGGCTCCCGTCGCGGTCGCCCGGAGAGCCGTAAGGAATCCGGTCGCGGTTGTTCCCGACGGAGCTGTAAGCCATGTAGTAGGTTGCGCCGACGTTTACTACCGATGGGTCGCCGTTGTGGACCTCGTCGTAGTACAGATGGCGCGGCGCCACAACCGGGCGCCAGAGCGCGGGTGAGGAGGTGGCGTCCCAGGCCGTGGCCGCCCCGTCGCCGCACCATACGTGCCAGGGCCCGTCGAGATCGTGGGCACGGGCGGCGAAGATCGCGTCCCAGCCCGTGAAGCCCGGTATGTTCCGGTTGCCGTCGACAGCGGCCCAACCGAAGAACCAGCCGCGGTACGGGTAGGCGCGGTCCTGCATTCGCAGCACGTGCAGGTTGTACATATTGTGGAAACCGGCGATGACGTTGCGGCCGGATCGCTGCCACAGGCCGGTCCGATCCGCTTGGCGCTGTGCCCCTGCGGAGACAGTACCGGAGCCCAGCCAGGCCGCCGCCATGCCGCCAGCGAGGCGCGCACCCGATCCCAGCAGGTCCCGCCGCGTGGTCCCGGTGTCCATCCAGCCCTCCTCATCGCCTGCAGCGTCAAAATGATCGATTGTGAACATCGTCGCCGGCACGTACGGCCGCCTATGTCGCGGCCGGGCATCACCGAAATCGCCAGTCAGCCACAAAATCAGGCTTGTTCGGATCGAAATTGCAGCACCACTCAACTTCGACACGACCGGTGATCACCCCGCACAGGAACCCCGTCATCGAGAGCGGGATGGACGTGTATCCTCCGAATCGATCGAAGATGACGACGGTCGTCCAATCCTCAGGACTATCGCTAGTCTTCCACGACAGGTAGTTCCCGTCGCTATCCGATCCCCACGGAAGGATGCCACCCTTCTCAGGCCATGCCTGTAGCCCGAAGCCATAAGCGTCGAGTGCGCCACGGAAGTACTCCAGGATTCTCGACCGCTCGCTGAACCATCTGTCTCCGGCATCCCATGCAAACGGCGATTCTACAAAAGCAAGGTCCAGGATCTCACCCTGGCCATACGTGTCGATGTACTGCTTGAAATCCGAGGGAAGACGGCCTCCGAGCCTCTTCTCAACGTCGAGCCAACCCTGCGGCGAACCGACGCCGATGGGCCGAGATGGAGGCGTGACCAGCGAAACCAGTTCGACGATGGACATTCGATTACACTGCCTTTCTCGGCGGGGAGCCGCACGCGACGACGAGCGCCACTGAGATGCACGTCAACAGCCGCTTTCGTCCTTCTGGCCACGCCGACGGCCCTGCGATCCGGCGTACCGAGCCAAGAGCAGCGATTGGGAATGTAGTCTCCGGCGAGGCTGGTTTCCGGCGGGAGGCCATAGACCAGGTCCGCGTGGAGGGCCAGCATGGTTCAGAATCAACGACGATTGGAACCTGCAAACGCATGTTTGTCCTCCGCCGCCGGGCTAATGAGGTATGACGAATAGGTGCCGCGCGGCCGTAAGCTGGGGGCACCGGACTAAAGTCCTGCGCTAATCGGCCTACGGCCAAGTGCCCCTCCGGGGCACAGGATGCGTCCGATCTAGCCGAGCGGTATTCAT
>Ga0181529_10006870_pt1 | contig 11468 bp, 7 predicted proteins | sample PEATcosm2014_Bin_36_FD_119763 | JGI IMG/M metagenome (GOLD analysis project Ga0181529, IMG submission 119763) | Peatland microbial communities from MTU Mesocosm Facility, Houghton, MI, USA - PEATcosm2014_Bin10_30_metaG | ecosystem: Environmental > Terrestrial > Soil > Wetlands > Peat | place... | reverse complement strand
GGCGACGCTCGACGAGCGCGCCAGCCCCGCCTCCAGCACCCGCTGCGACAGCATCGCCTGGTTGATCACCAGCTCGCCGACGAGATTGATCAGGCGATCGACGCGCTCGAGATCGACGCGGATGGTCGGCGCGCTCGCCGCCGCGTCCGGTTTGGCGGCCTCGGTCTTGGCCTTTTCCGGCTCGGCCGCGGTCGCGGAAGCGACGGCCTCGATCGGCTCGGCCGGCGCGGAGACGATCGGCGAAGCGAAAGCGCTGGCGGCGACGGACGGCGCGGTCGGCGCGGCTTCGGCCGGCGCGTTCGCCCCAAGCGCGGCGCCGGCGCCGGGGCGATCGACGACGATCTCCAGCTCGCAATCGTCGACGACGAATTCGAACAGCTCGTGGATCGCCGCCTCGTCTTCGGCGGTGGTCAGCTCGACGCGCCAGGCCAAATAGGCGCCTTCGGGGTCGAGGGCGTCGAGCGTCGGCAGGTGCCGCGTATCGCATTCGACGCGGAATTCGCCCATGCGCGACAGTTCGCGCAGCAGACGGACCGTCTCGTTGCCCTTGCGATAGAGGTCGGGCGCGGGGATGAGCTTGATGGCGTAGCGCGCCGCCTGCGGCTCGGGCGCGCCGAGATCGCCGATCTCGAGCAGGATCGGTTGGAAATCGAGCCCGTCGGCCTCGCCGCCGGCGCTCGCCGCGGTCGGCGGTTCTTTGACGTTTTCGGACAGGGCCTTCAGTTCGGCGATCTGCGCCTCGACCCGCGCCTCGTCGACCGGGTGGTCGCTGCGCGACGCCTTGACCAGGTCGGCGAGCAGGTCGGCCGAGCGCAGCATCGTGCGCATCACCGACGGCGAAGGGACAAGCTGCCCGGCGCGGATCAGGTCGAGGCTGGTCTCGAACGTGTGGGCGAAGCGCACCAGCCGGTCGAGCTTGAAGGCGCCGGCGCCGCCCTTGATCGAGTGGACGGCGCGGAATACGGCGTTGACCGTCTCGGAATCGGCCGCGCCCTCCTCCATCGCGTTCAGGCCGACCTCCAGCTCCCCGAGCTGCTCTTCGCACTCCTGGAAGAAGGTCTCCCGGATCGCCGCCATCGTGTCCATGCGAACAGCCCTCGAACTTCCGTTAAGCCGCCACTCGCCGCACGACGTCGACCAGCTTGGCCGAGTCGAACGGCTTGACGATCCAACCGGTGGCGCCGGCGCGCCGCGCGAGGTTCTTCTTCTCGGGCGAGCTCTCGGTGGTCAGGACGAGAATCGGAATGCCGAGGTAGCGCAGGTTGCGGCGGACGTTTTCGATGAAGCCGAAGCCGTCGAGCTTCGGCATGTTGATGTCGGTGATGATGACCTGCGGCGTCTCCTGCTCGAGAACCTCGAGCCCGTGCTGGCCGTCGACCGCCTGGATGACGCGATAACCCGCGTCCATCAGCGCGACCTTGAGCATGTCGCGCATCGTACGGGAATCGTCCACGGTCAGGATCGTCATACTCATAGGGGCAGTTCTCCAATCACTAGCATCCGGTCGATTCCGATGAGCTTGAGATCTTCGATCACGCGCGCCGCGCAATTGACGATCGACAGCGACACGCCGTCGGCTTCCCATGTCCGCTTGGCCGACAGCAGCACCTGAACGCATTGCGCGCCGATCTGGCCGACCGCCGACGCGTCGATGGTGATCGGTTTGCCGCGGCGTTCGAGCAGAGCGGCGGCGAGCGGCCGCGCGGCAGGCAGATCGAGCGAGACGGGCAGGCGCAAGACGTCTTCGGCCTCGCCGCGCGGCGCGGCGGCGACGGGCGCCGGTGAAGGCGCCGCGGCCGGAGCCGCGGCCGGCGGTCCGAGATCCACAACAGGCGGGGGCATGACTTCGTCCTCCTCGCGCGCCGATTGGGCTGCGGCGACCGGCTCTTCGTCGGCCGGCTCCTCGGCGGGCATTACGACGCTGGACGGCGACCACGACGACGGCAGCCTGCCGTCGAGGTCGCTGAGATCGACTTTTGGGTAGTACTCGCCTTTGGCGAACCCGGTTTTGCGCGCCCGTCGCCGCGGGGTCGTAGGCCTCGCCATCACGTCCTCCCGGCGCAGGCGCGTCTGTGCGCCGGTGCGCGAGCGTCCGATGGCGGACAGGACAGGCGTGCGAACGCGTTCATGCGGCCTCGCGATTGCGGACAGATCTCCCCCACATGCGCCGGCGACGGCCGGCGATCGCTCGCGCTTGCGGCGCGGCGCTCAGGCCGTCGCGTTCAATGGCGGAAGGGGCATGTCGGCTCGGAATCCGACGCGAGCGAGTGGCGTCATGCCGCGGAGGCGCCCCCCAAGGCAGGCTCCGTCGATCGCACCACAAGTCCTAAACAGGATTGGTTTATCGAAACTTAAGAGTCATGTTGATTTTGATCCGCGCGTCCGAACTCTACGTCAGCGGCATGTTTAAACCGCGCCGGCGACGGCAGCGCCGCGACGGCGCCTCAGCCGAGCGCCTCCAGTTCGCCGATCATCCGCTCGATCAGCGATAGCCCGATGTCCCAGAAGGCCGGGTCGCGGGCGTCGAGGCCGAACGGGGCGAGCAGTTCGCCATGCGGTTTGGAGCCGCCGGCGGCGAGCATCGCCAGGTAGCGCTCGGCGAAACCCGCCGGGGCGCGCTCGTAGAGGCCATAGAGCGAGTTCACCAGGCAATCGCCGAAAGCGTAGGCGTAGACGTAGAACGGGGAATGGATGAAGTGGCCGATATAGGCCCAGAAGGTCTCGTAGCCGGGACCGAGCCGGATCGCCGGGCCTAGGCTCTCGCCCTGCGCGCTCATCCAGGCGGCGCCGATCGCTTCCGGGGTCAGCTCGCCGGCGCGCCGCTCGAGGTGGAGCCGCCGCTCGAACGTATAGAAGGCGATCTGGCGGACGACGGTGTTGAGCATGTCCTCGACCTTCGCCGCGAGCATCGACCGGCGCATCGCCGGATCGGCGGCGGAAGCGAGCAGCGCGCGGAAGGTCAGCATCTCGCCGAACACCGAGGCGGTCTCGGCGAGCGTCAGCGGCGTCGGCGCCATCAAGGCGCCGTTGGGCGCGGCGAGCACCTGATGGACGCCATGGCCGAGCTCGTGCGCCAGCGTCATGACGTCGCGCGGCTTGCCGAGGTAATTGACCAGGACGTAGGGGTGCGCCGACGGCGTCGTCGGATGGGCGAAGGCGCCCGGCGCCTTGCCGGGCCGCGGCGGCGCGTCGATCCAGCCCTCGTCGAAGAAGCGCCGCGCGACGTCGGCCATGCGCGGCGAAAAGCCGCGATAGGCGTCGAGCACGGTGTCGCGCGCCGCGCTCCAGGCGAACACGCGGCTGGGCGCGTCGGGCAGCGGCGCGTTGCGGTCCCAATGCTCGAGCTGCGGCTTGCCAAACCAGCGCGCCTTGAGCGCGTAGTAGCGATGCGAAAGGCGCGGATAGGCGTCAGTGACCGCCGCCGCCAGCGCGTCGACCACTTCGCGCTCGACCCGATTGGCGAGATGGCGCGAGTCGGCGACGTCGGCGAACTTGCGCCAGCGGTCGGAGATCTCCTTGTCCTTGATCAGCGCGTTCATGATCAAGGTGAACAGCCTGACATTGGCGCCGAGCGTCTTGGCCAGCGCAGCGGCGGCCGCTTCGCGCACGCGCCCGTCGGCATCCTGCAGCTTGCCGAGCAGCGGCTCGAGGGTCAGCTCCTCGCCGTCGAAGGAAAACCGCAGCGAGGCGATCGTCTCGTCGAACAACCGGTTCCACGCCGCGGCGCCCGGCATCGACTTTTCCAGGAACAGTTGCTCGAGCTCGTCGCTGAGCTGATGCGGCCGCTCCTTGCGGATGTCGACCAACCACGGACGATAATGGGCGAGCGGCGAATCCCGCGTCGCCGCGTCGAGCCCGGCGTCGTCGAGTCGGTTGAGATCGAGCTCGAAGAACAACAGCTCGCCGGCGAGCTCGGTGACTTTCTCCTGCGCGTCGCCGAAGAACTTGGCGCGCGCCGGATCGCTGGTGTCGCCGGCGTAAAGCAGCGAAGCGTAGGACATGATGCGGCCCATCAGGTCCTGCAGCTCTTCGTAGGCGCAGATCGCCTCGAACAGGCGCGGACCCGCTTCGGCGCCCTGCGCCAGCTCAGCGAGCTTGCCGTGATAGGCCGCGGCGAAGCGCTTGGCGTCCGTGGCGGCGCGCGCGAGGTCGGCGGCGAAGCGCGGCGAATCCATGCCCTCGTAGAGGGCGTCGAGGCGCCATTGCGGCAGCGGCCCGAGGTCGACCGCGGGCGCAGCGGCAGGCGAAGCCGCGCTCGTCGCGCGCGCAGCCCGCGCGCCGACGCCGCCCTCGAATGCGCCAGCGAAGGAAACGCGTCCGCGGTCAATCATGCAATCGGCCTCATCGCAAGGGGAACCCCGGCACTATCGCCGAACGAGGGCGCGCCTTCAATCGAAGCGTCGCCGATCGCGTCAATTTGGGACGTCATTAACACGACATTTACCGCGATGTCCGACTGTCGGCTCCGCGAGCGGCCGCATAAGGCCGCACCGGTGGAAAGTTCATGGCCGCCCTGATTCTCGTTGTCGACGACGATCCGATCCAGCGCCGGCTGCTCGAGGCGATGACGCGGCGCTTCGGCTACGAGGTCGAAACCGCCGAAACCGGCGAAGCGGGGCTGGCGCGGCTCGAGGCGGTCGACCGGCCGCCGGTCGATCTCATCGTGCTCGATCTGGTGATGCCCGACCTCGACGGCATGGGCGTGCTCACCCGCATGCGCCAACGTGGAATCGCCATTCCCGCCATCGTCCAGACCGCGCACGGCTCGATCGAGGCGGTGATCTCGGCGATGCGCGCCGGCGCCTACGATTTCGTCGTCAAGCCGGTCGGGGCCGAACGGCTGCAGGTGTCGATCAAGAACGCGCTGCGCGTCGACGCGCTGGAGGACGAGCTCAGGCGCGCGACCCGTCGCCGCGACGGCGAGCTGACGTTCCGGGACGTGGTCACCAAGGTCGAGAGCATGGCGCGCACCATTCGCCTCGCCGAGCGCGCCGCCAAGTCGAACATACCGGTGCTGATCGAAGGCGAGTCGGGCGTCGGCAAAGAGCTGATGGCGCGCGCCATCCAGGGCGGCTCCGATCGTCGCGGCAAGCCGTTCGTCACTGTCAATTGCGGCGCGCTGCCGGAGAACCTGGTCGAATCGATCCTGTTCGGCCACGAGAAGGGCGCCTTCACCGGCGCGACCGAAAAGCACATCGGCAAGTTCGTCGAGGCGCACGGCGGCACGCTGTTCCTCGACGAGATCGGCGAGTTGCCGATGGGGGCGCAGGTGAAGCTGCTGCGCGCGCTGCAGGACGGCGAGATCGACCCGGTCGGCGCGCGCCGGCCGATCAAGGTCGACATCAGGCTGATCTCGGCCACCAACCAGAACCTGATCGAGCTGGTCAAGCGCGGCCTGTTCCGCGAGGACCTGTTCTACCGTCTCAACGTCTTTCCGATCGCCATTCCGCCGCTGCGGGCGCGCTCGGCCGACGTTCCCGACCTCGCGCGCCGCTTCCTCGCCCGCTTCTGCGCCGAGGAGGGCAAGCGCATCCGCGGCCTCGCCAACGACGCCGCGGCGCTGCTCGCCGCCTATGATTGGCCGGGCAACGTGCGCCAGCTCGAAAACGCCATGTTCCGCGCCGTCGTCCTCGCCGACGGCGACGAACTCACCGTCGCCGAATTTCCGCAGATCGCCGCTCAGGTGGAAGGCTACGACGTGCGCGTGCCGCCGGCGCCGCCGCCGGTGGTCGACGTCGCGCCGGCGCCGTCGAGCGAAGCGGGCCGTTTCGAGCCGCGCAACCCGCACATCACGCGGCTGATCGACGACAACGGCGATGTGCGCAGGATCGACGACATCGAGGCCGAAGCGATCCGCTTCGCCTTCGCTCATTATCGCGGGCAGATGTCGCAGATGGCCCGCAAGCTCGGCATCGGCCGCTCGACCCTCTACCGCAAGATGAAGGAGCTCGGCGTCGAGACCGACGTGCTCGGCGAGGCCGCCGCCTAGCCGCCGGGCGGCCGACCGCCGAGACAGAACGCGCTCGGAGGGGCTTCCGGCCGCTTCGCCAGACCGCTAAGACTTTATGAGAATCGCCGACGGGACGGCGAGGGAGAACTGACGATGGGCGTGACGTGCGACTCGATTCGGGCCGGCGCCTTGGCGCTCGTCGCCCTGGCCTGGCTCAGCGGACCGGCCGCCGCCGAAGCGACGGCCGCCGCGCCGAATGCCGAAACGGCGAGCGCGCCGCCGGCCGCGACCGTCCCGGCCGAAACAAGCCCCGCCGCTGCGCCGGCCCCTGCCCCTGCGCCGGCCGCAACGCCCGAAGGCGCCGCCGCGCCCGCCGTCGACCCGCAAATGGCCGCTGCGGTGAGCGCCGCGCTCGACGCGCTCGTCGCCGCCGACGTCAAGGCGAGCCCGGCCGGCGCCGGCGACTGGCGCGCCGCCCGGATGGCGATGCGCGCTTTCTACGCCGCGCGCGGCTTCGCGCCGGTCTGGCTCGACGGACATGGCCTCAATCCGCAGGGCCAAGCCGCTCTTCGCCGCCTCGAACGCGCCGACGCGGACGCGCTCGATCTCGCCGCCTTCGCCCTGCCGAAAGATCTGCCGGCCGACGCGACGCCGGAGCGGCTCGCCGAAGCCGAGACGACGCTGTCGGCGGCCGTCGTCGCTTACGCGCTGCAGGCGAGCGGATCGCGCATCGTCCCGACCCGGATCTCGTCGCTGATCACCGCCCGCCCCACCGTCGCTGATCCGGGCGCGGCGCTGGCGGCGGTCGCCGCCGCCGCCGACCCCGACGCCGCGCTCGAGAGCTTCAATCCCCAACAAAAGGGTTACCGCGACCTGCGCGACCAGTTGTCGCGGACGCGCGCGGCTGCGCCGCCCCCACCCCCTGCCCTGCCCGCTGCGCCGACGTCGACGCGCATTCCCGACGGACCGAGCCTCGGCCTCGGCATGCAAGATTCGCGCGTGCCGCTGGTGCGCGCGCGCCTCGGCGTTCCGGCCGACGGGTCGGCGGCGGACGTCTACGACCTTCCCGTCGCCGCGGCGGTGCAAGCCTTCCAGCGCGCCAACGGTCTGCCGCCCAACGGCGCGCTGACGCCGGCGACCGCTGCGGCGCTGTCGGGCGGCGTCGCGACGCCGGCGCCGATTCTCGCGGCGGCTGTCTCGCCCGCGCGCCGCGCGGCGATGATCGTCGCCAACATGGAGATGTGGCGCTGGGAGCCGCGCGACATGGGCGCCGAGCGCATCGAGATCAACATTCCCGACTACACGCTGCGGATGATGAAGGGCGACGATCTCGTCCACCAGGCGCGCGTCATCGTCGGCAAGCCCGACACGCCGACGCCGGTTTTCTCGAACGCGATGAAATACATCCTGGTCAATCCGATCTGGCGCGTGCCGGATTCGATCGTCCGCAAGGAACTCGCGCCGCATCTCGCCGAAGACCCCGACTATCTCGTGCGGCGCGGCTATCAGGTCGCCGAAATCGGCGGCCATATGTTCGTCAGCCAACCGCCCGGCGAGGGCAACGCGCTCGGCCATATCCTGTTCATGTTCCCCAACGAGCACGCCGTCTATCTGCACGACACGCCGCTGCGCGGCCTGTTCGGCATGGCGCGGCGCGCCTTCAGCCACGGCTGCGTGCGGCTCGACCAGCCGATGCGACTCGCCGAACTGGTGATGGGCGCCGGCTGGGGAGCGCGCCTGCAAGCGATGATCGGCTCGACCGAGCGCACCGTGATGCTGCCGCGCGCGATTCCGATCCACCTCGAATATTTCACCGAGTTCGTCGACGCGACGGGCGCGCTGCAGGAGCGCGAAGACGTCTATGGCATCGCCGCCCGCGTCGCAGGCACAATCGCCAAGACGAGTCAAGATTGAAATCTGTGCGGTTGGCGACTATACGGGCCGATCGATTGTTTTGCGTGTGCGTGTGCCTTTTGCGACACAGCGGCGTCGTGGCGCGCGCGATTCCGACTTGACGGCGAGCGCTCTCGGGAAGGGCTCGCGGGGGGACCGGAAAAGGATTGTCTGATTGGGGTTCGTGGGGACTATCGCCGCCTCGGCGGGGCGTAGGAGGGCGCTCGCGCAGCTGATCGCTGCGCCGATGCTGCTGAGCTTTGGGCTGAGCCCGAGCTCGACCGAGTCGGCCGTGGCCAACGGCGACACCCGCACGATCGTCCTTTCCAGCGACCACACCAACGAATCGGGCTCGTTCACCTACATGGTCGACGGCGTCTACGATCAGGCGACGCTCGACAAGCTCAACTGGTTCCTGCGCGACTGGCGGCTCAACGAACCGACCAAGATGGACCCCAAGCTGTTCGACATCGTCTGGGAGGTCTATCGCGAATCCGGCTCGAAGGCGCCGATCGACGTGCTGTCCGGCTATCGCTCGCCGCAGACCAACGCCATGCTGCGCCTGCGCTCGCGCCAAGTCGCCAAATATTCGCAGCACATGGAAGGCAAGGCGATGGACGCCCGTTTCCAGGACGTCGACACCGCCACCATCCGCGACATCGCCATGCGGATGCAAGCCGGCGGGGTCGGCTTCTATCCGGGCGCGTGGGTGCACGTCGACAGCGGCGACGTGCGCTACTGGCCGCGCATGAGCCGCGTCGCGCTGGCGCGGCTCTTCCCCGACGGCAAAACCGTGTTCATTCCCGCCGACGGCCAGCCGATGGCGGGCTACGACCAGGCGCGGGCCGATATCGAAGCGCGCGGCGGCGAAGTGCAGGTGGCCAGCGCCGACGCCGGCTCGGGCGCTGGCGGCGGCGGGCTGTTCTCCTGGCTGGTCGGCGCGCGCGGCGGCGGCGCCGACGACGAGGAAGAGGCGAGCGGCGTCGAAGCCGCGCCGACCGCGCGCGGCGGTCGCGTCCCGGCCCCCGCGCCGGCGCAGGTCGCCAGCGCCGACGCGCCCCGCGAGGCCCCGGCGAGCGTAGCCGCGCCGCAGCCGACCCCGACGGCCGCCGCCGCCGAGCCGAGCGACAGCGGCGACGCGGCCGCGGCCGATCCGAACGACGGCGATTTCCCCGCGCCGCTGCCGCCGCGCAAGCCGGTCGAGCTGATCCTCGCCGACGCGCCGACGCCGCCGGCGCGGCCGACCGAACTGGCCTTCGCGCCGGCGGCCGACGCCTCCAGCGACCGCGATCTCATCGCCGCGCTGCTGGCGCACGGCGGCCTGCCGCGCGCCATCACCCGCGGCGTCGGCGCGCCGCGCGGAATCCTGGCGCTGTCCGAGGTCGACTCGCCCGAGCCGCCGGAGCGCCCGGCGATCCTCGACCGCGCCGCCGCGCTCACCGCGCCTCTGCCCCCGCTCCCCCCGAGCCGCAACCCGGCCCGAGTCGCGGCCAAGCCGGCCCCGAGCGAGACTTCGTCGGCGGCGGCGGCCAAGCTCGCCGTCAGCCCGCCCGCCCCCGCCCCGACCGCCCGCGGGCTGGCGCTGCTTTCGCCGGCGCCGTCGGCCAACCCCTACGGCGATCTCGTCGCCGACGGTTTCGCCGCCGATTCGGCCCCGAGCTCGGCGACGGCGACCGCCGAGCTCCGCGGCCCGACGCCGTAAAACCCGTCGCGAATTGACGGCGACATCGGCGATGTCCTTCTCGCGACAGCGGGAACGAGACGGATAAAACCGTCATTGGCCTCGCCTAAGAACGACGGGCTCCAGCGGACGGAATTGAACGCTTGCTCCCTTTTCGATAGGCCGCAGGGAGGGTAAGCGGACCCTTTGCGTCGGTCGGCCGAAGGCAGACGTCCGGCGCGGCGCCCTCGGCCCCGGTTGTTCGTTTGACGTCCATGTGCGCGCACGCGCCAGCAAGAAGGAAGACGCATGATGAGCGAAGCGCATTCTGACGCGCTGGTGATTTTCGGCGTGACGGGCGATCTCGCCCACAAGGCGATCTTCCCGGCGCTCTATGCGCTGGTGAAGAGCGGCGCGTTGCAAGTCCCGGTCGTCGGCGTCGCCTCGCTGAAATGGAGCCAGGAGCAACTGCGCGCCCGGATGGGGGACAGCATCCAGCAATCGGGCGGGATCGACGACCGGGACGCCATGCGCCGTCTCGACGAACTGACCGTCTACGTGAGCGGGGACTACAAGGATGTGGCGACGTTCGCCTTGATCAAGAAGGCGCTCGGCGGCGCCCAACGCCCCGCGCATTACCTCGCGATTCCGCCGGCGCTGTTCGAGACGGTGATCAACGGGCTCAAAGGGGCGAACCTGACCGAGAATGCGCGCGTGATCGTCGAGAAGCCGTTCGGACGCGATCTGGCGTCGGCGCGCGAGCTCAATGACGTCGCACGGGCGGCGTTCCCGGAAGACTCGATCTTCCGCATCGATCACTACCTCGGCAAAGAAGCGATCATGAACATCCTCTATTTTCGCTTCGCCAACGCGTTCCTCGAGCCGTTCTGGAACCGCAACTACGTGTCGAGCGTCCAGGTGACCCTGGCCGAGGACTTCGGCGTCAAGGGCCGCGGCGCGTTCTACGAAACCGCCGGCTGTCTGCGCGACGTGATCGAGAACCATCTGTTCCAGATCGTCGCGCTGCTCGCCATGGAGCCGCCCGCGGGCCAGAGCTACGGCTTCGTCCACGACGAGAAGGCCAAGGTCTTTCAAGCCATGCGCCCGCTGAAGCCCGAGGACATGGTGCGCGGCCAATACGTCGGCTATCGCGACGAGCCGAACGTGGCCAAGGACTCCGACGTCGAAACTTACTGCGCGCTGCGGCTCTATATCGATTCGTGGCGCTGGGCCGGCGTGCCGTGGTACCTGCGCTCCGGCAAATGCCTGGCGCAGACGGGAACCGAGATTCTGGTCGAGCTGAAGGCGCCGCCGCAGCCGTTGTTCGAGGACTCCGCGCCGACCTACGGTCGTTCGAATTATCTGCGATTTCGCCTCTCGCCTCGCTCCGTCATCGCGCTCGCCGCCCGCATCAAGCGCACCGGCAAGGAGTTCGTCGGCGACCTCAGGGAACTCTCTTTGGCCGACGAGCATACCGGCGAAGAGACGGCCTATACGCGGCTGCTGGGCAACGCCATGGCGGGCGACGGCGCGCTGTTCACCCGCGAGGATGCGATCGAGGCCGCCTGGGCGGCGGTCGACCCGGTTCTCAAGACCTACCCGGCGGTTCTCCCTTACGAGCGCCAAAGCTGGGGGCCGACGGAGGCCGACGCGCTGATCGCGGCCGACGGCGGCTGGCACAATTTTGGCCCGGAGGAAGGGTCAGGCGCCTGAGCCGTCGGCGGGTTGTCAAGACGCCAAAAGCCGGGCAGATGTTCCGTTTCGCCGACCCCGACTTGGCGAATGTCCGTTGAATCCACACGAAAGAGAGCCCCATTGACTCTGATAATGCCCTTTCGCGCATTGAGGCCGGCGCCGGGACGCGCGGCCGACGTTCTCGCGCCGCCCTACGACGTGCTGTCGAGCGCGGAAGCGCGCGATCGCGCCAAGGGCAAGCCGTGGAGCTTTCTGCACGTCTCCAAGGCC
>Ga0181529_10006866_pt1 | contig 11471 bp, 12 predicted proteins | sample PEATcosm2014_Bin_36_FD_119763 | JGI IMG/M metagenome (GOLD analysis project Ga0181529, IMG submission 119763) | Peatland microbial communities from MTU Mesocosm Facility, Houghton, MI, USA - PEATcosm2014_Bin10_30_metaG | ecosystem: Environmental > Terrestrial > Soil > Wetlands > Peat | place... | reverse complement strand
CGTAACCTTCAGCGGAGCCGAGAAGGTCATGCCGCGCTCTTCGCACTCCTGCTGGTCGTACTTCAGCTGCAGGCTGACCGGGTCGCCGCACTTGTTACAAAAGTCGGGGGTGTTCTTGTTGTACGTGCCGCACTTGTGGCAAAGCACCTCGCCGGGCAAGAACGGGTCGGTGATGACCATGGCGCCGCAACGCACGCAAGCCGTACGCAGGTGGTGGAGCCCTTTCAAGTGGCCGCACTTGCACTCCCAGTTGCCGATCGAGAAGTCGACGAAGTCCAGTTGCGAGATGCCGCGGAAGTCCGTGATCGGGAAGACCGACACAAACACCGACTGCAACCCCGAGTCGTCACGCTCATTGGGCAACTTGTCCATTTGCAGGAAGCGCTCGTAGCTGCGCCGCTGCACCTCAATCAAGTTGGGAATGCGGGTAGCGGTGGGAATCTTGGAAAAATCGAGCCGGCTGCGAAGCGCGCGAATCTCGTTGGGCATGTCCACTCCTAAGACCCATATGGGTGGCATCTGTTTCCAGACGCCCGGCAGGCGCTCGAGTCTCTTGTGCGCTTGTCGATCCCCGTAAATAGTCCAAAAACTGCTGGAGGCCGTGCCCCGCGGGGCTGCCTCACTCATGTGTTGTCTGGCTCCGCTGGCGACGCATCTTGCCGCGGATCCGTGTTCACCCAGGAAATCGGGCTCGGCAGCAGGTTGGCAGAGTTATCCACACAAACCATTGCTGTCAGGCCAGGGTGTGAGCTAGACTGCGCTCAGTTAGGGAAGTTGCTACCGCGGAGAGCGCTTGAGCGCGCGAGACCTCCGCCAGGGAAGAACGTGCGCATCAGAGCTTGTGCGTGGGGGTTCCGCGTTAACCTCACCGCGGAACCGGGAGACACGAAAAGCCCGCAAGGACGCAATGCCTCACGAGCGTGGCCTATAGCCGCTGCCCCCATTTCGAATTCTCTCGCCCCGCAATCGCCGATCCCAATACTCGCTTCCGCCGCTCGCCAGCCACTCAGACACCCGTCAACAGCCACCTGCCTGGTAACCAGGTAAGCCACTGACACAAAGGCACTTATCCAACCATTCCGCCACTCACCGGAAGCCTGACCGCTCCTGGCACGCGAAACCATGGTGCCCCACCAAGCACTCGCAAAGAAAACCAACCATCAAAACACATTCTCCAGCTCCGACACGGGTTCACATAATGACACCCGAGCCGAAAGGACGCGCAACGATTATCGTAGCGCGTCCCGGCTGGACATGCAAGTATTCAAAAAGAACTACTTGATTTCGACGGTTGCGATGCCTTCGAACTTCTTCTTGATGGCCTCGGCCTCGTCCTTGGTCGCGTTCTCCTTGATGGCCTTGGGAGCGCCATCAACCAGATCCTTGGCTTCCTTCAAACCGAGCGCGGTAACTTCGCGAACGGCCTTGATGGTGCTGATCTTGTTCGCGCCGGCGTCCTTCAGGATCACCTGGAACTCAGTCTTCTCTTCAACCACAACGGCCGCAGCTGCAGCCACTGCCACCGGAGCCGCGGCCGCAGCCGAAACGCCCAGGGTCTCTTCGAGTTCCTTCACGAGAGCTGCCGCTTCGAGCAGGCTCAGAGCAACGATCTGTTCCTTCAACTGTGCGATATCCGCCATTTTGTTTCTCCAATCAGAATTTGATGATCTGTGTTGCGGGTCATTCCGCCAACTGAGAGGTTCCGATGCGCCAGACTTGCGCCCTCTCCGCAGACTCGATGACCAAAACTCGTAAAAGCAGCCTCAAGCCACCAGCTGCCAGCTTCCAGCTCCACCCTTCAGGCCCCTGTCGCCAGCTGTCCCAGGGACAGGCTAGAGACTGGAAGCCAGAAGCTAGGAACTGCCGCAGCTAGGCTGCGGCGAACTTTTCCTTCTCGACGCCCTGATCGATGACCACGGCCAGATTGCGGCCGGTGGCATTGATGACCATGGCCAACCGCTGCGCCGGAGCGCTCATCAGGAACAGCAGCTTCGAGTAGAGCTCATCCTTGCCCGGCATGGTGGCCAGTGACTTGACTTCGTCCTTGGTCAGCAACTTGCCTTCCACGATGCCCAGCTTGAACTGAAACTCGGCATGCTCGCCGGCCCACTTGGCAAAGGCCTTGGCCAGCACCACCGGGTCGCCCGAGGTGAAGGCCACCGAGTTGACGCCCTTCAAGCCCGTCAACGCGGCCTCGATCTCGGTTCCCTTGCCGGCAATCGGAGCCAGCTTGTTCTTGAGCACGCGATACTTGCCGCCCGCCTCGCGGATGGTCTTGCGCAGCTCGAAATCCTTGGCTACGGTCAGCTTGGCAAAGGTGCCAATGATGGCCGTGGTCGAACCCTGCAGCTCTTTGCTGAGCAGCGCGACCTTCGCGTTCTTTTTCGCCTTCGAAATCGCCATTGTGTACTCCGTACAGTGGTCAGTGATCAGTGGCCAGTGGTCAGTTTTGCCAACCCTGCAACCACTCGACGCTTCCAACCCTGCCTCTAGCGCCCTATGGGGCGCTGGTTTCAAATCTCAAACAAAACACTCAGATTCGCCCCATGGTCAGTGACCACTGATCCCTGATCACTGCCCACTCTCGGCTTAGTGCTTGCCGGTCGCTTCCACTTCCGACGGATCCAACGGAACGCCAGGGCCCATTGAGGAGCTGATCGTCACGCTCTTCACATACTTACCCTTGGCTGCCGAAGGCTTGCTGCGGATCACTGCGCCCATCACGGTGGTCGCGTTTTCGATCAGCTTCTGCGCGTCAAAGCTCAGCTTGCCCACCGGAACGTGCACCAGGCTGGTTTTGTCGGCGCGATACTCCACCTTGCCGGCCTTGATCTCCTTCACGGCGGCGGCCACATCCATGGTCACCGTGCCGGTCTTGGGGTTCGGCATCAGGCCCTTGGGACCGAGCACCTTGCCCAGGCGACCCACAACCTTCATCATGTCCGGGGTCGCGATCAGAGCGTCAAAGTCGGTCCAACCCTCTTTCTGGATCTTCTCGACCATCTCTTCGCCGCCCACAAAGTCAGCGCCCGCTTCCAGGGCTTCCTTCTGGCGATCGCCACTGGCAATGACCGCAACGGTCTTGGTCTTGCCAAGTCCGTGGGGCAGAACCACGGTTCCACGCACCATCTGGTCGGCGTGACGGGTGTCAACGCCCAGACGCAGCGTCAGGTCGACGGTCTCGTCGAACTTGACATACTTGACCTGCTTGAGCAGCCCAACGGCCTCAGCCAGCGCATAGCTCGGCTTGGTAACGGCCGCGCGCGCCTTCACAATATTCTTGCTGTCTTTTTTCGCCATTCTTCCCTCGTCTCCCACCGTCTTCGCCAGCCCCTCGCAAGAGGAGAACCCGGAGCAAATGCCCGAGCGGCCGGTTAGAATCGCCGCTGCATGCCTTGCATCGAACGGGTCCGAAAACCGTGGTGCTTATGACTGCACAGAGATTCCCCTGCGCACATCCATTGATAATACCGGGTCGGTCGACGAATTGCAACAGGTGGGGCGCATCCTTCTTTGCCTTTGCGCCCCCGTCCTTTGCGTCCCCGTCTTTCCGGCCCCCTCTTTGCCGTTCCAGAACGGAATTGCTCCCAAGCGTGGAACCTTGCCCCCACTTCTTCCTGTTCTTCCCTGACGACTCCCCCCTTCACTACCGATAGCTCTAGCAATAGACTGTCTTGTACCCTCTGTTTCCGGGCCCCATTCAACTCGCCCCGCTGCGAAACACCTCCAAGTCGAACCACCTCCAAATGTTGATGGCAGCAGTCCTGGAGAGATTCGGTGAGCTTGTTGCGGAACTCGGTCGAACCTACCAAGTGCGCAACCGGTGAGAGGGCCGACACCTTCCAGGCCAGTCCTCAGCTCAGCAAGCTGGCCTTTGTCAAACTGGAAGACGTTGTGAACACCTCCCAGTTTGTCAAAGGCCAGCCCTCCTTGCCCGGCATGGCACAATGAATTTGCCTGTGCGGAGCCGCCGCCAACCTCCATCCCGACGTGATTGCCCGGCTCACCTTTGAGCATTCCATGGCCGGACATCCCTGGCACGGCAGCCTTGCCAGGCTGCTGGCATCTTCGCGTATTGAAACCCCTGCCTCCATCACCAAGACGGTGGCGGTCAAGGACAATCGCGAGGGAGGCGGCATCGCCGGCAACGTCAATTTGGAGTTCTTCAAAGGCTTCCATTTCCTCTCCACCGGCTTCTGGAGCGACGGCGGCGCACGGTATCTGGGCGGCGCAGGGCCCAGCCTGGTGATGCTGCAGAATGGCGCTATAACCGCGCCCTTCACAACCGCGCTAGTCCACTCCGGCTCCGGCATCGGCGGCTTCGAGTGTGCAAAGGGCAACACCACCCTCACCGGCCTCGGCAGCGCGGAGTACTTCCAGCGCCGCTACGGCATCGATCCTGACATCAAGACCGCCACCTACATAGGTTACGGCTTCCCCGGCAGCGCCAACACCAACAACCGCATCATCCGCGAATACTCCCTGGCAACCACCACGGTATTGTGGAAGAACCCCATCTATAGGCAGTTGCAGATGGTCAGCCAGAGCTCCTACGTCTGGCGCGCTCTCTGGTATGTGGAGGCTGGAGCGCCCAAGGATGCCCACACCATGATGGAATTCCTCGACCTCCGGTACGTTCTTCCCTAGCCCATCGGCAACCGGGACGCGCGTAGCCGCACTCAACCAAGGGGACCGCACCTGCCAGCCAGGCGCGGTCCCCTTCACACGGATCTTTCGCAACCGTATTTCCTTGCTTTGACAACGCGGCGTCTTCCTCAAGCGCACGCCTGAGGCCCGCGTTGCACGGGAAGAGTCTGGCCTCCCCCCAAGACCGGGCTCTTCCCGTTTTTCTTGTTTTGTGCCATGCTAGGTTCATGGGAAACAAGGACAAAGGCCGTAAAGAAACCAAGAAAGCGCCCAAACCTAAACCGAAGGCCGAACTCGGCAGACGCCCAGAAGTATTTACCGCGCCTGCTGCCAAGTAGCTTCAGGACAGCTTTCTCTGCTGCGCCATCCGCTTAGCGGATGGCCACGGGATTTTTGTACCTTCCGCGGTTTACCCTCAGCAACTGCCCCACCGCTTCAGCGGCTCTCTCCGGCTTCCCACCTCTTCACTCCCAGCCCCGGAGGAGTTCGATGCTACGTTCGCTCTGCACCACGGCTCTGACCCTTTTGCTGCTTGCTTCTGGCAGTCTCCTCGCACAATCCCCCCTCAATGCCCCACAGCCGCCAGCGGTTCCAGCGGGTCGGCCCACCATCGGGTTGGCTCTGGAGGGCGGTGGCGCGCTGGGTCTGGCTCATGTAGGTGTGATCGAGTGGTTTGAAGATAACCACATCCCCGTTGACCGGATCGCCGGCACCAGCATGGGATCGCTCGTGGGTAGCCTTTACGCAGCCGGCCTCACCCCTACCGAGTTGCGACTTCTGGCCACCGGCAACGCCTTTCAGTCGGTCTTCATCCTGCAAGCCCCTTATGCTGATGCCAGCTTCCGCCGTCGCCAGGATCGCCGCGAGCTGCCCGGAGCGCTTACCGCCGGGCTGCGCCATGGTCTGCTGATCAGCAACGCCATCCTCGACGATCACGGCGTGAACGCCTTCCTAGCCAACAACATGGCAGCCTACAACTCAAGCAATCTTGACTTTGACCGCATGCCGATCCCCTTCCGCTGCGTGGCGACGGATTTGAACACCTTCGAGCCCGTCGTCTTCTCCTCAGGCCCCTTGCCCGCGGCCGTGCGTGCCTCCATCTCCATCCCCGGCGTCTTTTCGCCCGTGACCGACAGCCGTGGCCACTCCCTGGTGGATGGCGGCATCATGGACAATCTTCCCGCTGACATTGTGCGCAACGAACTCCATGCGGAGATCGTCATCGCTGTCCACCTTGACGATAGCGGAACAGCTGCCGACGTTGATACCAGCTCCATTGTCAGCGTATTGAATCGCGCTTTTTCGGCCGGCATTGATCGCAATGTGCGCCAAAGCATGAAGGCTGCCACGCTGCTGCTCTCTATCCCCGTGGGCGCTTACTCCGGCACCGATTACAACAAGGCCGGCATGTTGATCCACGAAGGCTATATGGCAGCGGAACGCAACCGCGCCGATTTGATCAAGTACGCGCTCCAGCCAGCGGCATGGGACGCCTACCTGGCCGCCCGGCGCGCCCGCATCCGACCCCAGCCGGGCCTGCTGCGTGCGGTCCGCATGGAGGGTGGCACGCCCGTGGCCCGCGCCAGCGCCGCCACCGATCTGGCGCCGCTGGAAGGCAAGCCCATCCAGCCCGCTTCCACCCAGGCGGCGCTCAAGCCCATCCAGTCCAATGGCGACTACTCGGCCAGCTACGAGACCTACCTCGCCCAGCCACCCGCTCCGGGCACCAGCCCCACACAGGACGACGCCCTGCTGGTTCGCCTGACCAGGGACCCCAAAGGCCCGCCCTTTCTGCTGCTGGCGCCAGTGATTGCCGCTGCCACCTCCAACCCTGAGCGGGTTGCGCTCGACATGCGCCTCATCGACCAGAACCTGGGCAGCTTTGGCTCCGAGCTGCGCATCTCCGCACGGTTAGGCACGGTGGCCGCCCTCTCCGGCGAGTACTACCATCGGCTTTCCACCTCGGGTTGGTACATCCAGCCGCTCGGCTCCGCCAGCCGGGAGCCGGTTTACATCTGGATCAATCAGAAACGCGTGGCGGAACGCGCCCAGCAGGATCTTTTCGGCGGACTGGAGTTCGGACGCACCTTTTCGAACTCCGCCCAGCTCTCCATCCTGTGGCGCGCCCAGCAAACCCATTGGACACTCATCACCGGCGCCGATGGCGGTCCAGGCTTCTCCGGTTCCTCTCAGTCCGGACAGCTCCGGCTCACCCTGGACCGGACTCTGGCTGGCGCGCTCTCCCCCAACGGCTGGCGCTTGGTTGCCTCCGGCGGCGCGCTCTATAACGCCGCCCACTCCGCCAACGCTCCCCTGGCGCAAATCTCTTTTGGCCGTACGCACTCCTGGCACGACGCCAACATATTCGGCCTGGGCGCGGACGTGAACACCACCTTCCGCACCAATGTGGCCCAGCCCTACCGCTTCACGCTGGGCGGACCGCTGCGGCTCTCCGCTTCGTCCTTTGATGAGTTCCGCGGGACGGACACGTATCTGGCCCGCGCCGGCTATCTGCGCCGCCTGGCTGCCCTGCCCACCGGGCTCGGCGAAGGCCTGTACGCCACCTTCAGCTATGAAGCCGGACAGGTCTGGTCGCCGGAGCAGCGCACCCTCCTGCGCCAGGACGGCGTGGTCGGCCTAGTGGGCGCTACGCCGGTCGGCCTGCTCACCGTAGGCTTCTCCGCAGGCGATGCCGGCCACCGCAAACTCTTTCTGACGCTGGGGCGGTGGTTCTAGGTTTTTGATCGTTTGATTCCAAACCATTGTTGGGTGCCCCCGGTCTCGATTTTGAGACCAGGGAAAGGACAAATCCAGTCACGGCCGGGGCCCCATCCTTCAATGCACTGTTCTATCTAGCAACAACGATTGCCAGCGCCGTGCGCCACCACCTGGGTCGTAGCGGCGGCTGGAAGGCGCACGTCTATCCGAACTATAGATCTGGCGGTTAAAGTGTCGCAGCTCATTCCCACCCTTGCCCGGAAAGAACGCGGTCAAGGATGGGGCACTCAGCGTTCGTGAGGCTACAGCAACATGGTAAGCACACTCCATTCGGGGTAATTTCCATTGCCGCCTGCTTGCAGGCGAGTTACCATAGCTCCTACGTCCCACAGCAACCTCTATCTGCCCCAGACTCGACAATACAATCGAGGAGATATTGATTTTATGGTTCCAACCCCCTACCGCATCCTACTTGTCTTTATCCTTTTCCACTGTGCTTTCGCGGTGGCGCAGAGTTCGTCGGACGAACCACCGGTAATCCCTCCACGCAAAACCGCGCCCGCAAAGCCCAAGCCGACCAACGGCACACTCCTTGCCACTTGCGATATCGCCTGTTCCTGGTCACTCGACGGCGCACCCCAACAAGATCTGCAAGCTAACGGTACCGGGACCGTTTCAGCACAGCTGGGCCAGCACATCGTTCTGGTCAACGCGTCCGACGGCCCTGAGCAAGTTCGCAAGGTAGTTACCATTGAGGGCGGCCGCCAGTCCGTTCTCTTGTTCGAACTCCTGCCCTTGCGCTTGGCGCGCCTCAAGAACGAGCAGACCCGCAAAGACGCCGAGGAACGCGCCCGCCGGGAGAATGCTCTGCGACTTGAGGAAGCACGCCGCGACGAACAAGTTCGGCAGCAAGAGGAAACGCATCGCCAACAGCAAGCTTTGCGTGAGAGTGCGCCACAGGCGTTTTCGCAAGGAAAGTCTTTGGAACGCCAGCACCGCTACGACGAGGCCCAGCCACTCGTAGAGAAAGCCTGCAATGGGGGCCTGTTGGAAGCTTGTACGGAACTCGGGCAGCTCTTCAGCCGTGGGCGGGGTGTTAGCCGCAACTTTACTCGCGCCAATCAGCTATTCCAGAAAGCCTGCGATGCAGGCGAGATGGGCGGTTGCGCATTTCTTGGCGAATCTCTGGCTCAAGGCAGGGGAATAACACGCGATCCTGACAGAGCCTATGCACTCGAAACCAAGTCCTGCGACGCCGGCAACAACGAGGGTTGCGCTTTGCAGGGATGGTTGATCTATCGAGGCGCTGGAGCCACGCGCGATGTGAGCCGTGTTCTCGGTCTATTCGAAAAGTCCTGCGACATCGGCCAAACTCATGGCTGCGACGGGCTCGCCAGCCTTTATACCGAAGGAGAGGGTGTTCCCAAGGATTATGAGCGCGCCCGAATCCTTCTCCAACAGGGTTGCGACGACGACGACCAGATCAGCTGCGTAGGTCTCGGCGAGCTCTATGAGATGGGCTGGGGCGTCGCGAAAGACTACGATCAGGCGCGCAAACTCTTCCAGCAAGCCTGCGACACTCATGAAATGCAAGGTTGCACACAGATCGGCGTATTGCTCTCGAAAGGATGGGGGGAAGCACAAGATACAGTCCGTGCGCGTGAAATCTTCCAGGGCTCCTGCGATGCCCTGGAGTTCAGTGCCTGTACCTATCTCGCTCTTCTCTACTACCAGGGGCTCGGTGTTCTCACTGACGATCTACGCGCTTTCAATTTGTTCCGTCAGTCCTGCGACGATGGCTATTTCCCATCTGGATGCGCAGGCGAGGGTTTGATGTATGAAGCGGGCAGAGGCGTACCCAAGGACTTTGATCGGGCGCGCCAGCTCTTCCATCGCGCGTGTGGCATGGGCGATATTCCCGCATGCACAATGGAGACGCGCGTCCCGCAGCAAAAGAGAAAATAGTCTGGGGCGGCAAAAACGCTGCAAATAACAAAGCCCTTCCTTGCGGAAAGGCTTTGTTGCTTGCCAAATCAGAAAGAAAAACTAGGCAACTACGTCGATGCCCATGGAGCGGGCGGTGCCCTTGATGCTCTTGATCGCGGTTTCCACTGAGGATGCATTCAGATCCGGCATCTTCTGGGTGGCGATCTCGCGCACCTGAGCTTCGGTGACCTTGCCCTTCTTCTCCTTGTTCGGAACGCCAGAACCCTTTTCGATGCCAGCGGCCTTCTTCAGCAGAACGGCGGCGGGAGGGGTCTTGGTGATGAACGAGAAGCTGCGATCGCCATACACGGTGATGACGACCGGGATGACCAGTCCTTCCATCTCCTTGTTGTTGGTGCGCGCATTGAACTGCTTGCAGAACTCCATAATGTTGACCTGCGCCTGACCGAGCGCGGGGCCGACCGGGGGAGCGGGGGTTGCCTTACCGGCAATGATCTGCAGCTTGACGTATCCAGTGATCTTCTTCGGAGGTGCCATGATGATTCCTTCGGAATCAGCTACTAGCTCCTAGCTTCTAGCTTTTAGCTGATCGTTGTGATGCGAATTTTGGTACTGCGGCTCGAGCGTTTGCTTTCAACCGGCGGCAGCTAGGAAGCCAAGCCGGCTAGAAGCTGGAAGCTAGTAGCTAGAAGCTGCATTACTCAATCTTTTCGACTTTGCCAAACTCCATCTCAACCGGGGTGGAGCGTCCGAAGATGGTCACCATGACCTTGAGCGTCTCGCGATCTTCGTTGATCTCATCCACCACGCCATTGAAGTTGGCGAACGGGCCGTCGGTAATCCGGACCTGCTCGTTCTTTTCAAACCGGATCTTCATCCGCGGCTTGTCCTTGGTGGTCTCGGAGCGGAACAAGATCGAGCTGACCTCTGCTTCCGAAAGCGCTACGGGCTTGTCGCCGGTGCCCAGGAAGCCCGTGACCTTGGGCGTATCCTTCAGCACGTGCCACAACTGGTTGTCCAGTTCCATCTCCACCAGCACGTACCCAGGCAGGAAGACGCGGTCGATGGTGCGCTTCTTGCCGTTCACAATCTCAGTGACAGGCTCAGTCGGAATCATCACCCGGCCCACCCGGTCGCCAAGGCCGAAGGCCTCCACACGGCTCTGGATGGATTCGCGGACTTTGCGCTCAAATCCAGAGTAGGCATGCAGGATGTACCACTTGAACCGCTCGTTGGGCGCGGGCTGCGCATCTTCGGCGACCTGCTCACCAGCGACCGGTTCACCAGCAACTGGTTCCTGCGGGTTATCGGGCTGTTCCAATTCTTCTGCCATTACGATCTCGCTTCCGGGCGCGGAGTTACTTCAATCCACCCAGCTTGTTCAGCAGCATATTCACGGCTACTTTGAAGACGTTATCCGTCACAAAGAAGAATACGCCGAAGATAAAGACGGCGATGATGACGACGGTGGTAGTCACCTGCACTTCCTTGCGGGAAGGAGTGACGACCTTGCGCATCTCGGAGCGCACATCGTTCAGGAAACCCGTCATGTTTGCCCAGGCTCCCGTGATGCCAGCAAAAAAATTCGACTTGCCGAGACCGCCGTTTTCGTTATTGGCCATTGCCGTCCTCGATGACATGCTTCCAAGTCCTTCGCGGCCGGTAGGTGACCGACCGCTTACGTTCAATCTGGCAGGGGCGGAGGGATTCGAACCCCCAAGTTCGGTTTTGGAGACCGACAGTTTAGCCGTTGAGCTTACGCCCCTAAAAGCAGCTTTTAGTTTCTAGCCTCTAGCTTCTAGCTTGGTTACTGGGAGACAACTGTCTCTGCGTCCAGAGTCATGAGCTAGTAGCTAGCGGCCGGGAGCTGCTGTTACTTCGTTTCCTTGTGCGGCTGGTGCTTGCGGCAGCGGTTACAGAACTTCTTGAACTCGAGGCGGCCTGTGGTCGTCTTCTTGTTCTTCGTCGTCGAGTAGTTCCGCTCCTTGCATTCAGTGCACTGCAGTGTGACAATCTCGCGCATTGCAAATCCTTCCAGTGATCAGTGTGGAGTGATCAGTGATCAGAACTTCTGACCACTGACCACGGTGCACTGTTTCCTTACTTGATGATCTCCGACACCGTGCCGGCGCCGACCGTGCGGCCACCTTCGCGGATGG
>Ga0181529_10006863_pt1 | contig 11476 bp, 8 predicted proteins | sample PEATcosm2014_Bin_36_FD_119763 | JGI IMG/M metagenome (GOLD analysis project Ga0181529, IMG submission 119763) | Peatland microbial communities from MTU Mesocosm Facility, Houghton, MI, USA - PEATcosm2014_Bin10_30_metaG | ecosystem: Environmental > Terrestrial > Soil > Wetlands > Peat | place... | reverse complement strand
TCTCGGTGGGATACGGGATCGTGCTGGAGTGGCGCTGGCACGGGCAGACTCTCGGCAAGCGTGTGATGGGACTGCGCGTGGTGGATGCCCAAGGCCTGCGCCTGCAGCTTTCGCAGGTGATCCTGCGCAACCTGCTGCGGCTGGTGGATATGCTTCCTCTGGTCTATCTGGTGGGCGGGGTCGCCTGCTTTTGCAGCCGGAATTGCCAGCGGCTGGGCGACCTGGCGGCCGGCACCATCGTGGCCCGCGAGCGCAGTCCGCGCGCGCCCGACCTGGAACAGGTGGCGCCCGCCAAGTACAATTCGCTGCTGGCCTGGCCCCACCTGGCCGCGAGGCTGCGCAGCCTGGTAAGTCCGGAGTCGGTGAGCATCGCGATCGAAGCTGTGTCGCGCAGGGACGGCTACGAGCCGCTGGCACGCATCGAATTGTTCCAGGAGCTGGCCGCGTATTTCCAGTCGCTGGTCGAATTCCCCGAGGCGGCTCGCGAGGGTCTCACCGACGAGCAATACGTGCGCAGCGTGCTTCGCGTGATCTATGGCGGCGGGCGGGGATGATCGGTTCTGCGCCCGCCGAGTCGGTCGCTACGCGGTGTGCGTGTATGCCCTACCCCTCACCAGCCGGCGGCGCATCAGGAACATGACGCCGACGAGGGCGAAGAGCTCGACCCCTAAAGTAGCCGGCAGCGACGCCTCGGGTGTGCTGACGACCAGGTATTCCTGCGATGCGCCCAGCGGGCTCGGCGTGTAAATCGACACGTCGAGGCCCGACGCCCCTCCGCTTGCGGCTTGAGTTAGAGCTGCGGTCCTAAAGCTGTTGACCGCGCTCTGCTGGGAACCCGTCAAGGAATTGCCGCCGTATCCATTGATGGCGGCTGGGTCGAAGATGGTCCAGATTGCATAAGAGTATTCGCCGGCCAGCGTCGCATTGAACATATTGGCCATCACATCTTCGGCCAGTAAGGCCGCGGCATCATACTCTTCTTGTATCGTGTAAGGCGACCAATCCGGCGTCGTGAACTTTTGAGGTCCGCTCGACGTTACCTCGGAAAGCGAGTACTGATTCGCCTCCCAGGTGTCGTTGATCCAGACATCAGTCGTAAAGTCGTCGCATATTACGTAGGTCGATACTCCATCGATCGTAGCTACGTACGGACTCGTGTAGACTCCGCCCATGACGTAGCCGTTGCCGACGCCTGTGAGCGTCATACTGACTTGGGCGACAGCGCCGCCGGTAAAGCAAAGCGCTCCCGCGATCCCCAATAAAGCTGCCCTCCGAGTCAACTTCATAGTCATCCCCTCCCTCTCGAAGCCGCGCTGCCCCGAAACCCCTCGAAGCCATGCGGCCTTCTCACGCAGCAGCCGTAACCGCTTTGTAAGGCTTCATCAAGATTACAGCCCGTTGCAGATCCCGTCAATGGCACCAAAGGGCAATGCAAACATACAGTAACGAGGGAATGGCCTCGCACATTGTCCCTAAAGCACTTCGCCAGCCGAAAAGTCCTGGTACTGGTAGCAATGTGTGAAACTGCATCCCCTGGTAACATTGTGTCAAGGGGCAACCGGCGCAAACACCGGTTCGCCATGCATTGGGTGAGGGGCATGCAACTAACCTGCGGTACGGCGCAACGTCGAACGTTTCTTGTGGCCTTCCTGGCAATCGCTTTGGCAGGCTGTTCTTCGGATCCCGATCGGCGGAAACTCAAATACCTCGGCAGCGGTGAGGCGTACTTCAACGCCGGCAGATACCGCGAGGCAGTCATTCAATTTCGCAACGCGGTGAGCCTCGATCCGCGGTTCGCAACGGCGCATTCGCGGCTCGCTGAGGGCTATCTGAGGCTGGGCAATTCCGAAGCCGCCTACCGGGAGTTTATGGAGGCCGCGACCCTGGATCCCAAGGATACGGGCGCACAACTGCACCTTGCCGACCTGTCGATCTCGCGCCGGCAGTTCGACCAGGCTCAATCGGCCGCGCAAGCCGTCCTGAAAACCGATCCAGCGAATGACCACGCCCACGCGATACTCGGCGAGAAGTTCGTTCTGACCCGCGACGGCGCGAACGCGGCGCGCGAGTTTCAGCAGGCCGTCGACCTCGCTCCCCACCGGGTCCAGCACTACGCGGCCCTGGCCGCCGTCTATCTGGCCTCGGGACAGGCAGAGCAAGCGGAAACTGTCAGCCGGAAGGCAGTCGAGGCCAACCCGAAATCAGTCGACGCGCTCGTCAGCTTGGGGCAATTCTACTTCACGCAGGGCAGGCTGGCTGAAGCCGAGACTGCGATGCGTCAAGCGTCCGAACTCGACCCCGGCGCGCTCCTGCCACGCGTTCTCTGGGCCCGGATACTGGTCCGGGCGGGGGACCTGCCCGACGCAGAAAAACTCTACCAGGGGATCAAGACCATTGCCCCGAATGACCCGGAGGCTTACCAAGCCCTCGGGCATTTCTACGTATCTACCGGCCAGAAAGAGAAGGCGACCGACGAATTCCGATCGCTGATGACCTCCAAGCCGAAAGACGCTTCAGTCAAGATGAGCCTGGTGGAAGTGCTGCTCGATTCGAATCGCATCCAGGAAGCAGCCGTCTTGGAGCAACAGGTCAACGGCACTAACCCAGATAGTCCACGGGCGCTTCTCTCAAAGGGCCGGATTCTGATCGCGGAGGGCAGGCAGCAGGAAGCGCTCTCGGCTCTCGAGAAGGCGGTTCAGGCCGATCCGCAGTCCGCCAGCGGACACTATTTCCTGGGCGTCGCCCAAAGGGCACTTCGGATGTCTGACCTGGCCAAGTCCTCTTTCACTCGGGCCCTCGCACTTTCCCCGGGAATGGTCGAGGCTCAAGCTGCGCTGGCGTCGCTCACGGCCGCGGCGGGAGACAACGACGAAGCCCTGCGCTTGGCCGCTAGCGCCCTGAAGGTGCGCCCGGGGCTGCCGCTGGCGCAGGTTGCCAACGCTCAGGCTCTGATGGCGACGGGCGACCTCCCGCAGGCCGAAGCCGAGCTTGAAGACCTGCTCAAACAGAATCCAACCTCGCTTCCGGCTCTGGCGCAATTGCTCAAGGTGTGCCTGGCTCAGGGCAAGACCGCCCAAGCCGTCGAGCGAATTGCGGGCTTGGTTCAGCAGAACCCGCGCAATGCCGGGTTACAATTCCTGCTGTCGTTAGGCTACTTCGACTTGAAGGACCTGGATAAGTCCGAATCCAGCCTGCAGCGGGCGATCGCGCTGGATCCGAAAACGCCCCAAGCATACAGTCTGCTCGGAAACATTCACCTCGCCAGGGGTGCGGTTGACAGCGCCAAGCAGGACTTCCGAAGGGCGATTGATGCCAATCCCCACAACCTCTCAAACTATCTCGCCCTGGAGGCTCAGTATGAGCGGGAAGGCAACTGGGAGGAGGCGAAGAATCTTTGTGAGAAGGCGCATCAGATCGATCCCGAATCTGCCATCGCCGCCGGTTCGCTGGCTGTTCTGTATCTCGATCACGGCGGCGATGTCAACGTAGCGTTATCCCTGGCCCAAAAGGTGAAGCAGAAGATTCCCCGCTCCCCACTAGCCGCCGATACGCTTGGCTGGGCCTATTACAAGCTGGGATCTTTCGACTCAGCCGTGGAGGAGTTACAGCAGTCCGTGAAAGGGGCTCCGAAGAACGCCATGTTCGCATTTCACTTGGGACTGGCCTACCTGGCCGACCGCCAACCGGACGCAGCCCGAAAAACGCTGCAAGAAGCCATCCAGGCCGACCCGCGATCACCTTTCGCCGCCAGCATCAAGGAGACGTTGGGGAGAATCACGGCCGGCACGAGATAGCCGGCAATTGGTGAGCCTGGCCGGCGGTTGACTCACAGGCGGACGATTTTGGGGGATCGAAATCGCTTCAAAGCGTTTCGCGTGTCGACGATCAATCTGGACCGATCGACGATCGCCGCATAATCGAATTCGGAGTGGTCGGTGACAATCACCACGCAATCGGCGCGCGAGCAAGCCGCCAAAGGCTCTTCGGCAAAGTACTCCGCTCCGGCATCCAACTGCAAACGGCGGACTCGCGGGTCGCTGTAGGTCACCCGTGCGCCGCGACGCGATAAAACGTGGATGATATCCAACGCGGGCGATTCCCGTACGTCGTCAATGTCGCGCTTGTACGCGACGCCCAGAACATGCACATGCGAATTCCGTAACGACTTGGATTGCTCGTTAAGTGCGCCCTGTATCTTATCCAGCACGAAGTGCGGCATCTGGCCGTTGATGTAACCCGCCAGTTCTATGAAGCGCGCCTCGATTCCGGCCTGCCTCGATTTCCACGAAAGATAGAATGGGTCGATCGGAATGCAATGGCCTCCCAGCCCCGGGCCCGGATAGAACGGCATGAACCCGAACGGTTTGGTAGCCGCCGCATCGATCACTTCCCAGACGTTGATGCCCATGCGGTCGCACATCATGGCGATCTCGTTCGCCAGCCCAATATTGATCATCCGGAAAGTGTTCTCCAGCAGTTTGACCATCTCGGCCACTTGACTGGAACTCACGGGCACCACGGTCTGTAGCGCCTGCGCATAGAACAGAGCGCCCATTTGAGTACACTCCGGCGTGATCCCTCCGACCACTTTCGGGATGTTCGCCGTCTGGTAAGTCGGGTTCCCCGGATCCACCCGTTCGGGAGAGAAGCACAGGAAGATATCCCGCCCCACCTGCAGATCGGGCGTTTCGAGCAAGGGCCGTAACACCTCTTCGGTAGTGCCCGGATACGTGGTCGATTCGAGCACGATGAGCATTCCCGGATGCATGTACTTGGCGAGTTCCTGACACGCGGCTACGATGTAACTCATATCCGGGTCTTTGGTCTTCCGCAGCGGGGTAGGCACACAGATACTTACCGCATCCAGCCCGGCAATCGCGGAGAAGTCGGTCGTGGCCCGAAGCTTCTTCCTCTTTACCAAGTCACGCACTGTGCTTGCCGGAACATCCTGAATGTGAGAACGACCGGAGTTGATGGTGGCGACTTTGGGCGCTTGAACGTCAATGCCCGTAACGGCGAAGCCGGCGCCCGCGAATTCGACGGCTAAGGGACATCCGACATAGCCAAGGCCGATGACTCCGACGCGAGCCGACCGCGTTCGGATTCTGTCGGCCAACATTTCCGCCACGCTGAGCGGTTGTAAGGCAGTAGCTGACATAGGTTCGTGTGGACTCCGCAAGGTCTGGCTTAGGCGGCCGGCACTCTCGGACACACTCAGCCAAGCCTCTTCCATTAGGCATATTGGGGGCCAAACTGCGCTTTGGCGGGCGGCCGTTGTCTCCTAACGCCTTGCGGGCGATGCCATCCCCAGAAAGTCCAACTCTTTGGGCTTTTTCTCCCCTTCGGTTCGTCTTTCCTCAATCGGAATTCTCAAAGGTGAGAACGATCACAGTCGGCGACGCCGCAAGCAGAGTGCAGCCGCCATCCGGATCGCGTTACACTTCAAGAGAGGGGACGTGGTTGCAGAATTGCTCGCTGCCACGTTTGTAGATATGTACACCGCGTTCTTCGGATTACAGAAACTGCCATTCAACCTGACCCCCGACCCGGAATTTCTCTATCTGTCCCCTAAACACCGGGAGGCGCTCGCCGGATTACGGTATTCGGTCCTTGACCGAAAGGGCTTCGTAGTTCTGACCGGCGATGCGGGCACGGGGAAAACAACCCTCCTTAGCGCCGTTATGAGTCAATTGCCCACCGGCAAGGTCGTGTCCAGCATTCTGCTGAATCCAACCCTGACGCCATCGGAGTTCCTTGAGCTTCTCATGCTGGACTTCGGTATCGCCGACATCCCTGCCAGTAAAGCGCAGCGTCTCTGGGCGCTGCAGGGGTTCCTGTTGGAGGCCTACCGCAATGGCCGAATCGCGATTCTGGTGGTCGACGAAGCACACAAATTGAGTGCGGAAGTTCTGGAAGAGATCCGCTTGCTGGGGAACTACGAGTGTGGCGCGGACAAATTTGTGCAGATCGTGCTCTTAGGCCAGTGTGAGTTGGACGACCTCCTGAACCGGCACGAGTTGCGCCAATTCAAACAGAGGATTGCGCTGCGGCTCTATATCGATCCGCTCACCGCCACGGAGGCCGAGGAATACATACGCTTCCGTTGGGCAAAGGCGGGTGGGACCGGCGAGCCGCCATTCGCTCCGGATGCGATTGAGGGCTTGGTGCGTTGGTCGGGAGGAATTCCGCGGCTGATTAACTCCATTTGCGATTCAGCGCTGCTGATGGCTTACGGGGATGCGTCTTCCACGGTCAGTCTCCGCTCGATCCACGATGCGGCCATGAATCTGGCCCTAATTCCCTCCCTCGCCGCTCCGGTCGTCCCCGTGCAACCAGCGGTAACTCCGCTTCCCGCCGAAGAAGTCTTGATTCCGAAATTGGGACCGGTTGAGGTCCCGCCCCGCCGGAACACGGATTCCGGTTTTTCCGGCGCCGACGACGACATCCCTGCTTTCGCGCGATATGGTGGCGACCGTAAGAATTCTTCCATCTTGAAGCGATTGGCCGGAAAGTTCGGATTTCCACAGTGAGGCGAGCCGAGTGTTGCCGGTTGCTCTGGCACAATGGCAGAACGCTCCTGGGGCGCCGCTCCTCCACGTCCCACCCCGTGCTATCCTGAGCCCGAATGTTTCGTCACCAGCGGAGCGCCCGTCTTTTGTACGGGTTGTCGGACGTAATCCTGGCCGCGCTCGCCTTTGAGATCGCCTACCACGCACGCGCCATCCAGCACTGGCATTTCCTGTTTTACCTCACGGCGGAACAGAAGATCCTGGTATTGGGTTTCTCGCTTTTTGCCTGGGTAACGATCGGGCTTTGGCTCGGGGTCTATGACAAGCTCGATTCCGCCCCCGCGGGCGCCATCCTCCGCGATTCGGTGCGGCAATGCGCCTATGGTGGACTCTGCCTGCTGGTCTTCGAGTACGCGCTGCGCATGGACCTTAGCCGTTTCTTCCTGACTCTTTACTCCTTCGTGGCGTGGGTGCTGCTGTTGGTTTTCCGGCTCACTGCCGGCCGCGTAGTGGGAGCGATTCGCCGCGGCTTTGCCGCCCCACACGATGTCATGGTGGTTGGCACTGGCGAGCGGGCCGTCCGGCTGGCGAGCGTGGTGGAAGAGTCGGCGAAGTACGGAGTTCGCCTGCGCGGGTTCTTCAGTGAGTCGGGCGGCGGCCCGCTGGAGATCGCCCTTGGCGCCGTCCACAAGGTGTTTCCCATTGCCGAGCTGCCATCCTTCCTGCGCCAGCACGTGGTCGACGAGATCATCTTCGCCGTCGGCAGCGAGAAACTGGCGGAGCTCGAGGAAGTCTTCCTCCTCTGCGATCAAGAAGGCGTCCGTACCCGGGTAGCGGTGGATTTCTTTCCGCACGTCAACAGCACAGTTTCACTGGACCGCCTGGAATCCACGCCGCTGCTGACATTCACTGCCGCTCCCGACGACGAGATCCGCCTGCTCGTGAAACGTGCGACCGATATTGTGATCGCGGGCGCCGGCCTGCTGGTCCTGGCGCCCTTCATGGCCGCGATTGCGGCCCTGATCCGGCTTACATCGCCCGGCCCGGCGATCTTTACGCAAGTGCGTTGCGGGCTGAACGGCCGCCAGTTCCGGTTCTATAAGTTCCGCTCGATGTGCGAAAACGCCGAGCAGCTCAAGGCCTCGCTGGCCCACCTCAGCACGCGCCAGACGGCGTTCAAGATCCCGGACGATCCCCGCCTCACCTTCGTCGGCCGCTATTTGCGCAAGTTCTCCGTCGACGAATGGCCCCAGTTGTGGAACGTGTTCCGCGGCGACATGTCGCTGGTGGGCCCGCGGCCGGCCATCCCGAGCGAAGTGGAGCACTATCAGCGGTGGCAGCGGCGGCGCCTGCGCATGCGGCCCGGGCTCACCTGCCTGTGGGCCGTTTCGGGCCGGGACAACGTCGATTTCGATCGTTGGATGAAGCTGGACATGCAGTACATCGACACTTGGTCGTTGGCGCTCGATTGGAAGATCCTGCTGCAGACCATCCCCCGCGTGCTGACTGGCCACGGCGCCAACTGAGTCCCGCCCCACCATTCGCGCTTGTCCGCCCACGGCGGACGTGCCCTGTCCGCAAGCACCTGTCGGGGACACTCGATCCAGCCACGCCGAGGTTAACAAGGCAGTGTGAACCAAAGGTGGGATGGACCGAACCAGAGTATGACCCGTACGATTAACTTCGTATGCGAAGCTCGACGGCATCGGAGACGCTCGCCGGGGCTCTGTCCCGTGAGGACGAGCGCTTGGACAGCGCGCCGGAACCAGTGGCCGGCCAGGCCGTCAACGAAGAAGCCTACCCGCCTCGCCGCCACCGCGCCGCCCTGGGTATCCTTATCGGAATCGTTCTGGGCGCGGGCGCCTGGGTTGCGATATGGCTCGTCGTGTCGGCCCTTTGGCATCGCGGCTAGCCTGCGTCAGTTTCCAACCGGGCGAGCGGCCGCGCGGGATTTCCTCCGACGACAATCCCCGGGGCAACGGGCTTCACCACCACCGATCCCGCCGCGACCGTGCTTCTGTCGCCGACGTTCGCCAGCACCACCGCGGCAGCACCTATCCAGCAATGCTCCCCGATAACCACTTCCGCAAACTCACGGCCTTCGTCGGTCAGCCGTCCCTGCGAATCCCTTTTGTGCTGCTGGCGTCCGCTCAGAATTTGCACGGCAGGACCAAGCCGAGTGCCCTCCCCAATGACCGCGTACCCGATCACGCAATATGGCCCGATACCGGCCCAGCGTCCAACAGTTGCCTGCGGATGGGCAAAGAATGCGCCGAAGCTGATCTCGCAGTCGAGCGAGCAACTCCTCAGCGTCATCTTATAGTACGCAACGCGGACGTAATCGCCGACCAGGCCGGGGACCAGCGCGCAGAGATGAGCAAAGAAACTGAAGACGCCAGGTTGACGCCCGAAACCCGAGGCTATCGCGCATGGAAACATGAGTGCGAGGAAAACCCCGGCGGCCAGTCTCTTCAATAACTGCTTCTTAGACGAAATCTCCACCTTGGACGGACCTTCCATTGGGGGCTCTTGGGGCCTGTTTCAATTCACGCCCGCCTTCCCTGTGATCCCGCGAATTGCTTCTGCGGCGCCGGAGCCAGCCGCGCGGACCGGCGCGGAGAGCGCGGGACCCAGGTCTTCAAACGCCCGTGCCTGGTTCTTCTCCAGCCAGTGATCCAAGACGAGCAGACGCCACAGTTGGAGCGGAATCCACCGCTGGCGAAGTGCATCGCGAAGCGGCGCTTCGAGCGAGCCCACGCATACCCAACCATCCCGCTCCAGCGCCGTGCCTTGCCGCAGGCGGTCCAGCATGCCACTCCAGCGCTCAGCCAGCCAACGCTCGAGCGGAACCGTAAATCCCTGCTTTTCCCGGAACGCTACATCGGGCCCTACGCGTCGCCGCACAATTTCCCTCAGCACGGCTTTCAGGTTTCCGCCATGGAACCGCACTTGGGCCGGGAGGGCCGCCGCAAACTCCCAGATTTTCTGGTCGAGGAATGGCGCGCGCGCTTCGAGCGCGTAATGCATGGTACCGCCATCTATTTTGACCATGAATTCACTCACGAAATGCTGGTTGCGGTGATACGAGAAGAAATCCCACAACAGCCGGCGCGCAGACGCGAGAGACGGCGCAATCTGCCGTTGGGCCAGCTCGCGTCCGGCCAGTGGTTCCCCTAGAATCCCACGCTCCCGATAGTACGGCAGCCCGTCGTGCGCTCGGATAAACGGACCAAGCCCGCCGGTTGAGTAGTTCAGAAAATGCTTCGCCCTGCCCAAGGGCCCATAGCCCGGGATGACAGCGCGTGCCAGGTTCCAGGCCGCCGCGGCCACCGGCGGGAGCCGACGGGCGAGTCTTTGGGCCATCCATGCATTCCAGAAAAACGAGTAGCCAAAGAAAACATCGTCTCCCCCGTCGCCCGTTAACAGGACGGTCGCCAGGCGCTTCACCGACCGCGACACCCACAACATAGCCAAGGCCGACGGGCAACTGAACGGCTCGCTGTATGCGTCCGTGAGCTCGTCCAGCGAAAAATCCGTGTCCGGCATGTCGACGATCTCGTGTGAGATCCCGAGCCGCCGGGCTGTGTCCGCCGCCGCCGCGCTCTCGTCGGAGTCGCTGCCGGGGGCGCGCACTGTAAATGCCTTGATGTTGGCATTGAGTTGGCGCAGTGCCCAGCACACCAGGGTGGAATCGATGCCACCACTCAACAGCGCGCCCAGTGGCACGTCCGAGACCAGCCGGAGCTTGACGGCCTCCAGTATCAACTGCTCGGTTTGTTCGACGGCCTCGTCGAAAACCACCGGGGCGGATCCGCCGGTTTCCGGCAATGACCAGTATTGCCTGCGCTCCAGGCGGCCGTCGCACCACTCCGCAATCGTACCTGGGGCGAGTTTCTCGATGCCTTCGAATATGGCGCGGGCCTCGGTCACATACCCGAATTCGAGGAACTCCAGAACCGCTTGCGGGTCGATACCGCCGCCGAAGCCCGCCGTCCGCAGGGCCGCGATCGTCGACGCGAAGGCGATTTCGCCGTCCCGCGCGCAAAACACCAGCGGCTTAACGCCCAGCCGGTCGCGCGCAAGCGCCAGCACGCGCCTTGGATTGTCCCAGACGGCGAAAGCGAACATGCCGCGAAGGCGGCCAACCAGAGCGTCAATTCCCCACTCCCGGTAGCCATGCAGGAGAACCTCGGTGTCGCAATCCGACCGGAACCGGTTGCCGCGGCTCTCGAGCTCGCGGCGCAATTCCACGAAATTGTAAATGCAGCCGTTGAAAACAACGCCGATTTGGCGGTCGTCGGAGAGCATCGGCTGGCTTCCCGCCTCGCTCAAATCCAGAATCGCCAGGCGGCGGTGGCCCAGGGTGGCACCGTCCCAATTCTCCAGGCCTTCCGAGTCGGGGCCGCGTCGCGCCAGTGCCCGAACCATCGCTCTGACAGCCGGTTCCGTTGGCTGGGCGCGCAACGCGGACGCATACCCCGCAATTCCACACATAGCCACATTATTTCAGAAAACGGGGCCCGGAGCTCTCCTCGCCGCTCGCAAGACCAACGGGCTCGCTGCCGGCTTGTGCCTACTCTACGCGAGCGTAAAGATGTCCTTGCGATGCCGCCGCTGAGTTTTCTGGCGTGATCTGCACTGCCGTCTCCACGTGGAATATCCACCGGTAACCCAGCGCCCAAAGATGGTCCGCGATGGCCCGCACGCGCCGCCGCTTGTCCTCCGCGTCTGCTCCGTGCATTTCGAGAAACAGGTCGGGCCGGCGCTGCAGGGTCTTTGCCCCGCCCTTCAGCACTTCGAGTTCAAATCCTTCCACGTCGATTTTGATCAGATCCGGCGGCTCCAGACCTTCTTCTCCGTCGAGCGTCCGCAGCTCGATGGTCTCGTGCTCGCTTCCGCTGGCCACGCCGCTATCCACGGTGGCCATTCCCGGCATCAGCGGATCGAAACTCATCTCCGCCCGCGCG
>Ga0181529_10006862_pt1 | contig 11479 bp, 10 predicted proteins | sample PEATcosm2014_Bin_36_FD_119763 | JGI IMG/M metagenome (GOLD analysis project Ga0181529, IMG submission 119763) | Peatland microbial communities from MTU Mesocosm Facility, Houghton, MI, USA - PEATcosm2014_Bin10_30_metaG | ecosystem: Environmental > Terrestrial > Soil > Wetlands > Peat | place... | reverse complement strand
TCCCCGAATCTCCTCCGTTGACCGTAGATCTTGAGGAGTTCTTCGGCCCTCCGAAACATAACGCGAAGGCTAATAAATCTTGATTGCTATGCTTATATCTCCCTTGAAAAGGAGAAGAGCCCTGATTCTGGCGCTCGAGCTGTTGTAGAAATAGTGGAGCAAATATGCGGACTATGGGTTTATTATTATTCTCTCAATTGTCTATATTCCTCTTGGTTTGCCATTCTAGGATGGATGCTAGGCTCCGCGACGCCGTGGCTCTAGGGTGGAGGTTCCGACGGACCTTACGAAGCTGAAGATAATGAACGCCGTTGTAGAATTCGGGTTGTGAATCAAGAAGACTTTAACTTTATCTGGAAAATCCCGGATCAGCCAATAATGGGCTCTGAGCGGCCCCCGCTGAGCTTTCCACCGATTTTTGGTTTTGTCCTAGCGTTTCGCTCCGTTTCGTCCTAACGGCTTTCCCGGAAATCGTCATACCTTGCGTCCAGAGTCCAAACAAGGAGGACGAAGGATATGAAGAGAAGCGTAGCGTTCGCGGCGGGCGTGGCGTTGGCCATGGCCCTCGCGCTGCCCGGCGCCTTCGCGCAGGGCCTCACGACCGTCAAGATCCTGGACGGCCAATCCACGACGGACGCGGGGATCGAGAAACTGATCGACCAGGCGGTCGCCGCCAAATACCCCGACATCAAGCTCGAGTGGGAGATCGTCGGCTGGGGGGACGCCTTCCAACCCAAGATGCAGCAGTACATGCAGTCGGGCCTGCCCGACATCATGATCGGCAAGGGCCAGGACGTGGCCACTTATGCGGGTCTGGGCGTCCTCGCCGACCTGAGCGGCAAGCCCTACCTCAAGAATGTGCTGCCTGCCGCCGTCGCTTCGGGCTCGTACAAAGGCAAGCCCTATGGAGTCGTGTTCAACGCCCTGTACCAAGGCGTGTACTACAACCGCAAGTTCTTCAAGGACAACAATATAGCCGTCCCTAAGACCCAGGCTGAGCTCCAAAAAGTCATCGACAGATGCAAGAGCCTCGGCGTGACTCCCTTCGCCACTCACTTCAAGGATCTGTGGAGCATCGGGAACATCACGATGCAATTCGCGATCAACGATGTATTCAATAAGACCCCGGATTGGGGCGATCAGCTACGGGCTGGTAAGGCGAGCTATGCCGGGTCCCCCGAGATGAAGGCCAGCTACGGCTACAATAAGCTCATATACGACAACACCTGGAAGGACGAGACCTTCTCCCTCGAGCAGACTGCCTGCGATGCCCGCATGGTCCAGGGCAAGGCCGCGATGAAGGTATCCGGTTCCTGGTCGATCCAGAACTTCCTCGATGTGAATCCCGACTTCGACTTCGGCATCTTTCCCTTCCCGAATCAAAGCGGCAACGCGAAACTGATCTACGAGCCGAACATCACGCTGATGGTGAGCAAGACTACCAAGAACATGAGCGCGGTCGACAAGGTCCTCAGCGTGATTACGGGCGACAAGACCCTCGATCAAAAGATATACGACTTGACCAAGACCGCCTCGATGGTCAAGGGCGCCGGTCCGACCTTCAAGAACCCCAGTCAGAAGGACATCGACGCCTACGTCGCCAAAAACCAGCTCGTCGACGCCGGATCCGGCAACAATCAGCTCGTCTGGGGCGGGTTCCAGGACGAGAACGCGAAGGACATCGCGGCCTGGCTCCAGGGGCAGGAGACCATCGACCAGGCTCTCCAGGCCGCGGACGCGAGAAAGGCGAGCAGCAAGCCGTAATACTGCATTCATCGACCCTGGTTTCGCCGGGGGCGCCGCACAGCGGCGCCCCCGGCTTTCCGCGAAGGGGAGACACACGCATGGGAAGATCTTCGCTCGGGCGCGGCTCCGCGTTGCAGTACGCGACCCTCGTCCTGCCGGGAATGCTCATCTTCGGCATCGGCGTAATCGTGCCGATGGGCCTAAGCCTCTGCTATTCCTTTACCAGCTGGAATGGCTTTACTCACGACTTGCCCCGGAGCGGGCTGGCCAATTACGGCCATATCCTCACGGACTCTCATGTGCGCGACGCCTGGTGGTTCACGATCCGGTTTGCGTTCTGGAACACCATAGTCCAGAATGTTTTCGCTCTGCTGTTCGCGGTCGCCCTGGATGGGAATTTGAAGGGAACGAAGATCTATCGGACCATATTTTTCATGCCCTGCCTCGTCAGTTCCATCGTCGTCGGCTTCATCTGGCTCCGGATGTACTCCGATGTCCTGCCGGCAATCTCCACGACCCTGGGCCTCGGCCTCAACCCCCGGCTATTCGGCTCGGCGGGGACGGTGCTCTCGGGGTTCCTCATAGCGAACAACTGGCAGTGGATAGGCTATTGGATGCTGATCTACCTGGCCGCCCTCCAGTCGGTCCCGATGGAGCTCTACGAGGCGGCCCGCGTCGATGGCGCGTCCAGGGCGAGGCAGTTCTTCCGCATTACGATCCCGATGCTCGCGCCGGCGTTCACGATCTGCATAGTCGGCATCACGATCGGTTCCCTCAAGGTCTACGATCTCCTCGTGTCGTCGACGGGCGGCGGGCCGGGACGCGCCTCGACCTCGATCATCTACCTGATCTACGACACCGCCATTTCGGGAAGGCAATACGGATACGGATCGGCCCTGTCCATGACGCTCATCCTCGCCCTCCTGGCGATCGCCGTCGTCCAGCTTTCGGTGCTTCGCCGGCGGGAGATACAACTGTGAGAAAGCGAAAGGACAAGGGTCTCGTCGAAAGGAAGTATACGGCGGGGACCTTCGGCCTCCAGGCGCTGATGACAGTCAGCGCCGCCCTCTTCCTCCTGCCCGTGCTGATAGTGATCGACTATTCCTTCAAGAACAAGAGAGAGCTCTATCTCAGCAGCCCCCTCGCCCTGCCGCAGGCGCCGAGCTGGGACAATTACCGGAGCGCGATCGATCGGCTTTCCATGGGCACCACCTTCCTGAACACCGTCTTCTACACGGTCACGTCCGTAGCCATAATGGCTGTCCTCTCCGGCGCTGCGGCCTGGGCCATAGCCCGGAACAGGGGCCGCTTCTTCAAGTTCTCGTACATCTACTTCATCGTCGGCATCCTGATCCCTTACCAGGCCCTCTTCCTGTCGATCTACATCATCGGCTTTACGCTCCATCTCACGAATACCGCCTACGGGGTAATCCTGATGTACGTCGCCACGGGGATGTCCTTCGGCGTCTTCATCATGACGAGCTTCATGGGAACCGTGCCCGTGGAGCTCGAGGAGTCGGCGCGGCTGGACGGATGCTCGATCTATCGCATCTACTGGAGCATAGTCATGCCCCTGCTCAAGCCCGCCTTCGCCACTCTCGTGATCATGCAGGCGTTTCAGGTATGGAACGACTACCTCATGGCGAGCCTCTTCGTCAGCAGCGCCAGGCTCAAGACTCTGACCGTGGCCATGCAGGCGCTCTTTTCCCAGCAGGCTACGGATTACACGACGGCCATGGGAGCCATCGTCATGACCGTAGTCCCCATAGCGGCTCTTTTCATGGTGCTCCAGAAGTACTTCATCAAGGGCATGACCGTCGGCGCGGTCAAAGGATAGGACAATGAGCATGCGTCATTCGAGCTGGGCGGCGACGCCCCCCATGGGCTGGAACAGCTGGGATTGCTACGGCGCCGCCGTCCTCGAGGACGAGGTGCGGGCCAATGCCGAGTACATGGCCGCCAAGCTGCGGCCCCTGGGGTGGGAGTACGTCGTCGTCGACATCCAGTGGTACGAGAGCGGCGCGGTATCCTCGAAGTACCGCAAGTACGTTCCGCTGGAGATGGACTCCTGGTCGCGCCTCGTTCCCGCCGCGAACCGCTTCCCCTCCGCCGCGGGAGGCGCGGGCTTCAAGCCCCTCGCGGCCTTCATCCACGGGCTGGGCCTCAAGTTCGGCATCCATATCATGCGCGGCGTACCCAGGCAGGCCGTCCATGCGGCGACGCCGATTCTGGGCTCGTCGGCCACTGCCCGCGACATAGCGCACTCCAATTCGGTCTGCCCATGGAATACCGACATGTACGGGGTCGATCCCGAGGCCGATGGGGCCCAAGTCTATTACGATTCGCTCTTAGCCCTTTATGCCGGATGGGGCGTGGACTTCATCAAGGTCGACGACATCGCCGCCTCGCGGCTCTACGGTTCCCATTTGGATGAGATAGCACTGATACGAAGGGCCATCGATCGTTGCGGGCGGCCCATCGTCCTGAGCCTTTCGCCGGGTCCCGCCCCGCTGGACTGCGCCGGCGACTACGCCCGGCGGGCCAACATGTGGCGGGTGACCGACGACTTCTGGGACAAGTGGGAACTCCTCCTCGATATGTTCGACCGATGCGAGCGCTGGTATCCGCTGGTGGGGGAGGGGCATTGGCCAGACTGCGACATGCTTCCTTTGGGCCACATCGGCATCCGCTCCTCTGAAACCGGGGCCGCCGACCGACGATCGCGCTTTACCTACGACGAGCAGCGAACGATGATGAGCCTCTGGTCGATCTTCCGTTCGCCCCTGATGATGGGCGGCGAGATGCGCGACAATGACGAGCGGACGCTCTCGCTCCTCTCGAACCCCGAGGTCATAGCCGTCGATCAAGGCGGCTCGAGGCCAAAGCCCGTGGCCATCGAAGGTCGACCGATCGGCATCCGCTCGCGCCCCGCAATAGCCTGGAGCTCGGAGGGGCCGGAGGGATCGACCTACCTCGCCCTCTTCAACGTCGGAGAATCCCCTCTCGAGGTCCGCGCGACCTGGGCCGAGCTGGGGCTCGAGGGCGAGCGGATGGTCCGAGACCTCTGGGAGCGCAGGGACCTCGGACGCGTCGATGCCTTCGCGTCGGCGATGCTGCCTCCGCACGGATCCGCCCTGTTCAAGCTGTCGAGATAGGGAGCGGAATCAACGAGCTTTCAGTATCAACCTCATTCGGCTTTTCAAGGCAAAAGGCCTATCGCGCCGGCTGCGCTAGCGCAAGCATAAGACCTCGTACACCCGGCGCCCCTCGGCTTGATTCTTCCGTCTGGTAATTCGTATTGGATAAATAATTTGGTTTTCAAAGTCGAAAATGTGTCAGACATCAGACCGATTTACATTGAGAATTCGAGTCAGACAATTATGCAGGGGATAGACTCATCCTCGCTGAATGAATATGCCGCGCAAAGGCGATGGTAACCGTCAGCTATAATCAACTTGCCGTGAACCGTATCTCGTATCAGAAGAATAGGAGACAATCCTTTGCCATCCCTGACCTTCTCTCGATCTTTGGCAACGTGATAATTACCGGCGTCCAATAGTGGAAGCCCCGATGCGCGGAAAATGTCTTTTGCCTTGAAATTCGTCATTAGCGCTGATCGTAATTGTTTGATCAAGTCGGCGACACGATCCGGATTGAAGACCAGCGAGAGGTAGGATTCAGCGGCTGGGAAATCCTTTTCCTCGGGAGCGGAGAGCCACTTGATAGCTTGTAAAGTATCCACAGCCTATACTAGTACGCGAAGAGCCGGAACGCAAGCTCACAACCGCAGGGGTCACCGATAGTAAATTGCCGAATCGTGGAGCAGGAGGGCTGATATGTTAGATTCCAGTTTCTTTTTTAGGATTATGGTCGTCTTCTGTATGACATTCCTTTTCGGCCTGGAACGACAGCTGGAGCACAAGCCTGTGGGATTCGGCGTATACAGCTTCGTGGGTTGCGCCTCTTGTGCCTTAACGAGCATTGCCTTGATTTCTTCTCCAACGACCCTTATGCCACTCTTGGGCGCTATTGTCACCGGCGTCGGATTTCTAGGAGCTGGGACCATCTTCCGTGGTCCCGAAGGCATATCCTGAATCATCAGCGCTTCAGCCCTTTGGGCCTTTGCGATAATGGGAATAATCGTGGGCTATGGGAATTTTCTCATTGCCCCGATTCTTTACGTCATTATCTGGATTATCCTTGGTATCAATCGGCTTTTTGAATTCCGCAGCTTTGGTTATTATCAGAAAACACTTGTCTTAAAGACTAAACGCTATCTAACCAAGGAGGATCTGAGGACGGTCTTTGGGATGAAAGGACTCATGGGGTTCACGATTCAGTACAACAAGGAAAAGAACGAGTTCCGGTGCACTTCTACATTGACTGGTCGGCCAGACGAACTGAATGCTCTACCCCCTCGGCTCCTTGCCGATCCCGATATCGTGGAGTTTACGATAGAATAATCGAGTATTCCGGGCTAACACTTTCCTCCCCAGCCCGGCCACCGCCTTGAGGAAGGAGTCCGCGGTCGAGGTCGCCGCGGCTCGCATTGTGATGCGAGCGGAGTCGCCGGTCAGGGCACGATCTCAGGGATACGTGAGCATGCGACGGCATGCGGCGCGATCTCCATGGGTCCGCCACGGAAACCGCTCCTCCTCAAGCCGTTTCTGCCACTGACAGAAACCAGCGCGATCCCGGTGTAGGATCTTCATGGCGCGTCGCGTCTTGCCCATGAATATGAAATACTAGCCCGAGAACGACCCGCTGGGTATGGCGTCCTGCACGAGCTTCGCCAGACCGTCGATCTGCTTCCTCGGAATCATGGCGAGCTCCGGACCTCAGAGTCGTGCGGATCACTGCCCAGCACCAGACGGGTTTGGCCTGGCGCTTACGTTATGCTCCATAAAATATGGATGTTTCAGTAATACCAGTTTATAATTGGGTGCTCTCGCACTTACTTTTATCTCGTCCCCTTCTAATCTATCGTCATCTTGACGAAATTTATATGATTGTTTTATCGTTCCTTATGCCTAATAGAGCCGCAAGATTCAGTCAACGGCTCAAAGTCACGACGCAGGGCCTGCGTTTGCTTCAACTCTGTCTCTTCGGGACCACCAGCGCCATTGCATTGATCTTCCTCGCCAATCATCAGGCGATTCGTCCTCTTTGGCGCTTGCTGGTCACCGAGGCAACGCTGCTTTCTTTGGTCGTCCTTAACATCGCCTGGAAGAGCGCACTCCGGGATTGGGTCTTTCTTTGCGCCTCCAGCGCTCTGGTGGCCGCGGCGGCCTGGATAAGCCGACAATCAGACGTGATGTATATTCTCTCGCTCGTCTGCATCCAAGCCTATTTCAAAGTGAAAGTTTGGCCCAAGGGGATAGCATTCGGTGCAGCCAACCTCGTTGGATGGATCGCATTTTTGATCGCCGTCGGCAGCACGCCTTGGACGGTCGTGTCCAAGGGATTCGCCCTGGCGATCGGCATTCTCTTCGGCGCACTGATGGTCTCCCTCATCCAAGAGCTTCAAGCTGCCAATCGCAAACTCGAAGCCTCGCGGCAAAAGGACAAGGATTTGGCTGTCGCCGAGGAAAGGGTTCGCCTCGCGCGAGAGCTGCACGATTCGGTTACTCAATCTCTGTTCGCTATGAATCTCTATGCCGAGGCGGCGGCGGACCTCGTGAGCGTCGGCGACATCGAAACCGCCTCGGGACACCTGCGCGAGATCCGTGAAACCGCGGAGGAAGCCCTACGCGAGATGCGGCTCTTCGTCTTCGAGCTGCATAGCCCTGGTCTCGAGAACGCTGGTCTGGTCGGAGCCATCCAGGCCAGGCTAGCCGCCGTGGAAGGGCGAGGGGGAATGCGCGCCGATCTCTCGATCGAGGGCTGCGAGAACGTGACGCAGTCCGTTCAGTCCGAGCTCTACGGCGTCGCACGTGAGGCCTTGAACAACGCCCTCAAACATTCGAAGGCGGCCGGGGTTCACGTCAAGCTCCGCTTCGCGGAAGACGGGACCCGCTTGGAAGTCTCCGACGACGGCCGGGGCTTCGACTCCTCCGGAGGGCAGGCGGTCGGAGGCTTCGGCATCTCGGGCATGAGAGAGCGGGTAGCCAGAATCGGCGGTATGCTCTCGATCGAAAGCGCATCCGGCAGGGGGACTACGATTGCGGCGTGGGTACCCAAAACATGACGACTCCCATCCGGATTCTCGTCGTCGACGATCACGAGATCGTCCGGAAGGGGATCCGCGCCTTGCTGTCGACGAAGCGGGACATCAAGGTAGTCGGCGAAGCGGGAGACGGAGAGTCCGCCATAGCCCAAGCTCGCGAGCTGAAGCCCGATGTCATCCTCATGGACCTGGAGATGCCCAAGCTGGATGGCGTCCAGGCGATCAAGGCGATCGCCGCCGCGATAGCCGCGCCGCGCATCTTGGTCCTGACCAGCTTCTCGGACGATGAAAAAGTATTCTCGGCCATCAAGGCAGGAGCTCTGGGGTACCTTCTCAAGGACTCGGGACCGAACGAGCTTCTCCAGGCCATCAGGCAGGTCAATCGCGGCGAGCCTTCGCTAGACCCCTCGGTGGCGCGCAAGGTGCTTGCCGAATTCTCGGGACCGCCGCGGGAAAAGCAGGGCCCGGCCCGGCTCACCGCTCGTGAAATAGAAATTCTTCAGTCGGTCGCGCAAGGGCGAAGCAACAAAGACATCGCCGGTCTCCTGTTCATCTCGGAGGAAACCGTGCATACCCACGTGAGCAGCATCCTCGGCAAGCTTCACGTGGCGAGCCGCACTCAAGCCGCCCTCTATGCGCTCAAAGAGGGCATCGCGTCCCTCGACGACATCCCGGAAAAAGAATAGACATCGCTCACCCTTTCTGGTGATGAAAAACCGTCAGTTCTCCTGATTTCATGAAATGTCGATTTCGATACGTTCTCGGGAGAATACGTGAGCCGTATTCGCCTCGAGGAGGAATCGATATGAATCGCGGATTTCTTTCATGGATTTGGCTGCTCTGCGGCGCGGTCTTATTGCCCTTCACGGCCTGGCAGACAGTAATACCCGCGGCAGCCTGGTTGGCGCCGATCTTCCTGTTGCGCTTCACACGCATTTCGAGACGCCCGGGGACTGCCTTGCATCTGGTGTTTCTGGCTTATTCCGCGGGCACCCTTATTGCCAGCCGAGGTCTCCCATTCGACCTCCTGGGTCTGTTTGGGAATGTGCTCTTCAAGGGATTGGTATGGACTCTCCCCTACGCTACCGATCGCTTCGTCGCCGAGCGGCTAAAGGGCTGGAAGCGCGCGATCGTCTTTCCGTCGGCCTTCGTCGCCGCGGACTGGGCCCTGTCCCTGCTCAATGTCAGCAGCTCGGGGTCGCCCGCTTATTCCCAGGCCGGCAACCTGGCCTTGCTGCAAATTCTAGCCATCACTGGAATGTGGGGAGTTACTTTCCTCATCATGTGGTTTGCGTCCATCGCGAACGGGATATGGCAGGAGGGTTTCCAATGGCGGACCCTTCGCGGCCATCTCGCGGTTTTTGTCGCCACATTGATGGCCGTACTCCTATATGGAAACATCCGGTTGAATTTCGCCTCTCCTAGCTCGCGGACGGTCGAGGTCGCCACGATTACCATGGGGAAGGATCTCATTCCTTCGGTCGACTGGATGAAATTCGGCCAATCCACGGACCTCCAGCGCTCCTCCGTGCGGCCCAAGCTTCAGGCGACGGTAACGCAGATGCTCGCGCGCAGCGAGACGGCCTTGCGGGGAGGCGCGAAAGTCGTCAGCTGGCAGGAATCCTCGGCCTGGGTCCTGGAAGAAGACAGGCAGGAAGTCCTAGACAAGTCCGCTGACTTGGCGCGGCGCTTCGAGGCATACCTTCAGATTTCCTTAGAAGTGTTCACACGGACCCCGAAGCTTCCCTACTTGCGCGATCAGTCGATCCTGATAGGTCCGAGTGGCAGTGTCCTGTGGACCTACGACAAGACCCATCTCGTCCCCTACGACGAGGCTTTCATTACGATCGCAGGTCCGGGGAAGTTGCCTGAAGCGGACAGCCCGAATGGCCGTCTGAGCACCGCGATCTGCTACGACACCTATTTCCCCGCTTTGCTCCGACAGGCCGGGAAAGTGGGAACCGATATCCTGTTCGCCCCAACCAACGACGTCTCGCCCTATTCATCGTCCGCCCTCGCGATGGCGACCTCCAGGGCTATTGAAAACGGCTTCTCCGTAATACGCCCAACTGGCCATGGTTTGTCGGCCGTGATTGACTACCAGGGAAGACTACTCGGCAGCGAAGAGTACTCCACCACCACCGACGGTATCATGCTCACCGATATTCCCACTCGAGGAACGGTGACACTCTATGGCCGCATCGGGGATGTTTTCGCCTATCTGTGCATCGCTGTCTTAGCCCTCTTGTCGGCGTTGGCAGTGTTGGGCCGCAGGGAGAGCATATGAGGCGGCCACGACGGCTAGTATCTCTCTTCCTGGGAATGTGTCTGACAGGACTGATGGCTTCGGGCGAGGAATCGCGAGGCCCAAGCGTCATGGCGTTTCCCTATGGATACTACGAGCCGGTCACCGGATTATCCGTGGGCGGAAGTCTCCTGGATTTCAACGCGCTCCGCACGGGTGTCACGCTTGATCTCGATGCCACGTACAGCTTTGCCGGATTTTTCGCCACACAGGCCACCATTTTCGCGCCATACTTGATTCCGAGGACCTCTCTCAGCCTACGGATGGGCTATAGCGATTATGCGCAGAGGTTCTTCGGCTTCGGCGACTCGACGTCGCTGGATTCCGCTTTCATCTATTCAAACTCGACTTTTCAAGTGGAGGCGAAAGGGTCCATCTCGCTTGGGTCCGACTGGAGGCTAAATCCATCGATCTTCCTCGACACTGCATTGATCGGACCTTATCAAGGACAGGTGTTGCCCAAGATGACGGGAAGTGACGGTGGCTTCATGACATTAGCGAGGATGGAAATTGCCCATGATAGGCGAGCCTCCATCGATACGTACCAACATAAGGACTATGTGGCTTTCGGCTGCAGCATTTCACAGCCCGCGCTCGGGAGCTCTTTTCCCTTCGAGCTGCTCGACCTGGACCTCAGATATTTCCTTAACATGCCCGGCGGCCAGGTCCTCGCGGCCAGGGTCGCCGCCAAGCAATGCATCGGCGATGCTCCGTTCAATGCGAGGCCCGATTTCGGCGGCACGACGTCGGGCCGAGGCTTCCAGCCCGATCGATTCATCGGCAATGCCGGTGCCTACGGACAGCTCGAGTACCGCTTCCCGATTTTGTCCAAGATAGGCGGAGATTTTTTCCTGGACCTAGGGCAAGTCGGCGACGGGTATCCAAGCTTCACTCTCAACGGCCTCCACTTTTGCGGGGGCGCCGGTCTGCGATTCATCTCGCCGAAGCTCCCGATCTTGTCGATCGACGTAGGATTCAACGGCGAGCCGCTTTCGCGTGAAGGCTTCGCCATAATAATCCGTACCGGTCAAGCTTTTTAGGGGCAATGAATATCGCCGGGTTCGTTTCCCCGTAGTGCTCCCAACGCCTTTGGTTGGCTATTCGCAAGCCATTCTTTCAAAGGGTTTCTTCGCCGAAGGTCTCGACATGGAACTTTATGGCCGACTGCAGGTCCGCGAAAGCCTCGTCAAGGTGTTTCCTTCACCTCCTCCGACACCCTCAATTCCCAAGGGATACGCGACATAGCCATCGGGATGCTTCTC
>Ga0181529_10006860_pt1 | contig 11482 bp, 11 predicted proteins | sample PEATcosm2014_Bin_36_FD_119763 | JGI IMG/M metagenome (GOLD analysis project Ga0181529, IMG submission 119763) | Peatland microbial communities from MTU Mesocosm Facility, Houghton, MI, USA - PEATcosm2014_Bin10_30_metaG | ecosystem: Environmental > Terrestrial > Soil > Wetlands > Peat | place... | reverse complement strand
CGATGGCGCCGGGCGTTTCCGCCGCGTTGAGCACCACCGTCGCCGGCCTGCTGGTGGCCATTCCCTCGATGTTCGCCTACAACTGGCTGGTTCACAATTTGCGCGCGTTCACGGTCGAGCTGGACAATTTCGCGCAGGAACTCGTTTCGCGGATGGAAACGGAATTCCTCGCGGACGAATAAATTTTCACCATGCGAAGATTTTCACAACGCAGTCATCTGGTGACGTTGAGTGAAATCAATATCACGCCGCTGCTGGATCTCGCGTTCGTGCTGCTCATCATTTTCGTCATCACCACACCGCTGCTGGAAAAGAGCATTGAACTGAAGCTGCCGCGCGGCGGCCAGACCGAGAAGAAACTGGACAAGTCCGACATCCGCACCGTCGAGATTTCCAGCACCGGCTATTACGCGCTCGACAAGCGGCGGATGGCGCTGCCGCAAATGGTGGCGCAGCTCGCGCAGGAATTTCGCGGCAACCCGAACCTCGTCGTCTATATCCGTGCCGACAAGGACAGCCGCTACGATCTGGTGGCGCAGGTGATTGACGGCTGCCAGAAGAGCGGCATCACGCGCTATTCGCTGCGCACCGAACCGACACCCGACCGATGAACCGGCTCCAGAAAAAATGCGTCATCGCCACAGCGGGAATTCACCTGTTGCTGCTGCTGGTATTGGTTTTCGGCTCGGCGTTTTTCAACCCACAACCCAAACCGGACGACACGCAGTTGCTCGATGTGATTCCAGCCAACCTGGTTGAAGCGGTGTTCAGCAGCGGCGTTCGCGGCGCCACGCCGCCCGCGCCCGCGCCGATTGTCACTCCGCCGCCGCAACCAGTCCCGCCAATGCCGGCGGTTCAGCCCGCGCCGCAACCGCCGGAGCCAAAACCAGTCGTCACTCCGCCGCCAACGCTCACCGAGCGGTTTGAAAAACTGTTCACACCGGAACCGAAACCGGTGAAGCCGGCGCCGGAAACGCCCGCACCCAAGCCGCACCAAATCCAGGTCAACACACAGCTCGTCGCGCGCGTCGCGCCGAAGATTTCCACGCAGGCCACCACTCCGCAGCGGGACACGCGAGCCATCAGCACGGCGCTCCAAAATTTGAAGAAGAATTTATCTCCGGGCATGACGGTTGATATGCCGGGTGAGAGCAGCGTGGCTTACGCCAGTTACCGGGGCGCGCTGGCCACAATTTATTACAACGCATGGATTACGCCCAACGACATGGCCAACGACGAAGCCATTACGACCGTAAAAATAACCGTCGCCAGCGACGGAACGGTCATCAACGCGCGGATCATCACGCCATCAGGCGACGCCAAAGCCGATGATTCAGTTCGGCGCGCCCTGGACCGGGTTTCTTCGGTTCCGCCACTGCCTGACAAATCAAAATCGGAACGGGATTTTGAAATCAGTTTTAACCTCAAAGCCAAACGGATGCTCGAATGAAAAAAAACTTCCCAAACTTTCTGAAAATCTGTTTTTCAATTTTTCTGACCGGCGCGGCGGTCAATTTTTGCCCGGGGCAGGATTCGGGTGCCATTCAGATTAACAAACGGGCCGATATTCCCGGCCTCACCAAGCCCATCCCCGTTTCGCTGGACGGTTTCAGCGGCGAGGTCGCGGACGTTTTGAAATTTGATCTTTATGTCCAGGGCTTCTCGTTCGTCGCGCCGGACGCCGCGCAATACCAAATCAGCGGCAGCGCCGGAGACAGCGTGACCGGCAGTGTAACCGACAAGCTGGCGAAAAAGGTGATTTTGTCGAACCGCTACACCGGCACGAATCTGCGGCGGCAGGCGCACGCCTTCGCCAACGACATCGTTTTCACCATCACCGGCAAAAAAGGCATCGGGCTGACGCAAATCGCGTTCAAGGCGCAGCCGACGGGCAACGGCGCCGGCGAGATTTACGTGTCCGATTTTGACGGCCACGACGCGCAGCCCGTGACGCATGACGATGTGATTGTTTCCCATCCGTCCTGGGCGCCGGGGCGGCTGGCGCTTTTTTATAATTCCTACAAGGTCGGAAATCCCGACATTTATTTCCACAACCTTTCCGCCGGCCAGCGCAGCCTCGTCGCGCATTACGGCAACTTGAACATCAGCCCGGCGGTTTCGCCGGACGGCACGAAGCTGGCGCTGATTTCGGACAAGGACGGCTGGGTGGATTTGTATGTGGCCGACGCGGACGGAGGCAATTTGAAGCGGCTGACGAAATCGCCGGAGGATGAATCGTCGCCGTGCTGGTCGCCGGACGGCAAATGGATTTGTTTCGCGACGAAAATTGGCGAACGGCGGCGGCTCGCCAAGATCCCGGCGGATGGCGGAGAGATTCAGGTGATTTCCACCAGCACCGCGCCGAATCCGACCGAGCCGGACTGGTCGCCGGACGGCAAATGGATTGCGTTCACGTCGCAGACCAGCGAGTTTGACATTTGCGTGATGCCGGCGGACGGCAGCAAGGATCCGGCGGTGCTGGTGCCGGGCGAGGCTCCGTCGTGGTCGCCGAACTCGCGGACGCTGATTTTCAGCCATTCGGTCCGCTACCAGCAAACGCTGTCCGTGCTTGACGTTTTCACGAAACAAGTCAAGGATGTGGGACGGATAGCCGGAAGCGATTCCGAACCCGCTTGGCGGAAAGACATGAATTAAGATTTGAATTTTTGACAAACATTTAACCTCAAGGAAAAATATGAAAACAACATTGGTTTATTCACTCGCGTTCGCGCTGGCCGCCACACTGGCCGCCACGGGATGCAAACACACCACCGGCAAGGTCACGGCGTTGCCTGCCGCGCCAACGCCGCCGCCGGCGGTTGACTATGGGCCGGGACCGACAAGGAATTCGGGACCGGAAAGAGCAACGACTTATACTCCTCCCAACGGGCTGGAAACAACCGGCATTGCGCTGCCGCCGTCGGAGGAAATGTATGGCATGAATCCCGATCCCGCCGCGCTGGCGGCGTTCACAGTTCATTTCGCCTACGACAGCGCCGCCATCCGCAAGAGCGAGCAGGCGAATTTGCAGGAGGTGGCAAAGGCGTTGAGCGCCGATCCCAAGACGAAAGTGCTGGTCGAGGGCAATTGCGACGAGCGCGGCACGGAGGAATACAACCGCTCGCTCGGCGAACGCCGCGCGCTGGCGGCGCGCGAGGCGCTGGCCAAACTGGGCGTGGATTCGACGCGCGTCTTCGTCCGCTCCTACGGCAAGGACAAGCCGGCTGACACCGGCCACGACGAGGCCGCGTGGCAGAAAAACCGCCGCGACGATTTCGTGCTGCTGCATCCCAAGCCCGGGGCTTGAGCATTTTTTGAACCGCAAAGGCCGCGTTCGCGCGGCCTTTCTTTTTGGGGCTTTACTAATTCCCAGAACCGGCGTAAGCTGACCGAGGTTCGACAGAATTTATGAAAATCATGTTTGCAGTGTTGGGAATGGGTGGCTGGGAAGTGGTGATTGTGGTCATCGCCATCTTGCTTTTGTTCGGCGCCAAGAAGATTCCCGAGCTGGCCAAGGGCTTGGGCACCGGCATCAAGGAATTCAAGAAGGCGACGCGCGAAGTGACGGATGAAATTCACAACGCGCAGACAGAGACGCCGGCCAAGACCGCGTTGCCCCCGGCACCCGCGCCCTCGCAGGCCGATATGCCTGTTTCGCAATCCAATCCTCCGCCCAAGACTTGAGGCGCGGCTTTTTTCGCATGGCCGGCGACCCAGAAGCGGAGCGTCCTGACGAGGCCGAAGGCGGCCCGGTCAAAACCTTCCTCGAACACCTCGAAGATTTCCGCTGGATGCTCATCAAGAGCATCGTCGCGCTGTTTCTGGGGATGCTCATCTGCCTGTTCGCGGCAAACGTCGTCGTGCAAATCATCAAGTGGCCGCTGACGCACGCGCCCATCCATTTTTCCGGCACGAACCAGATTGCCGTCGTCAGCTTCGGCACGAACCACCTCGGCAATTTCAAGCTCACGCCGGAACAGCAGGAGTCGCTCAACCTCGGCACGAACCGTTTCGTCGCCGTCACCATCGAGCCGCTCACGCTCGGCACCAACCGGGTGCTCGGCTGGCGCGTCAGCGACAACCCCGCCGCCATCGCCGCCGCGCAGCGGCTGAGCATCGAGCTGATCAACTTGAGTCCGGCGGGCGGATTCATTGTGGCGTTCCAGGTCGGGCTTTACGGCGGCGCGGTGCTGGCGTCGCCGTTCATTTTTTACTTCCTGGCGTCGTTCATTTTTCCGGCGCTGAAAATCCGCGAGCGGAAATACGTTTATCGCGGGCTGGCCATCGGCGTGGGGCTTTTTCTCATCGGCGTGGCGTTCTGTTATTTTGTTCTGATGCCGGTGGCGCTGGCGGCGGCGCAGATGTATTCCAACTGGCTCGGCCTCGGCGCGATGCAGTGGCGCGCGGAGGATTACATCAGCTTCGTCTGCAAATTTCTGCTCGGCATGGGGCTGGGCTTCGAGCTGCCGGTGGTGATTCTGACGCTCGTGAAAATCGGCGTGCTGGATTACGGAATGCTGTCCAAGGCGCGCCGCTACATGATCGTCATCAACCTGATTCTCGGCGCGGTGTTGACGACGCCGGAGCCGATCACGCAGCTCGTCATGTTTGTGCCGCTGCAATCGCTCTACGAATTGACCGTCTGGATTGCGTGGTATTGGGACCAGCCGGACCGGGCGAGGGCGCGCCGCCTGCTTTTGCTCGCGCTCATCGTTTGGGTGCTGGCCGCGCGCCTGGCCTGGCTCGGCTGGAAATACGGCCTGCCGGCTGCGCAACAACATTTTCATTGATGACGCCATTTGATCCGTTTATAAATCCATCCGTAAAACGCGCTTTACAACCGCCGGATTTGGCGTAGTTTTGGCTCGTCAACTAAATTAAAAATCGTATGCGAAACGCCATGCCTTTCCTCGTTGCCGTCGCTCTTGCCGCGGTGTTCACCTCCGGCTGCGCCGGGCCGGAACAAAAACTCGGCCGCGGCATCAACAACATGTTTGAGCCTGCCCGCATGGGTGAGTTGCGCCGCAGCGTCGAGCAAACCACCGTGTTCGATTCGCCAAATGTCGGTTATACTGCGGGCTTCATTCACGGTTTTGACCGCACGGTGGAGCGCACGACGCTCGGCCTGGTCGAGGTCGCCACCTTCCCGCTGCCGCCTTACCAGCCCATGTTCACCCGCTACGTCAACAACCGGCAGATGATACCGGGTCCCGGCCCCGCGTATCCCGAAAGCTACAAACCGGGCCGCGTGTCGGAAGGCGTGTTCGACACCGACACGTTCATGGGCTTCAGCGGCGGCGATGTCGCGCCGTTCATTCCCGGCAGCCGGTTCAGCGTGTTCAGCAATTGAACGTGACGCCATTTCAATCACCCAGCGCGCCGGCGGTTTTCCGCTGGCGCGTTTTGCTTTCGTGAATTGCCCATGTCCCTTGAAAAAAAATCGCCCTGCAAGGTCAACCTGCTGCTGAACATCCTCGGCAGGCGCGCCGACGGCTTTCACGAACTCGAAACCGTCATGCAGCCGGTGAACTTGTTTGACGAACTCATTTTTGAGCGCGGCGGAAAAGGGATTCAACTGACCTGCAGCGAAAACAGCCTGCCGGCCGATTCCAAAAACCTCGTTCACCGCGCGGCCGCCGCGTTTTTCCCGGCGGCGCAAATTTCCGCCGGAACCAAGATCCATCTGGAGAAAAAAATCCCGCTGGCTGCCGGACTCGGCGGCGGCAGCGGCAACGCCGCGACGGCGCTGCTTGCCCTGAACGAATTGTTTGACCAGCCGCTCGCTGCGGAAAAACTTTTCGAGATTGCCGCCGCGCTCGGCTCCGACATCCCGTTTTTTCTGCAAAACAAACCCGCGCTGGCCACCGGACGCGGCGAGAAAATCCAGCCGATCGAGCCTTTTCCGGCGCTTGACGGCAAAGCGTTCCTCCTGATTCATCCCGGCTTCGGCATCTCTACGCCGTGGGCTTACCAGAATCTGGCGCGGTTTCCGGCGGCGTTGAACGGCAAACCCGGCCGGGCCAGGGAATTGATTTCAAAACTGCAATCCAGTGGTTGGCCCGCCGCCGCTGGCGGCTTTTACAATTCGCTCGAAGCGCCCGCGCTCGACAAGTTTCCCGTGCTGGCGCTTTACCAGGAATTTTTGCGCGAAAACGGCGCGCTGGCCGCGCTCATGTCCGGCAGCGGCTCAACGACCTTCGCCATCGTCGAAAATGTTCCTTCCGGCGAATCGCTGGCGGAAAAATTCAAATCGCAGTTTGGGGCAAACTGCTGGACTGCGGTGGTGAAAATTTGAGTGGTAGGGTCGGCGCGCCGCGCCGACCGGACGCCGCAGCGCGGCGTCCCTACCGTTTTAATTTCGCCAGCGCAAACTCCGTCATTTCCTTCGCCGCCGGAATTTTCAGCGCCAGCGCGAGGATTCCATAAACCAAACCAGCCGCAATTGCCGGAACAAAGACCGCGCCGATTTTCAAGACGATTGTCGCGTGACCGATTGAATTTTCCCAAAATTGCCAGCCAAACCACGCGATGGCTCCGGCAACAATTCCGGCAAACGCCAGCGGCAGAAAAGTTTTCCGCACCGGTTCCATTTCCAGTTTCCCCAGCTTTTTTCGCAGCGCGTAAAACAGCAGCCAGACGTTGCAAACCGAAGTTGCGGTGTTGGCGATTCCAAGTCCGCCCTGCCGCAGCGGCACGACGAGCGCGGCGGCCAGGAGACAATTCATCACCAGGCACGCTATGCTGATTTTCATCGGCGTTTTCGTGTCGCCAAGCGCGTAAAAGGCGCGCGCCAGGACATTGACGGTGGAAAACGCGACCAGCCCCGGCGCGAGGCAGACGAGCGCGAACGCTGCGCGGGCCGTCGAGGCGGAGGTGAATTTGTCGCCGTGCTCGAAAAGCAGCCGAACGATCGGCTCGGCCAGAATGACGAGCAGAATCGCCGCGATCAGATTCACAAACAGCAGCGAACCCACGCCCTGCCGGAGCGTCGCGCGAAATTCAGGATATTTTTTTTCAATCGCAAGGCTGCTCAACGCCGTCAACAGATATGTCGCGAGCGAAATGCCGAACATTCCCTGCGGCAGTTCCATGAGCCGCACGGCGTAGTTGAACGAGGCGTTGATTTGCGGATCAATCCAATACGCGATGACCTGCACGAGCGTCACGTTGAGCTGAAACGCGGCCACGCCGATGGTGCCCGGAATCATCCGCGTGACGACGAGCCGGACGGTTTCGTTTTTCCAGGGCGAAACCCAGCGGTAACGAAAGCCGTCGCGCCAGAGCGTCGGCATTTGAAACGCCGCCTGCGCCATGCCCGCTGCGAGGACGCCGTAGGCGAGCGCAAAAATCTGCACCGGCAGCCGTTGACCTGCTGGAAGTCCCGCGCCGAATCTCGGCGCGAGCCAGAGCACGGACGCGATCATCACGACGTTGAGCATCGTCGCGCCCATCGCCGGGATGAAAAAATGGCCGCGCGCGTTGAGCATGCCCATGAACGCCGCCGCGAGGCACACGAGCAGCATATACGGAAACATCACGCGCAGGAGTTGCAGGATGAGTTCCGTCTTTTCAGAAAACTGATGGGCGGCCAGCGCGATTGAAATTCCAATCATCACGACCGCGATGACGGCGCTCGCGGCGATGACGAGCCCGGAAATGACGGCGTTGGCCGCGCGCCACATTTCGATTTCGCCGTGTGTTTTTTCCTTCTCCTTGAAAATCGGGATGAACGCCGCCGTGAGCGCGCCTTCGCCGAGCAGCCGGCGGAACAGGTTTGGAATCTGGAACGCGAAGATGAACGCGCCGGCGACTTTGCTGTCGCCCATGAACCACGCATAGACGATTTCGCGCACCATGCCGAGGATGCGGCTGACGAGCGTGGCCCCGGCCATCGCGCCGGACGATTTCAACATCTGTGACACGCGCGAAGATTAAAGTCCAAAGTCCAAAGTCCAAAGTCCAAAGTGAACCAATCCTCCTCATCGTCATCCTCATCCTCTTTCTCAAAATCCAAAATTGAGGACGAGAACGAGGACAAGGACGAGGAGGATTTGGGCCAATTGGCAATTGGCAACCGGCAATCGGCAATTTATCCTGCCCGCGTGAGCATTCTGGAAGAACTCAAATGGCGCGGCCTCGTCGCCGATTGCACCGACGCGGCGGAACTGGAAAAGAAAATCGCCGCGCCCGTCACGCTTTACTGCGGATTCGACCCGACCGCCGACAGCCTGCACGTCGGCAATCTCGTGCCGCTGCTGGCGCTGCGGCGGTTTCAATTGCTCGGCCACCATCCCATCGCCGTCGCGGGCGGCGCGACCGGTTCCATCGGCGACCCGAGCGGGAAAACTCAAGAGCGGCAATTGCTCACCAAGGAAATCCTCGACCGCAACATCGCCAGCGTGAAGGTGCAATTGGCGAAGCTGCTCGATTTTGAAACGAAACAAAATCCGGCGCGGCTGGTGGACAATGCCAGTTGGACAAAAGACATTTCGTATTTGGATTTCCTGCGCGACATCGGCAAGCATTTTTCCGTCAACCAGATGGTCGCCAAGGAATCCGTTCGCGCGCGGATGGAAGACCGCGAGATCGGCATCAGCTACACCGAGTTCAGCTATATGCTGCTGCAGGCATTCGATTTCATGGTGCTGTGCCGCGACCAGAATTGCGAATTGCAGATTGGCGGCAGCGACCAGTGGGGCAACATCACCGCCGGCATTGATTTGTGCCGGAAGAAATTGGGCAAACAGGTCTTTGGCCTCACGCTCCCGCTCATCACCAACGCCGACGGCACAAAATTCGGCAAGACCGAGGCGGGCGCAATCTGGCTCGACTGGCGGCGCACAAGTTATTATCGCTTCTACCAATTTTGGATCAACACGGACGACCGCGATGTGATTCGCTACCTGAAATACTTCACGTTTTTGTCGAAGGAAGAAATCGAGTCGCTGGAAAAGCAGCACGCGGAAAATTCCGGCGCGCGCATCCCACACAAGGCGCTGGCGAAAGCCATGACGGATTTGATTCATGGAGAAAACGCGACAAAGGAAGTAATTCGCGCAAGCGAAGCACTTTTTAGCGGTAAATTAAAAGACATTCCTGAATGGATTATCAGCGATATCATCGGCGAAATTCCGACAAAGGAAATTGAAAGAGCCAAACTATATGGCGCTGGAATTCCGCTGGTTGAACTTCTGGTTCACGCCGGATTATGTCCATCCAAAGGCCAGGCGCGGAAAGACATCGAAGGCGGCGGCGTGAACATTAACAATATTCGCGAAACGGATTTTGTGCGTATCGTGACGGCAAATGATTTGCTTCACCACAAACACATTTTACTCCGCAAAGGCAAAAAGAATTACGTCGTCGTAACAGCCAAGTGATTTCAGCCGGCGGCGAGCAGCTTGTTCATCTGCCGGATGCGGTCGGCGAGGACTTTCATGACGTGCGTGGCGAAGAAGGGATTCTGCTGGATCAGGAAATGAAACCGTCGCTGGTCAATCTTCACCAGCCTGGCATTTTCTTTTGCAACGACGGTGGCGCCGCGCGGCGACTGGTCTATCAACGCCATTTCGCCGATGATGGCACCGCGCACGGCGCTTTCAACCATCTTGTCGCCGACGCGAATCTCGAGTGCGCCTTCGAGGACGACAAACATGGCGTCGCCGGAGTCGCCGGCCTGGAAAAGGACTTCGCCGGCTGCGAGGTTCATCGCGTCGGTCTGATGGGAGAATAAATCTGCAGGATTCACGGTATGATGATTGGGCAATCGGGCAAGGACTTCAAGTTACGAATGGGTGACAAACCCGTGGCGGCAGTGTTTCAGGCCTTGTTTTCGAACAGGCTGGGCGCGGAGGCGCGGGCGAGGTCCAGGCAGCGCGCGAAAATCTCCGTCGGCGATTCGCATTGCAGCGCGAATTCGGCCAAGGCCTGCGCCTCGCTCAATTTGATGCGGCGGATGATGTATTTCACCTCGTCAATCACGGGCGGCGCGGCGCTCAATTCGTCCACGCCCAGGCCGATGAGCAACGGCGCGAGGACGGGGTCGCCGGCAATCTCGCCGCAGACGCCGGCCCAGATGCCGTTGGCGTGCGCGGCGTCCACGGTCGCCTTGATGAGGCGCAAAATGGCCGGGTGCGTCGGCTCGTAAAGGTGCGAGACCTTCTCGTTCGTGCGGTCGGCGGCCAGCGTGTATTGAATCAAATCGTTTGAGCCGATGCTGAAGAATTTCACGCGCTTGGCCAGCGCGTCGGCGACGAGCGCGGCGGACGGAATCTCAATCATCGCGCCGATTTTCATGTTCTCGTTGAACGGAATTTTTTCCGCGCGCAATTCGGTTTTGCATTGTTCAACGAGCGCGTTGGCCTGTTTCAATTCTTCGAGGCCGGAAATCATCGGATACATCATTTTCACGTTGCCCTCGGCGCTGGCGCGGAGGATGGCGCGGAGCTGGGCGCGGAACAGTTCGGGCTGCGCGAGGCAGAACCGGATGGCGCGCCAGCCGAGGAACGGATTCATCTCCTGCGCCAGTTGCAAGTGTGACGCAAACTTGTCGCCGCCGAGGTCGAGCGTGCGGATGATGACCGGACTGGGTTTCAACGCGGCGGCAACCTCGCGATAAACTTTGAATTGCTCCTCCTCGGTCGGCAGGCTTTCGCGATTGATGAACAGGAATTCCGTGCGGAACAACCCAACGCCGTCCGCGCCATGCCGGAGGACGGCTTCGATGTCGCGCGCGTCCTCAATGTTTGCGGAAAGCACGATGGTTTTGCCGTCGAGCGTGACGGCGGGCTGGCGCTGGATTTCGCGCAGCTTTTCGTCGAGCGACGCCTTGATTTTGGCCAACTGGCCGTATTCAAACAGCGTCTGGTCGGTCGGGTTGACGATGATGGTGCCGTTGTAGCCGTCGAGCAGCGCGTAATCGCCGCTCTGCAATTCCTCGCTGACGTTTTGCAGGCCGACGACGGCGGGAATGTCCAGCGACCGCGCCATGATGGCCGTGTGCGAGGTCTTGCCGCCGATGTCGGTGGCAAAACCGAGCACGAATTTCCTGTCCAGTTGCGCCGTGGTGGACGGGCTTAAATCGTGGCTGACCAGGATGCACGGCTCTTTCAGATGATGCAGGTCAAAGGCGTCCTTGACCTCGAGCAGATTGTCGAGCACGCGCCCGGCAAGGTCGCGCAAATCGGCGGCGCGCTCGCGCAAATACTCGTCCTGCACGTCCGACAGCGCGGCAACGTAGCGCTCGGAGACGGAATGGAAGGCGAAATCGGCGTTGACCTTTTGCTCGCGGATGAACCGGATGACCTCCTCGATGAGTACGCGATCCTCGAGCATCAACAGGTGCGCGTCGAAGATGTCCGCTTCCGCCGCGCTCATGCTGGCGACGACGCGGCGCTGCACCTCGGCAAGCTGCTGGCGGGTCTTGACGAGCGACTGCTCGAAACGGGCGACCTCTCCGGCGACCTCCGGTTCCGGCAGTTCG
>Ga0181529_10006856_pt1 | contig 11484 bp, 10 predicted proteins | sample PEATcosm2014_Bin_36_FD_119763 | JGI IMG/M metagenome (GOLD analysis project Ga0181529, IMG submission 119763) | Peatland microbial communities from MTU Mesocosm Facility, Houghton, MI, USA - PEATcosm2014_Bin10_30_metaG | ecosystem: Environmental > Terrestrial > Soil > Wetlands > Peat | place... | reverse complement strand
CTGCGCTACGACCTCACCGCGCCGCTCGCCCGCTACGTCGCCGAGCATTACGAGCGCCTGCCCAAGCCCTACCGCAGCTACCGCGCCGGCTGGGTGTTCCGCAACGAGAAGCCGGGGCCGGGGCGCTATCGCCAGTTCATGCAGTTCGACGCCGACACGGTCGGCGCCGCGTCGCCCGCCGCCGACGCCGAAATCTGCATGATGGCCGCCGATTGCCTGGAGGCGTTGGGGATCAAGCGCGGCGATTATGTGATCAAGGTCAACAACCGCAAGGTTCTCGACGGCCTGATGGAGGCGATCGGCCTCGGCGGCGTGGAGAATGCGGGGCGGCGGCTGACCGTGATGAGGGCGATCGACAAGCTCGATCGGCTGGGCCCCGAGGGGGTGCGCGGGTTGCTCGGCGCGGGGCGCAAGGACGAAAGCGGCGATTTCACCAAGGGCGCGGGTCTGTCCGCGGAGGCGATAAACCTGATTTCGAACTTTCTGAGACCGAAGGTCAAAGGTTGGGCGAGGGTGTCCGAGGCAAAATCGCGGCCTGTCGAGGACATGACTCTCGTCGAGGCGCCAGTTCCCGACGAGGGTCCAGCGTTTGTCGATAATTTCGGCACGCTCGGGCACTGGGCGAGCCTTGTTGGCGCGACTCCCTCCGGGCATTCCGCCCTCGAAGAGCTAAGAGAGATGTTGTCGATATGCGAAGCGGCCCGCTATGGCTCGCAACGCATATCGGTCGATCCGACTGTCGTCCGCGGCCTCGAATATTACACCGGCCCGGTGTTCGAAGCGGAGCTGACCTTCGAGACGCGCGGCGAGGACGGCAAGCCGATCCGCTTCGGCTCGGTCGGCGGCGGTGGGCGCTATGATGGGCTGGTGGCGCGCTTTCGCGCCGAGCCGGTTCCGGCGACCGGCTTCTCGATCGGAATCTCGCGCCTGCTCGCCGCGCTGCGGGCGATCGACAGTCCGATCGTCGCCGGCGCCGCGAAGCCGGGGCCGGTGGTGGTCGCCGTGCTCGACCGCGACCACATGGCCGACTACCAGCGCCTCGTCGCGACCTTGCGCGCAGCGGGGATCGCCGCGGAAATGTATCTCGGCGCCAGCGGCCTCAACGCCCAGCTCAAATACGCCGACCGGCGCGGCAGCCTGTGCGCCGTCATCCAGGGTTCGAACGAGCGCGACGCGAAGGGCGGGCGCGAGGTCGTCATCCGCGATCTCCGGCTCGGCGCCGAGCTCGCCAAGGCGAGCAAGGACCGCGCCGACTATCTCGAACTGCGTCAGAAGGCGCAGTTCGCGGTCGCCGAAGCCGAGATGGTCGCGCAGGTGCGCGAAATTGTCGCGCGCCGCTGAAGCGCGCTCTGGCGTCTCGTCGGCGACGCTGGCGGCGTTCGAGGCGTTCCTCGCCGCGCCGCGCAAATAAAAATCAGCTGCTGCCGATCAGGATGCCGGCGGCGAGCACCAGTCCGCCGCCGAGCATGACTTTGGCCGCCGCGGACAGCGGCGACGTGTCCATGTAGCGCCACTGGATCCAGGCGATCGCCGCCAGCTCGATGACGACGACGGCGCAGGCGATGATCGTCGCGGTGACGAAATAGGGGATCAGATAGGGGAGGGTGTGGCCGATGCCGCCGGCCATGGTCATCAGGCCGCACACCGCGCCGCGAAGAATCGGCGTGCCGCGCCCCGACAGCTTGCCGTCGTCGGCGAGCGCCTCGGCGAAGCCCATCGAGATGCCGGCGCCGAGCGACGCCGCGATGCCGACGAGAAATGCCTCCCAAGGGTTGCGGGTGGCGAAGGCGGCGGCGAAAACCGGGGCTAGCGTCGACACCGATCCGTCCATCAGGCCGACCAGGCCCGGCTGGATGATCTGCAGGATGAAGCGGCGGCGCGCGTGCTCGTCCTCGTCGTGGCGCGCATCGGTGGTGAGATGGAGCTGCTCGAGGTCGGCGGCGAGATGCTCGTGCTTGACCTCGGCCTCGGCGAGGTCGCCGAGCAGCTTGCGGATCGCCGCGTCGCTCGAGCGCGCGACCGCGAGGCGGTAGAAGCGCTCCGCGTCCTGCTCCATCTCGGCGGCGCGATTGCGCACGGCGTCGACTCCGAGCGGGCGAATCTGCCAGATCGGCTTGCGGGCGATGTAGCCGCGGATGTCCTGGCGGCGAATGAGCGGAATGTGCTCGCCGAACTTCGAGACGAAGAGGTCGATGAGGCGGCGGCGGTGCTCGTTCTCTTCTGCCGCCATGTCGATGAAGACCTTGGCGCTGGAGGGATAGTTCTCGCGCAGGCCCTCGGCGACGTCGGCGTAGATGCGGCCGTCCTCTTCCTCGTTGGCGATCGCCAACGCGAGCATTTCGCGCTCGGAGAGATCGTCGAATTTGCGCATCGCCGGGGCTCCAGAAGGAGAACGGAAGGATCGACGCCGCGCCGACCCGCGACTGCGCCGGCTTGGCGGAGCCTTTCTAGAGACCTGTCGGCGGACCGGTCAACCGCCGCTTGCTTTGACGGCGCGCCTGCTCTAGGCCACCGCTTTCCGCTTGCCAGAAGCCCGAATCCGCCCGTGACGACGCTGCCCAAACTCGATCAGTTCTCGCGGATCGTGGTCAAAGTCGGCTCGTCGCTGCTGGTCGACGCCGCCAAAGGCGCGCTCAAGCAGGATTGGCTCGAGGCTCTGGTCGACGATCTCGCGGCGCTGCACAAGCGCGGCGCCGACGTGCTGGTCGTCTCCTCGGGAGCGATCGCGCTCGGCCGGCGCGTCGCCGCCCTCAAGCGCGGGGCGCTGAAGCTCGAGGACAGCCAGGCGGCGGCGGCGATCGGCCAGATCGCCTTGGCGCGCGCCTGGTCGCTGAGCCTGCAACGCCACGGCATCGTCGCCGGCCAGGTGCTGCTGACGCTGCAAGATACCGAGGAGCGCCGCCGCTATCTCAACGCGCGCGAGACGCTCGGCCGCTTGTCGGCGATGCGCGCCGTGCCGGTCATCAACGAGAACGACACGGTGGCGACGAGCGAGATCCGCTACGGCGACAACGACCGGCTCGCCGCCCGCGTCGCCACCATGGCGAGCGCCGATCTGCTGATCCTGCTCTCCGACGTCGCCGGCCTTTACGACGCGCCGCCGCAGGAGAGTCCGTCGGCGCGGCTGATTCCGCTGGTCGAGCGGCTGACGCAGCAGATCGAGGCGATGGCCGGCGGCGCCGCTTCCGAGGCGTCGCGCGGCGGCATGCGCACCAAGATCGAGGCGGCGCGCATCGCCGGCGCCGGCGGCGCGCACATGGTGATCGCCGACGGCCGCGTCGCCCATCCGATCGCCCGCGTCGGCGACGGCGGGCCCTGCACCTGGTTCCTGACCCCGTCCAATCCGGTGACGGCGCGCAAGGCGTGGATCGGCGGCACGTTGGACTTGAAGGGTTCGGTGACGATCGACGCCGGCGCGGCCAAGGCGCTGAAGAGCGGCAAGAGCCTGCTGCCGGCCGGGGTGAAGCGCGTCGAAGGCGGCTTCGCGCGCGGCGACTGCGTCGCCATTCGCGACGAGAGCGGGGTCGAGATCGGCCGCGGCCTGATCGCCTATGACGCGAAGCGCGCCGAGCGCATCTGCGGCCGCAACTCGCGCGACATCGCCAAGGTGCTCGGCGCGCCCGGCCGCGCCGAAATGATCCACCGCGACGACATGGCGCTCGCCGAGCGGTAAGGAGCGCGAACCGCCTTGGCAAGCGAAGACGCGGACATGGCCACATCGACGACGCCGACCGGCGCTCGGCCGCTCTCCCGCCGCACGCTGCTCATCGCCGCGGCGTCCGTCGCCGTCGCCGGAGCCGACCGAGTCGCCGTCGCGGCAGGCAAGCGGTCGCAGGCCGAGGTCGCCTACCAGGACCATCCGCATGGGGCCCAGCGTTGCGAAATCTGCGCGCCCTTCCTTCCGCCCGACCAGTGCCGGCTGGTGGTCGGGCCGGTCAGCCGGCAGGGCTGGTGCAAGGTCTTCACCGGCCCCGACGAGCTGTGATCCGCGCTCAGTGCGGCGATTGTCCGCGGCTGCGATGGATGCGGTGCAGCAGCCCGTCCAGGCATCCCTTGAAGACGACGTAGAACGCCAGCGCGAGATAGCCCCAGGCGATCAGTTCCGCCAATTGCAGCAGGCCGCCGTCGAACGCGGCCATCGCCCCATAGGTCGCGAGCAGGCGGAAATTGGCGTGAAAAAGCTCGAACAAGTTGACCGAGCAGAGCGCGAAGCCGCCCGCGGCGACGCCCATCGCGAGGAACGTCAGCCAGGCGGGGCCGTGAAACAATCGATTGAGGAGCCGCAGCAACCTCATCGCTCACCCGCTGTTGCGTAAGCCCGCCGAGATGCCGTTGATCGTCAGTTGGATGCCGGTCAGCACGCGGTCGGCGACCGAGTGGCCGCGGTGCAGCTTGAGCAGCTCGACCTGAATGTGGTTGAGCGGATCGAGATACGGGAAGCGGTTGCGGATCGAGCGCAGCAGCAGCGGATTGCTCTCCAGCAGCTCGCGCTGCTCCATGACGGCGCCGAGCGCGTCGACCGAATCGCGCCACTCGCGCGAGATGCGCGAGAAGATCGCTTCGCGCAGCGCGATGTCGGGCACCAGCGACGCGTAGCGCGAGGCGATGGCGAGGCTCGACTTGGCCAGCACCATGTCCATGTTGGAAAGCTGAGTGCGGAAGAACGGCCAGCGGCGATACATCGCCCGCAACTGGTCGAGCCCGTCCTTGGGATGGGCGGCGATGAAATCCTTCACCGCCGAACCGAACCCGTACCAGCCCGGCAGCATCAGCCGGCATTGCGCCCACGAGAACACCCACGGAATTGCGCGCAGGTCGGAGATCGCCGTCGTCTTCTTGCGCGAAGCCGGCCGCGAGCCGATGTTGAGCGTCGCGATCTCGGTGATGACGGTCGACGACCAGAAATACTTCTCGAAGCCCTCGGTCTCGTAGACCAGGCTGCGGTACGCCTTGTAGGCGGACTGCGACAGCTCCTCCATCGCATGAAGGAAGTCGGGGTCGGGGGCGGCGACCTTCTCCTGCAGCAGAGTCGCCTCGAGCGTCGCCGAGACCAGCGTTTCGAGATTGCGCCGTCCGACCTCGCCGTTGGAATACTTGCTGGAGATGATTTCGCCCTGTTCGGTGATGCGGATCTGGCCCTGCACCGCGCCGCCCGGCTGAGCGAGGATGGCGTCGAAGCTCGGACCGCCGCCGCGGCCGACCGAGCCGCCGCGGCCGTGGAACAGGCGGATGCGCACGCCGTGGCGGCGGAACACTTCCACCAGGCCGATCTCGGCCTTGTAAAGTTCCCAGCCCGAAGTGACGAAGCCGCCGTCCTTGTTGGAATCGGAATAACCGAGCATCACCTCCTGCTCGCCGCCGAGGCTGTCGACGAGGCGGCGGTAGACGTGGAGCGACAGCAGCCGGTCCATGACGCCGACGCAGGCGCGCAGGTCTTCAATCGTTTCGAACAACGGCACGAGATTGAGCGCCGAACGGCCCTCGGCCGAGACGAGCCCGACCTCCTTCAACAGCAGCGCGAGCTCGAGAAGATCGGAGACCGACTGCGTCTTGGAGATGATGCTGGTGCGGATCGCGTTCGGGCCGTAGGTCCGGCGCAACGCCGCTGCAGTGCGGAACACCGCCAGCTCGTCGGCGGTCTCCTCGCTGTACGCGACGAACGGCGAGACGAGTGGCCGCGGCGTGCTGAGCTCGCGCGTCAGCAACGCAATGCGCGCGTCCTCGTCGAGCGCGAGATAGTCGAGGCCGGGGTTGGCGGTGGCGAAGAGTTCGGCGACGGTGCGCTCGTGAACGTCGGAATTCTGCCTCAGGTCGAGCGGCGCGAGATGGAAGCCGAACACGTCGACGGCGCGAGTCAACGCCCTGAGACGGCCCCGGGCGATGATCGCCGAGCCGTTGGCCCTGAGCGACTCGTCGATCGTAGCGAGATCGGCGGCAAACTCGGCCACGCTCAGGTAGGGGTCGGCGTCGGTCAGCGGCCGTCTGGCGGCGATGACATGGTCGAGCTCGCGCGACGTCTTGGCCAGACGCGAGTAGATGCCGGCGATCGCGCGCCGATAGGGCTCGTCGCGGCGGGTCGACGACGTGTCGGTCGAGCGCTCGGCGAGCGCCGCCAGCGCCGGACTGATCGGCGCCAGCCCGTCGCTCATCGACAGTTCGCCACCGAGCTCGTGCAGCTGCTCGAGATAGTGGCTGAGCGCCGCCGCGCTCTGCAGGCGCATGGCCTCGCTCAGCACGTCGGCGGTGACGTAGGGGTTGCCGTCGCGGTCGCCGCCGATCCACGAGCCGACGCGCAGGAACGAGGCGATGCGCTTGCTGGCGTCGGCGGGTGCCTGCCGCGCCAGCTCGTCCTCGATCGCGAAGTAGATGCGCGGCAGCTCGCTGAAGAACGTGTAGTCGTAATAAGACAGGCCGTTGGCGACCTCGTCGATCACCCGCAGCCGCGTCAGCCGCAGCATGTTGGTGCGCCAGAGGATGAGGATCACGCGGCGCAGCTGCTCTTCGTTGCGCGCAAGCTCGACTTCGTCGCCCTCCAACAAGTGGCGCGCGTCGATCAGCCGCGCGATCTCCAGCTCGCGCGTGAGCGTGCTCTTGCGGCGAACCTCGGTCGGATGGGCGGTCAGCACCGGGCTGATCAAGGCCTGGTCGAAGAACGCGCGCAACTCGGCGGCGTCGATCCCCGCTTCGGCGGCGCGCTTGAAGGCGTGGGGCAGCGCGCCCGGCCGCGGCTCCGACTTCATCCGCACATGGGCGCGGTTGCGGCGGATGTGATGCTGGTCTTCGGCGATGTTGGCGAGATGCGAGAAATAGCTGAAGGCGCGCACGATCGACAGGGTCTGGGCGCTGTCGAGACTGTCGAGGGTCACCTCCAGCTCGCGCCGCGCGCCGATTTCGTTGTCGCGGTGGAAGCGGATCGAGGCTTGGCGGATGCGCTCGACGATGTCGAAGACGTCGGACCCGTCCTGGTCGCGGACCGTGTCGCCGAGCATGCGGCCGAGCAGGCGGATGTCGGCGCGCAGCGGTTCGTCCTTCTCGGACTCGGCGGCCTCGCGCTTTTCGCTGCGCTCCTTGAGGGCGAACGACATCGACGATCTCCTGAGCGGGCGGTCGGGGGCCCGGCGCGGCGGCACCCCGAAAGCGGCGGGCGTCGCTGTATTTGTGCAGCGCATCAAAGCGCGGCGCAAGCGATTTGCGCAGTGCGGCGCCCGAGGCCCGGCGGGCCTGGGGCCAGCCCGAGGGGCGGCTCTCGGGCCGGCGTCCGAACGGCGGATGGCTGGACCCGCCCACCGATCCGCTCGGTCGCCAAAATCTCAAGCAAGTTCGGCGCCGAGACGCGCGCGCAGGGCGGCCGGATCTTTCAACTCGCATTCGTAGATGGCCAGCGTCCGCCAGCCCATCGCCGTCAGCGCCGCCGTCGCCGCCGCGTCGCGGGCGCGGTTGCGCGCGATCTTGGCGCGCCAGTAGTCGGCGTTCGCCTTCGGCATGCGCGCGCCGCGTGGGCAATCGTGCCCATGCCAGAAGCAGCCGTGGACGAAGATCGCCAACTTGCGGCGGCCGTAGACGATGTCCGGCTTGCCCGGCAGGTCGGCGCGACAGAGCCGGTAGCCGGGCGCGATCGCCCGCAGCATTGCCCTGACGGCGAGTTCCGGCCCGGTGTCGCGCGATTTCACCGCGCGCATGACGGCGGAGCGCTCCGGGGAGGGCTTGCGGAGTTTTGGCGTCGCCGATATTCGCGGGCTCGACTCTTTCATTCGTTTTCCGGCGGCGCGGAGACTGATGTCTCGCAACAACTAGTCGGACGAATCGCCTTCAATGTCGTCGGCAAAACCAAGTAGGATTTTATGATATTTGTGGAGACGTTCAAAATGGGCCTGTATTGCAAAGGCGATTTCCTTCGAGTTCTTCACCGCGAGAAAATGCCCGACGATCTGTGAGTAGTGCTCTGCCTGCCGTGGAAGACGCAGGGCCGGGTCAAGCTTTTCTCTAATCTCTGCATCGGACATAACCTGCACGATCTGAGTCGGTTTCGGTAGCTTCATTCTCGAAGGCGGCGACTTCGGAACCTTCCCGTTCATCAGCGCCGACTTGACGTGGAAGTGATGAAAGAGAGCATCTTCAAGGGGGCCGATCATCGATTTATCTTCGACCGGATAAGCCCACACCCAGGCGATCTCCCAAACGTCGACCTGCCGGTTGGCGATTATGTCCGACCGTGCGGAGGTCAGGCGCCGATTCACCCTGGACCGTATACCGTCTGTCGACTGGCCCACATAAATTGGGACTTGATCGAGGTCGCAAAGGACGTAGCAGCCGATCTCGCGCACAAGAGTCCGAACCGCCTTACGTCTGAATGCAAGGTCGATCGCCACCTTGCTATTCCGCTGCTAGAGGACTTGCTTCCGGAATCGCCACTTGTAGGAGCGGTTCAAGCAGGTGCGCCGCTATATGCCTAACTGCCGGAACGCACACGCCGTCGCCCGCGACGTGGTAAGCATCATTGTAACGTTCCGGTAGCTTGTATCCGTCCGCGAGCCCCATGAGGCGCGCGGCTTCTCGCGGAGATAGTAGGCGGGAACACACCTTGCTGCCTTTAACTAATATAATCGTCTGTCGACTCGAACCACCCCTCGGCGTCCGAAGACACCCCGCAACCTCGTCAAATCGAACTTCCGCGCGCTGCCTCTTGATTCCGTCGGCGTCCTCGCGCGTGCGCTTGTAAACAGCGCCTACCACTCGGCGCCGTTTCCGCTTGGCGCCTTCGACCTTCGCTCTGTTCACTGCGGACATCATTTCAATTAGGCGCGCGGTTTCTTCCGCAGTGTGCCACCTGACTCCCACTGGGTCATCTTCGACGAGATCAGAAAAGGCGACTTTGCGGGCGGGGGGATTAGGAAGCCGCCACCACACCCATTTCTTCTTCGCGGAAGCAGATAACCGGGCGTAAGCATCCACAAGAGCGCGTGGGTGCCATTCATTAGAGGGGGAGTCTCCGGATGCCGATTCAGGGACAGCGATACCCCGCTCGATAGCGACAAAAAATACGCGCGGTCGGCTCTGCGGGACAAACCGTACCGCGTCAACGACGATTGCGCCAAACTTGTATCCAGACCCAGACAGCGCCTCTCCGATCGCGGCGAAATCTCGTCCCTGATTCGAAGTGAGGGCGCCGTAGACGTTCTCAAGAACAATCAGACGCGGCGCACGGCGCTCTTTCTTAAGACTTTTCATCAGCGACCAGAACGGCCAGAACGTACCTGATCGCGTCATCGTCGGCGATGCGGAGCGCCCAAGCCCCGCATAATCGCCCGCGAGAGAGAGATCCTGACATGGGAAGGAAGCCCACGCGAGATCGACTTTGCCTGGCAGACGAGACGTGGAGATCTTGGCGACATCTTCACAGATGATATGGCCATCGCCCCAATTCGCAGCATACGTCGCCGTCTTCATAGGGTCGAAGTCGTTTGCGAATACGCAGGCCCACCCGGCTCCCAAACCCGCGCGAGCCATCCCACCGCCGGCGAAGAATTCGTAGAAGGTGAAACTACTCATATCGGTGACCGTGCCCTCGCAAGTGAGACTAAGGCGAACAACGCATTTGCGAAACTTTGCGCGGCTCGAATCGCCGGTCCGGTACAAATCTCCTGTGGACTCCGGACGACGACGGCAGCTCAGCACGCCGAATCAGTGGCCGGCAGTTACGTTCGTTCTTTGTTCCTTACGCCGTGTTAATTGCCACGCGCAACCATCGCCGCGTCAATTCCGTTCCAACGTGTCATCGGTCCCAAACGGCGGTCGATTGTGCTAATAGTCTCGAATGGATAGGCACGGCATCATCGCCAGACTGCGCGAGAACGAGACCGCGTTGCGGGCGCGGGGAGTGACCCATGCCGCACTGTTTGGTTCGCGCGCGCGCGGCGACGATCGCCCGGGCAGCGATATCGACATCATGATTGAGATCGAGCCGGAGGCGGTGCAGGACGTCTACGCCTATGTCGGCTTGAAGTCCTACATCGCCGAGTTCTTCGCCGAGCCGGTCGACGTTGTCGACCGCGCGGCGCTCAAGCCTTACGTTCGCCCCCCCGCTGAATCCGATGCGGTCTATGCGTTCTGAAGCGACAGGCGCGCAGCGCCGGCTCACCGATATCCGGCATAACATCCATCTCGCGCGCAAGTTCTTGGAAGGTCTCGACTATGAGACGTTTCGGGACAACGACCTCGTCTTCTACGCCGTGACGCGATGCCCGGAAATCATGTCAGAAGCTTGGTGTGGGGTTCCGCCAGAGGTTAAGGCCCGCCGCTCGAATATTCCGTGGGCGGAGATCGCAGGCGCCGGCAATGTTTACCGGCACGACTACGAAGACGTGCAGCAACGTCTTGTGCGGGGCACGGTTCACGACCGGCTTCACGCTTTGCTCAAGGCGGTCGAACTGGAATTGCGCCGATTCGACGCGCTACTGTGAGCCGCGACGGCGACCCCGCCGCCTTGACGGCGCGCGCGGCTTGCGGCGTTTATGGCCCGCCATGAGCGATTTCGTCATACCTTTCCCTGTCGTCGTCGTCGACGTCGGCGGCACCAACGCGCGCTTCGCCTTGCAGCCGGCGCCCGATGCGCCGCTCGGCGATGCGGTTCATCTCAAGACCCGCGATTATCCGGGCCTGGTCGAAGCGGCCGAGGCGGCCATCGCTTCGCTCGGCGCGCGGCCGCGCTCGCTCCTCGTCTGCGGCGCCGGGCCGGTCGACGGGCGCAAGCTCAAGCTCACCAACGCGCCGTGGACGATGGACGGTCCGGCGACGGCGCGGCGGCTCGGTCTCGCTCAGGGGCTGCTGTTCAACGATTTCGAGGCGCAGGCGTTGTCGCTGCCGGCGATCCCGCAGGGTTGGTCGAGGCAGATCGGCGCGGTCGGCTTCGGCGCTTCCGGGCCGCAGGTGATTCTCGGCCCCGGAACCGGCCTCGGCATCGGCGCGCTGGTCGAAGCGGCCGGCCGCCACACGCCGCTCGCTTCCGAGGCCTGCCACATCGACTTCGGCCCGGTTGGCGACGAGGAGAGCGCGCTGTGGCCGCATCTCGAGCGCGTCTACGGCCGGGTGACGACCGAAAGCGTGCTCGCCGGCCCCGGTCTGGCGCGGGTTCATGCAGCGCGGGTCGCCGCGCTCGGCGGGCCGAGGCCGACGCTCGACGCGCCGGCGGTCGTCGCCGCGGCGCTCGCCGATCGAACCGGCGCGGAGGCGGCGAGCCTCAGGCTCTACTGGCGCATGGTCGCCCGTTTCGCTGGCGACATGGGCGTCGCCTTCGTCGCCACCGGCGGCGTGACCCTCGCCGGCGGCGTGCTGCCGCGCATCGTCGACTTCCTCGACGACGCTGCGTTCCGCGGCGCCTTCGAGGCCAAGGCGCCGGTCGACGCGTTGGCGCGCCGCATTCCGACCCGCCTCGTCATCCGCGCCGACGCGGTGCTGGTCGGCATGGCCGCCATCGCCGCCGCGCCG
>Ga0181529_10006854_pt1 | contig 11485 bp, 8 predicted proteins | sample PEATcosm2014_Bin_36_FD_119763 | JGI IMG/M metagenome (GOLD analysis project Ga0181529, IMG submission 119763) | Peatland microbial communities from MTU Mesocosm Facility, Houghton, MI, USA - PEATcosm2014_Bin10_30_metaG | ecosystem: Environmental > Terrestrial > Soil > Wetlands > Peat | place... | reverse complement strand
TGACGGCGGACGAGGCGCCGTTCGGGTTTTCGGTGGCGCTGCGGAACGTGGTCGAGGAGGCGCGCGCGGTCGCGTTTGAGGGCGGCGCCTCTTTCATCAGCGTCTCGACTGCGATCTGAAGCTGCCGATCGCGATGTTCGGCGATATCTTCGGCCGTATTCTCGACGGTTATGTCCGGCGCGATGCCCAGGTTTTCCAGGTTCTTGCCGTCCGCCGTGTAGTAGCCCCACGACGGGATGCGGAAGCGCGTCCCGTCCACAAGCCTGCCCTCGTAGGTTCCGATGACGTAGCCGGGCGTCGTCATGCCGACGATCTTGCCCAGATGGAGCGCGCGGAATCCTGCGGGGAAGATCTCGGCGTCGCTGTCCGAATTCTGATCGATAAGCAGGACGATGGGCTTCGTCCAGGCCTGTTCCGGCTGGCTTTCGCGGAGACCGTCGCGCGGCTGCGTGAACATGTAGACGCGGCGCGAGAGCGCCGCGAGGATAGCGTCGTGCGTGTTGCCTCCCGGGTTGCCCCGGATGTCGAGGATCAGGCCGTCTTTGCCCTCGGCGTCGCTCCAGAGTTCGCGCTCGAAGTCTTTCTCCGACGCCGGGTCCATCGACCGTATGTGGATATAGGCCAGGCGGTTGCCGGAGAGCTGATCCACGAGCTCCCGTTTGCGGCGCACGCGCGCCTGGTACTCCAGGTCCATCCACTCCATGGTCGCGATCGGCTTCACCTTGACGAGCCTGGCGCCCTCCATGGTCGGCTTGCCGTTCACCATGAGCTCTACCGTTTTGCCGGCCTTATCCTGCAGCGTGAGATAGTAGTCCTCGGTCATCCGGACCTGTGTGCCGTCCACGCTCATAATGTATTCGCCGGGATTGACGCGCGAGGAGCGCTTGTCCGCCGGGCCCTTCGGCATCACGCCGGTTACTTTGAGGCCCGGACCGGCGTAGCCGTCGTCGTAGAAGAGGCCGAGCGTCGCCGTCTGCGGCCCTCCGCCCTTCGAGGCGGGCTGGATCTCGGAGTGGGACGAGTTGACCTCGCCGACCATCTCAGACAGCAGATTGGCGAACTCCTCCGGCGTGCCCACGCCCTCCAGGAAGGTCTCGTACTTGGCGCGCAGGGCCTTCCAGTCCACGCCGTGCATCCTGGGATCGTAGAAGCCGGCGCCGAAGCGGCGATAGAACTCGTTGAAGGCCTGGAGGTACTGGGCGCGGCGGTCGAAGACCATCTCGGCGCTGAACGCAATGGCGGAGGGCGGACTACCGGCGAGGGCTATGGACCGCGGCGTTCCGTTCGTTCCCAGATAGAAGAAGCGGGCGCCGTCGGAGGCGAAGTGGAGTCCCGATCCCTGCTCGCCGAGCGGCGACAACAGCGTCGCAGGGCCGCCCCCGATCGGAATGGACCAGAAGCCGGTCGGCACATGGACGATCACCTTCTGGCTGTCCGGAGCGGGGGCGAAGCCCTCAACGGGGCCGGGAAGCAGGAGCTGCTTTGCGCGCAGATGGATGTCGTCGAACTCGATCTTCACGTCCTTACCGCGGTCTGGCGGCGTCCTTTTGTCGTCGTCCTGGCTCTCGTCTTCGGGAAAGAGAGCGAGCGAGAAGAGGCCCGGCGGTCCCTCGCGATCGGAGACGAAGAGCAGCGTGCGGCCGTCGCGCGTGAATTTGGGATCGCCGTTCTCGCCCGGATAGCGTGTGACGTCGATGGCCTTGCCGCCCGCCGCCGCGATGATCCAGATGTCTATGTTACCGCTGCGATCCATGCGCGAGAATGCGAGCCAGCGGCTGTCGGGCGCCCAGCCGTGAGACGTGATGCCGATGCCGAAGTTGTTGTTTCCGTTTCCCTCCGCGAGCCTGCGCTCCGGCCCTCCGGCCGCCGGGACGAGATAGAGGCCTGCGTTCGCGCCGGCTTTGGCGTAGGCAATGGTGGCGCCATCGGGCGACCAGAGCGGATGGCTTTCGCTGGCCGGATCGTTCGTGAGCTGCTTCAGCTCCTTCGTCTTCACGTCGACGGTCCAGAGATCGGTCTGGTTATTGCGATCGGAGACCATGCAGAGCTTCGAGCCGTCCGGGGACCAGGAAATGTCGCGATCGTCGACCGGCCCCTCCGTGAGGCGCTTTGCGTCTCCGCCGGCCACGGGCACGAGCCAGATCGTACCGCGCAGGACGACGGCCATCTGCTTGCCGTCCGGCGAGATGCGGGCCTCGGTGGCCCCGGCGGTGAGCCGTACGATCTCCTGGTTGTTCACCTTGTCGTCCGAGTGGGCGTAGATCGTGACCTTCGCGGGCTTGCTGCCGTCGGGCTTGCAGGTGTAGATATCGCCGCTCCAGAGATATGTGAGGAGCGAGCCGTTACGCGCCAGGCAGGGCTGGCGGACTGCGTCGGTGCTGTAGTGTGTGATCTGCTTCGGGGCTCCGCCGTCGACGGGGACGCGCCAGATGTTGGGCGTGTTTCCGGAGCCGTAGATCATGTCGACGAAGACGGACCGGCCGTCCGGGGCGCACTGAGGCCAGAACTGCTGCGTCGGCGTCTTGATGAGGGTGTGGACCTTGCCCGTGTTCACGTCCATGACGATGGTGGTGGCGGCGATACTGCCGCGGTACCAGGGGCGCCACCAGGGTTCGCCGGCTCGCGTGTAGGCGATGCGGCCGCCATGCGCGGACCATGAGGCGAAGCGGAGCGGTTCGTAGTCGTCGGTAAGACGTTTGACGGCGCGGGTGCGCAGGTCGATAGTGAAGAGCGAGAAGGCTCGCGTATCTCGGATCGAGTAGAAGAGGAGCTTATTGCCGTCCGGCGACCAGTCGTTGACCCAGTCGTTGGAGCTGTTATAGGTGACCTGTCGCGCCGCGCCTCCGTCGGAGGGGACGAGGAAGATATCGGCGTTTCCGGTGCGGGTGCTGGTGAAGGCGATCCAGCGGCCGTCGGGCGACCAGCGCGGATAGGCGTCGAGGGCCTCGTGGACGGTGAGGCGGTTGGCCGTTCCGCCTGAGATGGGGACGGTCCAGATGTCGCCGAGATAGACGAAGGCGAGCGTCTGGCCATCCGGCGAGAGCGCGGGCCAGCCTTCGCCGTGGATCGCGTTGACGACGGGCGGCGTGAGCAGGCCGGAGTCGGAGGCGGGCTGCGCGGCAGCGGTCAGCGCGGCGGCGAGCGCCAGGGCAGTCAGGATGAATGGCGTTACAAACCGTGCCGGGCGCAGGGCCGGCGCGCAAGCGGACCTCATATCGTCTCCTGTGAACGGGCGCCGGGGTCCCGGATAGGAACGGGCGGCAGCGACCAGTGGGGGCGTTGTGAACTATTATGAACTATACGGGGCCGGTTGCCGGTTGTGTCGCCCGGAAAGGCTCGTGCGGTAACGGCGCGGCGCCTGCCGGAGTGGGGTCCAGCACGGGTTCCTTAAGGCAGTTTTCGACGATTCGTCGTAATTCCAACACAAGACCCGGATAATGTGCTATAATAGACCGATCTGTTAGATGCCGGCGAGTTGAGAACGAACTTTTGCAGATGTCGCAGTCTGGCCCCCAGGCCAAACATACGCTTCATCTTCTGACTCCTCCCTCTTTCCTGGCGGTCCAACCGATGTCGAAGCTGATGACAGGCTTCGTCCAACCCCGTGGGCCGCTCTACACGAATGGCGCGGAACAACCCACATGCGTTCCCTGGACGGGAAAGTGAAAGGAGCCATGATTCCATGGCGATTCGTATCTACGTAGGCGGACTGCCCTACTCGGCGAGTTCGGATGACGTTCGCAACCTCTTCAGCGCGCACGGCAGTGTCGTGTCCGCGGACGTTATCACCGACAGGCACACGGGTGAGGCCAAGGGGTTCGGTTTCGTGGAGATGTCCTCGGATGCCGAGTCTCGCACGGCTATCACCGCCCTTAACGGCACCATGTTCGGCGGCCGGACGCTGATGGTCAACGAGGCGAAGCCTCGAGAGGACCGTGGCGGCTCGCGCAGCGGCGGCGGCGGCGACAGAGGCCGCTCGCGCTGGTAGTTCGCCGGCAGCATGGACTTATGGATCGGCATGGGATGGGATTCCTTATGCCGATCTATTTCCGGAGCAGGATCTCATCATGTCCAATCCACCTGACGACAGACTGAAAGTCGCGGTCTCCAGCCAGTTCGTGCCGGGATCCGTCGCCGAAGAGCAGTACAAAGAGCGCATTCGCAGGTTCCAGATAGAAAAGGCGGAGCGCAAGAATAAAGAGGCGCGCGAAGAGCCGGAGAAGCGGCAGCAGAGAGACGAGGCGTTCGAGGCGCACAAAGAGGCCGTGGCCCGGCCTCGCATGCCGGCCAGGCGGCCCTGACCACCGGTCGCGGCCTCGACCGACCCGGAGCATAGCCCCGGGGCGCATAATTCGATCTTTTTCGCATTACAGACCCGGCCCTGCGCCGGGTCTTTGTTTTTGTTATCCCTCCTCGTTTCGTTCACCGATTGGGTCGATGTTGTCCGCGCGTTATAGCGGCTTCCGAGATGGCTGTGTCCTCACGACAGAGGAAATCCCCCGGGATCAACGAAGATTGTCGGTGGCGGATGTTCCGCACCGGCTCGCGGAACAGAGGGCCATGACGTTGTTGTGGGTGGTGCACGCGACGGCACGCTCCTTTCGGCCGCAGCGATGCCGAGCCGGCGGCGGACAACCTGCTGCGTCCTGCGGGCGACGGTGCGGATTAGACACGCGGAGGAGCGATGAGCGTAGCAATCAGGCCCTGAGGGACCTGACTGCGGACGGCAAGGGGGCCGAGGCCCCCTCGCGCGTACAGGACTGGCTGCGCGGCCGTCAGGCTAAAGCGCGAAGACCAGTACACACGCGGAGGAGCGACGACGTTGGAGCCTTCAAGAGAGGCGGGCCGACAGGAGCCGGGGCCTTGAACCTGAGACGGCGAGGGGAGAAACGGCCGGGCGAGCCGACGGTTGTCGGGACCTGCGGGAAGGATTCGGGCGAGTTTGCCGGCGATGCGGCTTCCGTCGAGCGCGCCGGCGCGAGCGCGGTCGGTTCCGAGGCTGTCGAGCCCGAGCGGAGGGTGCGTGAGACGCTCGCCATGCTTGCGGAACGGACGCGACGGGCGGCGCGATGGCGGTTCGTCTTCGGTTCGGTGGCGGGCCTGACGTACATCGGGTCACAGGCTGCACGCATTCTCCATTGCGTGCCTGCCTTCCATCGCGGGCGGCTGTGGATTAACGTCGAGTTGGGCCTCTGGCTGGTCAGCATCCTGGCAGGATCAATCGGGTTGATCGCCCAGGGATTCTGGCGTCGGTCTGCGAGGCTGCTTGGCGCATTGGACGACGTACGATGTGCCGGCCCGCTGCTGGAGTCGATGGCGCAGGCCAGCGCTCAACACGTCCTGTCGCGTAGGGCGGCGCCCAACGTCGAGCCGGTGCTCACGAGGATCCTCAGCAGGTTCGCGCCTTCGGACAACGCCCTGTTGACGCAGGAGCAGCTCCGAACCGTCTACGGCCTTCTCGGCAGTCTGGATCCGGCGGGCCACACCGATTTTATGATCGCGGCGCTGCACGCGGTTGCGCAGGTCGGCGACGCGGAGGCGATTCCGACCGTGGCGAAGCTGGCGCAGAAGCCGTCGATCGGACCCCGAACGGCCCGAGTCCGGAATGCTGCTCGCGAGTGCATGCCGCTGTTGAAGTCGCGCGCAGGCGATAATCTGGCTCGCCGCACGCTGCTCCGGCCGGCGCACGGAGTGGATACCGGCGGCGAACAGCTCCTCCGGCCGGCCGGCGGCGAGAATCCGGCAAGCGACAATCTGCTCCATCCTGCCGGCAGCGATACGGATTAGACACGCGGAGGAGCGATGAGCGTAGCAATCAGGCCCTGAAGGACCTGACTGCGGACGGCAAGGGGGCCGAGGCCCCCTCGCGCGTTCGGGACTGGCTGCGCGGCCGTCAGGCTGAAACGCGAAGATCAGCAGACACGTGGAGGAGCGATGAGCGTGGAGCCCACTTCGAAAGAGAGGAGCCAACAGATCGATCCCGATGCCGTCACGGACGCGGAACTCGAGCGCCTGCGCTCGCGAGTCAAACGTCTGGGCAGGCTCGACGCGCTGTTAGATCTGTCCGGCCTTCCGTTTCTCTTCGCCCTCGTTCTAAGCGCGCTCTGCGGCCTCACGGGGATGGACTTTTTCGCCGTCTCTACGGTCTTTTGCGCCGTAACGTGTGGCGAGCTTTATTGGTCCGGAAGACTCGGCGCGGCCGAGGCGGACGAGATCGCCCGGCTGGGCGACGTGCGGCTTGTCGGCTGCCTTGTGGAGTGTCTGGCGCAGCCGTCACCGTTCACGGCGCGACGGAACCGATTTGTGCGGGCCGCCCTCGCGCCTGTGCTCGCCAGGCTCCGGCCGACGGATGCGGATCTGCTGGACGCAAGGCAGCGGCGACGGCTCCGCGACTACCTGAAGTGGCGAATACGTGAGGATAGAAACAACGACCGGGCAGTCAGGCGGAGGCCGAACGATCGGCGCCGCGCCGAATCGAGGGCGTCGCACGCCGATTTCGTCGTCGCCGTCCTCCACGCGCTCGGCCAGGTGAGCGATCACGAAGCCGCGCGGCCAGCCAGAGGGATCCTGAAACTCCGCGAGCAGAGTCCCGATGGGAATCGCATGCGGGAGGCGGCCCGGGAGTGCCTGGCGCTCCTCGAAGAGCACGCAGCCGCCGCCAGGAGCGCCGGGACCCTCTTGCGCGCTTCCGAGGCGCCTGCGGAGGAGCCCGGCGAGCTTCTGCGGCCGGCCGCGGACGAGATTAGCTCCTCGCAGGACCTGCTCCGCCCATCCGACAGTCCGCCGGCGTGACGGGCGACGATGATTCCAGCACTTTCGAATCTGCAAGCGACGCAAGGGCCGGCCGGGAGCCGGCCGGCCCTTGCGTCGCTTCAGGGGCCGGCTCCGGTTGCGCCGGTGTTTATGCCTTCTGACCGTCCGGGAGGGGGCTGGTGCGGATCAGCTCCAGCCACTTCTCGATGAGGATTTCGCCGGTCATCTCGCCCATCGAGGCACGGGAGACGTAGTCGTAGCGCGGGAAGCTGTGGAAGTCGACTTTGGTCAGGATGTAGCCGAAGGCGTCGTTGGTAAGGCCGAAGAAGAGGTTCTGTTTGCCCTTCATCTTGCGCTTGACGTAGAAGCCGATGTTCGGCAGCGCCTCGCCGGGACAGGTCAGGATCTGCGAATCGCCCAGATTGACCAGGTTCACCTTCACCCGAACCGACCGGTCCTTCTTGTTGTACTGGTATTTCAGCGGCGAGGCGGAGACGACGAACCACATCTCCTTCGAGTCTACCGGGACGGTCACCATCTCGGCGCGACAGAAGAGGCCCGGATTCTGCTGCGGGGGCGCGGATGCTATGATCCGGACGGCCTCGTCGGCCATGAGGTTGCCGATCCTCTGGCACTCGGCCCACGTGTCTTCGTCGTACCAGACGGCGCGGAGCGGGTCCTTCATTTTGTCCATGATGCGGTTGTCGGCGGTTACCATTCCGCCCTGGGCGCTGTTCATGAAGATCGCCATTCCGCCCGCGCGCTCCTCCAGGCGGTCGTAGAGCGGGCCGACCAGATCCGGGCAGCAGATGCCCTGGTGGTCGCCGATCACTTCCGGATGGATCGCGTAGTTGACGAGCGTCGCGATGTTCTTGCCGTCCTCGCCGGTCGCCTGGACGACGTTCATCCGGCGGTCGTAGAGTTCCGGTGCGTAGTAGTTGTAGGCGATCTTGCCCTTCGCCTCGCCCGTCGCGATCCTCAGGACGGCCGGCTTCGCGTTATCGATGGCCTCGTTGATCGCCTCCGCCACGAGCACGCAGACGCGGTCGATGTAGGCCAGATCGCCCGTGTGGCCACCAAGGGCGGTCGGAAAGGCGTAGCAGTCCGGGGCGCTATGGGTGTGGGTCGAACCGATCATGACGTTTTCGCCGGGGATGCGCGGCACGTGGGCGCGGATCCGGTCGCCGAGAACGGACGGGAAGCCGATGACGTCGATTCCGACGACCGCGATCGCGACGCTCCCTTTGCGCAGGTAGAGAGCGCGAGCGGTCAGCTCGCCGATCTGTTGATGCGCCTGTTCGGTCGGTCCCATGCCGCCGGAGATGGGCAGCAGCGGATGGGGCGTGATGATCCTCTTTGCCGCGCCCGCCAGCATCTTCCCGTCCGCCTGTTCCGCCCTGGCCGGCTGCGCTCCAAGCGCCACGGCAGCTCCGAGCGCGCCCGAGATCAGCTCCCTGCGCGAAACGGTCGCGCCGTTCGTCCCCTCTTGCTCCGCTCCTATATCGGCGGACCGGCCGTCAAGGTTTCTCTTTGCCATCGTCATCCCCTCGTCGATAATTTTCGAACCGTTATCGGTCTTCGTTTCCATTCCGGCGGCCCGCATTCCTTCAGGAGAAGTCCTATCGGGATGGCTGCAAGGTGGAGGAGAGGCGTAATCAGCCGATATTAATAGAGCGATCGCGGCCGGCGCGCGCTTTCGAACGTGAGGGCGCCACGTGCGTTTTCCGGCCATATCCGCCGCTCGTGGAGGAGCTTTCGCAGGTTTCGCGCAACTATTGATAGGGTAAAGGCCTATTGCATCCGGCGAAGCGGCCGGACTGAGGAAATAAGGTGTCTCAAGCGCACAAAGACAACGAAACAGCATCGGCCGCGAGTCAGCCGGAGACGACCCCGGCTCCAGAGGCCGCAGCCCCGGAGGCCGCTCCGCCCGGCCAGACCGTACATGCGCTGCATGCCCGCGCAAGGAGGGCGCTGCTGCGCTTCCGGATCTTCGGTTTTCTGGGCGTACTCGGAGTGCTGCTCGCCACGGCGACGCCGTTCGTGATCTATTATTTGCTTCACCCGCCCCCCTGGTCCGGCAACGATCCCTACGCACACTGGCGCACGTGGCTCTACATGCACCATTCACGGTGGGTGCTGGTGATGTTCCCGCCGTGTCTCTTCGTGGCCCTTATGGGCGGTCTGGCGTGGCACTATGCGACGTCGTTCCGCCAGACGACGGCGGCCATAGCGAGCGCGGGCGGCTCCGAGCGTGTCGGTCCGCTGATTGAAGCGCTCGAGGTCGGTACGATCTCCAGCGCTACGGACGACAATGCGGAGCGTGCGAGAGCCGAGGTGATGAACGCGCTCACGCAGATCCTGCCCCAGCTTTCGGAGGCGGGCCAGGCTCAGATCGACTCCCGGCATCGATCCATCCTCTGCCGGCAGCTTCTGCGCGCCAAGCCGGCCCGCGACACGGACTTCATCGTGGCCGCTCTGGCCGTGCTGAAGGATATCGGCGACGCCCGCACGATTCAGACGGCCCGAAAGCTCAACGACCTGGCCGGCGCGACGCGCGAGGCGGCGAGGATTCGCGAGGCGGCATCGGAGTGCCTCTATCAGATCCAGCGCAGGACCGCCGGCATTAATATGAGATAGCGGGCGGGCGACCGAGGTCGCTGCTACAAGGACACGAAGTCGGCCTTCGCCGACTCCAGGCAGAGCCGACGCGACTGAACGGGCGAGGGCAATTCCATTGCGTGAACCCTACACTCAGTTCTATGCCCATCTGATTTGGGCGACGTGGGATCGTCAGCCGCTGCTCCAGGGCGAGATCCGAAATGCGGTTTACGACTGCGTATTGGCGGAATGCCGCAATCAGAAGGCGGATGTCCTGGCGATAGGAGGGGTCGAGGACCACGTCCACCTCCTGATCCGGTACCCGCCGACCGTCTATATTCCCCAGTTGCTCAAGCACATGAAGGGTGTTTCTTCCCATCTCGTGACTCACAAGCTGCGCCCCGGCGAGTTCTTTAAGTGGCAGGGCCATTACATGGGCTATTCGGTGTCCAGGTCCGCGACTCCGGTGGTGAGAGATTATATCCTTCGGCAGGAGGAGCACCACAAGCACGGCACCTGCGAGCCGGATTACGAACCCGAATAGGGAGATCCTGCTGGTGGAGTCGGCGAAGGCCGACTTCGTGTCCTTGTAGCAGCGACCTCGGTCGCCCCACGAGCGCGACAGCGTTCCTGACGGACAAACCCTTTCTCAAATACGACTGGATCATTGTCTGGATTGGATCGCTGCTGCTCCTCTGTCTCAGGCGGAGAAGAATTCAGCGATGGAGCCTGGGAGTTGAGAACATCCGGAACGTCGACGACAAGCGTTTAGATTGGACCTTGCCCGCTAATGAGGTTTGGCGAATAAGTACCGCGCGGCCTTAAGCTGGGGGCACCGGACTAAAGTCCTGCGCTAATCGGCCTACGGCCAAGTGCCCCTCCGGGGCACAGGATGCGTCCGATCTAGCCGAGCGACGCCAATTTGTTAAACGGCATAAGCGGGCGCCTCCACTGCCGGGTCCGAGGTGCGAACCTTCGACGCGCGGGCGCTTAACGCCGGACGGGTCCGCCGCCGGTTTCGCGGTTTTCGAATGATGGACGGGGCGCATTTTGCATGGAGACGAACATGCTACTCCGGTGGGCCAACGACAACCAGGAGGGATGTACGAATCCGCCGATGCTTGAGGCCGCCGAGCCCGGCGCCTCAGCTCGTCTCCAAGCCGATGAGAGCGATGCAGTCATTCGCGCTCTGAACGCCGGCGCGGCGCGACATCGGACTCGGATTCGCGTGCTGAGGGCCGTGCTGCTCGCGGACGCTCTGTTCATGATGGCGGGCCTCCTGTTGCACAGAATCCTGCGCCTGCCGTTCCCGGTCTTCGCTATTCCGTTTTATGCCATCCAGTGGATAGGAAATCGGTTGTGGAAGCGGGCCAGCCAACGCTGGACGGAGTGCGCGATGCGCGCCGCCGTCATACCCGATCGTCGAGCCCTCGGCAGTCTGCTGGATTGGATCGCCGGCTCTCAAGGCGTCAAATACTCCGGAGCGCATGCGGTGAAAGGCCAGGTGCGCTCGTCCCTTTCCCGGCTCCTGCCGCGCCTCACGGCGAGCGACGCAGGCCTTCTAAACGCGCGCCAGCAGGCCACGCTGTTCAAGATCCTGGATGCGCGTTCGCTGCGCGACCGGTCACGACGCGGTCGAGCATTCGCCCGGTGGCTCTTGGGCGAGGACCCGAATCTCGTCTACGCAACGGATGAGGGTCTCATTCTGGCGATCCTCGGCGCGATGGGACAGGTCGGGGATGAATCGGCGATGCCGGCTGTCCGGGGGCTGATCGACCTGCCGGACACGGAGGGTGGAAGCGAGAGGATCCGGACTGCGGCAGAGGACAGCCTGGAGCTTATCGAGCTTCGCGCGCAAGAGTCGGAGGCGCGCAATACGCTGTTGCGCGCGGCGAGCGAGCCGGAGGCGACAGGCGGGGAGTTGCTGCGCCCTGTTGCCGATCCGGCCGGCTTTTCGGACGATCCCGGCAAGCTCCTCCGACCCGCGGACTGACTCGCGCCTCAGCCCGATTCCAGTTTGCCGAGCGCGATGAGGCTGTCGATGTCTTCGAGCCCCTCCTTCATCCAGGCCCCGAACGTTTCAGGATCTGCCCGGCAGGGCGCCCTGCACGGCCGGCATTGTCTCGCCGCCGGG
>Ga0181529_10006853_pt1 | contig 11487 bp, 11 predicted proteins | sample PEATcosm2014_Bin_36_FD_119763 | JGI IMG/M metagenome (GOLD analysis project Ga0181529, IMG submission 119763) | Peatland microbial communities from MTU Mesocosm Facility, Houghton, MI, USA - PEATcosm2014_Bin10_30_metaG | ecosystem: Environmental > Terrestrial > Soil > Wetlands > Peat | place... | reverse complement strand
CCACGGCGTCGGTGGGGAAGCTCAACTGCAACTGGGCCGGGGCGGCCACCGACGGAGGCGCCGCAAACAGCGAGGGGTTGGAATCCGCGAGCACCTGATACTGGAGGCTGGACAATGGTCCGCTGGCCTCGGCAAAGGCGTTGAACAACGGCACCACCCGGGCGGTCGTGCCCTGGCTGATATTGACGATGGGAATGGGCTGTGGGATGGGGCCGCTCTGGGGCAGAGCGGCCGTCAAGAGCTGCCGCACTTCCAGCGGCTCGATCCGTAGCGAACGCCTGGCCCGCGCAGAAACCGGACTCTTCCGCTTGCGCCATATCTTGCGCATTCGCCGCGCAAAAAAATCACCGAAGGAACCAAAATTCGGAAGCATGACCTACTCCTTCGCCTTCTTGACATCACCGGCAACACCAGAGGGGGCCGTCACCGGGACCTAGACTTATGGCACAGGATTGAAACCGTCTTACGGGTGTAAATTGAGGCAAAATTGGATTTACCACGGCAATGGAATCAGCGTCCGCATTCTACTGCGAAGCCGCTTTCGACTACAAGTCGGCTGTACAGCCGACACCTGACCGGGTGCCTAGATGATTCCTCGGACAGGGCACAATCGGGCCCTTTCCGCGACAGCCGGTTTGCCGAAGGTCATGGCGGCTCGGGAAAAATCCGGCCATGCCCACGCGACTGCAAATCGCCGCCCGAAAGCCAGTGCGCCCCCGCACAATCGCAAGGCGCCGCTTCCAGGCCGCAGCCTTCAAAACACCGCTGGCAGGTGTGAGCGATGTACTCGCGGAAGATCAGCAGGATCAGTTCCACGCGACTACCGACGCCGAGTTTCTCATAGAGACGGTTCATGTGGGTGTGGACCGTATGCGACGAGATTCCAAGCCGGCGGGCAATTATCGATTCCTTCACGTCCTCGACTACGTAGCGCAAGACATCGCACTCCCGCCCCGACAACTCCAATTGGAGGCCGATGGCCTGCCATTCCTTGTCGGACAGCAAAGGTTCATCCGTCGAGGCTTGCAGCTCCAAGTTCGACATCCCCGCAGACCTCCCGCCTACTTCCCACGCGTGGACCGCCATGAACGGCTAAAACGATTGCCGCGTCCTCCCGCGAACAGAACCTCGACGCCAACTGCCCCTTTTGCTCCAGCGCCGTTTTCAGGGAATCATCGCGATCTTACTTGCCCGTCGGCACCACGATTTTCGGCAGCAATCGCTCGGCAAGCAGCGCCCCGGCCTCTTGCAGGGCGGTCTTCGCGGCAATCTGCTCGGCCAGATCGACCGCAACGGTCGTCTGCCGGTCAGCGGCCACGATCTTGCCGCTGGCTCGATCCACCGCCTTGATCTCGACACGGGCCTTGACCGAGATCAGATTGTTGTGCTGCACGGCGTGCTCACTAAAGGCCTCGCCTTGGATCAGGATGTCGGCGTCCTTCTTCCGCCCCTGCTTGGGATCGACCGCCTTGAAGCCCAATTCCGTGCAGTAGCGCGTGATTTCGGTTTCGGCCGCCGGGTCGATGGTGATCTGGCCCAGGTGCCGCTCCGGGACCTCGATCAGCACCGTGGGCCGCTTGCCGTCGCCCAGCTTCTTCTTCAGCGCGGCCACGCGGTCCTCGCGCGAAAGCAGCGCGGGCACCAGGTCATCGGCACGGTCGGCAATGGTCTTGCTGACTTCCTTACCCAAGTCGTCGACGAGCTTGCCCAGATCGTCACGGACGTTGCCCTTGACGGAGGCGCCCGCCACGCGGCTGGACTCCGTGCTGATGATTTTGGCAATCAGGTAGACCGAGTGGTCGACCCGCAGCACGGAGCCGGTGATGAGCAGCTTGGCCCCCGTGAGTTGGCCGACCTTGGTCGCCTGCTGCGGCTTGACCAGGCCGGAAAGGTTCACCTCCTGCTCGTCCAGGAGCTTCTTGATGTCCTCACGGTCGACGAGCGTCAAGGCCGGATCGGCTGCCAACTTGGCGAAGAGCATGTCGCTGACCTTGCCGCCTTCACCCCTGGTGTCCCCGCCGCGTTCCTGGAAGGGGAGTACGGCGGCGGGGTACACCTGGGGCGTCTTCTCTTTCTTCTCCTTGTCCTCGGCCCGGGCCGCAATCGCGGCACACAAGAGCAAGGCAACGGGTAGTGCGAGTCGTATCGTTAGGGTCCTCATGGTCACTTCTTCCTTTCTTGTTGGGGTAACGGGGACGACGGCTTTTCGGCGTTAAGCCGCAGAAATAATTCCGAGAGCAGGTAGCGGGGCGCGGGCGTGGCCTCCCATTGCCGGATGATCCCGAATCCACAGACCAACAGCCGGCCTTTCGCGGCCGGGTAGCGGACTTCCAACCAGGGCCAGGCGTGCCGGGCCTGGCCCACTTCGGCCACGACCTGGTCGCGGTCGCTCTTGATCGTCAGGCGGCTGGCGTCGATCTGGCCCTGGGGCGACCACGCTGTGGCATCCAGGCATTTGTCCAGTTCCCTGATGATGTCTCCCTGCCGCAATGTCAAACTGGCGGGCGGCGGCGACTCGGCGCCCGCGCTGCCGGGCAGGACCAGCGTGCCCTCGCCCGGGGCGAGGCAGAGGACCGGCACGCCGCGGGCAGCCTGCTTGACCACGGCCTCGCCCAGCGATCGATAGTCCCGCCAGGCCGTGCCCTCGCCGACCACCAACAGTCCTTCTCGTATTTCATCCAGCGCGGAGATGTTCTTGGTGAAGGTGAAGGGGATATGGGCCTTTTCGAATACGTCGGCCGTGTCGCCCTCCGGATCGAAGAGGTTGATCTTCAGCCCCTTGAGCCACTCGCTGCGGTTGGCGAACGGATCGGGGGGGAAGATCCAGACCTTCCTGGCGTGTTCGGCGCGGGGTTTCTGATCGCCGGCCGCGTAGACAGCGATGCTGAGCTGAGATTCCAGGACCACTCCCTCTTTGACCTCGGGCACTTTCAAGGCTACGGTCACCTCGGCCGCACGTTCGGCCGTGGCCGTCAGCGGCAATTGCCCGTGCTCCACCGTCCGCCGATTGACGGAGAGCGACCAGTGGAGCCGGCCATCCAGCGGCTGTACCGTGCGGATGGTGTAGTGGAACTTCGCCTCGCCGCCGCTGAAGACGTCGGCCCATTTTTCGACGGGCTCGATAACCGTGTCTTCCGCCGCCAGGACCGCCGTGGGCGCGTGAAGGCATACCAGGGCGGCCGCGGCTGCCATGCTCCAGGTTCTCATGATCATCCTCACAATCTCCGGATAGGCCGGACTCAAGGCTTTTTCAATTCGACAGCGTAGATACCCTGCTCGGTCGAGAGCAGCAATCCGTAGTGATGACTGACAAAGAGCTTCGGGTACAAACAGTTTCCGGGAATTTCGCATGGCACGCGGCACAAGGGCTCCTTGAGGCCGGTGGCCACATAGTAGCGATTGAAAAGTGCATTGATCACGTGGAATCGCCCCTCATGGAACGCGCACACACCCGCATGCCAGAGGGGATTGGCCAATTCCCTTTGGAAGTCCGGGAAGCCGATGCGGTAAAGCGGGCCGCCGCCAACGTCCGCGTAGTCCTCCCCTTGCCAATAGACGCCGTCCTCGCGGCCCAGGAGGAAGAAGGCAGTGACCATAGCAAGCGGCGCGGAGGTCACCGTTCGAGTTTCCGCATCGACCAACAGCGGTCCCGCCCCCACGCGGCCAACCACGACCCGCTGCCGGGCCGCACGGCCATCGCCGCCGGGCGCGGCGACGGTTGACACGAAGGCGATGGGGTAGGCCAGCTTCGGCGAGTGCAGTGCGGGCGAATGGTCATCGAGTCTGTCGCCGACATCGGGCACAGTGCGGGCTTCGTGGATCACTTCCAACTTGATGTCCTTGCCGTCGAAAGCGGCCAGCGCCACCCACAGGCGACCGAAATAGCCGGCGATGCAGACCTTGCCGTGCCCCAGCGGCGCCATGCCGCAGGAGATCGAAGGCGGCAGGCCGGCCTCCGGTCCGCTTCTCCAGATCTTCTCTTCCCGCGGCTCGACCACGGCCAACGGTCCATCTTTTCCGGGGTTGAGGGCCCAGAAATACTGCCCATCCCAACAGGCGTTGATCAGTTCGTCTCTCGTGCTGGCCAACATCGCGCCCTGGCGCGTTTGCGGAGAGGAACGGGTAATCTTCAGCGGCAAGGCCTGCAGGCGCCCCTTCTCCTTCATCAGCGCCAATTCGGTGGCGACAGGAACCACTTTCCAACCGGTCTTCTCCTGCACCCAGGCGGGTTCACGGCCGAAATAGACCATGTCGCATCCCTCGCATAAGGGAATCCACGCTTCGAGCGTCCGCCCCGCAGTGGGTTCCTTGACCTGGCGGCGGGGCTCCTTGGACGCGATCACCGTCTCTTGACCGTTGGGAAACGACTCCGTCAAAGTGAGCGGATGGAAGACCACCCCCAGGTCCTTGACGGGAGAAGGGCGATCAACGCGCGGAGGGGTCTTGGCCTGACCCTTGCTCCGTTCTCTACGCTCTTCGCGCACCTGCGGCTGGGGTCGGATTTCCGCTTGGCAGCGCCGCGCCCACTGTTGCATCGTGGGGTTCGGCAACTTCTCGACCGTGGCGAGAAACTCGACATAGGCCGGATGCAGCGGCAAGGGATCGCTCCACCCACCGAGATGGCGAATGGCTATCAATTCATCGCAGGCGTTCCATCGGTTGATCTGTTTGCCGCTCATCCACACGAAATCCTGCAGCAGTTTCAGGCGATGCTCGCATAGCTGGGGCATGTGCGCCAGCAGCCACTTCCCCCGCGCCGGGTTGGAATACGTCCCCATCAGCCGCAAAAGGAAATTCATGGCGTCGTCGCCTGTCGGCTCGATCGGCGGGTCCGTCCACCGCCAAAGGAGCCCCAAGGAGTCGTCCGCCACCTTGGCCGCGGCCTTGATCGCCAAAACACGCTCGGCCGTTTCCCGCATGTCGCGGCGCAGGGTCAGACAGGCATCGCGGACCTCGGGCGTCAGCGCGCGGAGGTAAAACCTCCCCCACCTCCCGTGGACGTACCAATCGTGTTCCATGCCGACCTTGGTCCCGCCGAAGAATGCCTCCAAGTGCGGCAACGCCGCGCGGAGCCACTGGATGACCTCGATGGCCTCTGGCGGGTACAACCCCTGCCCCAACCCCTGCCTCACGCATTCCCTGGCCTCGTTGATTTCCAACATCGCCCGCAGGGCGTCGCCATGCGCGGCGACCTGGTCCGCCTTCAACAGCAGGCTCGCCTCGGCCAGGGCCAGGGCCTCTTCCCAGGCCCCCAGCTCGATGAAGGACCGCGCCCGCTGGGCCAGTTGCCGGGCCTCGATCTCCAAATCGCAAGGCGACGCGCTCTTGCCCAGGGCCTTCTCGATCATTTCCATAGCCGCCTGGTGCAGCCGGTCGGGCAGCTTTCCCACGGCCAGGTCTTTCGCCTCCCGCCGGTCGAGTTCCTTCTCGCCGCGCAACAGTTTCCAGGTGAACTGTGCGTGCCGACTCGCGCCTGCCCCTTCGAGACGGTACTCGCCCAGCAGGTACAGCGGCAGACGACGCTCGATGCCCGGCGTGCCGCTGAGCAGCATCTCCCGGGCAAGGGCCTTGGCCTCCGCCAGTTCGATCACGAGCAATCCCGAACGACGAAGCAAGGCCCGTTCGACCAGTCGTGCGAATGCGACTTGAAGGTTGTCGGCCTCGTGGGTCAGGCTGTTGTTCACCAGCGGCGGCACGGCCACGATGTCGGTGATTTTCTCCCCCTGTTTTTTTATTGCCGCCTCGACCTGTTCGAGCACTGCGTCGGCGTCGGCCTCGGGCCTGTCGACCAGCAGCACCCGTTCCGAACACAACCGCAGGCCCTGCTGCGTTTCGCAAACAACGACCACCGCGTGCGGTTTGGGCTTGTCGCGCCCGGCCAGGAACACCAGCAAGTCGGCCTTGAGGATCTTCCCCAGGGCGACCCGCTTGCCCGGTGCATCGGCCGCCAGCGCCGCCTGCAACTGCTGCTCGCGGAGGACCTCGTTGATGGCGTTGCGCTCGACGAGCGCAACCTTGGAGTCCTTGGACAAGCGAAGTTCCACCAGCGGCAGCAATTGTGCGATCTCTGCGGAGTCGATCGCTATCACCCCGATGCGGGGCTGTGCCTGCAATGCACCGCAAGACAGGAACATCGCCGCCATCCACGCGCATGTCGCACAAAATCGAGTCCGCATCATGAACTCCTCTGCACCGGCAGCAGGGCCACCGTCTGGGATACCTGGTATTCGGGGTCGTCGCCCTGCGCGGAGAATACCCGCTGGGAAACGTCCCCTCGCCGAATACCGCTGCCCGTCAGGTCTTGCATACGTACCCGTTCCTTCAGTCAATCGATGGCGTTGAGCCGTCTTCTTCACTCCGCTGGCCTCGATGGTATCCATCACGGAAATCCTGCGATGCAACTCTTCCGCACGCGGCAGGCCGAGGACGGCCGTTCGCGCTTGATCGCCGCACAGCGGCTTGCAGCGGCTGACGCAGCGGCGACCATCGCTACTCAAAAAGCCTTTCCATGATGCCGCCGCCTTCGCCGTAAACGCGCACTCCCTTGATCGATAAGGCGTGCTCAACGTGTTCCCAGCGATTGGTGGCTGAAACGGGCGATATCATCTGGCCTGCAACGCCAGAGGGTGGCACGCCGTAAAGGTCGTATTCCCAAATGCCGTCGGCAGGCGGCTGAATATAAGTTCGTCGTACCAGCACTGGCTTAGTCCAGCCCAGCGTGGGAACCTGGCCGACCGCCGTAACAATCAAATCGGGCGGGTCGGATGTTTCGAACACATAATCGATGGCGGTGATCTTGCTGACCTTCACCACTCCATCCGCCTGCTTGGGGTCCACAATCAGCAGGGGGATCTTGACCTGCACGTTCTTGCCGTCCGCCAAGGTGACCGTAACGTCCACGGAGCTTGGCCCGGCGTTGTTGGCCGGCACGTACACGCTGAAGAAACCCACCCCGATCTTCCCCGTTTGTGGAGTGCTGCCTTTCAGCGTAACCACTTCGCCCTCGCTGCCGGCGGCCCAAACCGCAGTCAAGGAACGATTGGCGACCTTGGCATCGACATGTTGAGGAAACGGAGGGCTGATGGGATAGGAAAGCTGGATTTGCACCAGATCCCCCGTTGTGACCTCTTGGACCGCGACCGGCTTTGACTCAAAAATCCCCACGGGTTCGAGGATCTTCAAATGCGACGACTCCAAGTCGACGGAAATCGACTCGCCGTCCCTTGCCAGCGATTCGTGCATTGCGAATGGGCTGATCCCCATGAGACTTAGCCATTTTCGGCGCGCTCTCATGTTACGTACCTTCTCAATTCGTTATCTTGTGACAAAAATGCCATGACCGATTGTTGCGCTAACAAAACCGTCTCGTAATCTCGCTTCATTGATCCGTGCCTAGGGGTAAATCTTCCCAAGAGTCGTCAGGCTGGGTGACCTATCAAGATCACCGGGAGTCACGAAGTCGGCAATTACGACTTGGACCCGTGCCGCGGGCGACGCCCCGCGAAGTACCCTCGCCACCGGACGACCGTCGATATCGGCCTCGGGCAGGACTTCGGCCAGGTTCCGTGCAAACTGTGCCGCCGTCGCCTCCAGTTCCTCCATGCCAACTGCGGGCGCAGGCTGCGCGGCTGCAGCGGCCAACGTCCGACCCTCGCGTTGGGCGGCATAAAGATTGATGAACTGCTCCAACTCGCTCTGCCGGCCTTCGGTGGCTAGTGCTGAGGAAGCAGGCGCGGTCGGGCGAAGCGACGCCAGGCGACTCTCCAAGCGAGGCAAGAGGCTTTCCGGGTGGACCGTCGGCAAAGGCTCGGCTCCCGCGATCGCCGCCATCCCCAGTCGCTGGCGGAGCCCGGAAAAACGACGACGTGACCGGTTGGCCGCCTGAGAAATGATTTCCAAAGTATACGGATCGTCGCGCTCCGGCAGGGCCTCGTCATAACAGCGGAAAACAAATTCCGAGCAAATCATCGGTTGCTTGCCCTCCTGGCGTAGACTCTGGATAACGGCGTCGGCCGCCACCATCGCGCGATGGGCAATGCTTCGCACCAAGGGATTGTCGAAATCAAGCTTTCGCGTGAGGCAAATGAGACCCAAGAGCACAATCTGCTCATAGGCATACCGATTACCGGCGGCGAGATATTTTTCGGCGACGCAATCGACGGGCGTCATGTCGAGCGCCGTGTCGTTGATCCGCCGGACCTCGATCCAGTTGCAGCCGTTGAAGCTCGTCGATCGGTCTTGCGTGGTGAGCCCTACCTTTATCAAGGCCTCGGCGATCCGGTCATTGCCCAGATAAAGGGCGGCATGGCTTACCTCGGAATTGTCGAAAGTGCGGATGGCCCATGAGATCCACGAGTCCGCTCTGTAGAGCAGGACATCGCCAAGTCGAAGACGGTTGGGATCGAAACGATCGTCCATGGTCTGGCCTCTCCTCGCTGAATTTTGCCTTGATTCAACAAACATCCCTGCCGCAGCGCGGCCGGGCCGGTCCATCTCTACACGTCGGTCTCCAGCATGCCGAACGTGCCTGTACTGCACCGCACAACGGGAACAATGCCGCAAGCCACGTGCATACCGCGTAACATATATCGAGTCCGCATCATGACCTCCTCTGAGTCTGCAACGGGGCCACCGTCTGGTATACCTGGTATTCGGCGTCGGCGCTCTGCGCGGAGAATACCCGTTGCGGGACTCCGGTTTGCTGGATCCCGCTGAACGAGGATTGCACGCCAGTCGCGCCTTGCAAAGCAAGGTTGGCGTCCACGGCGATCGCGCCGTCGGGGAGGGAGTGCATCCAAAGCCGCAAACTACCGTCACGCACGCCCTGGGCCGCCAGATCGACAACCTCTTCATCCTGGGCAATCACGTCGGCCTGCCAAATCGGTTTCCAGGCGGGGGCGCCGCTCTTGCGAGCCAGGACGACCACGCGAACCGCCAGCGGAGCGGAACCGCGGCGGCCTGAGACCGCGGCCGGCAGCAGGCCCAATTGCACCTCGCGTCCCGCCTCGCCGACCCATGCCAACCGGCCGGCAAAGACGTCTTGCATCGCGGAGAGCAATCTCGACTTTTCGGCCAACTCGGATGGAGCAAAGCAAACGCCCGCAGGCACGTCGGCGGCCAGATTGCCGTGCAGAGCCGTCGGCGAATGTTGCCGGTCGCCTGTCCGCAAGGCGACCATCACCACCGCCGCCGCCGCGGCCCCCAGGGCAAACGAGAGCGCCCAGCCCCAGGCGCGACGACGGGGCCGGATGATGGGCGGTGGCAGATCGAGGAACGCGTCGCTGCGGACGGCTTGCGTCACCCGCTGGCGAAGGCGCTCGAGGTCTGCCTCAGCAGGTTTATGCGGCCCGGCCCATTGCCGCAACAGGTCGTTCAGTGGATCGGGATTTACGTTGGTCATGGTCGCAGGTGTCCTTTAAGGCGTCGTTTGAGCCGCCTTCGCGCTTCATGTAGTCGCCAGTACATCGTGGTCTTGGCGCAGCCCTCGATGCGGGCCGCCTCGCCAACCTCCAGCCGTTCCAGCGCGATCAACACGATTGCCGCCCGCAATTTCGGCGACAGGTCGCGCAGGCCCGCCTCGACTGCTAATTCCAGTTCCCCCTGCATGGCGACCGATTCGGGACGCTCACTCGACGACTGACAACGGTCGGGCACTTCGGCGCGGAAGTCCACGGGCGAGCGACGCTGCCGGGCGAGGAACCCGTGGGCCGTGTTCATGGCCATCCGGTAAAGCCAAGTGGAAAACCGCGACCGTCCGTCGAAGCCGGCCAGCCCGCGAAAGGCCCGCAAAAAAACCTCCTGGGTCAGATCATCCGCCAGATTTTTGTCCAACACCATGGGATAGATCATCGCCCAGACTCCGCCAAGATGTCTCTCGGTCAACTCGTCGAGGGCCTCGCCTTGCCCCGAATCGCGGTAGCATGCAACCAACTGCTCATCGGACCTCACCGAAACCCTCCATTTGCACGTCCATAAGTATTAGACTCACGAGTCCCAGAAATCTTTGATCTATTTTCGTCATTTTTCCGGATCGGCGACCGCTTATCCTCCAAAAGATGAATGCCGTTTCATCGTTAGCGGGGTTAGCCATGTCCAATTTCGGGAGGTAGCCGACCCATGTAGCATGCAGCGGTCCATTCTGGACGCGAAAGCAACACGAAAGCCGGTATTTGCGATTGTAGCCCAGAAACGGGGGAACTCGACCCGACGACTCGGGAGTGGGAAGCGAGGCGACAAGGAACAACAGCGTTGGAACGAAGCCTGACGAAGGCATCGGACTTCAAGACCGTGCCGACGCGACAACAACGGATACGGAACTGGCGCATTCCGTGCGCCATGTATGAGGGGTTACTGGGGAACCGTGTGCGGCGACTCGGCACGGTACGAGCCTGCGGGAGTCCCGGGCGAGCAATCACCCCCGGCGCCACCCGACCCGATGTCTGTCGCACCCAGGATGCGACCCCGGGATTTGCCCATACCATCGCACCAGGTCCTTCTTGTCGTGGAATCGGCAGCAACCGAGCCCTGTTTGAATGTGATCGTCGGGGCGGCATTTGCCGGTGAATCAGGCAGCGGGCACGGGCGACATCTTGTCCTCCCTGGCGTCCAGCATTCCTGCCGCAGGATTCATCGCGCGCTGTGACGTTTACGGCTTAATCCTCCAGTTCGATCTTGAATTTCATCCCCGTGGAGTCTCCTGTCATTCAGCGATACCAATATCGCGAATACGGATCGGGGAGCCTTGCATGTCCCGTGAAGTTATGTCACATTGACACGGTGTTCTCTGTACGTCGTATCGGGCATGGCACGATCCATGAAGGACGACAAGCGTAGCCTGAACGATCCCTATTCTTGTCCGAGGCCCTGGTCCATCCGGGTCTTCGGTGACACTTTGACCAAGGAGCCAACATGAGCGAACCCGCGAGCAACCGATCCGAAACCCAATCCCCAGCCCTACAACCCAGCGACGCAGCCGCCGCGCAGGCCCAGCAGATTGCCATCGACGACAGGAAGGCGATTTCGCTGTATGCCAACTTTTGCCGGGTGACCGGCACGCCCGAGGAAATGATCATCGACTTCGGGCTCAATCCGCAGCCCTTCGGCACGCCCACCGAGCCGATCGCCATCACGCAGCGGATCGTCACCAACTTCTTCACGGCCAAGCGGCTGTGGCACGCCCTCTCCATGACCCTCCAGCGGCACGAGGCCACCTTCGGCGTGTTGGAGACCGACGTGCAGAAGCGGGTCCACCCGGCGGTCATGCGACAGGGATGATTGCATCAAGTGGGTGCAGATTCACCCCCCATAAGTCGATTGCCGCTGATAGTAGAATCGATGGGAGACACCAGTGACAACCCGGCAAGAAAGAAGGCGATCGTGGCACCGCGTATCCTTGTCCATTTTACGGCAGAGCGCATTTCCGAGCATCTCCAGCGGATAGCGTGGGAGCTTGACCAAGGGCGCACGTATGGTGCAGGATGGTGCCTG
>Ga0181529_10006852_pt1 | contig 11489 bp, 2 predicted proteins | sample PEATcosm2014_Bin_36_FD_119763 | JGI IMG/M metagenome (GOLD analysis project Ga0181529, IMG submission 119763) | Peatland microbial communities from MTU Mesocosm Facility, Houghton, MI, USA - PEATcosm2014_Bin10_30_metaG | ecosystem: Environmental > Terrestrial > Soil > Wetlands > Peat | place... | reverse complement strand
TCCGTCGAGTTCTAATCCGTAAGCGTAGGGTTTACCGCCTCATCCCTCGAGTCTGTTCATCAGGAAGCGATCGCCATTGACGAAGAGTTCGCAGGCCATTTCCATGATGCGTTCGATTCGTTCCAGAAGGCTGCGGAGCTTGATCCGAAGTTTGCACGGGCATACACCGGTATGGCAGCCATGGCTCAGAACCTGGGAAGAAACGATGACGCCGTCAAGTACATGAAACTGGCGATGGAACACGTGGACCGCATGACGGAGCGAGAACGCTATCGCAACCGCGGGCTATATTACCTCACCACGGGTGACTCGCAGAAATGTGTTCAGGAATTCACGCAGCTCGTCACTAAGTATCCCGCCGATCGCGTCGGTCAGAACAACCTTGCCACTTGCTATACGCAGTTACGCAACGCGCCGAAGGCGCTGGAAGCGGCGCAACACGCAGTGGAGATCGTCCCCAGGGGAGTGGGCCCGCGACTGAACCTGGCGTTCATCAGTGCCTTTGCCGGAGACTTTGCCGCAAGCGAGAAAGAGGCGCGCACTGCGCTGGCCATCAGTCCGTCGGCCGCGCAGGGATACCTGGTGCTCGCCGAAGCGCAGCTCGGGCAGGGACAGATTGACAAGGCGGCCGAATCGTACCATCAGCTTGAAAAGTTTGGTCCGCTGGCCACATCGACCGCAACTGATGGACTCGCTGATCTTGCTGCCTATCAGGGCAAGTATGCAGAGGCAGCGCGCATCCTTGCACAAGGGGCCGCTGCAGATGAAACGGCCAAGATGACTGATAACGCTGCGAGAAAGTACGCGGCGCTTGGGAACATTGAGGAATTGCAAGGGCACACTGCGGCAGCGCTCTCTGACACCGGGAAAGCGTTAGCCAATAGCCAGTCCGTTCCGATCAAGTTTCTGGCAGCGAATACCTATGTCGATGCTGGAGACCTCCCGAAAGCGCAAAAGCTTGCGACGAGTCTCTCCTCCGAGCTGTCGAGCGAAACTCAAGCTTACGGCAAGATCATCGAGGGTTTGATCGCCCTGAAGCGCAAAGACGCCAGGGAAGCAGTCAAGCAAATCACGGCCGCAAACAACCTGCTGGACACCTGGATCGGCCGCTTCGAGCTGGGGCGGGCTTACCTGGAAGCAGGAGCGTTCACCGAAGCTGATTCAGAGTTCGATCAATGTTTGAAGCGCCGCGGCGAAGCGATTGAGCTGTTCGACGATAATGTACCGACTTATGCTCATTTTCCGCCCGTGTATTACTACCAGGGGCGCGTGCGGGAAGGCATGAAGAGCGAGGGGTTCGCGGACATATATAAGACCTATCTCAGCATCCGCGGGCAGTCGTCGGAAGATCCTCTGGTTCCCGAAATTCGGCACCGTATCGGCCAATAAGATGCCTCTTCCTGGCATCGTCGATCCTGCATGCTCGGCGAGACTTGCAGCCTCCTTAGATGCTTGGCGACGGATCTCAGGCAACGTCAGCTGATATCCAGTCGGAGCCGATCCAGCAGAAGCTCTTGCGCTGTTGGATCATCGAGGATAGGGAAATACGGAGCCGCTCTGGGCGTTGCCCTCAAAACCCTCAGGATTTCGAGTGCAACCACTGGGTTCAATCATGGCCCAGCTAGAAATTCGCGCACTGCCCTTGTTTCATCAAAGCCGTATTGCCGCTGCCCGTGATCGACGAGTTGCTCTGGCAAAGCAAGATACCCGTGACTTTGTTGCTCGTAACCTGCGTCGGCGCCGTGTTGCCTTGGTCCGTCAAATTGACACCGACCGTGTTCTGCGAGAGAACCGATGAAGCCGAGTTGCTTTGGTCAATGAGACTCCCCTTGATCAAATTCAGAGTCACCACAGATGCGCCTGTGTTGCCTTGATCGGTCAGACTTCCGTCTACCGTGTTTCCTGACAAAGTAGTCGATGCCGTATTGCTCTGATCCGTCAGGCTTCCATCGACGGTGTTACCCGTCAGCCCGATGGCGGCCTTGTTGGCTTGCAGAACGAGGCTGCCGCTGATGGTATTGCCAGGACACGCGGTCGTGCCCGATCCGATCACCGCGGCTGTCCCAACACTTTGAAGCACCAGGCTGCCTCCGACGCTGGTCCCGCAAATCTGATTCTGGGCCGTTCCCGTGGGTATGCTCTGGACCGTGAAATTGCCTTTGATTGTTGCCGGCGGCCCGACGGAGAAAGTACCACCGCTGACTGTAAAGTTGCCGCCGACGGTAGCGCTAGTCAGAACGACGTTGCCGCCCGTCTCTGTGATGTTCCCCGTCGCCCCTCCACCCACGAAGACGCAGTTCTGGGTTCCGGTGACGCTCAGGCTACCTTGGAACGTCCCGCTGTAAGCGCCGTTGCAACCACTGCTGGAGGTTGGCACTGATCCGGTGAACGCAACGGTCAATGCGCCGTTCACAAAGAGGAACGTGTATTTGGCCGATGCCAGGGTTCCCTGGCTTGCGACGATTGGATAGGTGCCGGGAAGGCTTGTGGCCACCGCGGCCGTGGTCAAGCTCGGGCTGCCGGTGACTGTTGTCGCAAAGGTATCTCCGGGGATAAACCCGCTATAGCCGGCGGTAAAAGTGGGATTCGCCAAGCCATAAGCCCGCGTAGCATTGTTTGCGGTCACGGTGAGAGCGGCCTTGTTGACGACGATGATCCGCTGCACCAGCGTGGCCGCCAGGTAGTCAGTATTGCCTGCCTGATTGGCATCGATCACCAGATTTCCTGGCCCTGTGACCGTCAATGTTTTGCCTGAGATCGTACCTGCTCCCGTGCTGGTGGGATCGACGCTGAAAGTTATTGCCAGCCCTGAAGTCGCTGTGGCCGACAGCGCGATGGGAGCAGCTCCGTAAGTCACCGGTGTTGTCGGTTGGGTGAAGGTGATAGTTTGTGCCGTCTTACCTACCAAGAAACTCTGCAAGCTGCCCGTCACCGCCGAATAGTCCGTCGTAGCCGTGGCACTCGGCGTCAGCGTGCAGGTTCCCACCCCCACAAAACTCACGACGCCGCTCGATACCGTACATACTGTCGTTGTGCTCGAGGCCACCGACTCGGTCGGTGTGCCGTTGCCTGAGTAGGCGTACACCGGCGTAAAGCTGCCGCCGAATACTGCGCTCGTTGGAGTATTGCTAATGCTGATCGTTGCCGCCGCCGGGTTCACGGTGAAGCTCTGGATGCTGCCCGTCACCGCCGCATAGTCGATGGTCGCCGTGGCGCTCGGCGTCAGCGTGCAGGTCCCTACTCCAACGAACTTCACCACACCGCTCGACACCGTACATACCGTCGTTGTGCTCGAAGCAACCGACTCAGTCGGACTACCATTGCCCGTGTAGGCGTACATCGGCGTAAAGCTGCCACCATACACAGGACTCGCCGGGACGTTGTTGATGCTAATCATTGCGGCAGCCTGGTTCACCACTATGGTTCGTTGCACCTGCGTGGCTGCTCCATAGTTCGAGTTGCCCGTCTGGTTGGCATCAATCACCAACGTGCCCGCACCGGTAACCGTCAACGTGCTCCCCGAGATCGTCCCAGTTCCCGTGCTGCTTCCATCGATCGTGAAGGCCACCGAACTTCCCGACGCACCACCGGTCGCCGACAGAGCGATCGGAGACACTCCGTACGTTACCGGCGATTGCGGTGCGGTGAACGTGATCGTCTGCGCAGCCTTATTTACGACAATGGTTCGTTGCACCTGCGTGGCTGCCGCGTAGTTCAAGCTCCCTAGCTGGTTGGCATCGATCACCAACGTGCCCACGCCCGTAACCGTCAGCGCGCTCCCCGAGATCGTTCCCGTTCCCGTGCTGCTTCCGTCGATCGTGAAGACTACCGAACTGCCCGATGCACCGCCGGTCGCCGACAGAGCGATCGGAGACACTCCATACGTCACCGGGGATTGCGGTGCGGTAAACGTGATCGTTTGTGCAGCCAGGGTGGCGTTTACGGTCTGCGTGACCTGCGGCGCCGGCGCGTAGGTCGTGCTCCCGGCCTGGTTGGCGATCACCGAGCACGTTCCCGTGCTGCTGGTCATGGTGTAGGTTGCAATTGACACCGTACAGGCCCCGGAGCTCGTGAAGATCACCGGATTCCCGCTTGCGCCGCCCGTTGCCGCCACTGAGAAGATGCTGTTGTATGCGGCCGTTGACGGAGGGCTGGTGGTGAACATAATCGTCTGAGCTGCCGACTGCGGCAGGATCGGGAACGTTCCGGACACAGAAGTAGCCGCATTGAATGAAGTGGCGCCCAGTTGTGCGGCGACGATCGTGCAGCTTCCCGTGCTGTTGAGGGCCACAGTGGCTGAAGAGACACCGGTTGCCGTGTTGATCGACTGGTTCGCGATGGAGCAGGATCCCGTCGCGCTAAAGTTCACCTGCAATCCATCCGGATTGCCATTCGACATGGACGTCGCGGTGACTGTGGGCTGCGGTCCTGAAACCAGGACGGAGGTCGGCAAGGAGCCCAGGGTGATGGTCTGGTTATTCTTAAGAACCGCCGGAGGCGACGGGACACTCTGGCGTGAAGAGGACGTCGTTGGATCGATTGCGACGGGAGCGAGGGTGGTCGTTATCGTATAGACAACCACGTCTCCTGCTGTCGTATCCGGGTTTGTGTCTGTAAACGTCGTGGGCGGCGGGTCACCTGTGACACTGCCAAGCGCGCTTGGCGTACCGCCGTTCACGCTGCGATAGATCGTATAGGCCTGAACGACACCGAAAGCGGGTGCGGTCCAATTGACGACGACACCGGCCGGTGTGGGAGTTTCCGTGGGTGACGACGGGGGGCGAACGATGGAGTCGGCGGTCAGGTAATCCAACTCAGTCGTGGTGGCGCCGCCACTGCCCAGCGTGACGTTGCCGCCGCTGCCCAGCGCGATGGTACCGCCGCTGCCGAGTGCGATCGTGCCGCCGCTGCCCAGCGCAATCGTGCCGCCACTGCCGAGGGTGACATTGCCGCCACTGCCCAGCGCGGCAAGTCCGCCGCTGCCTAGAGTGACATTGCCGCCGCTGCCCAGAGTGACGGTTCCTCCGCTGCCTAGAGTGACATTGCCGCCGCTGCCCAAAGTGATGGTCCCGCCACTGCCCAGGGTCACATGTCCGCCGCTGCCGAGTGCGATCGTTCCGCCGCTCCCCAAAGCAATGGTTCCGCCGCTGCCTAGCGTCACATTGCCGCCGCTGCCGAGCGTGACGTTGCCCCCGCTGCCCAGCGTGATGGTGCCGCCACTGCTGACGGGGTAAGTGCCAGCGGGTTCCGACACGCCGTTGATCAGGCCGCCGCCGCTGCCTAGCGTGACATTGCCGCCGCTGCCCAGCGTGACATTCCCACCGCTGCCGAGAGTAATGGTGCCGCCGCTGCCCAGCGTGACATTCCCGCCGCTGCCCAGGGTGACGTTGCCACCGCTTCCGAGGGTGATGGTGCCGCCGCTGCCCAGCGTGACATTGCCGCCACTGCCCAGCGTGACATTCCCGCCGCTCCCAAGCGTTACCGTGCCGCCACTGCCAAGTGTGACGGTTCCACCGCTGCCCAAGGTGACATTGCCGCCACTGCCTCCAGACAAGCTACCAAGCGTGACGGTTCCACCGCTGCCGAGCGTGACATTGCCGCCGCTCCCAAGCGTGACATTGCCGCCGCTGCCTAGCGTGATGGTCCCGCCACTGCCCAGGGTTACGTTTCCGCCGCTGCCCAGGGTGACATTGCCGCCACTGCCCAGCGCAATGGTGCCACCGCTGCCGAGGGTTACGTTTCCGCCGCTGCCCAGGGTGACATTGCCGCCGCTGCCCAGCGCAATGGTGCCACCGCTGCCAATGGCATAGATGCCACCCGTCGAGGGAACCTGAGTCGTGGTGCCGCCGTCCGTAATGGTGGCGCTACCGACGATTGTCACCGTGCCGCCGCTGCCCAACGTGACCGTGCCGCTGATGCCGGGCGTCACCGTACCACCGCTTCCAAGCGTGATGGTGCCACCGCTGCCCAGCGTGATGTTCCCGCCGCTGCCCAAGGTGATGGTGCCGCCGCTGCCCAAGGTGACGTTGCCACCGCTGCCCAGGGTTACGTTCCCGCCGCTCCCGAGCGTGATGGTGCCACCGCTACCTAGCGTTGCGCTTCCCATTGCACCGATATTCTCCGGCGAGGTGGTTCCGAACGAAAGCACACTCGCCAGAGATGCGAACTCACCTCCGGTGGCTCCTACCTGGCGCAGGTCAATGCTGCCCCAGTCGTTGTATCCCCGCTCCTCTGTCTCCAGCATGCCAATGAAGTTGATGTCCTGTCCCGGCGTCCACGCCGGAGTGATGGGTGCAATGGAGGCATTCACACGATAGCCATTCACGCCGTTGGTCGGCGTGCCGTCACAATGCAGCGTGGCGGCGCTCGACGAGGGACTGGGAGGAGTGAAAACGTACCAGGCTGAGGTTGGAAATGTCGCAGGGCTATTCGAGGGGCCGGTCAGCTGAGTCACGGGCGCATTCTCGTTCAAGGTGACGAGTTGCTGATTTGAATACGCAACGGCTTGATTGGGGCCCACGAGATCGAGCTGGAAAAGATAGTTCATTACGCTCTGATAGTTCGGCTTGCAATTGGCTTCGAAGGTTGGAAGGTAACTACCAGACGGACCGTCATAATAGAGCCCGCCGTGGCTCAAGCCGAGCGTATGGCCTATCTCGTGGAACAGCGTGCCGGCTGTTACGTTGGCGCGCTTACTCATGTCTTGATTGGGGTCATCTAACCAAAGGCCCAGGGTAACGGCTGAATCAGATCCGCCCAGATCGGAGTAACCGGAGATACTTGTCACCGTGCCCGAAGTGAGGCCGATCACTGGCTCAGGCAATGTGTTGTTGGGATAGCTCCAAGGGAGGACGCCCGGGGTCGTCAAAATGATCGTCTGCGCATCGGGACACGAAGAGGTGTTATACGCGCCATTGAGGCTCGGGTTCCCGAGTACACCGGAGATCGTGAACCGGCTCGGGCAATAGTTGATGGTGCCCGGAGCGCCTCTGTTCGCGGTAACAATCGTCGTCAGCCCAGCGTTGTTGACAGTGATGGAAGTCAAGGTGCCGTAACGCGTATTCCAGGCCGGAATTGCCAGGGAATGGCCGAACAGTACGTAGTGATAGCTGTCCTTCTGCCCGTATGGGAATCGAGCTGTGCAATCGCCGCCCGACGCGCAGGCCGTAAAATTGCGCGGCCACAGCTTCGCGAATTCCAGGCTGTTTTTCCAGTCGATCACTCCCGGCTGGCCGGGGAACTCGCACAGTTGCGAGCCGCTATCCGCGCAGGTCTCTTCCTGGATCGCGTTTCCAATTTCAAGATGCAGATGCACGCCATTGTTGGCGAATGCCTGTTGGACCATTGCGAGCGGATCGTTTCCGCTTGCGTCGGGCGAGGGGAACAGATTCTCTCCCGAAGGATCGCACGCGCCGTCAGAATCCACCACGCCGCACATGTAATCGAGTTGAACGAACAGGTCCTTTTCGCCGTGTAGAGCGCCCGGCAAGGGCACCCACGAGCCGGTCTTCACGTCGTAGTAACCCGGATTTGCTCCATGGACGGAATCGCCCGGTCCGGCCTTCCAGGCGTCCAGAATGCCGTCGTTGTCGCTATTGGTGACGGGCGTGCTGACAATCACCGCAGCATAGGCGCTGCTGGGATTCAGCGTCGCGGTGTACTGGCTCGCATGTGCGGAGAGTGAGGCAGAGCTGGTGCTGTTGTTCCAGACTCCACCAGCGGCGAAGAGGCTCGTGACCTCGCCAGTGCCGCCGGCCGCGTCATAGAATCCCTGCACGGCCTGATTCGTAGAAGCGGTGGGTATCGAAGACCCGTCGTAAATCACGACGGATTTGAGAGGGAAATTGGGAGACAAGACGCGATAGATGACTACCAGGCTTGCGCCTTCGTTGACCGGGAGTGCGCTTCCGCCATCCGGCAGGGAGACTGTGAACGAGCCCGAGGCAAAGCGCACCCCATTCGCCCCATCCGGGAAGTAAGTATTTACGTCGGCCCGATACACGCGCAGAGTCCCTGTGAAAGTACCGTCCGTATAGGGTAGGTCGCTTCCGATCTGCTGGCCGGTAATCGGATAGCTATTGAAAGTTCCACTACCGCCGGAAGGCGACGGCGTATTCTCCAGCGTCTCCCAATACAGGAAAGCATCAATGATGTCGGCGCCGTCGGGTACACCCTGGCCGGCAGTTGTGTTTGTGGTGCTATCGGCGATGGTGATGGTTCCGGCGGCAATGCCGTTCTGGCCGGTTCCGTGCAGCAGTGGAGTGACTCCCCCCGTGGCATAGTCACCGGTGACGAAGTAGTTATTCTCGAGCGTGAGCGGGTTTGACGACGTAGGCTGTGGGCCAACTGAAACAACCAGATTGACCGCCGATCCGACAGCAACCTGCGTAGCGGCGGCAGGGTTTTGGCTGATGACACTGCCGGAGGGTACGGTGCTGCTGAATGCGGTGGTCGCTGTTCCCAGCGTCAAACTCGCACCGGTAATGGCTGTCGTCGCTGCCGCCTGCGCTTGACCCACGACATTGGGGACGGCAACAGTGGCAGGGGCGGTCAGGATGCCGATGCCGCTGAGGGCAACGGTTTGCACAGCAGACGCTGCGTTCAGAGCGTTGTCGTCCAGAAGAATAGTTTCGTTGAATTGCAAGCCGGGCGAAAGAGCGCCCGTTTGCGGCGTGAAATCGACGGTCAGCGTGCAGATGCCTCCTGCGAGGACCGGGTCGCCGTTCGCGCAGTTGCTGCTTCCGGCGCCTTCGGGAAAGTCCGTCGGGTAGTTGGGATTGGGGTAGAGCGGCAGGTTCCCTATGTTCTCGACGGAGACGGTCTGCGGGCTGTCAGTGCTCGTGCTGGCTGCGTTCGTGGGCGCAAAAGTCAAGGACGGCGCCTGGGACCGGTTCACCTTGACGACTCGGCTGTTGATGTAATCGGCAACGAAGAGATTTCCCGTTGCATCCACCGCCGCATTGAGCGACTGGATCCCGCTGGCCACTGTAACCTGGCAGCTGCTGCTGTTACAGCCGACCGGAACTTCAATCACCGCGCCAGCCCCACTGGCAAGCCCTATATCCGTGACGAAGACGTCGCCGGCCGCGTCCACAGCAACACCTTCCACTTGGCTCCATCCAGTGCCGATAGTCGTCTGGCAGCTGCTGACGGTGCAGCCGACGGGCACCTCCACAATGGCTGCGCGGCCATAATCTGCAATAAAGAGATCCCCCGCTGCGTCAACGGCCATACCGACTGGATTGGAGAGGATCGGGGCTGGGTTATACACTACCGTCGGTATGCCGCTATTCGCGGGAAGCTCCGCGACATAGCCTCCGCCCGTGCCGAAACCCCCAAAATCGCCGAAGAAAACATCGCCGATTCCATCCACGGCCACGCCCAACTCGGCTCTCGGCGCGCTGGGTGCGCCCACGATCGGCGTAGAGTTAGGAACCAGTACCTGAACGCAGCCGCTATTGGTGCAGCCGGCTGGAATTTCCAGCACTTCATTCAGGTTGTTGTCCGCGACGAACACATCGCCGGCTCCATCCACAGCCAGACCTTGCGGGTAGGCGAATCCGCCGCCGAGCGTAATCGGTGTGCCGCCGCCTGCCGGCACCTTGACCACAGAGCCAGAGCCGGGCGCGGTGGTCGCCGAAGTGTTTCCGATATAGAGATTGCCGGTTGCATCGACCGCCAGGCCCTTGGGTGCGGCCAGAGTGCCGGTAGTGAGAGTGGTCTGCGTGCCAGGGCCAAAGGCAACCGCCGGCGCTTGGCCATTGCCATAGATCTGATTGATCGCCACAAGGCCGCCGCCGCTGTTGAACAGTTCCAGCGCACCTTGTCGTAAACCAGGCGCACGCGGGGTGAAGGTGACGCTGACGGTGCAGGTGCCAGGGCCGACGTTGCCGGTACAGGTGTTGCCGCTGGCCAGGGAGAAATCCAGGCCGCTTGCACCCTGCGTGAGTACAGAGGTCGTCCCGAAGTCAGTCCCCGGGACGTTGTACGTCAGCGCGAGAGTATTGCTGCACGGTGCCGGGGACGTTTGTCCTGACGGGCAAACATTTACGTTGCCGAAATTCGCGGGAAGCCCCCACTCCCAGGTGTCGGTGTCGGGAGAGAGTCCCGAATACAGGATCACCTGGCCCAGCGCCGCATCGTAGGTCATGTCGTTGGGAGCGATGCGCGCGCTCAACCCGATCGGCGTCGTCCCCTCAGTCCAATTTGTTCCGTTCCATACCCAGGTGTCATTCAGATAGTTTGTGCCGCTGGTTGTGCCGCCAAACATGACAGCCTGGCCGAGCACTGCGTTATAGGCCATGCCGGCTGCGTAGCGTGGGGGCGGGCTACCCGCGGTGTTGGGTGCAATCAGTTGCGTCCACCCATTCATCCCATCCCACGTCCACGTGTCGTTCAGATTTCCGGCGGTGCTGGAACCTCCAAACAGAATCACCTTGCCCAGTGCTGCGTCGTAGGCCATACCGAAGTCGTCACGCGGAGACGGGCTGCCCGTACTGTTTGATGGAATCAGCGGAGTCCATGTGGTTCCATTCCATGCCCACAAGTCGTTCTGAGGGGTCCCGCTGGTGTCGATTCCGCCGAACAACAGCACCTCGTTGGCAGCCGCATCGTAGACCATCGCCGAGGCATTGCGCCCCGTGGGGCCGGTCGTGCTTGCGAGGGTCCATGTGGTCCCGTTCCACAGCCATGTATCGCCCAGACGATTGCCGCTACTGTTGTCCGTGCCGCCGAACAGGACCACCTGGCCGTGTGCCCCATCGTAGACCATCGCAGGGTTCCAGCGCGCAGAGGGGCTGGATGCGGCGGACACCGGAGACTGCGTCCAATTCGTTCCGTTCCACAACCACGTGTCGTTGTTCGGGTCGTCGTTGCCGCTGAATAAAACCACCTGCCCGTGCGCAGCGTCGTACGTCAAAGAGGACTCAAAACGTGGGCCGGGGTTGGCCGCGGGATACTGCTGATACCAATTGGGCGCCAGGGTCTGTGCGTTCGCGGGGACGCAAAAAGAACCGAGCGGCATCAGCGCCGCCGCAAACAAGATAAAGCTTCGCAGCCACGCGAGACCCAGCTGGAAAGTTTCGAGGAGAGAGCCTAAGTTCCGATCCGCGGAACCTTTCCAAGACACGGTTGTCTGTTTCATAGCTCTCCTCTTATCTTGCGGTAGATAAGATATTTAAATTCAATACCATGGAATGATCGGAAATCTAGCGTCACCCTCGGCCAATATGGGCAAGAACCCAGCTCGTCGGCACAGTCGTTCATTTCGCCGACTCAAATTCAAATTTGCCATTGGGGAATGGCACAGCTTTCCGGGCTAATCATGCCGCATAAGGAGACCGGGATCACCCGGCACTTATGGGAGAGAGCCTTTGGGGGGCAATGAGATTCAAGCTATTGAAGGGGAACGTAGATTGTCAAGGAACTCCGCGCCATTCGGCCGAATCATCGGTCGAATGAAGTTGAATGAAACGGTCTTGTACCCACAC
>Ga0181529_10006851_pt1 | contig 11489 bp, 9 predicted proteins | sample PEATcosm2014_Bin_36_FD_119763 | JGI IMG/M metagenome (GOLD analysis project Ga0181529, IMG submission 119763) | Peatland microbial communities from MTU Mesocosm Facility, Houghton, MI, USA - PEATcosm2014_Bin10_30_metaG | ecosystem: Environmental > Terrestrial > Soil > Wetlands > Peat | place... | reverse complement strand
TATCCATCCCTTGTACCCCATCCCTTTCAGGACGCGGTGGCAGCCGGGGAAATCCACCTCGCCGTCGCCCAGGTCGTAGATGTTCTGGATGAATCCGCCGCCGCCCGCGGGCCTCGCCGCCGCAGTCCCAGCCGCAGTCCCATTGGCTGCCGCCGCCGGAGCAGCAGCCGGTGCTGGTGCAGCCGCAGGAAGCTTGGCGTCTTTGTAATCGAGGAATTTAATGCGGCTCTTATACTTATCGATCATCCCAACCACGTCGCATCCCGCCAAATGGAGATGCGCTGTGTCCGGCGAAAATCCGAAGAGCTTCGGATCGACCGCCGCCATAAACTGGTCGATCTGCTCCCGCGTCTGCACCATCTGTCCCATGTGGTTGTGCAGGCCTGCGGTAAAGCCCATCGTCCCCGCCAGCTCGCCAATCTCGTTGCAGCGCTTACACATCTCCTCGAACGCTCCCGGAGCGGCCGTTCCTCCGCGGTTCAGTCCCGGCGAGAAGACCACCAGATGGTTCGCGCCAAAGTCAGCCAGAAACTTCATGGCCTCGCGCGCGTTGTCCAGCGTCTGCTGGCGCATCGCCGGGTCAACAGACAGGCTGTTCCACGAGATGGTCACCGCGCTCAGCCCGCGCTTCGACAGCTCGGTGTGCAGTTGCGCCTGCGTGATCGAATACTTGTTCAGAAATCCCGGAAACCCGGTCAGACGGATCCCCGGGAACCCCGTATCCCGCATCACGTCCAGAATGTCCGTGATCTTCGTCCCCGGAAAATATCCCCACAGGTTCAACGACACGGCCCACTTCACGTTCTTGTTGGCGGGCACTTGGCTTTGCGCGCGTGCCAGCACGGCGGGCAGAAGAGAGAGCGATGCGAGGAAGCTGCGGCGGCTGATTTTCATAGATTGTGATGGAGGTTACAATTTCCCTCCCGATACACATATCACACTCTGCGTAGCTCTGGCAGAGCACCGCGCAGGTACTTTTTTCATATGAACTTACGAGCCTGCGAGGTGGCCAATGCCGATGCCGATGATGTAGGTCACAGCGCCTTCCAACGCCCCGACCGCGGTCATCTCCAGTCCGCTCGACCACCACGACCGGATGGTGATCAGCGACTTGGACGCGCCCACCGCGAAGTGCGCGATCAGCGAGATGATGGCCGCGACAATAATGGCCGGAATCCCCGACATGAAGAAGAACGGGATCACCGGGATAAGCGCGCCTACCGCGGTGGAGAGCGCGCCGGAGGTGGCAGAGACCCAGGGATTGCTGAGGCCCTCCGCTGTGGTGTGCAGGCGCTCGCGGGCGAGGGCCTCCACCAACTGGCCCTTCTTTTTGGCGATGTGTCCGACGAAGTGGTCGGCGTCCTCGGCGGTGAGGCCTCGGATCTGGTAGGTGAGGGAGAGCAGTTCGCGCGCCTCCGACTCGTTGTATTCCACGGCCTCGCGTTCGCGCTCGTACTCGGCCTCGTAGATCTCCTTCTCGCTCTTGGCGGCCAGGTATGCTCCCGATCCCATGGAGAGCGCGGAGGCGATCATCCCGGCGAGTCCCGCGATCAGGACGTAGTGGGCACCACTAGCGCTCTTCTCCGTAGCTCCGGCAACTCCGGAGACGATGCCGAAGATGGCTCCCAGTCCGTCGTTGACGCCGTAGATGGCATCGCCGATCCAACTGGCGGCCTTGGGCTGGCCCTTGGAGCGCGCGGCCATCAGGTCTTCGAAGGCGCGCTTGGCCTGGTCGGGGTCGAGCTGGGTGGGCGGCAGGTGGTGGCGGATCAGGTTGCCCAGCGTGATGTAGTGGTCGCGCTCGTCTTCGATCACTTCGTTGAGGATGGCGATGGTGTGCGGATCGCCGAGGTCCTGAATCTGCTTACCGTAGCGGGCGATATCGCGGCTCTCGTCCAGTTCCAGGCGGCGCAGCGCGAGGTCGAGGCCGCCGATGCGGTTGGCCAGCGAGTCGGCCTCGCCGGATTCGGTGCCGGAGTACTCGGGGACGGATACGCCGAGGGCGGTGAGGCGGCTGGCCCATAGATCGGCGTGATGCTGCTCGGCCAGAGCGAGAGAGTGCAGCGATCGGCACTGCTGCGGGTCGGTGGCCTGCCGCGAGAGTGCGTTGTAGGTGTGATAGCCACGCATCTCCACCTGCCAGTTGTTGGTCAACGCCTCGATCAGATGTTCTTTGTCCCGGGTGTCCATGATGTACCAGTGTGCCACGAATGCTCGCCCGCGTCGTGGGTACAACGATGTGCCCGCTATCACACTCGCTGGCAGGTAGGCAGGCGGATGCTGTTAACAGAGCCAAATCGGGTGAGTTGCTGCCATCCGCTGAGGCGTGTTCGGGAGACGAGGTAGACGCATATGAAGGTTGTGGCATTCAACGGCAGCGCCAGAAAAGGTGGAAACACAGCCATTCTGCTTCGTTATGTCCTGAAGGAGCTGGAAGACGAGGGAATCGAAACCGAGCTGATCGAGATGTGCGGAGCCAAAATCCATGGCTGCCTGGCTTGCCGCGAGTGTTCCAAACGAATGGACCGCCGCTGCGGGCAGACCAACGACATGGGGAACGCTTATATCGCGAAGATGGAGGAGGTGGACGGAATCCTGCTCGGCTCGCCAACCTATGTTGCGGATGTCTCGCCGGAGATCAAGGCATTGATGGACCGCGCGTGCCTTGTCTCCAAGGCCAACGACGGCCTCTTCCGGCGCAAAGTTGGCGCGGCGGTGGTCGCTGTGCGCAGGGCGGGAGCGATCCACGCCTTCGACGCTCTGAACCATTTTTTTATGATCAACGAGATGATCGTGCCCGGCTCGTCGTACTGGAACATCGGGATCGGCCTCCAACCCGGAGATGTAGAGAAGGATGAGGAGGGTATTCGCACCATGAAGACACTGGGGCGAAACATGGCGTGGCTGCTGAAGAAGCTCAAGAGCTGAGCAGCCAGAGGCTCAGGCGGTAGGTGATCCAGGCCATGGAGTAGGCAATCACACTCATGTAGGCGAACTGGAACAGCGGCCAGCGCCAACTGTTGGTCTCTCGCTTGACGGTGGCCAGCGTGGAGGTACACTGCATGGCCAGCGCAAAGAAGACCAGCAGCGACAGCGCGCCCGCCAGGCCGATGGAGTGGCGCAGCGCGAGGCCGACCTGGGGTGTCTGGTACAGCGTGCCCAGCGTGCTCACCACAGTCTCGCGCGCCACGAAGGCGGTCAGCAGCGCCACGCCTACGTTGCGGTCCAGGCCAAGCGGCCGCAGCGCAGGCTCCATCGCATTGCCTATCGCGCCGAGGTAGCTTTGCCCAATGGGACTGAGCTGACCGTGATGCACTGGGAAGTTGGCCAGTACCCAGACGGCAAGGCTGGTGGCAAGAATGATGGTGCCCACCTGTTTGACGAAGATGCGCGCGCGATCCAGCAGGTTGATGCCCAGCGAACGCCACAGGGGAAGGCGAAACTCCGGCAGCTCGATGGCGAAGGCCGCATCGTCCTTGCGCAGCAGGGAGAGATGCAGCAGGCGCGACGTGATCAGCGCAGCCACCATGCCGATGGCGTACAGGCCCATCATGGCGCAGGCGCGCAGGCCCAGAAACTGGCCGATCACGGGCCGGTCCGGGATGAACGCGGCAATGATCATGGTGTAGAGAGGCAGCCGCGCCGAGCACGTCATGAACGGCGCAACCAGGATGGTGGTGAGGCGGTCGCGACGCGAAGAGATAGTGCGCGTGGCCATGATGGCGGGCACGGCGCATGCGTAAGCCGACAGCAGCGGCAGGAACGAACGTCCGCTGAGACCGAAGCGGTACATCGAGCGATCCGCGATGACTGCGGCGCGCGCCATATAGCCGGAGTCTTCCAACAGCGCGATGACCAGGAAAAGAAGCAGGATCAGCGGCAGATAGGTGAGCACCGAGACGACGCCCGTCCACAGGCCGTCGATCACCAGCGAATGCACAAAGCCGTCGGGAAGGAACCCGCCGAACCAGACGCCAAGCGCGGTCAGCAGCTTCTGGAAGAGAGCGCTGGCCGGTGCCGCGACTCGAAAGATGGTCTGAAACACACCCAGGGTAATGATGAAGAACAGGGCTGGACCAAAGATGGGATGCAGCGCAATGTGGTCGATGCGTCGCGACCACTCCGACGGCAGAGGACGGCGATAGAGTCCCTGGTTCTCGATCTCCGACATGCTGCGCGGACATCCGATCTGGCGCGGCTCGACATGAGGCTGCATCACAGGCAGCAATGGGGACTTGGCCGAAGCGCTCTTGACCCCCACGAATCGCTGGATGGCATCCATGCCGCCGCCTGTTCCGGCGCTCACCATGGCAACCGGCGAGTTCAGCGTCTGCGCCAGCGACAGGGGATCGAGATAGCCCTCGCGCGCGGCCAGAACGTCCATCATGTTGACCACCACCAGCGTGGGCAGATGGTGCGCAATCACCTGGCGGGCCAGTGTCATCTGGCGATGCAGTTGCGTGGCATCCAGCACCAGCAGCACAGCCTCCGGTCGCGGCTGGCCTTCAATCTCGCCGCGTAGCGCGCGTACCGCAATGCACTGGTCTTCCGAGGTGAGGTCGCTCTCGTCGCCTTCCAGGCTCCAGACGCCGGGCAGGTCCAGCAGCCGGGTGCGTGTCCCCTTGATCTGCCCCTCGTGCTGCTCCACGGTCACGCCGGAGTAGTTGCCTACCTTCTGGCGCAGCCCTGTAAGCCGGTTGAAGACCGTTGACTTGCCTACATTGGGGGGCCCAATAATCGCAACTGTACGGAATCCTGGCAATCAGCCTTCCATCCTGACGGAGATCAGGGCCGCCGTCGCTTGGCGCAGTGCGACATCGGCGTCGTCCACGCGGTACACCGAGAGCGCGCCGCCGGAGATGCGCCGGATCAGCTCCACATGCGCACCAGGACAGAAACCCATGCAGCGCAGATAACAGAGATGGGGATCGTCCCCCATCTTCGAGATGAGGGCGTGGGTGCCAACGGTGAGATCGGAGAGCGGAATGGTCTGCGGACTCATGAGGTTAAACCAATCCAGCACATAGAAAATGCTGAAGGAATATATGTACCGATTGTATATAGGACTAATCCAGTCGTCAATCAAAAGGAGCCGTACTCCGCGCCGAATAACAGGTTCCAGCTCCCTGACACGTGAGGTTACAGTGCCGATTTTGCAGGGCGATTCCAGCCGTTTGCCATGCTAAGGTGAAGGTGCGGTGCCCAGTACATTCAGTGACGAGCAGGAGTTCCCGGAGCCCGAGAAGCGGGGGTGGTGGCGCAGGTTGCGTGGGCCCATGCAAGGACCGCGGCATATTGCTGCGCGTGCGACATTTCTGGTGCTGCTGGGGCTGTCTTCGCTGTTTGGGGTGATGTGCGGGCTGATGCTGGTGTACTCCATCGACCTGCCGCAGATCGCTGAGTTGCAACGCTATCGCCCGGATACCACAACCGAGCTGCTGGACATTCATGGGCGGGAGATTGGGTCGTTCGCTCTGGAGCGGCGAGTGGTGCTGCCGTATACGGCCTTTCCGCCGGTACTGCGCCAGGCACTGTTGTCCATCGAGGACAAGACCTTCGAGCGCAACTGGGGGGTGAACCTGGTGCGCGCTGTGGGCGCGGCATGGCGCGACATCCACTCCCGGAGCCGCGCGCAGGGCTCGTCCACGCTGACCATGCAGTTGGCGCGGAACCTGTTTTTGTCCAATGAGAAGACCTATGGGCGAAAACTGCAGGAGATCTTGCTGGCGATGCAGATTGAGCGGGTCTTTACCAAGGACCAGATCTTCCAGATGTATGCCAACCAGATCTACCTGGGCCATGGAACATATGGCTTTGAGGCAGCGTCGCAGTTTTACTTCAGCAAGCATGTGGGCGATCTCACCCTGCCGGAGGCGGCGATGCTTGCGGCGCTGCCCAAAGGAGCGGAGTACTACTCGCCCATCAACCACCCGGAGCGGGCGTTGCGGCGGCGCAACCTGGTGCTCAGCGAGATGCGCAGTGATGGGAAGATCACCCAAGAGCAGGAGCAGGCGGCCGAGGCAACGCCGCTGGGGCTGAAGATCGAGCCTCCTCCCAACTCGGTCGCGCCCTACTTTGTGGAAGACGTTCGACAGCAACTGGAGAAGCAGTATGGCACCGAAGAGGTGCAGGGCGCTGGGCTCAAGGTGTATACCACGCTCGACCTGGACCTGCAGAGGGTGGCCAACAAGGCTGTGCTGGATGGAGCCGCGGCGTATGAGCGGCGCCATGGGTGGAAGGGGCATCTGTTCAACGGTGCGACGGCGGGGATGGACCTGGAGACGTACCGTCATCCCGACTGGGAAGGTGAGATCGAGCGAGGCGGGTACTATCACGCGCTGGTGACAGAGGTCGCACCGGAGCGCGTGATGGTGAGGATCGGGACATTGCGCGCGGTGATGACGCCGGCGGATTGGGCGTGGACGCAGAAGACGGCGGGAGACAGCTTCCTGACGGTAGGGGACGTCGTCTATGTGCGGCTGAGCGAGGGTTCGGCGGACGGCGTGCAGCACGCGCAACTGCAGCAGGACACCGGCGTGCAGGCGTCCATGATGGCGGTCGACAACTCCAACGGCGAGATACTGGCCATGGTGGGCGGACGGGACTTCGCGCTCTCCCAGTTCAACCGCGCCACCCAGTCGGAGCGAGAGGTGGGGTCGTCATTCAAGCCGTATGTGTATACCACGGCGGTGGAGGCGGGGGCCAAGCCGACCGACCTGATTGTGGATGGGCCGGTGAGCTTCTCCACCCCGAGCGGGCCGTATACACCGCATAACTACGAGGGTGACTACAAGGGCACCATGACCCTGCTCAATGCCTTCGCCGAGTCGCGCAACATTCCCGCCCTGAAGCTGGCCGACAAGGTGGGTATTCGCTCGGTCATCGCAACGGCTCATCGCTTTGGCGTGACCAGCAACATCCCGGAGTTTCTTCCGGTGGCCATCGGCGCGGCGGACATCTCGCTCGTCGAGCAGGTCGGCGCCTACAGTGTCTTTCCCAACGATGGAATCCGCATCGAACCGCACACCATTCGCAAGGTGGTGCGGGCAGACGGAATGCCCATGGATCAGCCGCCGCTGCAGGTCACCGAAGTGACCTCGGTAGAGACGGCGCGAACCATGATGCAGTTTCTGCAAGCGGTCACGCAGCATGGAACGGGTGCGGAGGCGGCTACCCTGAAGCACCCGTTGGGCGGCAAAACCGGTACCACCAACGACTTTACCGACGCATGGTTCATCGGCTTCTCCCCGTCGGTCACCTGTGGCACGTGGATCGGCTACGACGACCGCCAGACGCTGGGTGAGAAAGAGACTGGCGCAAAGGCCGCGCTTCCCATGTGGATGGACTTTATGCGGGCGGCGATTGCAGGCAAACCCAACGAGGCCTTCGCGGTGGGTAATGAACCGAAGAAGCAACTGGAGGTTCCGCTGCCGCCGCCTGTTGGTTCACCCGTGGTGAAGCAGCTTCCCAAGCAGCCCATCGAGACCGACCCCGACGCCATCGAGCCGGACGACAGTGCAACTCCATCGACGGCTCCGCAAAGCGACGCCGCTCCGGCGCCAGCACCTCAATAAATCACGCAGGGCAATGGCAGAGGCGGAAATATCGCCGCGCGCGTGTAACATCGCGTGCGATCTGCTCGCGTAACGCTTCGACGCTGGCGAAGCGCTGCTCGGCGCGCAGGCGGCGCAGGAAGGTAAGCCGCAGCGGAGTTTTCTCCGTAAGCTCAATCGGGTGAAAATCGAGCAGGTGGGACTCCACCGCAAACGACGCTTCGCCGAAGGTAGGCCGGACTCCGAGGTTGGTAACAGCCTGGAAGGTCTCGGCCTCGCTGCCGGAGCCCACGGCAAGCGTGGTGATATAGACACCATTGGCGGGTAGAAGCTCGTTGTAGGTCGCGAGGTTGATGGTCGGGACGGCGTAGCGTGCGCCGAATCCGCGGCCTGAGGCCGGTGTGCTGTCCACCGAGAAGGGAACTCCAAGCAGGGTCCGCGCGTGGCTGACGTCTCCCGCAACAATCAGCGCGCGAATGCGGCTGGACGAGACCGGTCCCCCCCGCAGACTGCGTGGCGCATAGGTGGTGACGGTGAAGCCTAGTTCGCGGCCCAGGGCCTGCAGGCCGGTTGGCCCCGTCACGCCTGCTTCGGCATGATGGCCGAAGCGGAAGTTCGCTCCCTCATGCACCTCCGTGACGTGGACGGCGCGGACCAGGACCTCGCTCGCAAACTCGCGGGCAGACTTGCGACTGAGCGCTTCGGTGAACGGAAGCACAAGCGCGGCGTCGATACCCGTGTCCGTCAGCAGTTCCAGCTTGCGCTGCAGTGGCGTAATCAGCGGCTGCGGTTGCTCGGGGCGGAGGACACGCGCCGGATGCGGGTCGAAGGTGATGGCCAGGGAGAGTCCTCCCAGAAACCGCGCGCGCGCGATCACCTCCGCAATCACAGCCTGATGGCCAAGATGCACGCCGTCGAAGTTGCCGATGGTGGCCACAACCGGGTAGCTCGCGGCAGGCAGTTCGTCGAGTTGGCGATAGATTTTCATTGTGGACTAACAGGTTTCGCTGCCTCCAGAAAAATGTCGAACGTGATCTGTAGGCCGTCGTAGGCCAGACGGATGCGCGGCGGCAGCGTGACGTTGGTGGCTTCGTGGTCGAGGCCATGCGAGATGTGAGTGAAGAAGGCGCGGCGTGGCGCGATCCGTTCCACCAGCGCGATGGAGTTGTCCAAATGCGAATGGGTGGGGTGGGGCTCACGGCGCAGCGCGTCCAGAATGAGAATGTCGAGGTCTGCGAGCAGCGGAAGACTCTCCGGATCGAGGTCGCTCAGGTCGGTGAGGTAGGCGGCAGAGCCAAAGCGGAAGCCGGTGATGGTCTGGCGTCCGTGGCGGACGGGGACGCGCATAAATTTGACGCCAAATAGCTCAACCTCCGCGCCCTGCGTAGTGGGGATGCGATGCAGCTCGACCCGCGCCCTGGTCGGGTACTTGTGCTCGGAGCTGAACGTGTAATTGAAGATTCGCTCGATCGTGTGCGCGGTCTCTTCGTCGGCGTACAGCGGCAGGTTGCCGGACGAGTGGAAGCTCAAGGGGCGCAGGTCGTCCATGCCCAGCACGTGGTCGGCGTGGCCATGCGTGTACAAGACCGCGTCGAGCCGGTGGATGCCCGCGGCAATTGCCTGGGCATGAAAGTCGGGGCCGGTATCGATGACCACGTTGTGCCCCTCCCACGAAACTAGCACCGAGGGTCGTGTGCGGCGGTTGCGCGGAGAAGGTGCAGGCTCACCTCCGCCCGGCGATACGGAGGAGACACAGACCGCGCAATCGCAGCCCAGCGTGGGGACGCCCATCGAGGTGCCCGTTCCGAGAAAGGTGAGGGTGGCTTGCATGGCTGGCTAGCGGACAATCGTGGGTCGGCCGGGAACTCCCGGCGCACCGGGTGGGGGAGGCGGTTGGCGGTTGGCGGCGGAGCGCGCCAGCGCCTGAGTCACCTCCAGGAAGCCCATGCGAATCTCGAACAGTGCGTTGTCCATCAGTTGCGACTCGGCGGGTGTCAGGTTGCCCTTGGTTTTTTCGCCCAGGATGGCAAGCATGTCGATGCTCTGGCGCGCGCCCATCAGGTCGATCTTGGGCTGCTCGCCCGGCTTGGTGGCGCCGCCCAGTTGCACAATGGCGGTCATGTAGATTGAGTGGACGATCTGCTCGAAGTTCATCGCGGGCGGATGCTCCATGCCGGGGTTGGCGGCGCGTACGGCCGTGTCCAGGTGGTCCGCGGTTTGCTGATAGGCCGTGTTGGCCTGCTCCATCTCGCTGGCAGTCGGCAGAGGCGGGGCGTCCGCGGGGGGTTCGGGAGTGGACGACGCGGGCGGCTCGGGTGCGGCGGCGTGTGGCGACTTGAACTCAAGCGGCGGTGCGGGCGCGGCGGCGGGAACTTCGCGGGCCTCCGGCTCGGGCGATGGATCGGCATCGGGACGCGGTGTTCCGTCCATGGTGAACTTGCGGCGGTCGGTGACGACGAAAGGCTTGTTTGGTTCGGACATTGTTGGCACTCTTTTCAGATGGTTCGGATTCTGCGGTTCGATTGACGGCAACTACTGAGATCCTTGCTTCGACAGAATGACGAGCATAATCTGCGCTAGTGGACGGCGTAGGGCAACGCGATCGGTGCAGCGGTGCCTCCGGGATAGGTCAGGGTGAGTTTGCGGTCCAGCGCCTCCCTGCGAATAATGCCAAGGGCAAGCTGCGCCGGGCCATGCCCGCCGGTCGTGCCGGATTCGCCAAGCTGGATCGATGCGACGCTGGTCAACTCCGCTACAGGCTTGCCTTCCGCTTGCAGAAATGTTCCTGCCGCGGGAAGCGGACCAGTCAGCTCAAAGCCCGAAAATGTCCGATGCACCGCGCCGCGCGAGTGGATGCGCTCCACAATCTCCTGGCCAAGGTAGCAGCCCTTGGTAAAGTGTAGCGCGCGGGTTTGGCCGGTCTCCTGCGGCAGGTCGTGGGCTGTTTCGGAGTTGCGGATGTCGGTGCCATAACGCGGCGTGCCTTCCAGAATGCGAAGCTGCTCCAGTGCTTCGGGTAAGACCTGGATTGCGCCGGCGACAATCAGTTCCTTTGTCAGCGCGGCGATGCTTGCCGGATCGGCCCACAGCTCATATCGCGCAACCAATGGGCTATGCGAGTGCAGCGCTACGACGGACGTTCCTCGCCAGCCTACACTCTGTAGGCGCATGGGCTCGTAAGAAGCAGCGGTCAGGCCAATCTGGTCAAGTAAGGCCGCGGCCTGCGGTCCAGCCAGGCTGAGTCCGCTGCGCTGGTCGCTGATATCCGCAAGCTCGACATCGTCCATGATGATGAAATGGTCGAGGTGTTGCTGGATCGCATCTATCTGCGACGTGTCAGTTTCGAGGAGGTACTCGGGCTTTTCGGTGAGTGGATCGCGATAGATAGTGCAGTCGCCCTGGATGCGGCCCTGGGCGTTGAGGAGGAAGTTGTAGCAGCCCTCGCCGGGTTGGAGCGACTGGACATTGTTGGTGACCATTCCATTCAGCCAGCGGGTAGCATCGGGGCCAGTCACGCGAATCCAGCCTGTGTCCACCAGCGGAGCTACGCCGGCAGCGCGCAGCACTGCGGCCATCTGCCCTTCGATGGCGAGGGACGCGAGCTGAAGATCGGCGGATTGCAGGGCTGGGCTCATTTCGGAGGTCACGCAAAACTGCGTACACTGTTAATTAGAGCATTTTCACAGCCCCGTGGCATTGGAAAGATATTGCAATGTGGTTTTCCTTGATAGAAAACCACGTAGAATCCATACTTCTCCCTGACCACCCCTGTAAAAATGCTTATTGCGACCGCATGGGCCGGTTGCGCGGAGGTCGGATGGTGGGTGTGCTGCGCTGTCAGGTTGGGTGGAAGCGATCGGTCGGACGGGTGACCACACAAGGCCTGCTGGCGCTGGCCGTATTTGCGCTTTGCTTTTCGGCTGGACGCGCGCAGAG
>Ga0181529_10006850_pt1 | contig 11492 bp, 11 predicted proteins | sample PEATcosm2014_Bin_36_FD_119763 | JGI IMG/M metagenome (GOLD analysis project Ga0181529, IMG submission 119763) | Peatland microbial communities from MTU Mesocosm Facility, Houghton, MI, USA - PEATcosm2014_Bin10_30_metaG | ecosystem: Environmental > Terrestrial > Soil > Wetlands > Peat | place... | reverse complement strand
GTGGAGCTCTCCGCGGTTCATTAGGCATTCCGGACTGGCGGACACGGCACACAGAACCGATTGTCGAGTCGAGCCCCTGTTCATGATTAAAGGTTCAACCAGCGTTGATCACCCACCTGCTTTGCAGGCCGGTTTCTATTGCGGATAGTATGAGTCCGGCCGGGAAATTACAAGTCTTGTGCGGGGCTGCCGACCTGTGCTACGTTCTTGACCCGCGCTTTTGGGAAGCGTTAGCCAAAAACAGCCAGTCTGGCACACTCTCAATCTGCGCCCCCGGGGGACTTCGCCTGCGCAGCCGGCGGCGCCTTGCGATTGGCCGCCTCGATGGCTTGCGCAATTAGTTTCTTCAGCTTGCCTTCAATATTCGCATCGCCGACATGCTGGTCTTCAAGCACTCCGTCGGCATCGATGGTGAAGGTGGCGGGAATTCCAGTCACCTGGAACTGCTTTGCAAGCCTTCCATTGAAACCTCCGTCGCGGTACTGGAGCCAGGTCATCCCGTTCTTTTCAACGAAATCCTTCCACTTGGCTTCGTCGCTATCCAGACTGATGCTGATCACCACGAAAGGCTGCCCCTCAAACTTCTTAGCAATCTGCCGGATGTGCGGCAGCGCTTCGCGGCAAGGGCCGCACCAGGTAGCCCAGAAATCGATGAGCACCACCTTGCCGGCAAATCCATCCATAGAGATGCGACGGCCATCCAGCGTGGTCAGCGAAAACGGCGGGGCCATCTTGGCGCGAGCCAATTCCACGCGCTCCAAGTAGCGCTCGGCACGCAGGTGCATGTCGGGACTCTGACGGTCTTTATCGACAAAAGCGGCAAACTCCGCACGGGCCTGGTCGTCTTTGTGCAGGTACGCCAGCGAGATTCCATAGTTGTAGTGCGCCGCCACCAGCCGCGGCTCCAGTTCGAGGGCGGTCTTGAAATCATCGCAGCTCTCGGTGAAGCAGAGTTCTTTCTTGTTGTTGATGCCTTGCCACTGCAAGGCCATGGCAAGCCGGTAATGAACCCCGGCCCGTTCCATATCGGTCTTGGCCGCCGGAAGCCATTCGCGCGCTATGTCCTCTGCGTCTTTGAGCGCCCCGACTGCAACCGCCAGGTCATAGGCGCGGCGGAGACACTCGATACATTGCCCGCCATCCTGCTTGTTGGCCTTGCGGAAGTCGTCCATGGCAGCGCCATTGTTGCCATGCCTCTGCCAGTCGATTGCCGAAGCAAAAGTCTTTCTGGCTTTGGGGTCGGTGGGCTCTCCGGGCTTGGGAGCATCGACCTTGGGCGCATCGATGGCCTGAAGGCTGGTTCCGAGGACCAGCAGAAGAACCGGAATGCGGATGAGCCGCTTGACTGCAAAACCGGGAATCCTGAACATCGTGCGTTCTCCCCAGCAAAAAACCGGGCTACCCCGTCCAAAAAACTTCCGCTTGTCTTGCTGCGGCGGTTACGAACCGGTCTTCCGCTCTTCTTCCAGCACTTCGTCGAGCAGTCCGCGCAAGCTGGCCGCGCGCGCATGTCCCTGCCAGGCATCGGGCCCGCCCACCGCAGTCGCCTGGGAGAGCTCGTCGGCCAGATTCAGCGCGGCCAGCACGGCCACCCGCAGGGAGTCCACGGTGCGGCCTTGGGCAGCTACCGCGCGCATCTTGGCGTCAACCCGCTCGGCCAGCCGACGGATGTGGCCCGCGTCCTGGCCGGATAAATGATAGGTCTGGTCGTAGATTTGAACGGTGACGTACGCCTTGGCGTTGCCGGTTTGTTCGTGATCCAAGCCTGACCTCCTTCGAGTGTCTGAGCCCTATTTCGCATAGCAAAGACGCCGTCATTCTGAGCGAACAGGGCCCCGAACGTATTTCAGTTCGGGGGTGGTGAGCGAAGAATCTGCTTTTCTCTCGCCCTGATTTCCGATGCGAGTTTCATACTCAGGACGGTAGATTCCGTTACAGCTCCAGCGCATCCAGTTGCGCCAGGAGCCGCTCAACGCGCTGCCGCACATGGTCGCGCTCGGCGCGCAGCGCGCCGATGTCCTTCTGCAATTGATCCACCAGCGGCGCCTGTTCGTGCAGTTGGGCCTCGGCCTTGGCGGCGCGCTCCTCGGCTTCGGCGCGGGCCAGCCGCTCGCGCTTTACCAGGTTCACAGCGCGCAGAATCCGCTCTTCCAGCGCCGAAAAATCGTCCACGCTCAGCGCCAGGTTGCCCGGCTCTACCACCGGCTCTTGCGGCTCCCCGGTTTCAACCTCTTCAACGGTCTCGGGCTCCCAGAAAGACTGCGTCATCGAAAAACCTCCGCGCAACTGCGACTTATCCGTGCAAGTATATCGCCGATTGCGCGTGTTCCTGCCTCAACTGCGCAGCCGCGCCCCTACCTTGCCAACAGCCTCCACCACCTGCGCCTGGAAGCTTTGCAGCTCTTCCTCGCGCAGGGTGCGGTCCGCAGCTTGGAACGTCGCGCCCAGCAACAAGGAATATTCGCCCGCTCCGCGTTTCGCATCGCGAAACACCTCGCGCACCCGCCACTCCACCAGCTCGGGAATCTGCAATCCGGCCAGCGCCTTGTCGATTGTTTCCCACGCGATGCTCTCGCCAAGAAGCAGAGAAAAATCGCGGCGAACGGACTGGAAGCGGGAAATCTCGCGGGAGCTGGGCTTGCGCAGCGGCAGCTTGTACAGCCGGTCGAGATAAAGCTCGCCCACCAGCACCGGCTCTTTCAGCTTGCGCGCCGCGGCCTCGCTGGGATGCAGTTGGCCGAACCAGCCCACGGTAGCGCCATCGACGGCAACCCGCGCCGCTCGATACGGATGCAGCCAGGCGGGGGTGAGGCCAGCTTCCGCCGGAAAGCGGTCGAAATACACACCCCGCGCCAGGAACCGCGCCAGCACCTGTTCGACGACGCCCTTCACATCGTGGAACTCAATCGCACGCGTGGGATGAAGCGCTCCCAGTTCGGGCAGGCTGCCCACCGCTCCAAAGGATAGCGCCGCACGCTCCTCGACTTTTTCCGTCGTGCCGCTGAAGACAGTGCCCAGTTCGAAAAGCCGCACGTCGCTCACATCGCGGTGCAGGTTGCCGGCGATCATCGTCAACATGCCGGGTACCAGCGAGGGGCGCAGCACGCCTGCCTCTTCGCTCAATGGATTGCCCAACGGAACCACCAGCCCCGGTTGCGGCGCAGTCAACGCGGCCTCGGCTGCCGAGCAGAAGGTACTTCCAATCGCCTCGTGGAAGCCGGCCGCCAGCAGCGTCCGCCGCACGGTAACCTCGGCCTCGGCCCAGGGCAGCGCTTGCACCCCTTCGCCAAACGCGGGCAGCGTGTTGGCGAAGCGGTTGTAGCCGTAGACCCGCGCGACCTCTTCGATCAGATCGATCTCGCGCTCGATGTCCAAGCGCCAACTGGGCAGCGTCACCAGCCAGGCAGGATCATCCGCCTGCTGGCTCGCCAAGCCGCATCCCAGCGCCTTCAACACGGCCTCGACGGTCGCCGCGGTAATGCCTTCCTCGTCCACCGTCGTGCCCAGGATGCGGCGCACTTCGCTGAGCGCCAGGGGCACGGGCTTGCGGCTGGCCGTTCGCGCCTCGATGGCCGGAACCTGCACATCTACCAGATCGCCTTCGAGCCAGCCGCCGCTGGCCAGCAAGAACTTGCTCACCAGCGCCGAGGCAATGGGAGCGGCATTGAAGTCCGCGCCGCGCTCGAAGCGGTGGCTGGCGTCGGTGTGCAATCCGTGCCGCCGCGCCGTCTTGCGCACCGCCATGGGATCGAACCAGGCCGCCTCAACCAGCACGTTGGTCGTCTCCGCGGTAATCATGGTGTCCCAGCCGCCCATCACTCCGGCCAGTCCAAGCGCTTTGACATGATCGGCCACTACTAGATCTTCGGGATCGAGCACCCGCTCCACGCCATCCAGCGTTTTAAGCTTTTCGCCCTTCTGCGCGCGCCGCACCACGATGCCGCCCTCGATCTTGTCCAGATCGAAGACGTGAGTGGGCTGGCCCATGGCCAGCCAGGCAAAATTGGTAGCGTCCACGGCGTTCGAGATGCACTTCTGTTCGAGCAGGCCGAAGTACATAGAAACTTCAGCGCCCGCAAACCAATCCCGCGAGTCGCAGATGGTGACGCCACGCAGCACACGCGCCGTGAAGCGCCCGCAGGCGTCTTCCGCCTCGATCTTCACAGAGAAGGGCGTAGCGGCGGGCTTGGCTTCAGGCAAGGGAAATTCCAACGCCGGCAGGGTCAGCCCATAGATTGCCGCCGCCTCGCGGGCCACGCCGTAGTGGTTCATGGCGTCCACGCGGTTGGTGGTGATGTCCATCTCGTAAAGCGAGCCGTTGCCCGCGCCAAGATCGTAAGTGCCTTCCACGGCAATGCCGCGCAGGGTCAGGTCTTCCGCGAGTTGCGCGTCGTCAACCGGCAAACCGGGCAAATATGCTCTAAGCCATTTGGTCAGTATGTTCATGGATCGATATTCTCTCTTCGCAAGTTGGCGCTAGTCGCGCCGCGAGTTCGCAGGTTCGCTTTCCGGTTCCAACACTCCGAGCAGAGCATTGATAATGCTTGGCTACGCGTGTGCCCAGATCGAGCAATTCCCCACTTGCCGCTTCGTTAAAAAATCCCAGGCTTGCCGCCAATTCCGTCTGCGTTTGCAATTCGTTGATTGCCGCACGCGCCGCGCCAAGTCCCTTGCGCATCTCCGCATCGTTCAGCCGTCCGTGCGCTTCGGCGATATGGCTGGCGACGTTGACCGACGAGCGGCGAAGCTGCATGCGCAACCCGAAGGTTTCCGACTTGGGGAACTCCTCGGTGCTCGTGTAAACGAGTCGCGCTAACTCCATGGCTTTCTGCCAGGCAATCAGATCGCGATAATGTCTCGTCCTGCTCATTTCGCCAACCCGCCAACTTGCCAACGCGCGCAGCGCGCGAACTCGCTAAACAAATTGCCCCAAGAACCGCATATCTCCCGCGTACAAGCTGCCAATCTCACTGATCCCGTATTTCATCATGGCAATGCGTTCCACGCCCATGCCAAACGCGAAGCCGGAGATCTTCTTGGGGTCGTAGCCCGCCTGCTTCTCGGCGGCAAAGGCGAAGACCGCCGGGTCCACCATGCCACAGCCCAGCAGCTCGATCCAGCCCGAGTTCTTGCACTTGCGGCAGCCCTTGCCGCCGCAAAAGATGCAGCTGATCTGCACGTCGGCCGAGGGCTCGGTGAAGGGAAAGAACGACGGGAAGAAGCGCGTCTTGACCGCCGAGCCGAACAGCGCCTTCATGGCGTGGTCCAGCGTGCCCTTCAGATCGCTGAAGGTGATGTTGGTGTCCACGCAGAGCCCCTCGACCTGGTGAAAGATCGGCGAGTGGGTGGCGTCCTGGGCGTCATTCCGATGAACCTTTCCTGGAATGACAATGCGCACCGGCGGCGGTTGCGACTCCATGGTCCGCATCTGCACGGGCGAGGTGTGCGTGCGCAGCAGCAGCCGGTCGCGCTGCGCGCGCCGTTCCTGGTTGGACACTACCAGCGTGTCCTGCGTGTCCCGCGCCGGGTGCCCCGGTGGGAAGTTCATGCTCTCGAAGTTGTAGAAGTCGGTCTCGACCTCCGGCCCCACGCCCACCGAGTAGCCCAGCGCCGCAAAGACGCTGGTGATCTCGTTCAGCGTGCGGGTGATGGGGTGCTCGGCGCCGGTCAGCCGCTGGGTGCCGGGCAGGGTGATGTCGATAGCCTCGGCGGCCAGCGCTGCGTCGCTTGGACCGGTGCCCAGCGCGGCGTCCAACAGAGCTCCCACCACGGCCTTGAGCGCGTTGAAGCGCACGCCCAGCGCCTTCTTGGCCTCGGGCGGCGCGGCCTTCAGCCAGCGGCCGGAGACATCGTTGAGCCGGCCCTGCTTGCGGCCCAGCCACTCCAGGCGAAAAGCCTCGACAGCCGCTTCGCCGTCGAGCGCCGCGGCCGCTTCGCGCGCCTGCTGCTCTAGCGCGGTGAAGGCCTGGCCAAGCGAAGCCTCGTCAAATGCAGTCAAATTGGGGATTGAGTCTGTCATATGCGTAATCAATAGGATAAACCAGCATTCAAAGGCGAATCGCTTCGAACCTTCAACCTGAGCGCGGATTTCGCTCGTGGTACGATGCCAGCATGAAACTGGCAGCCCGATTCGCCTGTTTTGCGCTTTCCGCCCTGCTTGCGCCACTCGCTGGCGCGGCAAACTCTGTCATCTCCATCCCCACGGATGTGCAGCGTTTCGGGCCGCTGGTGGTGGTTGCCACGCACGACGAATCGCCCGCCCCGGAGACGTTCCGTTCTGAAATCTTCACTGAGCAGAAAGCGAGTCGGTTGCGGCTGATTCACCGGCTTGGAATGGACTCAATCCCGGCGTTGCAGGAGATCTGGACAGTATTTCTGAAAGATCACGCCGGGGAAGAAGATCGAACGATTACACAATTTGTAAGTGGCGGGATGTTGCCCTCCAGTATTGGGGAACCTGGCGATAAGCAAATCATCCTCGATGTGGGATTCGACGATACGACCGAACACCCCCTCGAAATAAGAGGAGTCTTCAACCTCAGAAACGGCTATTGGACGCACGTCGCGACACTCGCATGCCGATGCCAAATGTCAGACGACGAAGAGCCGGCAAGGCTTCGCCCTTACCTTCCACATCCCCCAGGGGAATGGGCCATCACCCTATGGAGCCACACCGAAGGCCACATCGAATCGCACAGCCGGGAGATTCGGTTCCGGCTCCGAGACGGCGCTCTCTGGCCACTGATTGAATTTGAGAGTATGTCCATGATCTGCCCACAAGGTACTTCCTATGGCCCAAGTTGCAACGTCACAGAAACCAATTTGGAGCAGGCCAGACTGATCGGAGAAGACAAAGAACTTGTCTCTGGTTTCACCCTTGTCTCCAGAAGCGGCCCTCCGCCATCATGCGATAAATGCGGTTTGATGCTTTTCAACCCCAAATGCGCATCGTACCTCTGGGATGAAACTGCATTTGCCTACCGGCCATCACCTTTCAAACCGGCGGCCTGCGGAATACCAACCAAACAAGCCTCAAACCAGCGTCGTCAGGCCCCATCCATTCCGATGTCGCCTTTGCACAAATAGCTGATTCTTCGGTGTCTGTGCTGGCGTTTTCGACATGATTCCGTCGAAAACGCGAGAATAGCCGCTTTTTCACCCATTTATTCCAAACGCAAAACGACCCGGAATCCAATGGATTCCGGGCCGTCTTGCCTTGCAAACCGATTGCCTTACGCGGCCTTTTTCTCCGCGGCCAGGGCGGCGCTTGCCTTGTCGACCAGGGCGGTAAAGCCTGCCACGTCCTTGATGGCGATGTCGGAGAGGATCTTGCGGTCCAGCTCGATGCCGGCCTTCTTCAAGCCGTTGATGAACTGCGAGTAGCTGGTGTTGTTCAACTTGCAGGCGGCCGAGATGCGCACGATCCACAACGAGCGGAACTGGCGCTTCTTCTGCTTGCGGCCGGTGTAGGCAAACTTCAGGCCGCGCTCGACGGCTTCCTGGGCTGCCTGATAGAGCTTGGATTTGGTAAGGAAATATCCACTTGCTCTCTCAAGAATCTTTTTGCGGCGATCACTCCGCTTGGTACTGCGTTTTACGCGGGGCATTGGTATTCTCCATTTTGCGTTTCGGTTGAGCGGCTGGAGGCAGGAGGCCGAATCCCTTGGCGGGCAGGCTGTAACCTCTTCACTCGCTTACATCGAGCCTGATCTCTCGCCGGGGCGAACGCATTTCGCATCCGGCGGGGGCCAAGTCTTCTCTTGGCCCATCAACCGCAGCGGCACGAACCCAATCCAAAGGTCCGCCCCACCGCAGGTGGTCAGGCGTAGGGAATCATGCGCGCAACCTTCGCGTAGTCGCCATCGGAGACAAGCAGGGTCCGGCCCAACTTGCGTTTCACTTTTGGCGGTTTCGACGTAAGGATGTGACGCGTCTTCGTCTGGCCCCGCTTGATCTTGCCGGTGCCAGTCTTGCTGAAGCGCTTCTTCGCGCCCGTATGGGTCTTCAACTTGGGCATTTTCTTCTCTTTGTGCGGCAGAAGGGACAATCTGTCGCGTTGCCGGTGAGACAGGGGTTCCCCTGCCCTCTTGAGGCTTCAACCAGTATAACGCAAACCGGGGTCCGGGGCGACTGTGGCCCCCTGGGTCCAGCAGGCGGGGGCTCAGACATGGCTTTGAAAACTGTTCTCCCACAGAGAACAGCGCAAAAGCCACCAGAGGCGCAGGCCGCCCGCAGGGGACGGCCTGCTTGCCTGCAGAGAACGAGAAGCGGCTTTATTGCGCCTGGGGAACTGGGGCAGCACCCTGCGCCGGTACGGCAGGCTTGGGCTTGGGCGCTTCCTGCTTCTTCGACGGCGCAAGGATGGCGTGCAGAATCGTGCCTTCCATGCGCGGCATGAACTCCACGATGCCGGCTTCGCCAATGTCCTGGATGAGGCGGTTGATGATGGCGTAGCCCAGCTCGCGGTGGGCCATCTGGCGGCCGCGGAAACGCAGACTGGCCTTCACCTTGTCTCCGTCGTTCAGGAAGCGGACCGCCTGGTTCTTCTTGGTCTGGTAGTCGTGCTCGTCCACGGTGACCGAGAACTTGACCTCCTTGACCACAATGACCTTTTGTTTCTTCTTGGCGGCGCGGTCGCTCTTTTCCTTCTCGTAGAGAAAGCGGCCGTAGTCCTGGATGCGGCAGACGGGGGGAACGGCGTTGGGCGAAACCTCTACCAGGTCCAGGCCACGCTCGCGGGCAACTCGCAACGCCTCAAAGGGCGCCATGATGCCGAGCTGCTCACTGTTTTCGTCGATTACGCGGATTTCACGCGCGCGAATCTTCTCGTTGATGCGGATAAAAGACTTTGCCGAACGTTTGTCGAGTGCGATGGGACTCCTCCAAAAGTCGCCGCCGCCCACCTCCGGGGTCTGCCGGACTCAATGCGGGCGCACGAACGCACGCTAAGTATAGCATTGGCTTGGCTTGGCGGAACGAGCAGTTTTGTTCAGCGGCGGGCCCGGTAGAAAACCGGGAGCATTCGCAATGGATCGTCCCGTTGTGGCCTCCAGAGCAACTTCGGTATTCAGCCCAGTCACTTGCACCCGCATCAAACGGTTGGCGGCATATTTGCCTTCAATCTCCACAGGCAGGAAGTTCTCCGCCAGCGCGGCAGTTCGGCCACGAGCAGCCAATTCGGCAGGCGTGTGCAGCGTGATGACCTCCAGTTCCTTCCCAATAGACCGCCTGCGGTGGGTTTCACTCTTTTCCGAGGCAAGCTCCCGCAGCGCCGCCATCCGCTCCGCGACGGCCCCGGCCGGAACCGGCCGCTCGGCGTGCATCGCCCATCCTGGCGTTCCTGGCCGGGGGGAAAACGGAAACAAGTGCAAATAGCCGAACGGCAGCGCCCGGATGAACGCCAAAGTCTCCTCGAATTCAGCGTCGGTTTCGCCGGGAAAGCCCACCATCACGTCCGCGCCCAGGGTGAGTTCCGGCCCGGCGGCTTCAACCAGTGCCGCAACCTTCTCCGCATAATGCCAGGGCCGGTAGCGCCGATGCATGCGGCGCAGCACGCCATCCGAGCCGGATTGGAGCGGCAGATGCGCATGGCGCGCCAGCCGCGTCCCGCCAAACTCGGCCATGAGGCCGATCAGTTCCGCATCCCAGTCCATCGGCTCGATGGAGCTGAGGCGCAGCCGGGGCAGCGCCGTCTTTTCAAAAATCGCCCTCACCAGAGCCGCCAGCCTCCGCGGAGCCAGATTCCCCAAAGAAACCCCGTGTCCCGTCATCCTGAGCGAGCGCAGCGAGCCGAAGGACCCGCGGTTCAGTTCCTGCCGCAAGGCTGGGAGGCCGAAAGCCTCGACCCGCCCGTCTCCACCGGCCACATCCGGCAAATCCCATCCCCAGCGGCCCAGATTGATGCCCGACAGCACCAGCTCGTTGCCCCCCGCGCCGACAAACCCCTCGACCTGCCGGAGAACGGCTGGGGCGGGAAGGCTCTTGGAGGAGCCCCGCGTCTGGGGAATCACGCAGAACGTGCAGCGGTTTCCGCAGCCTTCCTGAATCTTCAGGTTGGGCCGGGTTTGTGCGCCGGGCGTCAGCTGCGCTTCCTCAAGAAAGGAGTGGGCGAAGCGGTCGTCGGCCCATATGGGCGCGCCGCCAGCCAGCAGCGACTGCACGGGGACGATATCCCTCGGCGCGATTTTTCCCGGTCCGGCCTTGGCCAATCCCAGAACGATCTCCGGCGCCAGCGCTTTATGGCTGTTGCCCACCACGGCGGCCACGCCGGGAAGCACGGCCAGTTCCTCGGGGGCGCGCTGGGCGTAGCAGCCGGTAACCACGATGCGCGCCTCCGGGTTCAACCGGTGGGCGCGGCGGATAAAGGCGCGCGCGGCGCGGTCCGCCTCGGCGGTCACGCTGCAAGTGTTCACCACGACCACGTCGGCTTCCGAAAGCTGCTGCATGCAATGCCCCGCGGCGCGCAGCCGGTCGCTCACCGCCTCGCCATCCGCGCGGGCCGCCCTGCAACCGAAGTGCTCGACATGAAATCCCGGCATGACACCAGTCTAGAGCCTGCCTGCCCAGGCGGCGAGCGGCTCCGGCAAGCGCATGAAGATCGTGAATCACGAAGAATGACTGGTTTGAAAGGGCACGGCTTCAGCCGGGCCGCTATTCGAGGCTGAAAATGTACCGGCTTTGGCCGCCGAGGGATGTCTTGGACAACCTCGAATCTTCCCCCAGGGGCTAAAGCCCATCCTTTCTTATCAACATCTTGCGGCACGACTGAAGTCGTACCCTATTACAAAGCGCGCCCCATCAGGAGCTTTTCCTCAGCCTCTGAAGTCGTGCCCTTTCAAGTCTCAATTCCCTGTGATCGTAGTCTTCATGCTCTCGCCCTGGCGAGCGGCGCCGGCGGACAGGGAGTAACCAGTTCCTCCGCTATACTGACAATGACCGCATTTGTCCTAAGGTAACCGTCTTAAACTATGCAAGAGATTGCCCCTGCCACCGTTTCAGAGTCCCCCTCGAGCGCCGAGACCGGCGGGACGTGGCACATTGTCAGCTTTACCTACTTCACCTTTATTTGTTATCTCTCCATCGGGCTGCCGCTGGCCGTGCTGCCGCCTTATGTTCACCTGGGGATGGGCTACAGCGCCGCGGCGGCCGGTCTGGTCATCAGCATTCAGTACATCGCGACGCTGGTGAGCCGGCCCTGGGCGGGGCGCATCTCGGACCATGCCGGCGCCAAAGTCTCCGTGCTATGGGGCATGACCTGCTGCACCGCCAGCGGTGCGCTGCTGGTGGCCGCCGCCCTTCTGCATGGGATTCCCTGGCTCGCCTTTGCGGTTCTGATCGCCAGCCGCCTGGTGCTGGGCGTGGGCGAGAGCCTGGGCTCGACCGGCTCGACGCTGTGGGGCATCACCAGCGCCGGCTCCGAACACACCGCCAAGGTCATCTCCTTCAACGGCATCAGCACCTATGGCGCCATGGCCCTGGGCGCGCCGCTGGGC
>Ga0181529_10006849_pt1 | contig 11493 bp, 6 predicted proteins | sample PEATcosm2014_Bin_36_FD_119763 | JGI IMG/M metagenome (GOLD analysis project Ga0181529, IMG submission 119763) | Peatland microbial communities from MTU Mesocosm Facility, Houghton, MI, USA - PEATcosm2014_Bin10_30_metaG | ecosystem: Environmental > Terrestrial > Soil > Wetlands > Peat | place... | reverse complement strand
CTTCACGCGGCACCCAGCCATGCTCGGCGCCAATGCACAGAGCGGTGATGGCGAACCCGGTGGCGCCGGTGCTGCCCACGTCGCGGCGCTCGGCGGGAAACGGCTTGCCATCCCAATAGCCATGCTCGCGGGCGATGCCGGTGTGGGGATCGGCGTAATCCCAGAAGAACTGGAAGGAACGGTGCGCAATCTCATTGACAAAGGCATCGTCCTCGGCGGACAGCGCGGCGCGCGACTGGGGCTCGGGCGAATCGGCCGCCAGCGCAACGGCTACGACGGCGCAGCCGGCCACTACGAATAGAGAGAAAAAACAACGCTTCATGGCGCTCTCCTATTGTTTCACTTTCTCCAGCCCGGCCAGGTCCATGGCTCGCTGGATTTCGGGATTCTTCATGAACCACTTCCAGACAAATCCGCTGCGCAGGTTCTCGGCGCTCAACAGCGTAATGCCGACGTCGATGCCAATTACGTCGGGCGACACCCACCCGTTGTTGGGATTGAAGGCGTCGGTGAAGCCGTAGCGATCCCAGATCTTGTCGCCAAACTGCTTCTTCATCGCCTCAAGCGCGGGCAACGCGATATCCGGAGTCAGCATCAGGGAGCCGGCGGGCGCGCTGGGCACCACCGTGCCATCGATATTCTTGGTGGCTGGAGGTCCGCCCCAGGCTTTGTACCCGTGGTCGCTGCTGGAACTGGTAATGCCCCAGATGGTCGCGGAATAGCCTGAAAACTGCTTCTGCAGGTCGATGCAGAACTGGCGGTGAGCGCGGGTGGCGATGATGGCGTTGCCCCACCAATCGGCGTGCGGCGGACGCGCTTCGCGGCGGTCCCGGAAATCGGCCCAGGCAAAAGGATACTGGTAGGTCCACAGCAGCGAGACGCCGATATAGTTGTAACCCGCGTAGGAGTTGGGATTGCGCTGCCAGGCGTACCACGATTCGGGCGGCAGGGGCTTGGACGACGGAACTCCGATGCCCATCAGGTACATCAACGCCAACTGGCAATACTTCTCGTAGCGGGCCGGCAACAGTCCGGTCTCGGGACGGTAGCCGTGCGACATCAGGTACGGGTCGCCATTGCGTATCCATTGGTAATCGACGCGCTGGTAGATCTTCATCGCCAGGCGGGCGATCTCGGGATCCTCGTGGAAATACTGTTTGGCGGTGAGGGCGCCGGCGAACAACCAGGTGGCGTCGCTGACGGAAACTTCGCTGGTGCCGTTGCGCTCGCCGGTCACCACGTTGAGGAAATGGTAGAACCATCCATGCTCGTCCTTGGCGCGATCGGCGTAGAAGCGCAGGGTAGCGAGCACGCGTTCGCGGGCCTGGGCGCGCGGGATCCAACCGCGTTCGGCGCCGATGCAGAGCGCGGTCAGGCTGAAGCCGGTGGCTCCGGTGCTGCCGACGTCGCGGGCGGCGTAGTCGTTGGGTTTGCCGTCCAGGCGAGTGCGGTCGCGGGTGACGCCGGTATGGGGATCGGACTGTTCCCAGAAGAACTGAAACGAACGGTGGGAGATCTCTTCGAGCAAAGCCTGGTCGTCGCGCGACAAGGTTGCCGCAGGAGTCGCGGCCCAGGCGAACGAGCATAGTCCGGCCAGGACGGAAAGCCGTCGGATGGTTTGGATCATCACTCTCCTTCCCTCAATAAAACGATTTATTCATCATGAATGTAGCCTTAGGGCGAAAACAAGTCAAGAGCTTTCCGAGGATTTTCCTGCGCTGGCCGCGCGCTTGACAGTCCTTCGGCCGGCGGGTATATTTGATGGCAGTAAAACGATTTATGTTGGACCCGCGGAGGACTGTCTTCCCATGTTGACGAGACGCGCCTTTTTGGGCGGAGTGCCATTGGCCCTATCCGCAGCCGCGGCCCGCCCGAAGCTCACCAAGGACCAGGATCGCTTCCTCGAGGACCTGTCGCATCGCTCGTTCCTGTACTTCTGGGAACAGGCCGACCCTTCGACAGGGTTGGTCCGCGACCGCGCGCTGGCCGACAGCGGGACTCCCGACGGGCGGATCTGGGCCTCCAGCGCCGCCACCGGTTTCGGATTGACGGGGTTGTGCATCGCTGCCCAACGGGGCTGGATCCCGGCCGCGCGGGCACGCGATCGGGCGCTGGCCACACTGCGTTTCTATGCGGAACAGTCGGTCCACGAGCACGGCTGGTTTTATCATTTCGTCAATTCGGCAACGGGCGCGCGCAAGGGCACCAGCGAAATCTCCACCATCGACACCGCCCTGCTGCTGGCCGGCATGATCGCCGCGCAGCAGTACTTCAGCAAGGACGCGGAGATTGCGCGCCTCACGCGCAAGATCTGGGATCGTATCGACTTCCAGTGGATGCTCAATGGCGACCCGGCGCTGCTGGCGATGCACTGGAAGCCGGAGGACGGATTCTCGAAGAATCGCTGGGACCATCATTGCGAACTGGGCATTCTGTGTTTCCTGGGCATCGCTTCGGCTACGTCGCCGTTGCCGGTGGAATCCTGGTACGCCTGGCGCCGTCCGGTCGTCACCTACGGCGGCCACACCTACATTGCCGGCTCGGCGCCCCTGTTTGTGCATCAGTACTCGCAAGCCTGGATGGATTTCCGCAATCGCCCGGAACAACGGCCGCCCAGGACCAACTGGTTCGACAATTCGGTGGAGGCGACGCTGGCTCACCGGCAGTTCTGCATCGATCTCCGGAAACAATTTCCCGGGTATTCGGAGAACATCTGGGGCATCACCTCTTCCGACAGCGCGACCGGCTACGTGGGATGGGGAGGTCCGCCGGCGCATCGCCGGATCGATGGGTCGGTGGTGCCGTGCGCCGCCGGGGGTTCGCTGATGCTGGCTCCGGACGTGTGCATTCCCGCGTTGATGGAAATGAGCGCCAAATTCGGAGACCGCATCTACCGGCGCTACGGATTCGTCGACGCCTTCCATCCCACCAGCGGCTGGACCAATCGCGATGTTATCGGCATCGACGTGGGCATCACGCTGCTCAGCGCGGAGAACCTGCGCACGGGCAATGTGTGGAACTGGTTCATGCGGAACCCGCAGATCCGGCGGGCTATGTCGAGCGTGTTCGCCTGAGGGTCAGCGCACCAATTGAAATTCGGCCATCGGACCGGACGCCGAATCCGGCGCCACCCATACCTGAAAGCTGCCCAGTTCGGCGCTCCGCTCCCCGCCGGGGTGGTAAAACGCCAGGTCGTCCGCGCGCAGCACGAATTCCACGGTCTGCTTCTCGCCGGCCTTGAGGTGGATGCGGCGAAACGCCCTCAATTCCCGCACTGGGCGCGTCAGGCTGGCGGCTAGTTGCCGGGTATAGAGCTGCACCACGTCGTCGGCGTCCACTTTCCCCGTGTTGGCGATGTCGGCGCGCACCGTCAGCGTCTCGCCCTCCCGCAATTGGGGCGCCGACAGTCTGACGCCCGAGTATTCGAACGTAGTGTAGGAGAGTCCGAAGCCGAACGGATATTCGGGCGTGAAGCTCACATCCAGGTATTTCGACGTGAACTTGTTGGCGGCTTCCGGACCCGTCTCCGCGGCGGGACGGCCGGTATTCATGTGGTTGTAGTAAATCGGCACCTGTCCCACGGTTCGCGGGAACGTGGTGGTCAAACGGCCAGACGGAGCCACGGCGCCGAAGAGCACATCGCGAATCGCCGGCCCGCCCATGACGCCGGGGTGCCAGGCATACAACACAGCGTTGCTGCGCTCGGCCAGATTATGAAACGTCAGCGGACGGCCCGCCAGAAGAATGGCAACTGTCGGTTTGCCGGCCTTGCGGACCTCCGCGGCGAGTTCCTCTTGCGCGCCCGGCAGATCCAGCACCGCGCGCGAGCTGGCCTCGCCGGAAAGTGCGGCTTCCTCGCCGAGAAACAGGAGCACCACGTCGGCGGAGCGCGCCGCGTCCAGGGCGGCGGCGAATCCGTTATGGCTGGTGTCGCGGCTGTTCTTCAATCCTTCGGCGAAGACGATGCGGCTCTCTCCCAGCGTGGAGCGCAGCGCGGCCAGCGGCGTTTCGACGGCTTTCAGGTTGCCGCCCATGGACCACGTTCCCACCTGGTCCGCCGGTTTGTCGGCCAAGGGTCCGATTACCGCAACCTTGCGCACGGACGGCGAAAGCGGCAGGGCGTGGTCCTGGTTTTTCAGCAGGACCAGGCTTTCTGCCGCCAGTTTCTTCGCGACCGCCAAAGCGTCGGGGGTGGGCTGGGACGGCGGCGCGACGGCGGGCTGCGTTCTCTGGTCGAACAGCCCCAGCCGGTACTTGATGCGCAGAATGTTGCGCACCGACTCATCCACCAGCGCGGCGTCAAGGGTTCCCGATTCGACCAGCGCCTTGCCGTTCTCGTAGTAACTGGCGCTGACCATCTCCATATCCACCCCCGCGCGGATGGCTTTGAACGCCGCATCCCGCGCATCGGCCGCGTAGCCGTGCGGGATCATCTGCGTGACGGCGTTGAAGTCGCTCACCACGAATCCGTCGAATTTCCATTCGTTGCGCAGAATCTGCCGCAGCGTGAAGACGTTGCCGCTCGCCGGAACGCCGTTGAGATCATTGAACGCGGACATGTACGTCGCCACGCCGGCTTGCCGCGCGGCTGCAAACGGCCGCAGGTACACATCGCGCAGCAGGGTTTCCGGAATCCAGGTGGTGTTGTAATCGCGTCCGCCTTCGGCCGCGCCATAGCCCACGTAATGTTTGGCGCAGGCGGCGATGGAATCCGGCGCGGCCAGCGAATCTCCCTGAAATCCGCGAATCATAGCCGCCGCCATGGCTCCCGCCAGGTACGGATCTTCTCCCAATGACTCCGCGATGCGTCCCCAACGCGGGTCGCGGGCGATGTCCACCATGGGGGCGAACGTCCAATGAATACCCTCGGCCGAGGCCTCGCGGGCAGCGATGCGCGCCGCCTGCCGCACCAGGTCCGGATCCCAACTGGCGGATTGGCCCAGCGGAATCGGAAACACCGTGTGGTAGCCATGGATGACGTCCTGGCCGAAGAGAATCGGAATTCCCAGGCGGCTCTCCTGGGTGGCCAGGCGCTCCACTTCGGCTTTCTCCCGCGGCGTGCCGCCGTTGAAGAACGAGCCCCAGCGGCCCTGGCGGATCTCGGATTTGGCCTGCTCCGTCAGTCCTTTGGGGAAATTGGTTTGCGACATCTGTCCAAGTTTCTCTTGCAGGGTCATGCGCGCCAGCAGGGCATCGATCTTCTTTTCGATTTCCGGCGGTGTCGCTGCGAAGAGATAGCCGGCGGTGACGGCCAGCAAGGACAGGAATTTGCGAGTCGGCATAGTTTACTAAATCGATTTATTCTATCCACGCGCTTGCGGGATGTCAATCCGCCGGCTTCCCCAGGTCAGCTCCAGCAGGAACATGCAGACCAGGCCAAGCAGTGGAGCGGCGAACCCTATGCGCAGGCTGGAGAAATGGGAGGAGACGGCGCCCACCAACCAGGGAATGGCGGCGCCTCCCAGTCCGGAGGCGGCAAAGACGGGTCCCGTCCAACGCGCGGCCAGCGAGCCCAGCCGGGTGGTGAAGGCCGCGACAATGGTGGGATTTACGGGCGCCAGGCCCAGCCCCGCCAACAATGCGCCGAGGAACAGAATGCCAGCCCCCGAAGCCGCCAGAAACAGCGCGACTCCGCCAGCTCCGCAAACCAGTCCCGCGAGGATGAGGGTCCGTGGCGCCAGATAGCGCAGCCACACCGGCGCCAGCAGCCGTCCTGTCAGCAGGGCCCCCCAGAAGAGGGATTGCGCCGCCGCGGCCAGAGGCGCGCTGGCTGCCGCCCATCGCGCGGCTCCCGTGGGCAGCCAGGCGCTGACGCTGGTCTCCACTCCCACGTAGAGGAACAGCAGCGCGCCCGTGATGACGATGAACCAGCCGTGTTCGGACAGACGCTCGTCACCGCCGGTTGGGGTTCCCGACTCCCTCGGTGAATTGCCGGCGGAACTGCGCCACGCCGCGGCGAGGACGGCTACTACCGCGGCGGGGACGGCCAGTTCCAGAAACACCCAGGAGATGGCCTCGCGGCGCAGGAGAATGGCGATCGCCGACGGAGTTGCCAGCGCGCCCGCCGCCCAAAAAAAGGCGAACAGGTTCAGCGCCGCGGCGGGTGTCCGGCTGGTGCGCGCCACCAATAGGTTGGCCGCCGGATTGATGAACCCCAGGCCCAGTCCGCAGACGAATAGAAACAGCGGCATCCACGGCTTCATCATGAGTGCCGACCCAGCCAGGCCCAGCGCCAGGAGCGCCAGACCCGCCGCCAGCAAGGTCATCAGCGATCGCCGCACGCTCCACCATCCGGACGCGATGGCGCCGCAGAAGCCGCCCACAAACTCGCATGCCAGCAGCGTTCCGGCCTGCGCATCGTCGACTGCCCAGATACGGAACAGCGCCGGCAGAATGGGACCGAGCATGGTGGCTCCGGCTCCCGCCAGAATGCCGGCCAGGTGGCTGATGGCGACCTCGCGTCGCAACCGCGGCGCAGCAGCGTTGGCGATCACCGGGGCTGCCGTTTGGCTTTCGCGGCCGGCGCGGGGCCGGTGGATTCGCGCACCATGAGGTCGGGCTCGACTTCGATAAACTCCGGAGACGCCTCCGCAGCGGAGCTCAATCGCGCCAGCAGTGTCTCCGCCGCAATCATGCCCATCTTACGCAGCGGCTGGCGAATGGTGGTCAGCGACGGAGTGTGGTACGCGGCGCCCAGCACATCGTCGAACCCCACCACCGAAACGTCCAGCGGGACGCGCAGTCCGGCGTCCTGAAAGGCCCGCATGGCGCCCATGGCGGAAATATCGTTGAACGAGAAGAGCGCGGTGAAGGAAGCTCCGCTGTCCAATAATTTCCGCGCCGCATCGTAACCGGTGGCGGGTGAAGGCGAATGGCCCTCCAACTGCGCCACGTGCGGGCCGGGGATCGACAGGCCCAGCCGGGACGCCGCGGAGAGGATCGCCTGGAAGCGCACCTCGGAATCGGCGCTGAAGCTTTGTCCCTTAATTACGGCGATGTCGCGATGGCCCAGTTCCGCGAGATGGCGGAGAGCCAGTTCCGCGGCGGTATCGTGGTTCAGCACCACGCTGGTAGCGCCGGGGATGCGTTCGTGGCCGGAAACCGAGATCATCTGCTGCCATCCCGGAACCAGGCTGAGCGGCGTATCCACCACGATGATGCCTTCCACTCCGCGCTCCAACAGCAGGGAGGTGTTCTTGACGATCTGCTTTTCTTCGTGATGGTGGCTGGTGGCCAGATACATATAGCCGGCGCCGGAGAGGAATTCCTCGATGCCGGCCAGCACCAGCGAAGAATAGCCTTCACTGAGCTCCGGCATCAGAACGCCGACCGCGTAGGTTCGCTGGACTCGCAGCGAGCGCGCCAGAAAGTTGGGACGGTAGTTGGACTTTTTGGCCGCGGCGAAGATCAGGTCCTGCGTGGATTTCGGAATCGAGCTGGCGGCCGGGGATCCATTCAACACCAGAGACAAGGAGGTGGGAGACAGGTTCAACTGCCGGGCGAGTTCCTTCAGGCTGACCGGTTTCGACAGCTGAGCACGGCCCGGACGCGAGACGCCGGTGTTCTTGGACTCCACACATGGAGTTTCGCACGTGTGCCCGGCGAAGACAATCTCCCGGCGCCCTATTGACAACAGTTGGGTTTCAGTACATCATAAATCGATTTAGGAGATTGCTTCGGGAGTTGTTTTGGGAGCGGCCTCACTGTTCCCGGTCTTGAATAGTCGAACTGCCGGCCACGAAGGGTCCGGCCAGCCAGGAGGTTTCTATGCCGAAAGCCAAGGGCTCTCGCTCGATGGTGTTAGCCGCGCTGTGGGTGATTTTGTCCGTAACCGTCCCCACGGCCCATTCTCAGAACTTGTACGGATCCCTGGTGGGCAACGTCACCGATGCCAGCAATGCCGGAATGGTCGGCGCCACCGTGAAGATCGTGCAGGTGGAGACCAATGAATCGCGGGAGACGCGGACCAACGACGCCGGTCTATTCAGTTTTCCCTCCATTCCCGCCGGAACCTATACAGTCGAAGTCCGCATGAGCGGCTTCCAGACGGCCTCGCAGCGAGACCTGGTTGTCAGAAGCAGCACCGCGGTGCGCGCCGATTTCATGTTGCAAGTGGGTGCGGTCAACCAGAATGTTGAAGTGACGGCGGCGGCGGCCGCGCTGCAGACCGATAGCGCGGATGTCCGCCAGGAAATCGGCTCCAAGACGCTAGAGGACATTCCTCTGCCTCCCGGACGCAACTTTCAAAACCTGCTGATCACCGTGCCCGGAATCTCGCCACCGGTGAACGCCAACTCCGTATCGGCCAATCCCGCCCGGTCGCTCGCCTACATGGCCAACGGGGCGACGCGCAGCGGCAACGTGCTGGCCATCGACGGGGCCACGGTCGAGAGCACCTGGGTACAGGAGATCGCGGCCTACGTTCCCAGTCTCGAAGCCATCGAAGTGGTGAACGTGATGTCCAACAGTTATGACGCCGCCCAGGGATTCGCCGGCGGAGCCGCGGTCAATGTCCAGGTGAAGAGCGGCACCAACCAGATCCACGGGTCGGCGTTCTGGTACAACTTCAACAACGGGATGATCGCCAAGCCGTTCTTTCAGCCGGTCGGCACGCCCAACCCCAAGTCCATCCTGAACAATGGCGGTGGCACGGTGGGCGGTCCCATCAAGCGGAACAAGCTGTTCTATTTCGCCAGCTACGACGGCAACTTCACGCGGCAGAATGCTTCCGGGTACTATACGGTCCCCACCGCGGCGATCAAGGCGGGCAACGAATCCGCGGACCCGACGTCGATTTACGATCCGTTGACCGGCGCCACCAGCGGCACGGGCCGAACGCCGTTCCCCGGCAACATCATTCCCGCGTCGCGGATCAGTCCCATCGCGCAGGCCATCGCCAACCTCACGCCGCTGCCCAACGTCCCCGGGAACCTGCTGGCGAATAACTATTTCGCCGATGGTCCTTACAAACAGAATCGCGACACCACCGACGCCAAGGTGACTTATAACGTCACCGACAAGCTAAACTTCGGGGTACGCTTCGGCTGGCTGAAATACTACATGGACGACCCTCCGGCATTCGGCGCCATCGGCGGCCCGCAACTCGGTTCCACCGGCGGAGCCGAAGGCGTCGGCAGCGGCAACGTATTCAGCAACACGGTGACGGGGAATTACGTGGTGTCGCCGCGATTCGTGATCGACGGGTACTTCGGGTACACGCTGCAGGACTCCAACCAGGAACCGCCCGGTCTCAATCAAAACATTGGGCTCACTGTCCTGGGGATTCCCGGCACCAACGGGACCAATGGAGCGGAGGGCGGCTGGCCTGCGTTTTCGGTGAGCAGTTACACAGCGCTGGGCAACCAAAGCACCGTCCCGTTCTACTTCCATAACAGCAACTATCAATATACGGCCAACGGTAACTGGACCAACGGTGCGCACACCGTTCGATTTGGCGTGAATCTTCTGAAGAAGGACCTGAATATGTTTCAGGAACTGAACCAGGCTTCCGGCAGCTTCAGCTTCGCCGACGGCATGACCGGTCTCTCCGGCGGACCCGCCCAGAACCAGTACAACAGTTACGCCGGCTTCCTGCTGGGAGATGCGTCGACTATCGCCAAGGGCGAGGAAAATGGCAACAATCTGAGTTCGGAATGGTTTTACTCCCTGTACGTGCAGGATAAGTGGCAGGTGGCGCACAACCTGACGTTGTCGTATGGACTGCGCTGGGAATATATGGCGCCGCCGGTCGGCGACATGCAGCAATACAATGCCACCAACAACACCATGGTGGTGTGCGGTTCCAGCTCCAATCCCAGCAGCGATTGCGGCACCAGCTTCAGCAAGCGCCTGTTCGCTCCGCGGGTGGGAGTGGCCTACCGGCCGAGCGAAGGATTCGTCATCCGCGCCGGTTTCGGCATCAGCTACGACCCGTTCTTCATCGGCCAGCAGATTCTGCGCGTGTATCCCAACCAGATTTCGTACTCGGTATCCGGCGCCAATTCCTACCAGCCGGTGACCACGCTCAGCCAGGGCATTCCGGCGCTTGCCTTCCCGGCCATCGGCAACGGCATCCTCGCCATGCCGTCCGCCATCTCACTCAATTCGCTGGGAAACAGTTACACGCGCTCCTACATCATGAATTGGAACGTAATGCTGCAGAAACAACTCAAGTATGGGTTTGTGGCGCAAGTGGGATATGCCGGGACGCGGCAGGTGCATCAGCAGTATGAGATCAACATCAATAACGGGAATGTCCTGGGCGCGGGAACGGCCGGCGAGTATCTGGATCAGGAATTCGGCAGAACCGCAACCACCAACTACTTTGAACCGTGGGGCCACGCCCATTACGACGGGCTGCAAGCAACGCTCAACCGCCGTTTCCGGGGCGGTTATCAAATTGGCGCCACGTACTCGTTCTCCAAGGCCATCATGCTCTGCTGCGCCGACAAAGAAGATGCCGGACCGCAGATCGCCGTTCCCGGCGACCAGTTCCTGAACCGGGCAGTCGCTCCTTACGACCGGACGCAGGTCTTTACGTTCTCCGGCATCGCCGAACTGCCGCTCGGCCGCGGGAAGCGATGGCTGGCCCACGGCGGCTTTCTCACGGCGCTGGCTTCCGGCTGGCAGCTCAACGGCCTGTTCAACGCGTATACCGGGCTTTCCTTCACCGTGACCGGCTCCAGTACCTCCTTGAACGCTCCCGGAAACACGCAGACGGCCGATCAGATCAAACCCACCGTGGCGACCCTCGGCGGCGTCGGTCCCGGTCAATCCTGGTTCGATCCGCTGGCCTATGCGTCGGTCACGCAGGTTCGCTTCGGCACTTCCGGTTTCGACGTGCTGCGTGGGCCGGGCCAGGTGAATGTGGACGCGGCTCTCTTCCGCACATTCCGAGTGACGGAGCGCCTGAAAGCCCAGTTCCGCGCCCAGGCTTTCAATGCCGCCAATACGCCGCACTTCGCCAATCCCGCTTCCAATGCAGGCAGCCTGGTGTTGAATGCCAACGGTACCATCAACAATCTGGGCGGGTTCACGGTGATTACGGCAACCACCGGCAACGGCCGGGAAGGCATCGATCAGCGCGTCTTCGAGCTGGCCCTGCGACTGAGTTTCTGAGCGTGACTAGGCGCGGCCGGCCGCCGCCCGGCCGATACACGAGAGCACCAAGGAGGCTCAAAGCGGCGAGACCTACGCCCTGAGCTGCGCTATCGTTTGGCGGTTTTCTTCGACGGTTTCGACTTGCCAGAGCTGTTGAGGGCGACCGCTTGGCGAACCAGCGCCTTGAAGGCGGACGCGTCAACTTCTTCTCCTTCGTGGATGTCGATGGCGCGGCGCGTGTTTCCGTCGAGACTCGAGTTGAAGAGACGGGCCGGATCCTTGAGAGACGCGCCCTTGGCGAAGGTAAGCTTCACGACACTCTTGTAGGATTCGCCAGTGCAGATGATGCCGGCGTGCGACCAAACCGGAGTGCCCATCCACTTCCACTCCTCG
>Ga0181529_10006848_pt1 | contig 11494 bp, 8 predicted proteins | sample PEATcosm2014_Bin_36_FD_119763 | JGI IMG/M metagenome (GOLD analysis project Ga0181529, IMG submission 119763) | Peatland microbial communities from MTU Mesocosm Facility, Houghton, MI, USA - PEATcosm2014_Bin10_30_metaG | ecosystem: Environmental > Terrestrial > Soil > Wetlands > Peat | place... | reverse complement strand
AGCAGCGCCGAGGTTTCGCCGCGCCAATCCGGACTGTGCAGAACGACGGAGATGAGGCGGCGGCCGTTGAGAGTGGCCGATCCGACGAAGCAGTATCCGGCCGCTCGCGTCCAGCCCGTCTTGATTCCGTCCGCCCCGGGAAATGTCCAGAGCAGGTCGTTGCGGTTTGTGATCCGCGTGGGCTGACGGCCCCTGTCCCGCGAGACGTAGTAGACGCGCGTGCGAGCGGCGTCGGCGAATGCAGGGTCGCGCATGGCTGCGCGAGCAATGGAGGCGAGATCGCGCGCCGTTGTGTACTGTTCTGGATCGCTCAGTCCGTGCGGGTTGACGAAGTGGGACGATGCCGCGCCCGCGGACTTCGCCTCGCGGTTCATTCTGGCCGCAAATCCGGCCTCCGATCCGTCCGTCGACTCGGCAGCGGCGACGCTCGCATCGTTAGCGCTGCGCAGAAGCATGGCGTAGAGCAGATCGCCTGCGAAGAGCATCTCGCCCGGCGTCATTCCGAGATCCGTGCCGGGGGTGGATGCGGCGCGAGCAGACGTCCGAACGACGGCCGTCGGAGGAGAGTGCCTGGCCAGCAGCCAGGCCGTGAGGATCTTGGCCGTGCTTGCCGGCGGCAGCGGCCGATCCGGATCGCGCGCGAAGAGGACGCGTCCTGTGCGCGCCTCGATGAGGATTGCGGCGCGTGCGCCTATGCGCGGCGCGGAGGTCTGCGCGTATAGGGCAGGGCTTGCGAGCGCGACAAGCGCGCACAAGGCCAGCTTTGCACCCCTCACCTCGGGTCCTCCTGAAATCGCCTGAAGTTCGAACCGGCCGGTCGATCGGCCATCTGCGATTATCGGCGGAATGGCGTAGGCGGGGTTAGTGTCAGTGGCTGGTGGTCAGTGGCTAGTGGTCAGTGGCTAGTGGCCAGTGGCTAGTGGAGGGCCACCGCCCGCCGGTCACTGCCCACTAGCCACCAGCCACTGCTCTCAAAGCAGGCGGCCCTGTTCGCTTTCGTCGTGGCGAGGCTCACGTGCGGCCGACCGCTCGCGGCAGTAGAGGCCCAGATGCTCGCAGGCTGGCCGCGTTGTGAGCCGGCCGCGGCTTGTGCGGTTCAGGAAGCCAAGCTGCAGCAGGAAAGGCTCGACGAGGTCCTCAAGCGTGTCGCGCTCCTCGCCCAGCATTGCGGCAAGCGTCTCCAGCCCGACCGGTCCGCCATCGAACTTCTCGATGATCGCGCTGAGATAGCGACGGCTGAGCACGTCCAGGCCGAACTGGTCGATCTCAAGCAGGCGCAGCGCGGAATCGGCCACCTCGCGCGTGATCACGCCGTCTGCGCGAACCTGGGCGTAATCGCGAACGCGCTTGAGAAGGCGGTTGGCGATGCGGGGCGTGCCGCGAGACCTGCCGGCAATCTCGAGAGACCCGTCCGGCTCTATGGGAACGCACAATATCACTGCAGAGCGCCGGACGATCGTATCCAGCTCTTCGGGGCTGTAGAGCTCCAGACCGTGCTGGATGCCGAACCTGTCGCGCAGCGGCGAAGAGAGCATACCGGCCCGCGTGGTGGCGCCGATGAGAGTGAAGTGCGGCAGGTCCAGCCGCAGTGTGCGCGCGCTGGGTCCGCGCCCGATGATGATGTCGAGCTTGAAGTCCTCCATGGCGGGATAGAGGATCTCCTCGACGGTCCGATTGAGTCGATGGACCTCGTCGATGAAGAAGACGCTGTTCGGCTCCAGGCTCGTGAGGATGGCTGCAAGATCTCCGGGTTTCTCGATGGCGGGCCCGGCCGTGGTGCGGATGGGGACCTCCATCTCGTTCGCGAGGATGTTCGCGAGGGTCGTTTTGCCGAGCCCCGGCGGGCCGTAGAGCAGGACGTGATCCAGAGCCTCGCCGCGCGTGCGGGCGGCCTCGATTCCTATGCCGAGGTTCTGCTTGACGCGGGTCTGGCCGATCAGCTCTTTCAGGCGCCGCGGCCTCAGGCTCTGCTCGTTGTCGTCCGGCAGCACCGTCGGCGTGACGATACGCTCGTCCGGCTCGCCCCTCCGCCTCTGCATTCCGTGCACCTCGCTGAATTCGGGTATGAGGACGCCGTTCGATCGCGCCCACGAAGATTGTACCCGACGCGCGCGTCAAATGTCTACTATGTGAAGTCGGGAAATGCGAAGGGTTGAGTTAGCCCCGCGGCGAGGGCCCGGCGGGGTCGGCCCTCGCCAATCAGGTGCTGAGAGCCTGAGCGGTACGCAGATGATGTGATTCGGAGGGGCTATCCCAGATCTCGACGACGAGCGCGTCGCCGTTTCTTCTGACGTGGTCGCAGCTTGCTTCGCGGCGAAGTCGAACCCAGCCGCTCGCCGGCGCGACAACCACGTCCTTTCCATCCGTACTCACTCCGAGGACCGCTCCGCGTGGGACGTACTCGCCATCCTTGTGGACCGGGCCGTACACAGGGTGGATCTCGATTCTGTTCTGGAACTCCATTTCGAGGCCTCCGGATCGGTTGCGGCGACGTGGGAAAACGACTGCCGAATGGGAGGTGCGAGCGGCGCACGACGGGTTCTCCGCGCGCCGGGTGTAGGACTTCTCAGAGGGCCGGATGGTTCCAGGTGAAACGGGCGAAATCAGGGATTTCCGGGCGATCGTGTCGGCGGGAGCCGGCGGGCATCAGAGTCCGGTGGGGTGGTCGATGAAGCTGCAGTCGAGGCCGAGCCTCTCCATGTGCTCGGCGAGCGCGCGGACTCCGACGGTCTCGGTGGCGTAGTGGCCGGCGTAGATCAGGTTGATTCCCCGCTCCTCCGCCTCGAAATAGGTGTGATGCGGCCCCTCGCCCGTGACGAACGTGTCCACGCCTGCTGCAGCGGCCTGATCGATCCACGTGCCGGCGCCTCCCGTTATGATGCCGGCGATCCGGACCGTTTCGGGACCGGCCGGAATGACGAGCGGCGTGACGCCGAGGGCTCTCTCGACCCGTCCTGCGAGATCCGTCAGAGTTATGCCGGCGCGCGCCGTTACGCCGATCCGATATCCGTCGTGCTCGCCGAACTTGCCGTCCGGGTTCAGGCCGAGCATGCGCGCGAGCACGGCGTTATTTCCCACCTCCGGGTGAGCGTCGAGAGGCAGATGGCAGGAGTAGAGCGCGAGATTGCCTTTGATGAGCGCCGCAAGACGCCGGTAGTAGGCGCCCGTCACCGGCGCGGTCGATCCCCAGAAGAGACCGTGGTGAACGACGAGAAGATCGGCCGCGGCGCTGACGGCCTGCTCGATCGTGTAGAGGCAGGCGTCGACGGCCACGGCGACGCGCCGCACGTCTTCGGGGCCTTCGATCTGAAGACCGTTGTACGCGGACGGATAGTCCGGCACGTCGCGAATGCAGAGGTAGTCGTCGAGATAGGCTGTCAGCTCTTCAGTGCGCAACGTGCTCTCTCCTCCTGATCGATCGATCTGTCCAGCGCCGCCGAAGCGCCATCGCTGGGAGCGCTAAAGTCATGCTTGCTATTTGCGCCGACCTGCGCGAAATCCTTCGTTTTGGGAGGCCATCAACCTGAAGAGCGGGTCTGCAGGCCTGTAGGTCCGCAGGCCGGCAATCATCCCGCACAATCCGTGCATCCGGTCGGCCTGTACGCGCTCTTGCAACCGGGGACGGCCGGTGGGGTGGGGGCAGCCGCTTTTGGCGTACAATGATAGCGGCGGCCGAAGACGGCGGCCGCGGGATCTTGGGTCAGGAGAAAGCGATGAGAAACCCGGATCGGCTGAGGCAGTGGCTGCCCATAATCGCGCTGTTTGCGGCGGTGGCGTACCTTGGCGTCCGTAACGAGGACCGGGGCGGCAATCTGGCGTGGGCGAAGAGCTATACGGATGGGCTTGCGCAGGCGAGCCGGCAGCATAAGCCGCTGTTCATCAGCTTCCATACGCCGGGCTGCGCCTGGTGCGCGAAGATGGACGCCGAGACGTTCACGGATCCGACAGTCGTGGAGCTGAGCCGGCAATTCGTCTGCGTCCGGGTCGAGAGCGACGTGGATCCTGCCGTCGTGGAGCGCTACAGGGTCTTCGCGTATCCCACGCTGCTATTCGCCGACTCCGGCGGGCACGAGCTATCCCGAATAGCCAGCTACGTCGAACCCTCCGAGTTCGCCGGCGTGCTCCGCAACGCCGCCCACGATCCGCGCGGCGGCCGCTGACGGGAACCGCCCGATCTCCCGTCGATGCGTCGCACGTCCCTCGTTCCGACGTCGGATCGCGTCAGGCGGGGCGCAGCCATAGGCTTTCCAGGCCCGGCGGGCCGGCATGCCTCGTCCGGCTCCTCGAGCGCGCGCGTTGGAAACTCCGTCCTCTCATTTCCCTACGCATTAACGCGCGCGATCACTTGCCGTGGCACTTCTTAAATTTGAGGCCGCTGCCGCAGTAGCAGGGATCGTTGCGGCCGCCTTTCCAGCCGGGCGGAGCGCCGTCGCGGCGGGACAGCGTAGTCTGGCCGTCCGAGCCGCTCGCCTCCAGAAGTTGCGGCACGTCCATCGGCATGTTGAGGCGCCCGCCGCCGGGCGTCCGTCCCAGGTCGTCCGGCAACGGCATGTGGCGCGCAGGCGGCGGCTCGTCGACGATCTGCATCTGGAACATGTCGCGGACGATGTCGTCCTGGATGAACTGCTGCATGCGCTCGAACTCTTCGAACGCCTCTTTCTGGTAGATCAGGAGCGGGTCCCGCTGTTCGTAGCCGCGCAGGTGGATGCCCTCGCGTAGGAACTCCATGTTCGCCAGGTGCTCCATCCAGCGCGCGTTGATGGCCCTCAGCGCCATCCAGCGCTCCAGGTCCCGCATCACGGTCTGCCCGCGCTTCTCCGTCAGCTCTTTCTCGCGCGACTCGTAGACGTTGAGTACGTGCTCGGTCAGGAAGTCGACCAGCTCCTGGCTCGATTTGTTCTTGAGGTCGTTGGGCGTAACGATAGGATAGAGCAGGAAGAAGCCGTCGAGATCGCGGAACAGCTCGTCCAGATCCCAGTCGTCGGGATGGACTTCGGCCGGCGTATGGACCGCGACCAGTCCCTGGATGGTCTCCGTGATGTACTGAAGGATGGTCTCCTTGAGGTCGACTCCCTCCAGTATCCGGCGCCGCTCGGCGTAGATGAGCGTGCGCTGGCGGTTGTTGACGTCGTCGTAGTTGAGGGTATGTTTGCGGGCCTCGAAGTAGTGCTGCTCGATCTTCTTCTGCGCTCGCTCGATCATGGCGGAGAGCATCTTCGCGTCCATGGAGAGATGCTCTTCCCACGTGCGCAGGAGCGGGTGGTTGGAGCGGTCGCCGAACAGGCGCCATAGCTCGTCTTCGAGGGAGACAAAGAAGCGGCTTTCGCCGGGATCTCCCTGGCGGCCGGAGCGGCCTCTAAGCTGGTTGTCGATGCGGCGGCTCTCATGGCGCTCGGTGCCGAGGATATAGAGACCGCCCAACTCGCAGACCTCTCTGGCGGCGCGCTTATGGTCCTCGTCGGTGAGCGCGCCTATGGTGACGGCGTCGAGCACGCTGGGCTTGCCGTACCGGCGGAAGCTCTCTTCCTCCTCCTGCTCCTGCGGCTCCGATTCCTCGGCGCCCTCGGATGAGCCGTCCTGGCCGTCGCCTGCCTCTTCCTTGCCTTCATCGGCGCGCTTCACCGCACCTGTGCTGCCGTCTACGGGCGGAAGCTCCTGCGCGACGTGTTTGCCGCCGAGGAGGATATCGACGCCTCGGCCGGCCATGTTGGTGGCGATCGTCACGGCGCCTTTGCGGCCCGCCTCGGAGATGATGATGGCCTCTTTCTCGTGGAATTTGGCGTTCAGGATGTTGTGCGGAATGCCGTGCGTTAGCGCCTCTTCCAGCCGATCCAGGCCCTCGTCCGTAATCTGGAATATCCGCGCGATCTCGTTCATGTTGTCCGGAGAGAGCGGATCTTCGTCGATGCCGAGCTCGCGCAGCAGTGGCCGCAACTTGCCCATGGTGAGGATCTGATTGCGCTTGCCCTCGCCCGAATCGGCCGGCCCCGGATTGGCGTCGATCGCCGTATTGAGCAGCGCGGTATAGTCGCGCCGCTTGTCGGCGGGGACGCTCTTCGTGGCTTCGAGCTTCGCGCGGGCGACCTCGATCATGCAGAGCAGAGAGAGCGCGGAGGGCCGTAGGCGCGAGCTGACACGCTCGCTCATCTCGATGGAGCGCGTACCGACGAGGACGGGCTGCTGCTTGCAGTAGACGCGCAGGATCTCGTCCGATATGCCGCGCATCTTGTGCTCAACCGACTTGAAGATGACGTCCGGGTGGTCCTTCCGGACAACGGGCATGTTGGTCGGGACGAGCAGAACGTCAAGGGCATAGATCTTGCGGAACTCCTCCTCTTCGGTCTTGGCGGTGCCCGTCATGCCGGCGAGCTTGACGTAGAGCCGGAAGTAGTTCTGGAAGGTGATCGTGGCGAGCGTCTGGCTCTCATGCTTTATCTCGACGTGCTCTTTGGCCTCGATAGCCTGATGGAGGCCGTCCGAGTAGCGGCGCCCGAACATGAGCCGGCCGGTGTTCTCGTCGACAATGATGATCTCGGGGCCCTCGCCGTTGTCCTTTACAACGTAGTCGATATCTTTGCGGAAGACGCCGTGCGCTTTCATCGCACCGCTGAGGAAGTGCATCAGCTCGTGGTTGTCCGAGATGTTCGGAACGCCCAGGCGCTGCTCCACGAAGGTGACTCCGGTGTCCGTTATGGTCGCCGTCTTGGCCTTTTCGTCCACTACGTAGTGGATGTTGGGATTGAGCTTGTCGGCATCCGGATTGTCCTTGTCGGACTTCGGATCGTCGATGCCTCTCACCATCTGTGCGACGACGCGGTCGACATCGGCGTAGGCCGTCGTGGACTGCTGGACGAAGCCGGAGATGATGAGCGGGGTTCGGGCCTCGTCGATCAGGATCGAGTCGACCTCGTCCACAATGGCGTAGAAGAGGTCCCGCTGGACGAGCTCCTCTTTGGCGAAGGCCATGTTGTCGCGCAGGTAGTCGAAGCCGAACTCGTTGTTCGTGCCGTAGCTTATGTCGCAGCCGTAGGCTTCGGCGCGCGTGATGGGCCTGGCGTTCGTGTAGCGAGGATCGGGATCGAAGTAATCCGGGTCGTACTGGTAGGATCCGCCCTCGTCGCCCGTTTCCGGCGACTGTCCCTGGATGATTCCGACGCTGCACCCGAGCAGGTGGTAGATCGGCCCGTTCCAGACGGCGTCGCGCTTGGACAGGTAGTCGTTTACGGTGACGAGGTGCGCGCCGCGGCCGACGAGCGAGTTGAGGAAGATGGGGCAGGTGGCTACGAGAGTCTTGCCTTCACCGGTCTTCATCTCGGCGATGCGGCCCTCGTGCAGCACCATGGCGCCGATCATCTGCACGTCGTAGTGGCGCAGACCTATGGTGCGTTTCGACGCCTCGCGCACGAGCGCGAAGGCCTCGGGGAGCACATCGTTCAGGATCGGCGTTACGAGTTGGCGATCCTCGGCGCGAACCTCGATGTCGGTGAGCGCAGCCCACCCCGGCTCGGCCTTCTCGCGTGCGGCTTTGTACTCGCACTGGACGCGCTGGCGCAGCTCGTCCGCCTTCGCCCGCATCTCCTCGTTCGAGAGCTTTGCGATCTCCGGCTCCAGAGCGTTGATCTTCTGCACTGCCGCCTGGTAGCGCTTCAGGTCTCGCGCCGTGTTGTCGAACATGTTCGTGAAGAACGACATAATCTCGAAAATCCTCAGAGTCGATCGTTAAGGGGCACGTCTGGCCAGGCTTGCCGGCCGAAGAATTGTCGGTTCATCAGGGCGGAATCTCAGCTTCAGAGTATACCACTCCTCACATACGGAATCCAGACTTGGCGCGTTTCGGCGCGGTTCCGGACCTGGCTCCGGCTCGCCCACGCGGCGGTGTGCTACAATAAAAACGTGATTCGCACGCCTCAATCCTGGAGGGTAGAGATGGATAAGGCGGTCACGAACCGGTTCGTTCGAGATCCGGCCATTTGCGGCGGCGACACGGTGATTCGTGGAACCCGGGTCCCGCTTCGGACGGTTCTCGCCAGCCTCGCGGACGGCGATTCGGTCGCGGAAATCATTGAGGATTTCCCGTCGCTGACGCCGGATGACGTACATGCCGCAATCGCATTCGCCGCAGCGTCGGCGGGCGAGGATCTTCCTCTGCCTGCGGACGCTTCATCATAACGCAGGACATGGATTTTTCGGATGTCCGCAGTTTCCTGCCCGGCGACCATCAGGCACGTGAATGCCGATAGGTCGCCAGGATCGAAGCGACCGAGATGCACGACGGAAAGACAACCTTTGTTAACGGCGAATGGCGCGCGGCGGCGAGCGGCGAGACGTTCGAGTCGCGCAATCCGGCGCGCGTCGAGCAGGTCCTGGGCCTCTATGCCAGGTCCGGCGCGGAGGACGTGGAGGCGGCCGTGGCTGCTGCGGCCGCGGCGTTCCCTGCCTGGAGGGCCACCCCGGCGCCGGCGCGCGGCGAGCTTCTCCGCCGGATGGGCGCGCTTCTCGAACGGGAGAAGGAGCGGCTTGCGCGCCGGATGGTCGACGAGATGGGCAAAGTTCTCGTCGAGGCGCGCGGCGACGTGCAGGAGGCCATCGACATGGCCTACTACATCGCCGGGTTCGGCCGCCTTCCCAACGGCAGCGTAGTTCCCTCCGAGCGCGAGAGCATCTTCTGCTTCGCGCAGCGCGTTCCCGTGGGCGTCGTCGGGCTGATAACGCCCTGGAACTTCCCGATCGCGATTCCGAGCTGGAAGATGTTTCCGGCGCTCGTCGCCGGCAACACCGTAGTCTTCAAGCCGGCCGAGGACTCGCCGGGAATGGCGGTCGCGTTCGTTGAGCTTCTCATGGAGGCCGGCGCGCCGCCCGGCGTCGTCAACCTGGTGACCGGGCTGGGATCGGAGGCGGGCGCGGCGCTCGTCGAATCGCCGGGAGTGGCGACCATCTCGTTCACCGGATCGACGGAGACGGGCAGGCGGATCGCCGGCCGTTGCGGCCATCTCATGAAGCGCGTGAGCTGCGAGCTGGGCGGCAAGAACGCGATCGTCGTGCTGGACGACGCCAACCTGGAGCTCGCGCTGAAGGGAGCGCTCTGGAGCGCTTTCGGTACGTCCGGCCAGCGCTGCACCGCTGCGAGCCGGCTCATCGTGGAGAGTGGCGTCAAGCGGCAGTTCCGGGACGCGCTCGTGGCGCGGACGGAGGGGCTGCGCGTGGGCGCCGGGGCCGATGAGAGCGTCGAGATCGGACCGGTGGTGAACCGGAGACAGCTCGAGCGGATTCACGGCTACGTCGAGATCGGCAAGCAGGAGGGCGCGCGCGTGCTGACGGGCGGCAGAATCCTGGACGGACCCGAGTTTTCCGGCGGCTGCTTTTACGCGCCGACGGTCCTGGACGACATGACTCTCGACATGCGCGTGGCGCAGGAGGAGATCTTCGGGCCCGTGACCGGAATCGTCGAGGCCGGCGGCCTGGAAGAGGCGATCTCGGCGGCCAACGGCACGAAGTACGGACTTTCGCTCTCGCTGTACACCTCCGACGTAAACCGCGCCTTCCGCGCCATTCGGGATCTCGAAGCCGGCATCGTCTACATCAACCTGCCGACGAGCGGCGCCGAGATTCAACTGCCTTTCGGCGGCGTCAAACAGACGGGCAACGGCCATCGCGAGGCGGGCTGGACGGCGATGGACTATTGCACCGAATGGAAGTCCGTGTATGTGAACTACAGCGGCGGCGAGGAGCTGGTACGTGCGCAGATCGACACGCGATAACACGATATCCGCAACATCCGCAATGTCAGCACGGCATCGCCGCCGGGCTCGATCCTCCCTGTACGCGTCCTTGCCGGCGCTCGCGGCGCCGCTCGCACGTCCCGAAGTCCCCGCATGGGCAGCCATCCGCGGCGAAAGGGCCGCAGGCTGCGTCAGCGGGTGGCGCTAACCACCCCCAACCGGATTGACCACAATAATAGATGGCTCGCAGCGAACTGAAGCGATTTCGCTGCGGGTCGCCGGCCGCTAACGATTCGCACACAATGCGATCTGGCCGGGGATCGGCGCATCGTCAATCGCGTGCGCCGGCGCAGAGATGAAAGGAATGGGGGCCATGCTATCCGCTGAGAGGATCCTGGAACTGAATGAGGAGGGCCTGCTCGCCGAGGTCGTGGGTTACGAAACGGACGAGGTCGCGATGTCGGCGGAGGGCGCCTCGATTGAGACTTATCGGGGCGAAACCTATATCGATTTTACGGGCGGGATCGCGGTTCACGCCTGCGGTCACGGCCACAGCGAGATCGTGAAGGCGATCGCCTGCCAGGCGGCGAGGCTCACTCACGTTGCCGACGTTATGAGGCACGCGCCGCAGCTCGAGCTCGGAGACTGGCTCGATCGGCTTCTCTCGGGCGTGATGCCCGGAGATCCCTGGACGTTCCTCTTCAAGAACAGCGGCAGCGAGTCGATCGACGCATCGGCCAAGCTGGCGCTGAAGGCGACCGGCCGCAGCGAGTTCGCGGCGCTGAGCGGCGCGTTTCATGGCCGCACGCTCTTCGCGACGGCCCTCTCTCACTCGAAGCGGGGGCAATGGGCGCCGTACGAGCCCTTCATCGGCGCGCTCCGGTCGAAGATCCACCACCTGCCGGCGCCGTCGCGCGAGCCGGGATTCGGCGCCGAGCCGCTCGTGCCGGCTCTGGAGCGGCTGCTGGAGCAGCGCGGTGATCGGATTGCGGCGCTCTTCTTCGAGGCGCAGCAGGGCGAGGGCGGCTACGTGCCGATCAGGCCGGAGACCGCCGTGCGGATGCGCGAGCTGACGGCTCGCTACGGCGTGCTGTTGATTGCCGACGAGGTCCAGTGCGGGTTCGGCCGAACCGGCCGATGGTTCGGATTCGAGCATCTCGGGATCTCGCCGGACATCGTGGTGTTCGGTAAGTCGGTGGGAGGCGGGCTGCCGCTTGCGGGCGTGGCGGCGCGCCGGCCGCTGATGAGCCTGTGGGAGCCGGGCGAGCACGGCACGACGTTCGGCGGCAATCCGGTGGCGTGCGCGGCGGGACTGGCGGCGCTGCGGATCATAGAGCGCGACGGCCTGGTGGAGCGGGCGGACCGCGTGGGCGCAGAGATCAAGGAGCGGTTGAAGGCGATCGCAGGACCGCTGGGCATCGCAGACGTGCGCGGCAACGGCCTGATGATCGGCATCGAGCTTCGAGACGCGGCGGGCAAGCCGGACTATGCGCGCGTGGAGGCCGTGAAGAGTCGCGCTCGGGCACGCGGGCTGCTGATTCTGAGCTGCGGCGCGAAGATCGGCGATCCGCTTGCGGACAACGCCACGATCCGGCTGATCCCGCCGCTGAATACGGAAGAGAGCATCCTGGAAGCCGGCCTGGCCATCCTGGAGGACGCGCTGGCGGCCGTCGAGTCGCGAGCGGCCTGAGCGGCTGCGTCGGCGGGGAGTGCCGAGGCGTGAGCCGGCCGACTGAAGTCGGCGGCTATCCGTGTGAAGTCCCTCCGGGACTGGT
>Ga0181529_10006844_pt1 | contig 11495 bp, 8 predicted proteins | sample PEATcosm2014_Bin_36_FD_119763 | JGI IMG/M metagenome (GOLD analysis project Ga0181529, IMG submission 119763) | Peatland microbial communities from MTU Mesocosm Facility, Houghton, MI, USA - PEATcosm2014_Bin10_30_metaG | ecosystem: Environmental > Terrestrial > Soil > Wetlands > Peat | place... | reverse complement strand
GGGCAGAGGACTTCAATATCCGGCACCGCACCGGCTATTACGCAGATTCGCCCCTCAAGACCAACTGATGCATCGCCGGACGCGGTTTCAGCAAGAACCAGAACAGGTAGCGCTGGCCTCCTGGCCGGCTGTAGCGTGGACCTCCCGGTCCACACACACTTTACACTTTCAGGAAAACTCATCTAGTGTCACGAGTCTGAAATAGGCAACACAAAAAAGGCTGTCATCCTGAGCGAACGGGGCCCCGAACGTCTTTCAGTTCGGGGGTGGTGAGTCGAAGGATCTGCGGTTGCTCTTCAATGAACTTCAGACTCACAACGCTAGAAAGGCTTGTCAGCAGGAAAGGCTTCCACTTTGACGGCTCCATCGCGCTGACGAACCAGCATTTGGACCTTTCCTTCGGCGGAATCCAGTTCCTGCTTGCAGGCGGCCGAGAGTCCCACGCCCTCTTCGAAGAGCTTCAGGGAGTCTTCCAGAGCGAGGTCGCCCTTTTCCAGTTGATCGACGATGGACTCGAGCTTTTTGAGCGATTCTTCAAACGAGGGCATAAATGTGACTCCGCAGGGTGGGTTTGTGGCTTACAGCAAGAATCGCAAAAGAGCGGCTGTGCCGGCTACGCTGGCCAAGCCAGAGTACGAACAAAATCCGAATGTTGTGACAACTCGCTTGGCGTCATAGCGCCTGACGGTGCAAACAGGATGACCTGAACACCGCTCTTGCGCGCAAGTTTCATCGCCGACACGCAGTCGGTATCCGCAGTGATCAAACCTATTCTATCTACACATTTCATGGCGGAGTAGGATGCGATATCCAGGCCGATACCCATATCGACGCCCTTCTGCTCAAAATCCGGGTAAAAGTCTGTATCGGTAAGGGCCCCGATTCCGGTGATTGGAACATTCTTCAGTTTGTATCCGCGAAACTTGAGTATGCCTCGTCTGACGGCAAATAGATCCTTCTTGGCGAGATCCAAAAGCCATTGATCTGTTCCCGTAAAAGTTTGCGTCAGACCGGAGACTGGCAGTTTCTGATTCCCCTGATAGGGAGCGCAGTCGTAATAGAGCACACGAAATAATTCTTCCTCTGCAGTGGGGCAAGTCTTTGAAAAAGACTCGATGAATGCAGGATCATAGTGCTTTCCAGCTCTTTTGGCGGCCACGCGCAAAAAGCCTCCATCGATCATCAGCACAATCTTCTTCATGCTTTCGCTCTAAAAACAAACCCCGGAACTTTCGCTCCGGGGTTTGCGGGATACATGCTCGCCTACGAGCGTACGGATATCGTTTATCAGACGGTATCCGCCGATCATTGTCAATTGAAATCTATACTTTGATGGGCGCTGATCTTCAAACGGGTTGGGCGACCACATTGGAGATGACTTCGGCCGCGGTAATGAAATGGCCGAACGGCGCGCTGACCTGTACCCCCTGCACATAGGGCCGAACCGCTTCGAGCATTTCGCGGGCGATAAGCACGCCCTCGCGCCGGGCAGCCTCTGGAGAGTCGGTCTGAGCCATGCGCAGCATGATCTCCTCCGGCATGGAAATGCGCAGATCGTTCTTCAGGAACTCGGCGTTGCGCAGGCTGGTCAGCGGCCAGATTCCGGCGATCACCGGAATGCGGTGGTGCCGGATGCGTTCCAGGAACGACTCCAGCAGCCGCAGGTCGAAAACCGCCTGGGTGATGACATAGTCTGCGCCGGCCTCGACCTTGTAGGCGAAGCGATGGATTTCCTGCTCAATGTCCGGTGCGCCGGGATTGGCCGCAACGGCAATCGTGAAGTTGGTGCTGGCCCCAAAGGCGTTGGCCCCCACATCGAGTCCATGATTAAGGCGGCGCACAATGTTGACCAAGCCGATGGAGTCCACGTCAAAGACAGCAGTGGCGTCGGGATAGTTGCCTAATTTGTTGGGATCTCCGGTGGTGCAGAGAAGGTTGCGGAGCCCAATCGAAGACGCGCCCAGCAAATCCGACTGGATGGAAAGAATATGCCGGTTGCGGCAGGTGTAATGAAGAACGGTGTCGATGCCGGTATGTTGCTGAATCTGAATGCAGAGGCTCTGCGCGCTCATCCGCGCCGAGGCGCTGGGCGAATCGGAAACGGTAATGCCGTCCACGCCGAGCTGCGAAAGCAACTGGGCTTCTTCGATCACCTGGTTGCAGGCGATGCCGCGCGGCGGCTCAATCTCCACCAGGGTGACAAACTTCCCCTGCTCGATGAGGCCGCCGATACGAGAGCGTTCCCCCAGCGGGGCAGGGGGCGTCGCGGCATTCGGCGACGGAACAGTGCCGGCGACCTGCACGCGCGCCTGCGCGTCCATGGCCCGGATCGCCGCGCGCATGGCCCGGATGTGGTTCGGAGTGGTTCCGCAGCAGCCGCCCACGAACTGGGCTCCAGCCTGAATCGCCTTGCGGGCAAAGCTGGCCATGTATTCGGGCGAGCAAAGGTAGACGTTGCGACCCTCGACTTCGCGCGGCACCCCGGCGTTGGGCATGGCGGCCAGCGGAACGTAAGTGGCGCCGCGCATGGCCTCCACCGCAGTGAGCACGACGGTGGGTCCGGTCGAACAGTTGACGCCGATGGCGCTTGCGCCCCATTCGGTGAGCAGCGCGGCCGCCTGTTGAGGAGACGCGCCGTCCAGGCAGTTGCCGTCGTCGTCCACCGTGACCATAATCAGCACGGGCAATCCCGGAGCTGTGGAGCGGGCCGCTTCGAGCGCCTCGCGAGCTTCATTCAGCGCGGGCATGGTCTCGATAATCAGCAAATCGACGCCAGCGCCGGTGAGCGCGGCAATCTGCTCCTCGAAGGCGGCGCGCGCCTCATCCAGGCCAGTCTTGCCGAGCGGCTCCAGGCGAACTCCGAGGGGGCCGATCGCGCCCGCCACCCAGGCGTCGCCGGCCTGCTTTTCCTTGTGCCGTTCCACGGCCTGACGGGCAATGCGCACGCCGGCCACGTTCATTTCAAGGACTTTATCGGCCAATCCATGCCGGGCCAGCCGGAAGCGGTTGGCGCCAAAGGTGTTGGTTTCAATGATTTCCGCTCCTGCCTGGAGATACTCCTCGTGTACGCCGAGGATCAGGCCGGGGTCGGAAAGATTAAGTTCGTCGTAGCACCGATGGATGAAGATGCCGCGGGCGTACAACACTGTACCCATGGCGCCATCGGTGAGCACGGGGCGGTTGGCGAAGATGTCTGTAAGCGACGGCATTCTAAGGCCATGTTAAGCCACGCCAGCCAGCCGCGCCAGCCTGCCGGGCTGCTTTGTTATACTTCGAAGGTCATAGACTGGATTGGTATGCGTTCCGGTCCCGGCTTTTTGCGGTCTGCCAGGTGCACCGGCTACTGCGTCCATTCAGTTCACACTGCGGCTGTCGCCGCGGGCCAGATCCGCGGATCGTTCCGCTCTTTTCGTCGAGGTACGGGATTTTGAAGAAGAGAAGTCTTTGTTTGAGCGCCGCCGCAGCTCTTGCGGTTGCCGCAGCGTTGGCGGGTTGTGGTTCCACTACCTATTTTGCAGGTCGCGTTCTGCCTCCGAGCGGAATAGCGAATCGCGTGCTGATCGCCATCCAGAACCCCAGCAGCGTTACCAGGGGCGCGCTACAGTTTGTCGACGCGTATTACGATATCCGCTCCAGTGCGGACAACAAAACACCCATGTTTTCCATCAGCGGATTTTCGGCTGCGCTTCCGACCACCATTCAAAACATGCCGGAAGAGCAGATGGCCGCGGTGTACGGATCCGGCGACGGCTCTCTGACCCTGATCAACTATGCCAAAGAGTCGACCGGCCCCGCGGTACAAGGACTGAACGGCCCCTCTTCGAGCGTTTTTATCACCCGCAATCAGTCTTTCGCCTTCGCCGCAAGCCAGGCGTCGCACGTGTTGACGGTGGTGGACAGGACGAATGGCTCCTCTTATGCCTTGAGTCTTCCCGGCGTTTATCGCGTTAGCGTCAATGCCGGCGGCACGGCGGCGATCGCTTTCGTGCAGAATTCGAATTTCGCCTACTATCCACGCAAGCTGACTGCGGCTGAAACCATCTCGTACTCGGGCGGGTCTTCCACCTGGCCCAAGGCTGCCATGGACTGCGAGCCGGTGAACGCGCCCGGGTGGTGCCTCTTCCAGGCACAGGATCCGCAGACGGGCCTGCCGTTGGCCTTCGATCGCCCGACCAAGGCCGTTTTCTCCGCCGACGGAAGCACGGCTTACGTCCTGAGCTGCGGACTGGAATGCGGTGGTGTCAATGCCTCGGTGTCCGCGCTTTCCGTTGCGCCGATGATCTTCCTGGTTGGTCAGGGCTCCGGAGTGTTGCCGACGCAAGCGGCGCTGAACACCGCGACCATTCAGACCCTCGGCGGAGCGAGCAATGCCTTGCTGGCTTCGTCCACGCTCTATGTGGTGGGGCAGCAGCCGGTTCAATCCGGCGGTCAGACGCTTTATGGCGGGAATCTGACATTGGTCAATCTGGCCAATAACACCGCATCCGCGCCGATCTCGATCAGCGATGGAGCGCCGGGTGCCGTCAGCCGCATGGTTCTGGCCGACGACAATACGCTCTGGATCGGGATGACCAAATGCATCAACGGCCCGCGTTATAACACCGGCGAGCCCTATGGTTGCCTGACGATGTTCAACACGTCGACCGGCAAGGTGACACTGCTGGAGTCTTACCTGGGCGATGCGACAGGCATTGCCGCGGTAACCGGTTTGCACAAGGTATACGCCGCGGTTGGTGGCCAGGTGTACATCTACTCCACCGTGGATGGAACCTCGATCGACAACCAGTATGTAACGGTTACCGGCACAGCCTACGACGTGGCATATATGGACGCCATCACGGACGGCGACAACACCGTTTATTGAGGCAGCAATGATCGCCGAGGTCCTCGCAATTGCGGCGCATCGCGACGATGTTGAGCAAACCTGTGGCGGAACTCTGATCCGAATGGCGGCGCGCGGCCTGCGCACCGCCATTCTTGATTTGACGCAAGGCGAGGCCGGAACGCGCGGCAGCGCCGAAGAGCGCGCGGCCGAAGCCGCCGAAGCTGCCCGGCTGTTGGGCGTGAGCTGGCGTCAGGCGCTCGACCTTCCCGACGGCGCTGTTCAAAATACCCTCGAAAACCGCATCAAGATCGTGCGCGTGCTGCGCGAAGTGCGCCCGCGCGCGGTGATTCTGCCTTACGGGCAGGCCCGCCACCCGGATCACGCCACGGTTGCGCCCTTGGGCTACGAAGCCTGCTTCCTCTCCGGCCTGGCCAAGATTGATACCGGCGCCGCGCCGCACCGTCCCTTCAAGATCGTTTATGCCAGTCTCTATGCCGATGTGCGGCCCAGTTTCATTGTGGACATCACGCCCTTCATCGAGCAGCGCCATGCCGCTCTGATGGCTTATCGCTCGCAATACGCGAATCAGTCCAGCGGCGGCGGCCTGTTTGTTCCCGAAGAAGAGATTCGCGAGCGTACATTTGCCGAAGCGCGCCACTATGGGCTGCTGGCCGGGGTGAAGTATGGCGAGCCGTTCGTGCAAAAGGAAGTCGGCCTGGTAGACGATTTGACGCTGATCCCAGTGCAATCGATTTAAGACAACACAAAGCTGCAAGGCCTCTCTGCCGCCACCGCCGCTTGATTGAGCAAGAAGAGAATTGTAGCGCTGGCCTCCTGGCCGGCTGTGGCGCGGGCGTCCTCGCCCGCGCTTCTTCAGGAGCAAACACCGAATCATGAAAGTCCGAATCTTGGCTTGCCATAAAGTATCTTTATGTTGCCCCGAAGATAAATAACTTTGTTGAATGGAAATAATTCCTCCAAACTGTCTGTGGAGGGAATGCGTGGAACAGACCTGGGATTCGCGGGCTTACGAGAAGAATGCCGCCTTTGTCCATGGCCTCGCCGGGGGCGTGCTGGAATGGCTGGCTGCGCAGCCTGGCGAGCATATTCTCGACCTTGGTTGCGGCGACGGCCAACTCACCCAGCGCATCGCCGCGACCGGGGCGTATGTGGTGGGAGTGGATGCATCTTCGCAGATGGTTGCCGCCGCCCGCGCGCGCGGAATCGCGGCAGAGGAAGGCAATGCCGAGTCTCTGCCTTACGCGCGCAGCACCTTCGACGCAGTCTTTTCGAACGCGGCCCTGCACTGGGTGCGCGATCACGACGCCATGATGGCTCAGGTGAAGCGTGTCCTCAAGCCCGGCGGACGTTTTGTCGCCGAGATGGGCGGTCGCGGGAACGTCGCCGCCATACGGGTTGCGCTGATGGCTGCGCTCAATCGCCATGGCTACGGCGCTCTCGAAGCCAGCGTGAACTACTATCCGACCCCTGCGGCGTACAGCAATCGTCTTGTGCGGCACGGCTTTCAGGTAGAGAGGATGGAACTGATTCCGCGGCCCACGCCGCTGGCGCAAAGCGGAATGGAAGGCTGGCTGCGGACCTTCCGTAGCGGCGTCCTTGCGTCTCTGCCGGAATCGCTGCGGGAAACAGTGGTCCGCGAGGCGGAAGCGCTTCTTGCGCCTGCATTGCGTGACGAAGAAGGGAACTGGATCGCCGATTACGTGCGCCTGCGCTTCGTGGCTGTGGCGTGAAGCAAGAGTCGCCGCGTCGACTCCTATTTGCTGAACCACATGCGCGCGCCAATGACGATCATGGCGATGGAGAAAATTCTGCGCAGCCAGAGCTCGGGAATATGCTGCGCGCCGATTGCGCCGAAGTAGCCGCCCACCAGAAAGCCGGCTGCAAGCAGCAATGCAACGCGAAGATCTGCGTTACCCCTCCGGTAGTATTCCCAGAAAGCGAAAAGGCCCACGGGGGCCAGCAACGCGCCCAGCGAAGTGCCCTGCGCCTTGAGTTGGTCCATTCCGAAGAGCCAGATCAGCGCGGGCACGAAGAGAATGCCTCCGCCGATGCCCACCACGCCGGAAAACGCTCCCACAGCCAAGCCGATCAACAGAATCATCCAGGTCATGCATGTTTCCTTTGAGCACGGGGCGCAATTCTCCCGAGCCACTTCTTAAATCATAGTGTGTGGCGGAAGCGGCGATTCTGAAAGGGGATTGAAGCAGGGCAATTACAGGAAGCCAATCTGTTGACCAGGCTGTTTCCGATTTCCATCGCGATGGACGCGCAATGGTGATGAGCCTAGCTCTTCAGCGCTAGGAGAGCCTGTGAGGGTGCCCCATCCTTTCCCGCGCATTTTGCGGGAAAGGGTGGGAAACGATAGCACTCGAAAGGGCCCCTGAATTGTGAAACCGCTCCAGTGTCTTGTCTCTAAAGTTCGCATCAAAAATGCTGTCATCCTGAGCGAAGTTTGGCGCGCATTTTGCGCCAAACGAAGCCGAAGGACCTGCGGTTGCTTTTCCTCGTTATTCAACGAACTTCAGAGACAAGACTCTAGAACGAGAGAACCACCTGGCCGAAGATGCGCCGGACTGCCGAGCCCTGGCTGAAGACCATCCCCTGGAGTTGCGTGGAGTGGCCAAACTGCGAGCCCGGACCATACTCCCCATCTCCAAGCGGCGTCGGAGTGATGACGCTGGACGGCGCAGCATAGCTTACGTCGTTGAAGAGGTTCAAGGCCTGCACGCTGAAATTCAGCGTGTATTTGCGTCCGGAGCTGGTGGGCCCGAACATGCCGCCACGGCCGCCGCCGCCGCCACCCAGGCCGCCGGGTCCGAGGCCGCCTCCCGGAGGTCCGCCGCCGCGGCGTCCTCCATCCGGCGGCCCGCCACCCTGGCCGCCCATTCCGTTATTGCTGTTTGCGGAATCAAGCTTGGGGCCGAGACCGAAGCCGCGGCTGATACGCAGATTAAGGGCGAAAGCCGCCGGGCCTATGTTCGTGTTTGCGGGGATGCGCGCATCGCCTTCCGCAGGCTCGGTGTTGAGGCAGCCAAAACTGGTCTCGACAAACTGCGCCGTGTCGGTCGCGCAGTCTGCCGCGGTCGCATACGAAGGCCGCTGGTTGTAAAGGTTGTTGAGCGGGTCGGTGGCCAGCGTGATGTTATAGGGGCGGCCGGCCTGCGCAATCATGAACGGGTTGAAACGGATTCCCCATGGAGCAGTGTAGTTGCCCATAAGGAAGAGCATGTTGCGCGCCACAAAGCCGGCGCGGCCGTAGTCGCGGCTGAGATCGTATGCGTCGGAGGCGCTGTTGGTGCTGTCGGCAGCGGAGAGCGTGTAGGAGCCCATCAGGCTGAAGTTCTTGTTGACCTTGGCATTGATGCTGAGAATCATCTGATTCTCTTTGAAGACACCCTCGGAAAAATACTGGTACAGGTATCCGCCGGTATTCGTCTGCGGTGTTCCGCCGATCGCCTGGTTGGCGTTGCGCGTCACCTGCTGGTGGACGCCGAAGGAGTGCAGATATGTGAGCGTCGCAGTGGCTCCTGGATAAAGCTGACGTTCGAGGCTCATGCCGGTTTGCTGGGTGTAGGGGGCATGATAATTCGAGGCGACTTCGTCTTTCACCGGAACCGAAGTGTTCACGCCGGAGGAGCAAGTGGTCAGGTCGATCGTCTGCAGTGTAGTGGCCGTGTCGGAGCAGGTTGGATTGACCAGCACAAACTGGCTCTGCGCATCCGAATGGTTGATGCTAAGCAGACTGCCGGAGTTGAAGCGATCGTAGAAGATACCGTATCCGGCGCGCAGGACGGTCTTGCTCTTCTTGTCTTTGCCATTGCCGTCTAGCGCGTAGGCAAGCGAAACGCGCGGCGCCCAGTCGTCATGGTCTGCAATGTGATTCTGCGCTTCCCAGCGCATGCCGCCGGAGAGCGTTAGACGCGGATTGACCTTCCAGTCATCCTGCACAAAAAGTGCCAGGTCGTAAACATTCGCCAGCGCCGATTGGTTGCCTTTTGTGTACCCGATTGCGATCGGGCCATATCCCTGGGCGACGAGCTGACTGAAGCTCTCGCCTGACTGCAATCCGTTCGCAAAATTCTTGTACGCGGTGGGAGAACCGAAGCTGAAGTTGCCATTGAAGCCGCTGCTGGTCAGGTTGGCGTCCCGCGTGTCTCTCATGCGCGTGCCAAATTTGATGGCCTGCGCACCGTGGCTGATGGTGGTAATGTTCCAGAGCTCCAGGCGTGTGGTGTGGTCCAGGCTTTCCTGTCCGCTGTAGCCGCCGCCGCTGAAGTCGCCAGCTACGCTGAATGAACGCCCGGTCGAGTCGGGATAGTGATTCTCATTCTGTCGCTCGTACTGGAAACGGGTCTCGTTCACGATGTGATCGTTGACGGCGAAGGCATTACTCATCTGCACCGTGTGATCGGTGTTGGATTCATGCGTAGAGGCCGTGGGTAGAGCACCGGAGTTAAGGTCGTCGTGTTCGGACTCGGACCAGAAGCCGTAACGCGCGGTGAGTGTGTTCCTGGCGCTCAACTGCCAATCGATACGCGCCGAAACGTTGTCGCGAATGCGGCGGTTCAGTGTATCGACACCGTAATCGAAGTTGTCTTGATAAACGCCAGTGCCGTCTTCGAGCACAGCATCCGGAATCCGCCAGGTATTCACGTTCTCCGTATTGCGCTGCTCGGCGCTCAGGAAGAACGAGGCCTTTTTCGACAAGGAACCATTCAGCGTTCCATTGAATTGATAGCTGTAATACGACGGGATGGTCTTGTTGAATGGGTTGCCGGTGTTCATCACATTGTCGTTGCCCTGGATGAAGAACTGGCCGTGCAGCTTGTCGGTGCCGGGCTTGGTGAGAATCTCGATGCGCCCGTAACCGAGGCGGTCGAACTCAGCGGAAAACGGATTCTGATTAATGCGGATTTCGCGGATGGCCGACTTGGGCGGCAACTGGCCGCCGCTGAAACCATCGATGTAAATCTGTCCGCCATTGGGGCCCGCAGATGGTCCAGCGAGGGCGGTGAGTTCGTTCGACAACTCGTCGGGATCGTCGGAGAGCGCTTCCAGATCCTTTCCTTTCAGGATCACGGCGCTGACGTTTCCGCCGGCTTCCACATTGACCGTGGCCGACTCGTCCTCTGTCACCGTGACACTCTGCTGCGCGACTTCAATCGCCATCGAAATATCGACGCGCTTCGATTGACCCGCGGCGAGCGAAATGACCGCGGACTGGAAGGGCGCGAAGCCTTCGAATGTGGCCTTCACGACATACCCGCCTGCGGCCAGTCCCGTGATCGAATAAGCGCCGGAAGAGTCGGCTGTCGTCGTGGCAACAGTTTTCCCCGAGGCCGTCAGAATCACCACCTTCGCTCCTGGAATCAGAGCCCCGGTCGGATCGGCAATATGGCCACGCAGGGTTCCTGCTGTAGCCGCCGGGGCCGGCTGGGAAACCGGAGCCGGCTGCACGGACGCTGGCGGCGGCGTCTGAGCCGTCAAAAAAACCGCCGAGCCCAGCGCAGTCACCACGCAGCAACGAATAAAGGATTGCAATTTTGAGTACACGTGTTCCTCGCTTGTCTGCAAAAACAAACTGTTCAACTGCTCGAAGTTGCCTGACCGCCTATTGGGCGGCTGCCTCTGCGCCGCCGCCGCCCATGCTCCAGCTCGAAAGCAGGTTCTGCGCCGCGGGAGCCTCCAGCAAAGGCTCAACGCCGGCCAGCAGGGTGATTGCCGTGACCTCGGACGCGCCGTCGGTCGAAACCACCATGACCGCGTCGCCCTTCTTTAAATCCGCCATCTGAATTGTGGGCGCACGGTTGAGAAACTGCTGTGGGTCGCCGCCGCCTGAACCTGCGCCTGCCCATTGGCCGCCGCCTTGCCCAGCCCCGTTCCCCATGCCGCCAGCCTGAACGCCGCCCGTGCGCTGTCCAGCGCCGGATCCCGTCCATCCTGCGGCCGATCCACCCTTGAGCCGCGCGGCTAGCATCTGCGCCATGCGGTCAGGAATCCGGCGCAGCTGCGCATCCGCAGGGACGTGAATGGTGATTGTCTTCTTCGTTGCCAGGTCTTTTAGCGTGATGGTTGCGGCCGCCGCGTCGGTGGTCGCAATCAGGCCGGAAACATTTCGAAAGCTGCCCGAGATCACCTCTTCGGCGGCTATCTCGGTCCCATCTGCGTTCTTCGCACCCCGCGCCCGCAACTGGTCGCCCACGTGAATCGCTTCAATCGGAGCGGGGGCAGCAGCATCGTAGCGCACCGAGGCGGGTGCATACCGTTTGAGAATGGTCGTCTTGCCGACGCGCACGGTAACTGTTTTCGCGCCTGCTCCTGCGCCGGTGGTCACAGTGATGAGGCCGCCCGTTGCGTCGATGCTCTTGACGAGTCCGCCGCTGCCGCGCTTCTGCCAGTCGTCTCGGTCCTTTTGCTGCTTTGCCATTACGTCGGCAGCTTTGACGGCCACAATTTGCAGCGCTTGTTCAGAACCTGCGGGCGCATCCGGATCGAGCTTGACGAGCACGCGATCGCCAGTGGCCAGATCGCTGAACTGAATGGTCTCGGCAGTGCTCAGGTCGCGCTGCCCAGGAGATATGCGCTTGATCGCCGCCTGGGAAGGAACCTCAACTTGATGAACTCCATCGTTGTCGGTTTTCACCGTCAG